>VFQN01007345.1_pt1 | contig 11931 bp, 19 predicted proteins | sample 3512371 | NCBI WGS metagenome assembly VFQN01 (sample SAMN10412370, study PRJNA504923) | tailings metagenome | isolation source: Replicate 2 from Balatoc abandoned mine | place: Philippines: Itogon, Benguet | collected 2017-08-28
AACTTAGGAGCATTTCGCGGCGCCGAACCGGCCGGGCTGGCATGCCCCAGCGTACTCTTTACGGGACCTTACGAGGTGAGTACATCAGGTGCGTTCGCGGGTGCAGTCGCACGAGCTCTGTTTGCTATGCCGCTGGAGCCGAAGCCGGACATGTCAACAACTCCGCCAAGACCACGTTCCGCTCTACCACTTCAAGGCTTTGTGTTTAGCCGGGTTAATGCATCACAGACGGCAGCGGTGCTGCCTCTTTTTCTCCGCACTGCTCTGTGCAGCTGCACTGGAAGCAGTGCACCAGCCAACACGCTCTTCCTGCACATCCGGGCGTCCTGCACCCCCCACCCAGGCAACCTCCACCCCGTTTCCGAAAGTTGCCGCTCTTTGATCACCCACACCTATGTGCCCCCACCCGTCTCCGTTACGTTGCTGATCTGCAGTTCCCCCCACCCAGGCACCGCCGTCGGCGGCAGTGCGCTCATGTGGGCCCCCACCACCCCCCGCTTCTCCCCGTGCCCCCTGTGTCACCTGTGCTGTTCCCCCGTATCCAGGCACCGCCAACGGCTGCAGCGCCCTCCACCGCAAGCCTACCGCGTGCTGCCGCGACTCTCCTTTCTACGCTCTCTTCCTCATGTCCAGTTGCCCTGCAACCCCGCCCCACCGCGTCTTTTTTTCACGATTTTCGTATGCCTTCATGTCCTTCTGTCGCCAAAACGCCACTAAGGCACCGCCGCCGGCGGTAGTGCGCTCATGTGGGCCACTCACCCTCGGCTCCCCCGGCCCCCTGTGTCCCCTATGCGCATGTTCCTACCACCCAGGCACCGCCAACGGCGGCAGCGCGCTCATGTGGGCGTCCATGCTGGAGCTGTCGCGGCCTGGGCGGGGGCGGGTGCTCACGCTGGACATGAACGCGCCGTCCAGTGCGGCGGCGGGCTGGGCGGGCGCCAACGCCAAGGACCCCACCAAGAACCCGCTGTGGGCCAAGTACGTCAAGTTCCTGCAGGTAGGGGGGTCGTGAGTTGCCGTAGAGAGGGGGAAACTGGGTCTAGCCCGGTGGCACTGGTGTCCGATGTTTGATTGCGGTAAATGCATGCTGCTGTGGACCCTGTGACCTACGTGGCGCGAGGTTGGCCGCGTTCGGCCAAGGCGCCGCAGGTCGCACCCGCCGTACGTGCTTGTGTCATGGCACAATCATTGCACGACTTAATGCTGCCGTTTTAGCACGGATGGCACCAGGCGTTGCGCTCAAAGGGCGGAGGCCACGTGTGGGAGTTTGCCGGGCCGTTGTGATCCGGCGTCAGCTGCATACGGTACTGCATGTAACACGCAGCATGTCCTGTGCCTCATGCGCTAGTAAGCATGTACACCGTGCTTTAGTAGGAATGTACACCAAGCCGGCATTTACCCTGTCCTGTCCTGTAGGGCTCCTCCCTTGACCCCAAGCTGGTTTCGGAGGTGCAGCGGGAGGCGGCGGCAGCCACAGGCGGTGTGCTGGTGCTGCTGGATTCGGACCACACAGAGCATCATGTGGAGGCAAGTGTGACAGCGGCTCTCAACCACGGAGTGCTTTTCAGGCTATCTTGTATGTACTTTCAAGGGTGTTGTGTAGCGCCAGAACCAAGCGCCGTGCGCACAGCTACTGCCCCCGCCCCATGGTCCCTGCTGCCTGCTCGGCTAGAGTTCCAAGGGCATGCCATTGTCTTTGTGACATTCGTACCTTCAGAAGCGTTTCTGCTATCAAACGTTGTGGCTCTGTCCTTCCTCACCGCCTTGCAGCTGGAGGCCCGCGCGTACTGCCCGCTGGTGACCAAGGGCAGCTACTGCATCGTGCAAGACACCAAGCTGTCCCGCTTCGCGCACATCGGCGGGCCCACGCCCGGCATCGCCCGCTTCCTGGCGGAGAACAGGTGAGGACGCAAGTCAGGTTGGGCAGCTCTCCGCTACCCCCCAAAGAAACCCTCAGTTTGCACGGCCAGGCCACGCGCGCCCCACCCCCCCATGTGTGTTGGCACGCTCCCTGCACGCAGCGACTTTGTGCCGGACACGGAGCGCGAGCCCTTCTATACGCAGCATGTGGGAGGGTACCTCCTGCGCGTCCGGGGACCTTCCGCAAAAGGGGAGAGCAGCAGCGGTGGCGGCGGCGGCGGCGGCGATGGCAGCGGTAGCTGACGGCTGTGGTGGCTGTGGAGCAATAGGTGCACGTGTGGGGGTACTTGCTGCGCGTCCGGGGATCTGCCGCGAAGGGGGAGAGCAGCAGCGGTGGCGGCGGCGGCGGCGGCAGTAGCTGACATGAGGGCTGCAGAGCGGTAGGTGCACAACTGCAAGGTGCATAATCCGTTCGTGGGTGGAGTGGACAGGCAGGGGCGGTGAGGGCACCGCTACGTGCTACCGGCACAAGTGAGGACGGTGAGCGACGCTGATGGTTTGTTTGTCCGGCCAGCCTTTAATTGAGGGGCTGGGTTGAGCGTGCAAGCGTTGCTTACGGCGATTTACTTACCATGAGTACAGTAGTATACACGAGGTGTAGAGTGAAAGGCTGTGATCTGCACAGCGTGGCTCGCCAATCGGGAGCTGGTTAGGGGCGGTAGGTGCGGTGCCATTCTGCGTGGCATCCTTCATAAACAACGAGAGGGTTCAGGCAACTGCAGGCGTGTGCAGGTGGCAGTGGTGCATGCGTGTGAAGGTGGCGTGGTGCTGGTGGCTATAGGCGTGTCACTCACCGAAGCAGTTCCACGGAGCGTCGCATGTACGTGTGCGATAATTCGCTGTGTGTACATGACAAGGTGCTCAGGGTTAGTGCACATTGCGTTGCGCCCGTCCTCTGGGTGGTCCCCTGCTCACTCCCCTACATGTGCCCTACAGTTGCAGATGCAGCAGAAACTCATCGATGTGGCCCTCGTCTGCCGTCAGCGGTCAGGATAAGGAGCAACAGAGCAACAGCTGAAAAACAAGGGGCAGTGACGCAGAGTCACCGCATCAAACTAGTAACATCGGCGCAAAACGCTCACAGCCGTCACAGGTTCATGCTTGGTGGGTATCATTATATAGATTTTTTTGAGTTTTACAGCTTGGTCCCCTTTCAGAGCCTAGCCCCGTCCCAGCCGGGACATGGGGCTGGTGGGGACGAGGGCACAGGAGACACGGGGTTGGCCCCAGCTGGTCGGGGCACACGCTAGTCCCTACTGCTGTGTATGGGCACTCTGCCACAACAGTTCGAAATCGTCACCATGCCTGCCTTACCGCCGGTTTACTGCCGAGCAGCCGAAGGTTTTGAAGCCTGCATGCGTGCGCTGCTCTGCATGCCTGTCTGCCTGCCAAAGTGGGACCTGCCGTTGTCGGTTGGGTGTGCAAAATGCCGTTCTTTGCAACTGTGCAACTTGAAGTTGACTACATGCCAGGTATTGTTCTTGCTGTACCCTGTTCCACCAACAGAATAGAGGGGATGATCCTTTCGACGTACGTCACCTTCACCCTAGGTCCCTAGCTCGCTACCAGTACAGCTCGTAGGCCCAGTCCTGGCCGGTCAAATTTTATAAGATAATCATCTTACAGCTTGCTTACGTTCGGTACCTTACACTGCGCCCCTTACGAATACTCGCAAAATGGCTCAGGTTCAGCAAGGAGGCGACTGGAGCTCGGGGTTGTTTTCTTGCTTCAGTGACTGCGGCTCGTGTTGTAAGTAAACCAGAGAGTAGGCGTGCTGCACGCGCACCGTGGAGGTAGCCAGCGCCCTGGGTTTCGAGCTTTGCTATCCGCTTTGCAGCTGATCCAGCCTGTCACACTCCCCACAGTCTACGCATGGTGCTGCCTACCTTGCTCCTATGGCAGCAACGTCGCTACGCTCCCGGTAAGCAAGCGTGTAGCTGACTGTCATGTCGGAAGTCAACCCCACACCTTTTCCGCCGGCTGGGAAGCGAGGTCTGGGCTTCCGGATTGGACTACATATTATTTGCATTTTCAGCTGAGCGCAGTTACCGTGCAGTAGGTCTCCCCAACTTCTGCTGTAGCTCCCCAACTTTGCGACGGGAAGCCGGGCCAAAGCTGCCTGCACAGCTCTGGACAACTAATGAACGCACAACGCTCAGCTTAATACATTGTACAGTGGAACATCCGAACTAAATTTGGCTTGCTGCCCCCCATCGTCGCAGCCTGACTCGGGCGCCATAGGCGCCGGTTCCTGCTGCGCTGGGTGCTGCATCTACTTCCTCACCTCATACTGCTACCTCTGCTGCATCCCTCACTCGAGCACTCGGTGAGTCCACGCCGTGCACGAAAGTACACGTGTTGGCACGCAAGTGGAAGTGGTGGGCTGTTGAACGGGACAGGTATATACTGACGGTCCGACCCCCTGATCCGACCAAAGCGCCTCTCAGCGCCACCTCTCCCCTCACCTTACCTGACCATGTGGGCTGTGTCGCCTCCCGTCCTCGCTTCCCTTCCAGGCAAGCCATCAAGCGCAAGTACGGTAAGCGGGGGCGGGTGGGAATAAGAGGCGCCTGTGCGTGCCATTCATACCGGTCCGGTCTGCCCGATCAGCAACCTGTAGCTAAGCAGGACACAGCCTGCATGTGCAGGAACAAACCCTCGTGTCTAAAGAGAGTATGTGCCGACGCTGTACGCTGCCTCATCCCCTGCAGGCATCACCAAGCAGGAGAACGACTGCCTCATCACCTGTTGCTGCAGCCCCTGCGCCGTGTGCCAGGAGGCCCGCCAGATCAAGTACGGGGCAGCCCAGTTCGCAGCCTTGCCCGCAGCGGTGCCCGCAGCCCCCGTGTAGCGGGTGCGGTGCGGGATGTAGGCAGAAAAGCCTGATACAGTAGCAAGCAAATAGGAAAAGCGGACAGGGTGTGGCGGGGCAAGGTATGACAAGGCAGCCCCCGTGTAATAACGGGGCTGGGTTCAGGCGGTGGCACCTTGTGCAACGCACGACTCAGATACCAACTTGACTCTCGTACTATTGTGACAAGCGCTGTGGTATCATGATAGGACACACTCCTCTGTGATGGGATTTTGTGGATCGGTGACTATGGTTTATTATTGCCTCATTGGCGTGACTTCTGACGGTTTCCCAGGCTGTGCCAGATGCCCGAGCCGTGGTCTTGCACCCTGTGTAATACACACTATGTTGTATCTCCTCACCGCATCCTGCTACACACTATGTTGTAGAGTCGGCGTGCTTTATGTGCTGTATGTCGTTGTGGGTTGTGGGCTGTCAAGAGCCAGGGCCTGTGAATACACTACCTACGCCGGGCATGTACGCAGCTTCACTTGTAATCACCTATGAGGAACACTACCTGACGCTACCATGGTGGGATCGTCCCCACCAAGACCAGCGTTGAGCACGGTCCTATTCGCCCTCTGCTGGATGTACAACTGTCACGGCGTGCTGCCAACCACCGGGAATGCAGTATCTCCTCTCTTGTCATATCCTTAAAGGCCATTGCAGCAAGCAAGTTGTGAGTACGGGTAGCAGCAGTGGCCTTCCGGGTAAGCATGATGTGGTACATCAATGACTGTTCTCCTGCTCACCCAAGGAGCCGACACAACTAAGCAGAGGAGCCTGCATGTCAGGGTCACCTACCGATGCCCGCCGAGACTCGCCGTAGCTCGCCGGACAGTGGGCAAAGGAAGACCATGCAGATACCAGCTCAGGCGGAAGTCGCTTCACGGACTCTGCTCGGAAAAGGGGCATTGGCAACATTGGTAGCACGGTAACAGGACACCAGAGTGGAGTGCTCTGCTCCCACGGCTGTGCCGCCCCAGGCGGACCAAGGGAGCCCCCACAGGTGGCGCTGGGAGGCGGCGCCGTGGCAGCGGAGGTCCGCAGCGATGGTGGTGTGTGGGTGGACATGCCGCTGGAGGTGCGGGCCGGCTTGGAGCTGGAGGGCTGTGTGCGGGCTGGCAGCGGGGGGCCGTGGGGCTGTGTGGGGCTGCCAGCAGCTGTGTGCGGGAAGACCGACCCATGGGTCAATGTCACGTACGAATGAGCCGCATGCCGCCGCCGCCGCGAGCTCTGCCTCTTGTCTATGCTAAGATTAGCAAGTCACAGCCTTGAGTTGCATGCAGCCTATGCCAGCCCGCTGGCGTGCTTTGTTCCGCAAGTGCTTGAAGTACGTCACCTTTACCAAGATCCGCTTCCGGATGCAGTCCCGACCTGAGTGTTACGACACGAAGTCCACACTACTTGTTTCCTGTTACTTGACGCAACGCGGTAGCTTTTCAGGCGACGTAACAAGATGGCTCAGCCGCAACAGGGCGGGGACTGGAACTCTGGTTTGTTTTCTTGCTTTGACGACTGGGGTTCATGTTGTAAGTATCAACTAGATGCGCTACAAGCGCTGTGTAAATGTGGTCTGAGCGACGCGCCAGCACCCCGATGTTACCTGCGCAAATAATTGAAGTCTCTCTCTGCAGCTGATTTAGCCTTTCAAACCCCCCGCAGTCTACACATGCTTCTGCTTACCTTGTTCCTACGGCGACAACGTCGCAACGCTGCCGGTCAGCAGGGCACGCAGGGGTCGGTGTCGCTGACGGGTCCATGCTGACGGGTCGTGTCGGAAGTTGACGCGCCCGCTGCCAGGACTGGAGGCGAGGGTTTGACTTTGCTTGCGACCCCTAACCGCTCCCACAGGTGGATGCCGAGAGTTTGCCGCACAAGATCAGGGGCCTTGGCGGTTGCTGGCACGTTGCTTGCGATGTGCTGCGACTGCAAGGCGGGCCGAAGCACCTGGCATTCCCCTGTCACGCGGATCCATTCATCAACGCTCACATACCGTACATATATAACGGAACCCACGTGCCATTGTGCTGCCCCCGCTGCCACAGCCTGACTCTGGCGCCATGGGCGCCGGGTCATGCTACCCGGCATGCTGCATCTACTGCCTTACGGCATCATGCTACCTCTGCTGCGTCCCTCACTCGAGCGCCCGGTAAGGCTGAGGCTCGCACGCGGCACGCTTCCACTTTGCAATTGACTCATGGCAGCTGGAACTGGTGCGAGCGGCTGAGCGCAGCTTCGGGTCGTCTGTGTTCGGTGTTCGAAAGGTGGTTCTGGGTGGCGGTCCGACTGAGTGGCGCAAGGAAGCTAGCGGTACCTCACGCTACGTACTCCCCTAACCTTCCTGCATGCCCCCCTCCCCCCACCTTGCTTGACTTCCAGGCAAGCCATCAAGCGCAAGTACGGTAAGTGGGGACTGGTGTACCTGTTGCAGCGGCTCAGTCAACGCACAACGCACAGTGTCAGGCGGGGTGGCCCCCTACTCCCTTGCACATGCCGGCAGCCAAGGGGGCACAGCCTTTGTCCACAGGCAAACACCCCGTGTGCCAGAAGAAAGTTTGAGGGACTCCCAGCTTTGCGCGCTTCCTCCATCCCCTGCAGGCATCACCAAGCCGGAGAACGACTGCCTCATCACCTGCTGCTGCAGCCCCTGCGCCGTGTGCCAGGAGGCCCGCCAGATCAAGTACGGGGCAATGCAGGCCGCAGTGCCCGTAGCCCCCTAAGCACAGCAGGGACTGTGGCGCTGTGCTGTGCACGTAAAGCTGGCTAACATGGTGGTGGCGGGCCGCAGGCGCCTCGCTTAACACACGACGGATCACACCAGCCGGTGCCATGCATGTGCGGAGCAAGCCCTGGGGTGCATATGACGGTTGGCAAGCAGCAGGCTGTATGTGCCAGCTGCCAGGCCAGTAACTTGTGGCGTTTGTTGCGGCTGCATGTGCGGCGTTTATTGCGGCTGCATGTGCGACTCCATGTCACCTACCGTAGATTGCATGTTGCTGTGGGCGTGGGCTGTGGAGATCGAGCGCGAGGGCCCTTGACCAAAGTTGATCCTTATGCTACAAACACAGCGTGAAGAAATCTACGTACGCCACCGCACAGTCACATTGAAGCACGCGGCTTCAGGTGTACGGTAGCCAAGACATTACTAATTCATCTGCTGGCGGCAACTGGCTGTAAAACTGCGAGTGCATGCTACAGGCCGCCGTCCAGACATTCTTGCTCCTTGGGAGTTGAATCACTCATACCAGCCCTGCATATGTGCCATCCGTTGAGCAGGCGCCCATTGTCCTCAACACCAAATTGCTGGTGCAATCTTGCCCCGTATACCGGCATCCGAAGACCCAAGGAGGCTTCAAAGGAGCAAGCGCAAGGGCAGCCTGAAGTCCACTTCATGGCATTGAGCATGATCTATCCGCGTAGCACACAAATAGCGCCCTGCCCTGCCTCGCCGCATGAACCTTAGTCTGCTCTACCTGCATTTTGCTTGCCAAGCAAGGCTTGTTGTGCCTGCATCCCGCACCAAATTCGCTACACACGTACGACGAACCGCTACGCTAATGCGTACTCGCACAGTCAGCAACCATGGGAGCCAGGTGTTGCCCCGGACCTCAAGCGCGCAGCCACGGCCCTCCGAGCCCAGCGGCAAAGCCAGTCGCACACCGCAATCTTCGAGTGCCTCCTTCAAACAGCGTCGAGTTCTCTCCGTCTCCATCCAGCGTCAGGTTGTTAAGCCAAGCGTCAAGTTGTTAAGCTACGAGTGGGGTGTGTTGTGCCGTGGCGGCCGTGCCACCCGGACAAGGGAGTCCCTGATGGCCGCCCGGAACTCGTCCTGCAGGCGGGGCGCAGGGGACATCATGGGGCATGCGGATGTCGCACCAGCTGAACAAGGCACGTTGCGGGCATTTGAGAGCAAGGGCAATGCTGACCCCGGTAGCACGGCAACCGAAGACCTGCATAGAGTCAGCGAGCCGCATCCACGCACCGCAGCACAGGGTGTGCAAAAAGGAAGGGTCAACACGGCGCAGTGCGGGGTGGGTGGACAACGAGCGCGTGTGCACGGCACGGACCGGAAGCCTATGCCAAACGGGAGCCACAGATGTTCACCGCGCACGGTCTCAAACGTTGCCGATGCCTGGTACCAAGAAAGCGTGCAGCACTGCACATCGCAGCACATCGTCCTGGCACCGGAGTTACGCGCTGCTCCGCACACCCATGCCCTGTGTCTGCGTGGCCTTAGGCCCACCGCCGCCACGTGTCGTACCAGCACCGCAGCCCCTCACCGTCCCGTTAACCCACCTGGTGCATGAGGAAGGCGCTGACGTGGCCCCCCGACACCAGCCGCAGCTCGCTGCCCTCCCAGTAGGCGTGCAGCTGCCGTACGCTGCGGGGGGCCACATAGGCGTCGTCACGCGCCGCCACAATGACGGCGGCGTCCGTGCGGCGGGGCCTGAGGCGAAGCGGTGTCGCCACAATGTCTTAACACAATGGACTTCACTACTACCGCACGGGCGCACGGGGCCGCCAGGTGTGTGCGAAACAGTTGGAACTGCGCACGACAGTGCTGGCATCCAGGTACACCCTACTTGTTGCCGGTACGTCACCGTACCCGCGTAGTGTACACCCACTTTGGATAGCGTGTCGTATCGGTGTACGTCTCAAGCACCCGCTTCAGCCGCTCCACCGTCTCGGGCCGGTCCAGCCGCCGGTCCGCCTGCCGCAGCCGCCGCACGGCGTCCGCAAAGCCGCCCAGGCCCGCGCCGAACCCCGCCGCCCAGCCGGGCGCCCCCTCCGCCGCCCCCTGCTGCCCAAGGCCACCCCCGGGCCCTCCAGCTGCTCCCGCGCTTTCCGGCCCGGGCCCCGCAGCGCTTTGCGAGGGCTCCCGCGGGCGCCCGTGGTCAGACTGGTCGTCTTGGTGTCGATGGTGCTGCTGCAAGGAGTGTGCACCCGAGGGCACCGCATGGGTGCTGTGGGTCAGGCCGCTGCCATGGAGACTGCCGCCGCCGCTGCTGCCGCTGTCGCCGCCGCGCCTGTTCCCCTGAATCTCGCCCGAGAAGGGCCCGCCGCCCCCTGACGTTTCCGCCGCCGAAGCCACCACCGCCGCCACAGCGGCCCCTGCCCCATTCGTTCCACGTCCTGCCTGCACGCCCTCAGCCGAGCTACTGCTGCTGCTGCCCAAACGCCCCTCCAACCCCTCCGGCACTTGCTGCTGCTGCTGCTGCTGCAAGTCCTGCTGCTGCCCCTCCGCCACAGCCCTGGCCGACCTCGCCAACGCCCCGTACACATCCATAATGCTGATCGTCAACCCCCGCCACAGCGACGCCCCTGCCACACTCGCACCCCCATTCCCACCCTTCTCCCCTCCGTCACCCGCTCGCCCCCTGCTGGCCTCCCCCTGCTCCGTCCCTGCTCTCCCCGACCCCGCCGCCGCCGCCGTGCCCTGCGTGCCCGTCACTGCCACGTGCCGCGTGGCCACGGCCGCGCCCTCCGGCCCGCCCTGCTGCAGCTGCCGCATGTGGCCCGCCTCCCCTCGCTCGTCCATGTCGTACAACGCGTACGTCGCCTCGCGCATTAGGGCTAGCGTACGGCCGGCGTCCAGCTGCAGCGTCACCGGTCGACCCGCCTCCGCAACCATCTGCACATGGAGATCCACAATAACAGTGAGGCGATAAAACAGCTATGAAGCATGACTAGCGACAAGGAGTGGAGCCACACGTGGCGGCGGTGTGAACTGGGAGACGAGAAAGGGTGATGTGCGGTCGGAAATTGTGCCTCCCTGCACACCGCTGACACGCGAATGGTCATCATCAGCACCATAGCTTGTTATCGGTCCACGTGGCGGGGCAGCACGCACGCAGAGCTGCTGCCAAACGCCCTGGGTCGCCCCTGTGCCCTCCCATTGCTGCCAGCCACACGCCGCTACCCGCACCCCGACCTTGCAGGTGATATGTGGTGCACAGGCCTGCAGGCTGAGCAGCACCCAACCAAGCTGGGCAAAACAACCTCAACCATGAACCATGTGTGGCACACGGCGCACCTTGGCAATGTGCCTGTTGCCCAGTAAGCCCGGAGGCTGAACAAGTCATGGGCAGTGCTATGCGATCATACCAAGCTCCAGTGTTTGATCCATGCATGCAGTGCCCACCTGGGCGATGTGCCTGTTGTGCTCGTCCACCTCCCGCAACAGCGGTTCCCAGGCCATGGCCGCCTGCGCAGGACGGAGAAAACATGTCACCTTACAACCATGTCGTTTGCGCCCGGCGTGGCAAGTCTAGGCTGTAAGGATTCCTGCTCCTCGAGTGTTGTGCGGGCAACGCGCACAACTCATCACCTGCTACACGACCCAGTTGCAACCCGCGACGTGCCCCTGAGACCGCTCCCAGCCCTCACCTCGGGTTACTCTCTCTTGTGACCGCAACCCCCCTCCGACACCCCTCCATACCCACCCGCATGGCCCCGTCGCAGTACGCCACGGCCGCCGACCTGGGCGCCAGCAGGGGCGTCACCGCCACCTCCCCCGGGTACAGCCCCGCCGTCATGGAGGCGTGCACGCCGCCCATGGACAGCCCGCACATGCCTGGGGTGTGGGTTAAGGGCGTGGGGCACGTGGGTTAAGGTGGCAGGAGCATCCCAGCTGTCATGCACATAGGCTGGGACACCAGCGCACGACCTGCACGTCGGACCAAGGGGCTCCGCCAAGCGGGAGTATACGCTCTCACCCCCTTCCTTTAGGCCTCGCCATTCCGACACCGGGGGATGAGCCCCACGGTGTGCGTTACTCAATGCGGCCCGCCCCCACAGCCCAACCGCACTCAGCTGCACATGCCCTTCCTCCCGCCCCCTCTGTGTCTGGCCCGGCCCAGCCCCGACCCACCCAACGGTCCGGACCCCTCCTCCAACCCCAAGCGCGGCACCAGCCTTTCCATGACTCTCGGGCACTTTACACAATTTCTTCGCACTTCATGCGTAACCTCAGTTCCGACCCACCCAGCAGGCCGCATTCCCCCTCCCGCACATACTGTGTTCCAACCCCCCTGCGACCCACCGAGCAGGCCGCATCCCCCCTCCCGCACACACTGTGTTCCAACCCCCCTGCGACCCACCCAGCAGGCCGCATCCCCCCTCCCGCACACACTGTGTTCCAACCCCCCTGCGACCCA
>VFQN01007346.1_pt1 | contig 11927 bp, 8 predicted proteins | sample 3512371 | NCBI WGS metagenome assembly VFQN01 (sample SAMN10412370, study PRJNA504923) | tailings metagenome | isolation source: Replicate 2 from Balatoc abandoned mine | place: Philippines: Itogon, Benguet | collected 2017-08-28
GCTGATTGCCACAACGGAAGTGCACCTGGTCGTGCGTTAAACGTCGCTCATGCCGTATTGTCGTGCAGGCCGTACTCGGACATCGGATGCCACCAGAGCAGCAGCAGCGCACTCAACATCATGGTCCTGACTGTTGGGTTCGTGGTGAGACCTTGCCTTGCAGACGCCTAGCAGACGGCTCCTGTGCATTCCTTCCCGCCGCGCTCATGTTCCCACGCTTTCCGGACCCCAATCTCAGCACCTGCGCACTTCCACCCGCTGCCAGCACCGCCCCGCTGATGGCGTGATCCTCCAGCTCCCTCTCCCTTTTTCCCTGTTTGTCCCTCCCTGCCTCAGGACCCCCGCCACTCGCTTGCCTTCGCCGCCACCCTCGCCGATGGCTTTCCCGACTTCGCTCGAGGGGTGGGGCTACCGTGCGGCGCCACCACCACCCTGCAGGTGGGCACGCGCTCGCGCACTCGACATTTGCATGGACCGTCCATTTGCGTGCTGGTGGGGCTGCCGTGTGGCGCCACCACCACCACCCAGCAGGAGGGCACTTGGCCACCCGAGTGGCAACAGCGGTGCCTCACTCCCCCCGCATCCATCCATGCCGTTACGCCCTTACCCACCACAGGCCAACGGCACTACTTACACCGAGGACTGCTCCAGACGGCCTTCGACGTACCTCTGTTGTAGCCCCTCCCTGCCACCGTCTCCGGCTCCCGTGCCGCCGCCGCGCCCCCGGCCTCCCTCCCCACCGCCCTCACCCCTTCGACGCAAGCAGCCCCGACGGCCCAGACGCAAATCCTCCCCGCCGCCGCCGCGGCCTGCCGTACGGTCCAGCCCACCGCCGCCATCCGGCCCGCTGACCGAGTTCCGCACAGTTGCCGTAATCGCCCCTGCCGTACTGAACGGTGTACGGATCAGCGACGCCATGATCACCACGCAGTGCCAGCGGCTTAAGGACGGGATATTGCGCATCTTTGGGACCGCGGATCTGACGTTGAACGTCGATTACGTCATGCCGCGGGGCCCGTGCCCACGGCGGATTGTACCGCAAACCGACAGGACGCAGTACAACGTGACGCTACAGCTGACGCCGAAGACGGAGCAGGACTTCCGTACGTTCCTGTCGGACTCGCTGACGTTCAGCGCGTTCGTACGGGAGACATCCACCTTGTGTACGTCCAAGGTACTGCTGGCGGACATGGGGTCCAGTACGGCGTACTTCACGCGTACGGCAACGAACTCGCCCACGGCCCTGGACCCGAGGGTGCTGGGGTCCACGTGCCAGCGGTCTCCGCCCATGAGATAAGGGGGCGTTGACCGTTGGCGGATGCAGCTGTGACGGAATTGCAAAAGTTGAACGAGCGATGGCGTGGATGCGCGGTACCGAGGCACAGCAACGGCGTTTCTCGTCGGATGGCTATCACTGCGTGGGGACGGGGGCGGACGCTGGCGGGCGGCGCAGATGACGAGCCAAGGACCATGTGCCAGCGCATATCGTACAGCGAGGTCAAGGAAGCAGATAATTCAAGTAGCGTGGTCCGCTCGTGCTGAGGCAGCAATCAGGGAGAGCGCCACGGTAACGAATGAGGGATAGAGCAATGCGCGTGTTGGAATGAGCGGGACAGGGCTGGGCTCTGGAAGGGGACCAAAACTGTAAATCCATACATACGTGTTGTAATGCATGGGGCTGCGGCTGCGTGGCTTGGCTTGGCGGAATCTACTGCGGCCTGTGCCCATGGGTGTTGGACACTGCACTACGTTGCCTTACAGACTGGGTGGCAACATATCGTCATTATTGCTTGCGCACATGTATTCAAGGTGTAAAGGTTCTGGTGCATGTTGAGGCTGGTGGTGCGAGCTGCAGTCCGTAGGGACATCGCCCCACGATGGAAGCAGAACGGCACGTAACACCTAAATGCGGGGTTAGGCGTCATCTGGGCGCCATCTGTAAGCGAATTGTGATCGTGCTATAGGCCTGTCGTTTACGGTAGGAGGATGCTTGGTGGGGATAACGGGGATGCACTATGCACTTGCTTGCTGTGTCTGGCTGTGCACACCCGTGTACCGTACACCTTTGATCCGAAGCCCGCCCATTTTACCCCGTGTCCTTGATTGCCGGGACCAGCTCTGTTTCCCGAGCGGGACTGGGCTGGGCTCTGGAAGCAAGGGGACCAAAACTGTAAATCCATACATTATTTACCCAAGTGAGCCCAGGCTGTTACGCATATTGGTGGTACCGCCCAGATGCTGGCCTGGTGCTGTTGTAGCACTGGGTGCAGAGTTGTGGGGGCATAGCACTTGGGGCGCGGATCCTTGCCTTGTGCTTGCCGTACTTCGGTTCCGGGTACTTCTGTCTCGGGCAACGCCGGGGGCGTTGCCTCTCGTCTATTCTGTAACATATAGCTGGATCTATTGGGATGGTGAAGGCTAGTTACTGAATAAGCTTAACGGGGCCCGCTTGCCCCGGGCGACATCGGGGTCGTTCCAATATGGTAGCGCAGCCTTGCTATCCATGGGAACGTAGTGACAGCAGTACCGTTATACCGTACCTGGTTTCTAGCCCTGCCGTGGGGGCCACCGGCAGCGAGAGAACGGCAGACCAGGGACGCGAGAAGCTGTCACAGTGGCGGCCGGGCGTGATCACAGCTTGCCAGCCCTGAAGCTTGTGATACCAGCAAATCCCACGCCACAGCAAACTATCATGCCTACCACAATAGAATAATTAAAGGTTTTACCCAGCTAGCACGCGGCCAGTGAATGGGCGTGACAAGGCAGCTTGGCTGCGTGAGCATAAGCTGGCTCTTCAGTTCTACTGCGGAGTTCCGCCGGTCAAACCGAAGGGGAGCCAAGAGCCCCTGTGCCTGATCTGGGCACCGCCTGCACCCCACGCACGGCGCATAGGGCACATCTGCACCAGGTATTCCGGTCACGCATGGCAGCACCGTGATTAGGGCTGGCCTCGGAGCAAACCGACGTGCAAGGCAGTGCCCAGATTGCTGCAAATGACCCGCAACAGGGCCTCCACTGAGGCACTGAGCCAGGCGCTTGCCTTGGCTCCCCCTACTCTCCATGGACGCTGTAGCGGTACGGCACGTGCTTGGCGCATTTCGGCTACATCCAGTCATAGCCATTTACCCAGACAGTAACTACGTGCTGCCTGTTGCAGTAATCAAAGAACCAGTCACTATGTGCTGCCTGTTGACTCCTTTTGTCGCTCGCAGCTTCGGTTCCCTTTAGGCTGTCCTTGCCCCCGGCCGCTGCCGCGATCTCCATTGCTTCAATAGTAAGTTCTATACAGGAATATTGTTGCTGCTGATCCCCGACAAATCCTTACCGCCTTTTGGTGTCGTTGTGGGCACCCGCACACGCAAGAGATCACGACGCAACACCAAAACGCAACAATAAAGTGCGGCGAGAGAAGTATAATCAATGCTGTCAACTAATCAATTTCAACCCGCTGGGCTCTTGCCGCTCCCTGTTACCCCGCAGGCGCCAGGCTGGGCCCTGAGGCCAGGCCACAGCGAAATGGACAGCGGCGTGGCCAGCAGTGCCGCCTTGGCGGACGCGCTTGGCCAATCCCACAGCAGCCCATCAATGCACAACGACTTCGACACCGATGGGCTCTTCGGCTCCCTGCCCCACGAGCTGCGGCTGCACGTGCTGTCCTTCCTGCCGCCCAACGACCTGGCCCTGTGCGGCAGGCTGAGCTGCAAGGAGGCGGCACAGCGCTTCAGCGAGCCCCGCCAGCGCACCGCCCAAGTGTTCAGTGAGCCTCTGCTGGGCCATACCGCCACGGTCACGTGGGATGCCAAGGGCGCCGAGGCGGCCATGAAGCAGCTCACCTTCAGGCAGAAGCTGCACCTCATGTCCAGGGCCGCCGCCACGGGCTGTGCGGCCAACGTGGAGGTCATGTGGCAACTGCTGCAGCCGCACATCTTCCCTGGCGTGCACTACACGGACCGCTCCATTCAATATGGCGACTCTGCAGTGCCCGACCTGGGGTCCGCGGCCGTGTCGTCAGGCCTGGCCCACCTGCTGCCCTCCCTGGCGCAGCGCTGCCCGGGGCTGCTGCACCCAGTGCGCACACTGGAGGCGGCGGCGCGGCACTGCGACCTGGCGGGGCTGCAGGCGGCGTGGGGGGCGGTGGGGCAGTGGCTACCAACCAGCGGAGCGGCCAATGACGAGCGGGTTGCTGCACCAGGGCAGCACCAGCTGGAGCAGGAATGGCCGCCGCCACCACCACCGTTGGTGGAGGAGGAAGGTGCACGGCTGTGTTGTGATCCGGCGCAGAAGGCATGGAGGCGCATCCTGGCTGCGGCGGCCGGCTCCCCCACCCCCGACGCCCTGGCCAAGGTGGAGTGGGCGCTGGAGGAGGGCCGCAGACACTGCCGCCTGCCCTTGGAGCACGTGGATGTGTGCGGGGCCGCCGCCGCCTCGGGCGACCTGGCCCGGCTGGCCTGGATGCGGGACCACGGCTTCCCTTGGGGCACTGTGGAGGCCCTGGCTGCGGTGGTGCGTCACGCGGACCTGTGCTTCATCCAGCAGCTCGAGCAGGAGGGGGGCTACCTGCCGCCCGCAGAGGATGTGGAGGCGTGGGCCAGCGAGGAGGTGGTGGTCGCCGCAGCTGCCTCAGCGCGGGACGGTGAGGACAAGCTGCTGTGGCTGGCGGGACGCGGCGCGGAGCTGGACAGCGATGACGCGTTGGAGGCAGCTGCGGGCGAGGGCCGCCACGAGGCGCTGCAGCTGCTGCTGCAGCACATGCAGACCCATAGCGATGGCCTGTACCTCCGTGAAGAGGTCTTCTTAGCCGTCTTCGATCGTGGTGACCTGGCTGCGCTGCGGCTGCTGCTGCAGTATGCGGTGCACCCCGGGCCGTACATGATCCCCGACGCACTTTTTCACTGGCCGGCCAACACGCCTGCGGACGGCCAGCGGCTGGTGCAGGCGGTGCGGCTGCTGGCTGAGGGGTGCTGGGACGACCTGCTGTTCGAGGGGGTGCTCCTTGAACATCCCCCGCTGGAGGGGGTGGCCGGCAGGCAGCCATGGGCCGTGTGCGCGGCGCTGTTGGCGCTGCTGCCCTCCGACGCGCAAGACCTGGCGAACGCCGCCCGTGAGGCCGCCTTCTCCGGCTGTGAAGCGACGCTGGAGGCGCTGGTGGGCATGGGCGTGCTGCAGGAGCAGGGGAACGGGCTGGCGAAGCAGTGGTACGTGGACGCGGCTGCCAAGGGTGACCGGGCCACGCTGGAATGCCTGGTGCGGCTGGGGGTGCCGCTGGGGGAGGGTGTGCTGATTGACGCCGTGAACCGGCAGGCGCCGCTGGCCGCCCTGCAGTGGCTGGTGGGGCAGGGTGTGCCGTTGGCCGACTGGGAGCGGGCTGCGATGGTGCGCAAGCTGGTTTGCAGCGTGCAGCCTGACATAGAGAGGGAGGCGTGGCTGCAGGGGGTGCTGGACCTGCAGGCGCAGGGTGGGTCCTGAGGCGTGGGACTGGTGGGTAGTGCATGGGGAGCGGTGCATGGTGTTGGTTGGGAGGGCCCAGGATGTGAGCTGGCGCCGCAATCTGTTAGCTGTGTGAGCGCTTAGCTGCACAGCGTGCTTGCTCCTGTGCCAAGAGGGCTCGAGCTCGAATAGATGCTTGCTGCAGCAGGGGTGGCGGGTGGGTAGTTGCTAGGGCGGACGACTGATGAGATTTGGTTGGGGGTTCTGACGTTGGGTAGCCTCGACGGCGGTGATGGGGACAAGGGTAGGGTAGATAAGGAGGCAGCTGTGTGCTGTGCTGGCTGTTGCACAGCATTACGTTGACTGGCTGCTTGGGGACTGGCTGCTTGGGGACTGGCTGCCTGGGGACTGGCTGCTTGGGGCAAGCTACCAGTCAGCCGGACTGGTGTGGGTTATACGGTTGAGTCCTGGGACAGATCTGAGGCTGGGGGCTTGGCAACCCGTACACACGGGCCGTTCCGCCGTTGGCACCCCTGGTTGCTCGGCGCATGCACGGTGGACAGACAGCAGAAACGCAGGTGTGCTAGCAGGTGGTGGTATACCTGCGTTACCGGTGGTGTGGGATGCCTGTCGCTGCATGCCAGAGATGCAAGCACAGCGTGTAGCCTACTCTATGGGTGTGGGCTATCGTGGTCAGCACGGGTACTGCTGGGGCTCACCTGCTACGGTACGGTACGGCACCCCTCATGGCATCCCCCTCGTAGCTGCACCTGCAGTCATACCGTAAACGCCGGTGTCCCGGTGCGCTACATATGCTACTTGTGACTGGCGTGTGTGAGGCTGATAATGCACAGCCGGTGGAGAGCCGGTCCGTGGCGGACGTTCTTGTCGGAGCAAAAGGGGCTTCCGAGGAGGGGCATGGAACCACCTGGAACCACGTTGGTCTGTGTGAGCGCGGCAAGGAAAGGTTGCGAAGTTTGCTTCACGAGGACCCTGTACCCGCATGTAGGTTTATAATAGCCCGCGCACATTGGGCCATCCAGGCGGGGGTCGTGCTGTGACGCGTGGGCGCGGTTGCCGTACGGAGCTGCTTCTCGCTGTGCGTGCCGTACTACACGTGTGTCCGTACTGACGGCCAGCCTGCTGACGGCTGTCCCCTAACCGCTGCGGAGTGATGTCAACGCGTGCGCGGCACCACTCCCTATTCACAACATCTATGAACACCGTGAAAGCGCTATTGACACTGTTGCCAACAGCGCCGCTATCAACGTCCTAATTTTTGTTGGCCCCCGCCCGCTGCAACACCCCTAAACGCTGAAGACAGCTTTAGCACACGCGACGCACAACATGAGCGATGATAGCAGCGACGATGAACGCGAAAAGCAGCAGCCAAAGCTTATAGATGACAACGCTGGCCTGCACCCGCTGTTCTGGGACGCCCTTCCAGAGAATGCCGAGGAAGACCCCGCGTATACTGCGCTAAAAGCGATCGACGACGAACTTACACCAGACCAAAAATCGGAGAACTTCAAGGTAAATAACTGATTCATCGGGCCCGTTTCACAAGTTGGGCTCGGTCGTCGTCTCCCGCCGCCGGCGTCGCGTCTGCATACTTGACATAATTGTGACAAGCACTTGTGTGAAAGACTTGCGTATCGAAGAATATCAAACGTCGGGCTGTGCGAAGTTTGACCCGGGGAGGGTCGCCCAGCGCAACCCCACGCAACCCCACGTCCACTGCGCGTCAACCCACTGCGCTTTGTGAACCCCGCCATCCCGGCTAACCCCTATCACATGTGTCGTTGACTACAAATACCAGGACATTAGCCATTGTCACCGCACGAACGACGCCTCCATTGCAAACAAGCATGCTCACTCCAGCGTGGCACCCTCAGACAGGCCACCCACCCACTGCGCCTCTGCACCCAGGTCACCTTCCCCCACCCCGCCCCCAATCCTTCCCTCTGCCACCCTCCCTCCTCCTCCCGGCCTCCCCCTCCCTATTACTATGTCTCGCCAACCCCAGAGCCAGGGCAACAACAAGCTGAAGCTAGCGCTGTCGGACAAAGCGGACACGGCAGCCCGGCGCACTCTGCTGCGGGAGGCGGTGCAGTGCTATGAGGACGGCCTGGCGGTTACAGGGTTGCAGGTGGGAGTGTGTGGGTTAGGTGCGTAGTGTGTGGGTGCGGGGGCGAGCGCGACTGCGGGAGGCTGTGTAGTGCTACGGGGACCCAACGATGCGGTCAAGGGGCTGCAGGTGGGAGGTGTGGAGCTGTGAACTCAGTTATTAACTGTGTGTTGGGAAGGGGTGAGTGCAGTGTGGGAGGTGGTGCAGGGCTATGGGTACGAGCTGGCACGTGGCCGGCAAGGGGGTGCAGGCGGGGGGGTGCACGGCGAAGTCATACCGCAACCCATGGCCCAGGCCCAAGGGTATATCGAGCGTGCGTGGTAGCCGCCGGCGCGAGCAGCAGCACCAGGGTCGGGCTGGGCTGGTGCAGTAGCGGCTGGGGTTGTTCCGTTGGGTGCCTACCACCACGCAGGGCACACGGGAGCACGGCGTGTGCGGGCATTGCCTTAGGCGCACAGGAGGAGCCTACTCCTACAGGAGCATGACGCCATCTACGTTTTGCTGGTGTGCCCTCTGAAGTTGTATGCCGAGTGATTTTGTAGTCGTGAACACGGTGCGTCTCTCCCGCGCGCAGGATCACCAAAGCCTGGTGGCCACGCTCCACTGCAACCGCGCCCAGGCGCACCTGCTGCTGGGTGGGTGGTGGGTGGGTGGTGGGTGGGTGGGGTACCGTATGTGTGCAACGCGAGGAAGGGTGTGTGCGGCAGGTAGATGGGGTAGGTGAAATGGGTGAAGCTGCTGCTGGGTGGGTGGGTGGGTGGGTGGGTGGGCTCGTGGGCTGGTTGTGATTTGTTGGTGGGTCGAGCGCGGAGCAATTCACGTTGCTGACAGCTGTTGCGGCGCGGCGGGTGTGGTGTGGTGTGTGGACTAAGGTTGGGGCAGGGAACGCCGCTGCTGTGATGCACCCGTAGTGGCACACACTTTAAGGAGCATGGGTCAACACCCTGTACTGACTGGTACGAAATTACAGCGCCCCGTCTGCCGTTTCATGTGCTGACCATCCCGTGCTGACCACCGTGCGTGTTGCCCACCGCCGTCGCGGTCCCACAGGCAACTGGCGCAAGGCACTGGAAGACGGGTTGGCAGCCCAGGCCATCGAGCCTAAGAATGTCAAGGTGAGAGCATAGTGTTACACATTGCCAATCACAGTCCGCCTGGCGGAGAGCCACACAGGTGCTGATCAGGGGGGTGCTGTCGTGCGGCTGCGTTGGGAGGTGTGTTTGGCTGCGCCCGTCCCATCAAAGGTTGTGATGGGCAAGGGCACCAAGAAAGTGTGGCAAGGTGGCAAGGTGCAGGGAACAGGGACAAGGCACTGAAGCTGGCGTCTGCTTGCAATGCATTGCGGGGGCGGTGGCTTTCCACGTTAGAGCTGCGGGAACGGAGCTGTGGGGACGCTCTCCCCTGCCCCTCAATACTCTCCGCCAGTGCTCATCCTGAAATTGCCGAACGCACCCCCATTCACCCTTTACGCTAATGCGTGCTTCTCTGCACGCCTGCTCCACTGCACACCCGCCATTCATTTCCCCTCAAACCCCCTAACAGGCCATCTTCCGCGCCGCCCGCGGTGCCTCCAAACTGGGTCTATGGGAGCGGTGCCTAGAGCTGTGCGAGCGAGGGAGAGCAGCTGACCCCGCCTCAAAGGAGTTCGACGCACTAGCCAAGGCAAGTGGGCAGGGTGTGTGCGTTTGGAGGCCGGCGGCAAAGGACAGGGGCACAGTGCTGGGCGGGGAACGGAACGTGGGGCTTGAGGGGCGTAACGCAGTGCAGATGGGGTGCGGTGGTTTTGGGTTGCCAGGGCGAGGCAGTGTTGCCGCGCCGGGCGGTGGGCCTAGTTCTGTGTTAGCAAGGGCGGACACCTGCTCCACCTCCAAGGACATGGACGCCCTAGGAAAAAACTGGGGTGGGATGACGGTGCGGGCTGGGAACGGAACCTGTAACAAGTTGCCGGCTGCGGAAGCATTATTGCGCTTTCCTGTAGCGCCTGCCACTCTCCCTACGTCCCCTCCAAGACTCATCGGCCAATCTAGCGACGGATGCTTTGGCCGGCAGAGAAACTTTTTCCACCTCCGGCCAACCTCCAGGAGTCGTCGGCCAAGCTGGCTGAGGCGCGGGCGGCGGCGGAGCGCGAGGCGGCGAAACGCGAGGCGGCGGCGGCGCCCGCCAGGCGGTTGGTGGAGGCGCTGACGCAGCGGGGGATACAGCTGACGCGGCCGCAGGTACGCAGGTGCAATCAGCAGCCGGGGCACGAGCTGAAGGACGTTCGTTGCAGTGCACCTATAAACCTCGCCGGTTGTACGTGCATTGCATCGCCTCTGTGACCCACACGCCAGACACCCTCCGGAACGCTTGCTGCTGCTAGCACACTTTTCGCGCGCGTCCCACGCTGTGCTGCTTTTACAGCTTATTCCTTTATAGCCTGGGGCCCTGGGTCCAAAGCAGTGTGCATCACGGCCGCCTTACGCCCCTCTTACGGGCTCTCCCTCATCCTTACACATCTGCCCCGACACTGTTCCTGAACTGGTTGGCATACCCCTTTCACCCACCCCCTTCGCAGGTGAGCTTGGGGCACCGCAACAAGCCCCAGCTGGAGGAGGACGGGCGGCTGACGTGGCCGGTGCTGCTCATGTACGCCGAGAACATGCAGCAGGACGTGGTGGAGGCGTTCGGGGAGGAGGACACATTCGCGGAGCACCTGGACCTGGTGGGTGTGGGTTAGGGCGTGGGTGTGGGTGTGGGTTAATACACAGCTGGTGGTGGGTACAGGTCGGTGAAGCAGGACGTGATGGAGGCGGTCAGGGAGGAGGACACGTTCGCGGAGCACCTGGACCTGGTGGGTATTGATGGTTTGGGTACGGGTGGGTGGTAATACACAGCTGGTGGTGGGTACATGTCGGTGAGGCAGGACGTGGTGGAGGCGGTTGGGGCAGGTCGGGGGATGAAATTTCTGGACTCGGTGGGTGTGGGTGTGAATGTGGGTACCGGTATGGGTATGGTGATATGCCGCTACATAGGTAGTGTTGCTAGGGCGTGGAGGCTGATGAGGGGGTGCGTGTTGCACGCACACCTGTGCATGTGCCCCCAACGAACAAGTTTCCTTGCTTGTACCGCAAGCAATTACCAAGCTTCCCTCCCATCCGCCATTCACCTGCCTTGTTGCCCCAAACTCTTGCTCCCGCAAATGGTTAGTCCCGAGGCCCCCCTCTGAACTTATTGCCTATCCATCTGTCCCATGTCCCTACTCCTGCTCTTCGCACCTCCCAGATGTTCGGCCCGGAGGTCTCCCCTTGCTCTGCCCCGCACAACCGGTCCCTCTCCCCACGCGCCCTATTTGCGGACCGCACCTACTGTCTCACAGCCTATCCCTTCCCATACCCACCGCCCGCAGATGTTCGGCCCGGAGGCTCCCCCCCTGTACTCAATGGCAACCCCTCTGTCCTCTGCCCCCTGTCCCTCTTATCCACCATTCTCTCCCCCGTATCCCTCTTATCCGCCGTTCCCTGCCCCCTCGCCCTCCACAGATGTTCGGCCCCGAGGCTCCCCACCTGGAGTGGGACACGGCCCGCGAGTACACCCGCGACCGGGTAGAGCTGTACTACCTGGCGCACGCGGGGAAACCGCTGAGCAAGGTGCGGGTGCATGTGTATTAGCGCGGTGTGTGTCAGCACCTGATGTGCGGGTGGCAGGGGGGGGAGCTGTACTACCTGGCGCACGCGGGGAAACCGCTGAGCAAGGTGAGGGTGCATGTGTCTTAGCGCGCTGTGTATTAGCTCCTAGTGTGCGGGTGGCAGGGGGTAGAGGTGTACTACCTGGCGCACGTGGGAGAAGCGCTGAGCAAGGTCCGCAGCTCGTGCCATTGCGCGTGGGTTACAATGTACACACACTTCTTCTGCACTATGGCGCACGCAAGAGACCGCTGAGCAGGGTGCGAGGCTGTGTATTACGGGTAAATCGCTTAGCAAGGCGTTTTGGTTGGGGCATGCACCCTCAAGCCTCATCACGCACATGCACCCACACCCTCGCCCTGCCGCCTCACAGGATCGGCTGATGGAGGTTTGCTTATACACATGCACACACGCGGCGTCCACGCCCCGTGCCGCCCCCAAGGACCAGGCTGATAAAGGCTTGCTAACACACGTGCATCCTCGCGGCATCCAACCCATCAGCTTGTGAAGGCCATGGCACGGCCAAACGCTTGCACAAGGTCAGCTGGTGGAGGCATCCTAACACACTTGCACCCACGCCCACACTATCCCACACTCTCACCATCCCACACCCACAGTACCAGCTAGTGGAGGCCATGCAGGGCTTGGTTTGGTTTGGTTTTTTACAGGGGACCCCTTCCGGTCGGGGTGTCGTACCACACCCACCACCC
>VFQN01007347.1_pt1 | contig 11926 bp, 13 predicted proteins | sample 3512371 | NCBI WGS metagenome assembly VFQN01 (sample SAMN10412370, study PRJNA504923) | tailings metagenome | isolation source: Replicate 2 from Balatoc abandoned mine | place: Philippines: Itogon, Benguet | collected 2017-08-28
GACGGGCTGAAGAACCGCGCACCGGTGCGGATCAAGGGGATCGCGTCGCTCGGCTGGAACGACTGGCGCTTCAGGAAGCCGGTGCTGATCGGCGATTCGATCCGGGTCACCGTCCGGGTCGATGCGAAGCGGCCGCACCGGGCACCGGACCGCGGCATCCTCACCCTGCGCTTCACCGTGTACAACCAGCACGACGAGGTCGTGCAGGAGGGCGAGACGTTGCTGTTCACCGAGCGCGCGCCGGCGCCAACCGCGTGACCGTGCGGGGCCGGCCATGAACTACCAGCGCAGGCTCCTGGAAGGCGTCCCTGAGCGCGTGCCGGCGGCCAAGCCGCGGATCACGCTCAGCGACATCGCGGAAGCCGCGGGCGTGTCGCGCGCGACCGTGTCCCTGGTCCTGCGCAACAGCCCGACGATCCCGCCCAGGACCCATGAGCACGTGCTGCGCCATGCGGCAGCGCTGGGCTATGTCTATAACCGCGCCGCTGCCGCCCTGCGCACCGGCGGCACCCACATCATCGGCCTGGCCATCCACGACATCACCAACCCCTATTTCGCCGCGATCGCCGCCTCGGTGCAGCACGAGCTGGGCCAGATCGGCCGCATGGCGTTCTTGGGCGATTCCGGCGATTCCCCGGAGCAGCAGCGCGCCTTCGTCGAGGCGGTGCGCGAATACAATGTCGACGGGATCATCATGTCCCCGGCCGCCGGCTCCGATCCGGCATGGGTGGCGCAGCTGAAGGACTGGCGGCTGCCCTGCGTGATGTTCTCGCGCAGCCTGCCGGGCGTGGAGATCGACTATGTCGGCGGCGACAATTTCGGCGGGATGAAGCGCCAGACCCTGCACCTCCTGGCGCTGGGCCATCGCCGGATCGCCACGATCGGGGTGAACGAGACGATCTCGACCGGCAGGGAGCGGCTGGCCGGCTACCTGGCGGCCCTGGCCGAGGCGGGCGTGGCGCCGGTGCCGGAGCAGGTCGTCGCCTGCCCGGCCACCCGCAAGGAAGGCCACGACACGCTGATCCGCCTGCTCCGCCAGGACGACCCGCCCACCGCGATCGTCTGTTTCAACGACGTGCTGGCCTTCGGGGTGATGCTGGGCCTGCAAAGCCTGGGGCTTGCCGCCGGCCGGGACATCTCGGTGGTGGGCTTCGACGATGTCGACGAATCGGTGCTGTGGCACCCGGCGCTGAGCACGGAATATGTTTCCTGCGAGGCGATCGGCCAGGCGACCGTACGCCTCCTGATGCGGCGGATCGCCGACCCGGGCGCGCCAATCGAGCGCCTGATCATCCCCTCCGAGCCCCGTGTCCGCCAGACCAGCCTGCCGCCGCCGGCCCGCCAGCGCATGCGCGGCATCGCCGCCGCCGCACAGCGCTGGCGGGAGCCGGGCTAGCGCATTTTCCCCTGCCGCCCCGGCCCGATCCGTGCAATCCTGCCGGGTCGCTGCACCGCGCGCAGGCCGGCGGAAACAGCGCAGGACCGAAACTGCACGAACGAACCCGAGAATGCCTTATTTTCTTTTATTTTCAAATACTTAGTATGAACTGAATCCTGCGTCGGTAGGCTTTTCACCCCACGATCGCCTCCGCCTCGATCTCGACGTCGTAGTCGCCCACCAGCCGGCCGACCTCCAGCAGGGTATTGGCCGGGCGGATCTCGCCGAAATAATGGCCATGGACCCGCGACACCGCTTCCCACTGTTCGGCGTCGCGCAGATAGACGCGGGTGCGCACCACGTCGGCCATGCTGCCGCCGAGCGAGCGGATCGAGGCGGCGATCTTGTCCAGGATGTAGACCGTCTGCGCCGCGGGATCGCCCTTGCCGATCATCTCGCCGGTCCCGTGGGTGGCGGTGGTGCCGGACACCAGGATCCGCTCGCCGATCCGCACCGCCCGGGCATAGCCGCAGATCGGCTCCCAGACGCTGCCGCTGTCGATGCGCAGCCGCCCCGGGCGCCCGTCCACGGGAACGGCATGGTAGACCGGCGGAATGCTGTCCAAATGGTGGGACAGGTCGCCGGACGCGGTGAGGAAGGGCGGGCGCCGGTACTCGTCGCCGCAGTCGCCGGGGATGCGGGTGCCCTTCGCCAGCGCCGCCCCGATCCGTTCCATGTCCGCCGCGTCCAGCGCGAAGGCGAACAGGTGGCGGTTGTCGCCGCGATGCTCGCGCTCGCCTAAGCGGGCGCCCACGATCACCGCACCCACCGCCTCCTGCTGCATGACCCATCGGGTGGCTACGTTGGCGATCGAGACGCCGTGCTTGGCCGCGACCGGCGCCAGGGCCGCCAGGATCGCCTGCAGCACGTCCCAGCCGCCGGCAGCGTCGATGAAGCGCTTGTACTTCATCTTGCTCCAGTCGCCGATCGTGGCGGGCTCGGGCGCGCCCAGCCAGCGCTCGGACAGGAAGCCGCCGGCGAGCGTGCCGTAGGCCAGGAGCCGGATGCCGTGGTCGCGGCAGAAATCGGTCATCACCCCGGTGGCGCGCCGGTCCAAGAGCGAGACGCAGACCTGGTTGGTGACGACCGGGATGCCCTCGGCCACCAGCACGCGGAGATGGTCGGTGTCGGTGTTGGTGACGCCCAGGTGGCGGATGCGGCCGTCCGCCTTCAGCCGCGCCAGCTCGCGCATCGCGTCCAGCCAGCCCGGGTGCTCGAACAGCCACCAGTGGAACTGCAGGAGGTCGATGCGGTCGGTGCGCAGCCGCTCGCAGGCCCGGTCGACCGCCAGGCGGACCACCTCCGGCGTCATGGGTCCCGGCTCCGGGCACCATTTGGTGAAGGTGACCGGCCTAGCACCGGGCGGTGCGGTGATCGAGCCGTCGGCCAGCCGCTCGCGCAGGCGCCCGGCGATCACCTCCGCACTGCCGTAATGGTCGGCCATGTCGAAGCTGTCGAAGCCGTCGGCAAGGTAGGAGGCAAGGGCGCGGGCACCCTGGTCGGGATCAATCGGCCCGGCGACCCGCTCGATGTCGGCCACCTGCCAAAGGCCCGTCACCACGCGCGCGATCTCGAGGCCGGGCGCGATCTCGGTGCGTTCGATGGGCTGGCTGGTCACGTCCGCTGCTTCCTTCTCGGCTGGGGGATCGGAGGTAGCAGGTCTGGGCCTCGGCGTTGAGGGCAACCAGATTGCAGGCTGAGGCTGCAAAAGCTTGGGGCTGCGTTCCGCTTCGCCTTCGCGGCATGGTCCGCCACGCCAATCCCGCCAGGAGCCATTCCTTGCCCGAGAACGACACGGTTCGGATGGTCGACGTCACCACCCTGTCCGACGACTGGTACACCCTGCGCAAGTACGCCTTCGACTATCATCGCCGGGACGGCACCTGGCGGCGGGTGACCCGCGAGGTCTACGACCGTGGCAATGGTGCGGTGATCCTGCTCTACGATCGTGCCGCCCGGACGGTCGTGCTGGTCCGCCAGTTCCGCTTGCCCGCCTTCGTCAACGGCCATCCGGACGGCTGGCTGCTGGAGGCGCCGGCAGGCCTCCTGGACGAGCGCGACCCGGCGGAGGCGATCCGCCACGAGGTGGAGGAGGAGACCGGCTACAAGGTGAGCGAGGTGCAGGAACTGTTCGGCGCCTATATGAGCCCGGGCTCGGTCTCCGAACGGCTGCACTTCTTCGCCGCCGGAATCGACGCCTCGATGCGGGTAGGGGAGGGTGGCGGCCGCCCGGACGAGAACGAGGACATCGAGGTGGTGACCATCCCCTTCGAGGAGGCGCTGGCGATGGTGGCCAGGGGCGAGATCGTCGACGCCAAGACGATCATGCTCCTCTACCATGCGCGCATCGCTGGCCTGTTCGGGCGAGGGTAGGGCTGGACTGGGACGACGTACGCATCTTCCTGGCCGTGGCGCGCGCCGGTAGCTTGGCCGGTGCCGCCGCTGTCCTGCGCTTGAGCGAGGCGACGGTCGGCCGCCATCTGGCCGCGCTGGAAGCCTCGCTCGGCCTGCGCCTGTTCGACCGGCTGGCCAACCGGCTGCGCCTCACCCCCCAGGGCGAGCAGCTCCTGGGGCCGGCCTCCGCCATGGAGGAGCGCGCCGCGGAGATCGTGCGCGCGGCGCAGGTCGCGGCCGCGGCACCGTCCGCGCCGGTGCGGATCACCTCGACCGGCTCCGTCGCCTTGTTCCTTCTGCGCCACCTGGCGGAGCTGAAGGCCGCCGCCCGGCCAGCGCCTTTGGAGCTGATCGTGACGCGCGACGCCCTGGACCTGGCCGGCAACGCGGCCGAAATCGCGCTGCGGATGCGAAGGCCGCCCGAGCGCGGCCAGCTGGTCGTGCGCCGCCTGGGCCGGGTCGCGTTCAGCCTGTTCGGCCGGCCGGATTGCGTCGCCGGGCGCAAGCCCCATGAGCTGGACCTGATCGGCCTGCGCGAGGACGGGAACTCCCGGCAGGGGCGCTGGCTGCGCAGCTTCGCGCCGGGCCTGCGGCCGGCCTTGCGCCTGAGCGACGTGCGGCTGCGCCTCGATGCCGCCCTGGCCGGCCAGGGCGTGGCGCTCCTGCCCTGCTTCATGGGCGACCGGGAACCGGGGCTGGCGCGGGTGCTGGCACCGCCGGCGGAGCTGGAGGAAGACGTCTTCCTCCTGGTCCATCAGGACCTGGCCGGCCTGCCCCGCATCCGGGCGACCATGGATGCGCTAGTCCGGCTGTTCCGCGCAGGGGAGCCGGACCTCCTGGGGATTACGGGCCAGCCTGCTCCTTGAGGGCGCCTACCTCCGCCGCCGACATCTCGCCGATCGTGGTCACCTCGCCGTTCTGGATCCGCCACAGGCGGAACGGGCCGGTGATGTCGCCGTACTGGTCGAACTGGACCGGACCGATCACGCCCTCGTAGCGGATCGGCTTGCCCTCCTTGATCAGCGCCAGCGCCTTCCGGAACTCGTCCGGCCCGGCATGGATGGTTTCTCCGGCCGGATCGACCACCTTCGGGATCGCCGCCTTGATCAGCGCCTTGTCGGGTCCGCCGGCGATCGCCACGGCCAGGCCCACGATCGCGGCGGCGTCATAGGTGCGGTCGGCGGCAGGGGCCTGGCAGTCGAACTCCTTGGCGAACGCGTTGTAGGCCTTGCAGAAATACTCGGTGGACGGCGTGGCGGTGGTGCCGGACGAGGTGCCGAACGCATCGTCCAGGTACTTCGGGCCGACGTCCTGGATGAAGTCGGCGGCGTTCATGCCGTCGTTCAGCAGGAACTTGGCCGGGCCGCCCTGGGCGATCCAGGTGCGCGCCACCGTGGTCCCGTCGCCGGGATAGGCCACGAGGTAGAGGGCTTCCGGATCGCCATCCAGGGCGGCGGTCACCTCCGGCTGGTAGGAGGCCTGGTTCGGGTTGTAGGGCGTGGTCGAGGTGATCGTGCCGCCCAGCTTGCGGTACGCCTTCTCGAACTCGGCGACCATGTTCACGCCGAAATCGTTGTTCACGTGAATGATCGCGATCTTCGTCAGGCCCTGGTCCATCGCGTACTTGGCGGCGGCCGTGCCCTGCAGCGCGTCGGAGGTGATGGTGCGGAAGAAGATCCCGCCGGTCTTGCCCTCCTTGGCCAGCGTCGTGAGGGTCGGCGAGGTGGAGGCCGGCGAAACCTGGACCACCCCGGCCGGGCCGGTCACCGAGGTGACGATCGGGATCGAATCGGAGGAGATGATGCCGCCGATGATCGCCGGGACCTTCTGCAGGTCGACCAGCTGGCGCGCCGCGTCGACGGCGACCGTGCCCTGGCTCTGCGTGTCGCGCACGTCCGCCGCGATCTTGCAGCCGGCGACGCCGCCCGCCTCGTTCAGGTCGCTGAAGGCCAGCTCGATCGACTTGGCGGCCGCCTGGCCGAACCGGCCGGCCGGGCCGGTCAGCGACAGGGCCGAGCCGATGGTGACGGTGCAGTCCTGGGCGAACGCCGGCGCCTGCGTCAGGGCGGTGGCCGACAAGGCGCCGAGGGCGAGGGCGGCATTACGGAGCTTCACGGATCGGATCCCCCTGGACGAGCTGCCGGCTTTGGGCCGTGCGGCGGAAGGCGAGAATGGAGGGCCCCGGCGCGGGGCCGTCAAGCGCTGGCAGGCATCAGGCCGTTCAGGCCGGCGCGTCGCCCAGGTCGTATTTCATGATCCGGCCGTGCCGGCCGGTGCGGTCGCGCTCCAGGTCGAAGCAGTCGCCTTCCAGCGGGCGGTACTGCGCCAGGACCTTGCCGATGGCGGCCAGGTCGTCCGCGTCCAGGGAGAAGCCGAAGGTGGCGAGGTTGGCGGCCAGGTGGTCGGCATAGCGCGCGCCCACGATCACGCCCGCCACCTGCGGCCGGTCCAGGACCCAGCGCGTCGCCACGTTGCCGATGCCGACGCCATGGCGGTCGGCCACCTGCTTCAGGCATGCCAGCAGGGCCTGGAACAGGTCCCAGCCGCCGATATCGTCGATGATCAGCTTGTACTTGGTCAGGGAGCGGTTCTCGAAGCCATCCGGCTCCGGCCGGCCCAGCCAGCGCTCGGACAGGAACCCGCCGGCAAGCGTGCCGTAGCAGAGCAGCTTCATGCCGCGCTCCGCCCCGAGCGGCGCCAGGGCCCGTTCCGGCCGGGCGTCCAGCAGGGAATACTGGCTCTGCATCGACACGAGCGGCACGCCCCCGTCGAGCAGTGCCCGGGCATGGACGGCATCGAAATTGGTGCCGCCCAGCAGGTCGATCTTGCCGGCCCGCTGCAACTCGACCAGATGGCCGGCCGCCTCGTGCCAGCCCGGCACGGCATAGTCCCACCAGTGGAACTGCACGAGGTCCAGCCGCTCGGTGCGCAGGCGGCGGAGCGAGCGGTCGATCACCCGCGCGACATAGGCGCGGTCCACCTGGCGCAGCTGCCCCAGGTCCGGCACGAACTTGGTGTGCACCTTCAGCCGGCTGCGCTGTTCGGTGCTGGCCTGGGCCCGGAAGCGGCCGATCAGTTCCTCCACGCCGGTATAGATGTCGGCGCAGTCGAAGCTGGTGATGCCGGCATCCACGAAGGCAGCCATGTCGGCCACGGCGCGGGCCTCGTCGACCGGCCCATGGCCGCCGGCCAGCTGCCAGCCGCCGCGCAGCATCCGCGAGATATGGTAGCCGGGGGCGAGTTCGAAGGTGGCGACGGTCATGCTGCGGGTTCGGCTCTCAAAGGAACGCGGGTGGTGTCGGCATGGCGAAAGGCGGTCCGGCCCTTGCGCCGGATCAGGAAGCGGCCGCCGCAATGCGGATCGGGGCAGGCGATCACCGCGTCCGTGGTCATCCAGTCGTTCGGATGGGTGTCGCGCTGCTTGGCCGGCAGCAGGGGCAGCAGGGCGGCCAGGGGATAGATCGGAAAGCTCTGGCCGTCCGGCATCGACAGGTTCTCGCCGGACAAGAACAGGCGGTCGCCGGCCTTGTGGTTGCAGACCATCGGCCGCTCGGACGCGATCACCTCGATCTCGAGGTCGTAGAGATCGAAAACATCGTCGGGCAAGGGAAGCTTCCCGTCAGGCTGGGCCGGGCTTGGCCAGGTGCCACACGATCACGCCGGGCAGACCGGCCCAGGCGGCGGCGTTGGCGTCGGGCAGCGCCTCGCGCGCCACGGTGACCGCCGATTCCGGCGTGAGCAACGGTTCATGCAGCGCCAGGACCCGCAGCCCCGCCGCAATGGCGGCGGCGGCATAGTCGGAAGGCAGGTGGGCGTTCAGGCGCATGAAGCCGGCGCCACCGTCTGCGGTGCGGAACTGGGCCTGCCAGCCCAGCCGGATCAGGAACGGATGGACATCGCTGACCACCACCTGGCCGCCCGGCCGGACCACCCGGGCGAACTCGGCGAACACCGGGCGGAGGTCTTGCACATGGACCAGGGCCAGCGCGCAAAGCACCGCGTCGACCGAGCCGTCCGCCAGGGGCAGGCGGGTGAGGTCGCCCTGCTCGAAGCGGCAGCCCGGCAGCTTCGCCTGCGCCCGGGCCAGCATCGCCGCCGAGCCGTCGACCCCCACCACCTCGTGGCCCTGCGCCGCCAGCCAGGCGGCATGGCGACCGGTGCCGCAGGCAGCATCCAGCACCCGCCCCTTCGGCAATCCTTCCAGCAGCCGGTGGACGACCGGCGCTTCGACCGGGAACAGCCGCAAGGGCTGGTCGTAGGTCTGCGACCACAGCCCGTAGCCATCGGTCAGGTCATATTCGGGGGCCGCCAGCGGTGCTGCGAGGTCCGGGTCGTCGCAGCGGCGGGCCAGGTCGCGGATCTCGGCGACCCGTGCCTGGCGTGCCGCCGCATCGCCGCTGAACGCCAGCCGCAGCAGGGCCAGCCCCTCCGTGCCGAGCAGCATCTGGCCGAGTGTCGGCAGCGTCATGTATCGCCCTTTGCCCATGGAACCGTGCCGCGGAAGAATGGCCGCGACGGCAGCATCAATCCGCAACCCTTGTCTACGGGGAGTCGTCGGTCATGCAACTCTACTGGGCACCCAGGTCGCGCTCGTTCCGGATGCTCTGGCTCCTGGAAGAGATCGGCCAGCCCTACCAGCGCGTCCAGGTCGACATCCGCAACGGCGGGCAGTCCGACCCGGCCTTCCTGAAGATCAACCCGATGGGCAAGGTCCCGGCACTGGTCGACGGGGACGCGGTGGTCGCCGAATCCGGCGCCATCGCCGCCTATCTCGCCGACCGCTTCCCCGAGGCTGGCTTGGCGCCGCCGATCGGCGACCCGGCGCGCGGCGCCTACCTGAAATGGCTGTTCTTTTCCGGCAACTGCGTGGAAGGCGCCTTCATCGAGAAGTTCGGCAAGCTCCAGCTGCCCTCCTCCTCGGCCGGCTGGGGAAGCTTCGCGCGGGTGGTCGACGTGCTGGAGGAAGCGGTGCGGCCGGGGCCCTGGCTGCTGGGCGACCGGTTCAGCGCGGCGGACGTGATGATCGGCGCCGACCTCCATTTCGGCATTGAGGCCTTCAAGCTGATCGAGCCCCGCCCAGCCTTCGACGCCTATCTGGCCCGCTGCACCGCCCGGCCGGCCTTCCGCCGCGCCCAGGAGATCGACGCCTCGTCCTGAACCGGCCCCGGCGGGTCAGTCGGTGTGGAAGACCTCGTCCATCGTCGCCCACCATTCGCCTTCCTTGCGCGTCGCGAACGGCTCCTGCATCGGATCGGTGATCTTCCACCAGCGCTGGGTCTCGGGGTCGGCCGCCATCTTCGCCATGTCGGCGGCGAAGTCGCTGCCGTGATACTCGAAATAGGCGAACAGGATGTTCTCCGGCCGCTTCAGGAAGATCGAGTAGTTCCTGATGTTGCAGGCGGCGATGGTCGCGAGCACGGACGGCCACACCGCGGCGTGGATCCGCTCATATTCCGCGATGGCCTCCTCGCGCAGCCGAATGCAGGTATCGTAGCGCTTCATCTGCATGTTTCACTAGCCAGTCTGGCGATGCTGCCGCCGGTCCGGATGGTACCCGTCGAACCCTGCGCTGTCATCGCCCTGCGCCCACGTCCATCGAGGACCCATGCGGCAGCGGAGTATTTCGCCGGCGCTCCTGGGGCCCCTATGGTTCCCCAGCGACGACTGGCCGATGACGGCCTGGTTTCCGGACGAGGAACAATCCAATGATGAGCCTGCCCTTTTTCGCCGCCTTCGTGGCGATGGCCGTTGCTTGGGCGGGCTGGCGGACCGCCGCGATGACCATGTGGGCCGTGACGGTCGTGATGGTGGTCATCCTGTTCCGGCTGCACGCCACGGACGCTCTCGACATCCAGCTGTGAGGCCGACCATGACCCCGGATCTCGCGCGCACCCTGAACACCGTGGGCCTGCTCGCCGTCTCGATCGTGCTGATAGTGGCCTTCGCCGACCAGTTGCTCCTGGGCGAACTGCCCTGTCCCCTGTGCATCCTGCAGCGCGGCGCGTTCGTCGCGGTTGGCGCCGCCCTGACGCTCAACCTGCGCTTCGGCCCCAGGCCCAGCCATTACGGCGCCATGATCCTTTCGGCGGCCGTCGGCCTGCTCGTGGCGGGACGGCAGACCCTCCTGCACATCGCACCCGGGTCGGGCAGCTACGGCATGCCCTTCCTGGGCCTGCACTTCTATGTTTGGGCGTTCATCACCTTCGCCGTCATCGTCCTGGGCGCCGCCTTCATGCTGCTGTTCGACCGGCAGTTCGCCCATGATCGGGAACCGCAGCCCCTGCCGCTGGCCGCGACCGTCGTGTTCGTCCTGGCGGCCATCATGGCGCTGTCCAATGGCGTCTCGACGGTCCTGGAATGCGGCGCCGGGCTGTGCCCGGATGATCCGGTCTCCTACCTCCTCCTGCCGAACGGACCCTGACCGCCGTCGGCCGCAGCTGGACGATTGACAGGCGAAGCTGTCCACTGCACTGAAGTCATCAGACGTCTGATGAATTTATGCTGCTGTCGATGACCTCGCCCGAGCAACCTCACCTCCAGCCATTCAGCGCGGTCGAGCGCGCCAGCCGCGCGGTGGCCGCCATGATCAGCGACGGCGGCCTGCGTCCCGGCGCGCGCCTGCCGTCGGAGGCCGACCTCGGCCCGCGCCTGGGCGTGTCCCGCGCCACCCTGCGCGAGGCGATGAAGCTGCTGGAGCAGGACGGCCTGATCCAGACCCGTCACGGCAGCGGCCGCTACGTCACCGCCGCCGCGGCGCTGAAGGTCGAGCGGCCGATCACGACCTACGAGAGCATCAGCCAGATGCTGCGCCGGCAGGGCTGGCTGCCGCGCGTGGAAGTGCTGGCGGTGGCGCGTGAACCGGCGGCGGAAGAGGTCGCCCGGCCTCTCCAGCTCGCCCCGGGCGGCGAGGTGGTCCGGATCGAGCGCCTGTACTGGCACGACGACAAGCCGCTGGTCTTCTGCGTCGACACGGTCCCGGCCGACCTGCTGCCGGAACTGCCCGCCGCGGACGACCTGTCCGCCTCGCTGAACGACCTGCTCGACCGGCACGGCTGCCGGCCGCGCATGTCGACCGCCAATGTTTCCGCCGTGATGCTGCCCAAGGCGCTGGCCCATCGCTACCGGCTGGCTGGCATGGATCCCTGGCTGCTCGTCACCGAGACCTGCCTGGCCGACGACGGCCGCCCGGTCATGCACGCCCGCGACCATCATCGCAGCGACATCTTCTCCTTCAATTTCTCTCGTCGCTAACGGAGTCCCCGACGTGGAAGAACTCGCCACCTACGTGGCCAAGGCCAAGCAGTCGCTCTACTTCAGCGGCGCCGTGATCGAGCGCGATCTCGGCGGCTTCCTGAAGGATCACGCTGATGCCGCCCGGAGCATCGGCAAGGACCTGGCCGGCAAGATCGACGGGATCACGCTGATCGGCAGCGGCGGCTCCTGGGCGACCCTGCAGACCGCCAAGTACGCGCTGGACGGCGCCCTGGACATCCCGGTCGAGTGCTATTTCAGCTTCGACATGCTCTGGCGCCAGCCCAGGCGGATCGGCCCGAACACGCTCTACGTGTTCGCCAGCTATTCCGGCGAGACCGACGACGTCGTGCGCGCCCTGCGCTTCGCCAAGTCCAAGGGTGCCCGCACGCTGGGCCTGGTCGGCAAGGGCGGCTCGACGATCGACAAGGAATGCGACTTCTCGATCGTCTATGGCAACGGCGCGATCTTCGAGATCCCGGTGGCGGCCCTGATCCTGCTGGCCCAGGGCCTGCAGCCCGGCTCCACCGACGAACTCGCCGCCAGCCTGCCGGCCATTCCCGCCGCGCTTGGCAAGATCCTGGCCGATGCCGACGCTCGCGCCGAGGCCGTTGCCCGCCGGATGCTGTCCGCCACCAGCAGGATGGGGCTGGGCGCCGGCCCGCACAACCCGCTCGCCTACAAGGTAGCGCTGACCGTGGTGATGGAGAACATCCGCATCAACGGCACCTATTGCGACGCCGCCGAGTTCCGCCACGGCCCGGCCGAGGCGTTCGAGCGCCTCAAGCCCGACATGATGTTCTTCCTGGGCTTTTTTAATGCTCCGGCGACCACCGAGATGGT
>VFQN01007348.1_pt1 | contig 11924 bp, 19 predicted proteins | sample 3512371 | NCBI WGS metagenome assembly VFQN01 (sample SAMN10412370, study PRJNA504923) | tailings metagenome | isolation source: Replicate 2 from Balatoc abandoned mine | place: Philippines: Itogon, Benguet | collected 2017-08-28
CTAACATAAAGTCTGACCCCACCATATGTTGGGCTCTGACCAGGAGACCTAGCTGCCCATGCCCATGGGTCATATTACCGGGTCGACCTCCGCGACGTCGGGTTCGACCTCCGCGACAAGACCCTCGCTGTCCCTAAATGTGCTCATATGCCGCATACATACATTTCTGTAAGAAGAAATAATCCGTTCCCTTCGCAAACTTTGCCCACCGATCGAACTAGGCCTGTTGCACCTGACGAGGCCCGCGACGAGCCCCGCACCGCTAGCGGTGCATCTCCATCAGCCATGAAGAGCGCTGGTGGAGCCAAAGCGGCGCAGAATCGGCGACCCAGGTTCCGCCTGGAGTACGCCGCTGCGTTCTTCATCGCTGCAGCGCTGCTCTTCTTCCTCTACAGCGTGCTACAGGCTGGGACAGGAGGGCAGTCAACTGGGTCAAACTCATTTGGCGCATCGCTGGGAGGATCGGCGCGCCGGTCGCTTGTGCGCATGGGTACCCTCAACGGCCAGTCCACTCAAACCGACGCGGGGGCCCTCCTAGCAGCCAAGCAGCCCCCCTGCCCCGAGGCCAAGACCAACACCGTGGTCAAGCAAGAAACAGTCACCGTCACCAAGCTGGTGTACGGCAGTACCGTGCAGAACCCCCGGGCGTACCACGTGGTCACCACTACGCAAGGCTTCTCAAACCACTGGCAGGCGCGCATCCATTACTACTGGTATAAGAAGCAGCGGGACGCGTGCTTGAGGGAGCCCGCGTGCGACATGGGCGGCTTCACGCGCGTGCTGCACAGCGGCAAGCCGGATGACCTGATGGACGAGATCCCCACTGTGGTGGTGGACCCCCTGCCACCCTCCGTGTCCGGCAACACCACCTACGTGGTGCTCAACCGGCCCTACGCCTTTATTGAGTGGCTCACCAAAGTCAGCATCCCTGAGGTGCGTATCGTGGGGTTGGGTGGGGCCGTGCCCGGGTGGCCTGGCGGTGTGCGGAGATCCGGATCCACACCAGCAGCACAGCGTAAGGCAGTTGCGGGCTGCCGCCGCAGCAGGCTGCTGCAGCGCCAAGGAGTCCTGCTGGGCCACCAGTACAGTCCAGCAACGCCAGCAGTGCACAACCCCCCGCTGGGGGACCAGTCTCCAGGCCTCGCACTCCTCGAGGCAGCGGCGTGTCGTGGGGTGCGGATGCCGGGCCTGGCTGGTGTGCGCGGCACCAACAGCTTGCCATGGGGTGCGGGCCCCGGCCCTGGCTGTGGGTTAGACAGCAGGTTCGGCAGGAGGGTGGAGGGCAGGTGGCGAGGCGCACCGCACGCCTTGCCGCCAGAAGGGGCTGGCAACCAGAGGGCACCCCCTTACCCTCAGACGGCCCAGCTGCAGCGGCGGCGGGGAAAGGGTCGGGACGCAGGGGCGACAGAGGGCAGGGTTAGGGGTTGCAGGCGGGGCGGTGGGCGGACGCGGGGGCCTGAGGGCGCTGTAGGGGCCTCTCGGCATGCAGCTGGCATGGCCTAGTTGTCCGGGCTTAGGGGAGCACGGTAAACGGGCTTAGGGGAGCACGGTAAACGGGCTTAGGGGAGCACGGTAAACGGGCTTAGGGGAGCACGGTAAACGGTCTTAGGGGAGCACGGGAAAGGCGGATTGGGGCTGCTGTCGGAGTACAGATTGGCGCCCTGGGGACAGGGCAGCAGTGCCTTGCCTCTCACCGCGCGGGCTGCTGCTGCCCGCAGGCTGTTGCGCCCGCGCTCTCGGGTGCCGGTAGGCAGCCTGCCTACCTCGTAGCCCTGACCCATGGGTTAGCTCGGGGCCCACAGCTTCATGGGTCAGGGTGACCTAGCCAATCGACCCCCGTGCCAACCGCCTCGAAAGCACGATGTCGCCCGCCCTCCCCTCTACGCTGCGTTGCTGTCCCCGCCTTAACCTGCCCCCCTGCTCCCTCCTTCCCTGCTGCTTGCATCCCCGCAGAAGTACTTTGTGATGTGCGAGGCGGACCACCTGTTTCTGCGGCCTATGCCCAACCTTATGAACGGCGAGTCGCAGGGCGCCGCCTTCTTCTCCTACATCGTGCCATGGGACTACTCCAACATCGTGCGCAAGTTTATTGGCAACGTTTCGGACGAGGAGGTGCACAAGGTAAGCAAGCGGGGGGGATGCGGGACCGTAGAGCGGCGGAGGTAGGGGGAGGCGATTTCCGCAACACGATAGTGTCGAGGAGGGCTGCGGGGGGGGGGAGCCTGCAGGGAAAGCATAGGGATATGGTGCTTACTGCCAGCGTGACGAACGAAGGAATGCACGGAATAAGGGGGGAGATATCGTTAACGCGGCAGGGGGCTGTGGGGAGCGACTGCCGAAGGAGGACTGCTAACTGCAGCTGCGTTGGGCCAAGCCCTACAAATTTGAGAGCAGCTTGCGGCCCGCTGTGACCTTCAATCATCCTGGTTGAGGATAGCACCTAAACGGCACATTGGCCTGCGGCTCACAAAAGCACAATTTCGTGTCTTACCGCTTCCCCACTTTGACTCGTCCCACAGGTTCCCCAGATTGGCAACAGCCCCACCTTCATCTCCCGCGAGGAGGCGCTCACGCTGTTCCCCATCTGGTGAGACACGACAGCAGTCGTGCGACCTGCCAGGTCCTGCTGTTACTTAACCCATATCAATCAATTTACAACCTATGGGTGCACAGCAACAATCTCACTGTGGTATTCTATGAGTAGGGTGCGGGTGGAAGCCCTGACCAGACAACACGCGACCCCGTGCCAGGTACAACACCACGCTGGAGATCTTTGAGGACAAGGAGGCGCACGGCGCGTGGAACTGGGTGCTGGAGATGTACGGGTACTCGCTGGCCACCTACCGCGCAGGGCAGCACGCCAACATGAAGGTGCGGGCCCGTTGGGTGCAATGGCGGTGGTGCGTGGTGGGCAACGGCGAGCAGTGGCGGCTGAGGTGTTAATGTGTGCGGGGAGTGGCAGCACTCGGCTAGCACGCGCTGGCGGGGCCAGGGAATGGTGGATGGGAGACGTGCAGGACGTGAGACGACAGGGGGGCAGAACAGGCCTCTTCTTGTTGCAGCAGCCTACTCTGCCCCGTGCTAACCCCCATGCACTTTTACCTGTCCACAATGAACTCTGCATCAGCCCCGGATGCTGGCGGGCTCAGCTTTCGCGTAACCAGCTTGATCCCCTTCATACCGCACGCTGTCCTTTGTATCCCAGCCTTTCCCTTGCCTGTTTCCAACCACTCCCCTCCCCCACAGGTGCGGCCCCAGGTGCTGGCGCTTAAGAATCGAGCTCGCGCAGTTGACCCAAAGTCGTATGCTGTACGCCTGCATTCAGTTCTTCTCCTGCCTGTCTCCTTCCCCGCCCGCAGGTGTGGCCCCAGATGCTGGCGCACCCTCCCTTCGACCGCGAGGAGCTGGACCGCGACGGCAACCCCTTCTACATCCTGCACCTCACCTACCCGTGCATGTACGACAAGTACGGCAACATGACGGACAACGTCACAGAGGTGGGCGGGAGCGGGAAAGCTTGGTAAAGCAGCAGTGTGCGACGGGCATGGAGGGGTGTGGGTTTGAGCGGGGACCGACGGCAGGAAGCTGGGGCCCAAGGACGTGAGCCAACTTGCACATACGGCAAGTGTGAATGCTATCTCGCCCTTGCATTACCAAACGACCGGACCCCAGCCGCCCCACCTGCTCAAGCACCAAGCCGCTGTGGGTGGGATAGACCTTGCCTGAAACCTGATGTTGAGTTCGCGCTCGCGCTGTGCTTTGTTGACCTGGCGTGCAGACGGTGTGGGTGGCGTGGGCCTGCGGTTTCCATCATGAATGTCAGCCTGGAACACGAGAGTGTTTTGGCTGAGGTGTGGATGTTTGAGGATGTCAGCTGTGCCTCAAGGGCAAGCCCGCTCGCATTGCTCATCTGTGACTTTACCTGTGTTGAGCACGCGCACTGTGCTTATTAAATCTGGCGTGCAGACGGTGTGGAAGTTCGACAAGCGCGAGTTCGGCGGCAAGGCGCCGCCGCGCAACCTGCCGGCCCCTCCCGAGAACGTGAACAACAACCTGGTGCGGCTGATCGTGGCCATGGTGAACGAGGCCACGGACAACATACCCTGCTGGGACGACTACGTGGCAACGGGTGGGTGAGGAGCGGGCGGTGGAGAGGGAGTGGTCAAAGGGTAGGACAGGGGAACGAGGAGGCAGCGAAAAGGCGGGAGGGGAAGAGGGATGGCGGGGAGTGGGTCAAGTGGCTATGGGTGAAGACTCAGCGTGGTGATGGGACGGCGGCGAGGTGGGGGGGATGGGAGGAAGGCCAGGATGAAGGGCAGAGGAGGGGTTCCGTCCCCTACTGAGGCAATGGAGTTGCCACGCTGAGACCGTGGTGGAGATGGGGAACATGGAAGCGTGACACGGGTCAGCCAAGAGCTGGGGGACCAAGAGCTGGTGTAGCGAAAGTGCCCGCTGTGGGTGACGCTGCATGATTTTGCGTGTGCTGACCCCGTCCACGTGCCGTGGTGCTGTCCGCTGCCCCCACAGGCAAGGTGACCAAATGCGACAAGCACGCCAAGGCGAACGCCGACGCGGGTGTGGCGCAGACCGTTACAAAGACATCAACAACATAGTGGGGAGCGGCTGGAAGGGGGCTACGGAAGGCCTTACAGGTTCCCGCTCACGATAGTCAGGAATAAGGCCAGCGGCAGCCGGGCGCCTTTGCAGCTGCAGTTGTGTGTACAGGGCGTGTGCAGCTAGGCCGTCCTTCTCTTGGGATGCAAGTGTGGCAAGGAGCGGCCGCACAGACGCATGCACGGGCTCTCCCACTGCCCCGGCGACCGGGGCACCGTGACCGGCTGTCCGGGTGCTACTGTGGTGTGGTCGACATAATGTTGAGCAACATGCCCACAGTCCTGAATGCTCCAGCATTAACATGAGTTGGCTGCTGTGAATGCTACAAACCGGAGGATGCTAGCTGTGGGAACAGAACGTGCTGTTGCAGGTGTGCGAGGCCGCAGGCTGGGTTGCGGTGCACGGTTGCGGTGTAGGAGCAAGGCAGGTGCATGATCGAGAACTGATGGTGGGGTGAGGACCGTGGGTGGGGGCTGTCACTGATGCATTGTTCTATAACTGCATGTTGGTCAAGATGGGCGGGGTTAATTACGTTTGTTGGCCACAGTTGGGGGGGGGGCGCGTTGCACATAGCACATAGTGGGTGATCTTCTGCTCGACAACGGTGCGCTCAGGGGTGGCTTTACGTCCTTGTGTGCAGTCTGATCATATGGTCCATATGGCACTGAGGCGTTGGTGGAAGAATTGCTGTTTCATGCCGGGACAGTTGCATGATGGTGATGGAGTGTAGGGAGCACGGATGTGCATAGCCGGGAGGCACTGGCTGTGCCGGTGTGTTGTGCTGGAGCTTTCTGCTGGTGTTATCAGGCTATCATCCGTATTGTAACTGAAGCCCAGCAAAGGCTGGAACGCAGGAATGTTTGAGACTGACGAGCCTGCGAATGGGCGGTGGCCGGTGGGCGGCTGGTGCGCAACACCCTGGATTGCATTCTAGGGCACACAACTTGTGCGCGGGGGGCGTGCAGGAGAACTCCTGGCACGTGCCTGGCACGTCGCCGGATTGCGCCAGCCTGCGCCAGCCAACAACAGGGGACTGAAGAGGACCATAACGACGTCATCGTGGTAAGGCATGCTTTGTGACGCAAGCACGCAGCATTGCAGCCCCAGTGCCTGCAAGGGCTGCATTGCTGTCTCCTTGCCAAGACCCACCCGCACAGGGGAGCACCCGCATCCCCACGCAGCACGGAGAAACCTACCCTGCGCCCCGAAGCGCTGAAGCACTACAACAGAGCTATACCAGGGATTAATATAATACTTGAGCTGCATGTGGTTTCCGAACGTGCTGAATAACCTTAATACCCTCGTGCCATCAGGCCCTGCAACACCTCAGCTCAACAAGTCGAGGCGCTTTACATAGTATTAGATACATACTGCAATGAAGCACTAGTTCATTATGTCCGACCCAGCATCTTCAAGCGCACGGCTCTTTGCGAGGTTGTCATCGCGGACCGCTGGCGTGGACTGCGGGGCCTCTGGCGATGCGTCGTCAAGTCAGTTCCGAAGTAGTACAACACTTTATCGACTTTCAGCCCCCAGCGTCATTCACACCGGGCAAACCTTTCTGTTCCGGCCATGGTGGTTGCAGGCCCTGCTGCCAGCTCCAGCAACACGACTTCAGCCCCTGCCCAATCGCAACGTGTAAGCGCCAGAAGCCGGTAGTGTATAGTCCTTCACCTACTAGCACACCACCACAGCATCTATTCTCAGCAGCGACGGGTGGGCGCCACAGTTCACAAGCACAAAACCTTGCAGGCCCCTGCACGCCCGTCAACACATACGTCGTGCCCCTTCGGGGCAAACACGTTGTGGGCCCCCCCCGCCCTGCCCCCACACCCTGTTCCCGTCAGCCTAGCCCCCCATACCCTACCCCCACACCCTGCCCCCGTCAGCCTGGCCCCCACGCCCTGCCTCCACACCCCACTACCCACACCCATGCCCCCGTCACCCATGCCCCCCACCCCCATCTCCCCCCGTCCTCAGGCCCCCAGCAGCTGCTCCTATGCCGCAGCAGCAAACGCCCCCTCCCCAGCCCTGCCCCCCGGAGGCTGCCCTGTGGCCCCACCCGGCCAGGCCGGAGCCGGCAGCAGTAGCATCAACCCCCTGAACAACATGCCCAGCTCCCTGGCCTCGGCGCCCCCCGCCCCGGGGCTGCAGCTCGGCACGGAGCGCGTCACCTCCTCCATCCCCATGGCCCCCGCCGACTCGCTGCCGCACCACCAGCAGCAGGGCAGCGGCCACTGGGTGTACCCCTCGGAGCACATGTTCTACAACGCAATGCGGAGAAAGGTGGGGGGCTTGCCACCGAATGGCAGTGGGGCTACCGCATGTCGGAAAGGGTTTGGTGCTATGAAAAGCATATGTTTTCACAAGGCGATGCGGAGAGAAAAGGTGTGGGGCGGGAAGGGCATGGGGGATAAGGGCAGGGGCTAGGTTAAGAAAGGAATGAGTCTATGCAGAGGAACTTGGGGTGCTGTGAGGGGGAAGGAATGGGGGTAAAGGCTCTGTGGCCGTGCTCGCCGCAACGGTGGGTCCTGTGCTTGTGTCAAGAACGTGTGCGTGTGGTTCGGCGCACGTGCGGAGGAAGGTTGGCACACAGAAGGACGGTGTATCAGCAGCAGCTGCATTCAACCTAGTGGCACGTGCCCAATTGGGGATGCGGCCTCTGCTCGTACGGCATGCGGACGCATGCCAGTGCGGTGGTCTCTGTCAACGGGTGGATGGGAGGATATCTTGCTGGCCCTGTGGGACGCCGCAGGGACGTCGCAGCCGCCGGCGCCGCTTTGGCCCCAATCCTTATCCGCACTGAGGAGCACGTTTGCACGGCCGCTTGCACTGCATGTGCACGCAGCCAGTACACCAGGCTACGGCAACTCCTGGCACTGAGGCGCATGCTGTGCCCCTGGCCCTCCTGAACGCTGCGCAACGGTGCGCTTCCGATTCCCGACCCCCAAACTCGTGTCCACCAACTGTGTTACTGCCCCTCCTATCTCAGGGCTGGGACCCTCATGGCACTGTCCTGCCCGCGCAAATTAGTGCGCCAGACGTTATTTGCGCGCCAGCGCGTCCCAAACACCAACTGTGTTGCTGCCCCGCCCACCCGCAGGGCTGGGACCCCCAGGCCGACGACATGCGCAGTGTGGTGGCCATTCACAACACCGTCAACGAGCGCGCGTGGCGGGAGGTGGTGGCGTGGGAGCGGCTGCACTGCGACACGTGCCCGCAGGGCCCCAGGCTGAAGCGCTTCATGGGGCGGCCCAGCGACCTCAGCCCCAAGGCGCGACTGCTCAACTTCCTGGTGGGTGGTGTCAAACTTCCTAGTGGGTGGTGGTATGCGTTGTTAAGTGATGGCGGTTGTAACAAGGAAAGCACCGGGGGGCACGAAGGCGATGGCATGGGCGGCACAATTCCCTCGTGGGTGGTGGGCAGGGCGCAGGAGAGTCAGAGCAGGAGAGAGGAGGGACTGGGTTCGTTTGTGACCGCGTGCCCACAACCATGCGCAACCTGCGGACTGCAGGGGGGATGGGCCGCCATGCGGGCAGGAGAGGCACGGTTGCGCTGCGTGGTGCTGTCCTCATGTGCCAGCCATGCGGCCTTGGCCATAAGCCCATAACGGAGAGAAAAGCACTGCGTGCAGTACCGGACCGTCAAACGGCCTGCCGCTCTGTATTGCAGTAGAACCATGGCACTGCGTGTGCAGGATGCCTTCATTTCTTAGCCAACCCCGCTTGGCACCTGCACCGCTTCCCCAACTGCTCGACGTCCCTTCGAACCAGTCCCATTAACATGTGGGCCGCCCTCCTGCTCATCACGCTACCTGTTGCATCTTTGCAAGGCTACGGCCATTTGAACACGGAACTCTCATGTGGGGTGCCCCTTGCGACCTGTGCAGGGCTACGGCCAGCCGTTTGACCGACACGACTGGATCGTTGACCGCTGCGGCACCGAGGTGCGCTACGTCATAGACTTCTACAACGGCGCGCCACAGCCGGGCGCAGCTGCCTCCTTCTTCCTGGACGTGCGGCCGGCCCTGGACAGCTTCGGAGCGGCATGGGACCGCATCCGCATGCAGACGGGATGGGTTGCCAGCGGGCGGTGGATGGGGGAGCCGGTGGAGAGGAGGCAGGGGGCGTGAGGAGGCAAGGGTTGGGCCTTGGTGTTGGGCGGGTGAGGCAAGTGGAGCTGGGCGGAGGAGCTATGGCATGGTACCGTGGGGTACGGGTGGTGTGGGAGGCTGGGGAGGCGGGGAGCGGAGCGGGGGGAGTGGGGTGGTGGGCAGGGACTGGTGTGGACGTTGGAGGAGGCGTGTGCTAAGGAAGGCTGTGCTGCTTTACTCGGCCGGGCGTAGCCGAGGCGTTCAAAACGCTGTGGTCGCTCATGCCAACGGTTGCCCACCATGCGGCATTGGTGCAGCTGTTGGGGCCTTGGCGCTGCAGGGCCAGGGCTGCCTGAGTGCTGCTGCGGCTGCCTGCGTCAAGCCGATCTCCATCGAAGGACTGTCGCTTCGCAGGCTCGCAGGTCACAAGCGGTCGATAGTTGACAGGTGGTGTGATGAGATCAATTATTACAACATAGCAGCACTACTTAACGACCATATCGAGAGCAGCAGGAAGGTGTATTCCAAATTGCGCAGAAAGAGCTGGTCGCAACACCGTAGACCGCAGTCTTTTTTTCAATTTGCGTATACCTGCGTAGCATTTGCGCCCTTAAGTGCATCAGCGCCAACCCAGTACGAAACGCCGAGGCGTTTTGTGTCACAGCCAGGTCACAGCGTCAGGCAGTTGCGGAGAGGACAACACTTATCAGTTCTACACTACTGGAGAGCCTCTGCGTTTGAGAATGGACGCCAGGGCTCCTGGCAGTTCGGGGCCTTCGGGCTTTAGGAATGTAGACCCCATGACGCGCGAACAACGAGCAGCCTCCAGGGACAAGGACCTCCTAGAAAAGAGTCGATTACACGCGCGCAATCGTCCTGGTCATCCTCCTCACACACAGCCAGGCAACCCAGTTGTGCCCGTCCGCAACTCGCCCATGTACTGCGATGAGTATGACCGATTCAATCGTGACGTTGCCGGGGAACTACACGCGAAGAAACAGCAGGAGCTACAGAAAAAGGAGGTGAGGAATGCCGTCGTGGCGGAGGGGGCGAGGGGACGGGGACAGGGGAAAGGGGAAGAGGAAGGGGGCGACTGGGAGCACCATACCCTTGGGAGGCGGACAGCTGTGGACCCTTTGCTGGTGTGGCCGCAAACGGGTCGTGTGGGAGTCAACCGTGCATCCATCCATACGACTGGATCGGGCGGAGCTAGCAGTAGGCATGAGACAGAGGTCTGACCACATGCGGCAGGTGTATGCGGCACTCCGTGTCGCTTTGCTTCGTGGCTGACCAGGGGAGGGAACGTCGCCTGTGGGTGTGTCTTGAGGGCCCTGCGCGGGCCGGGCCGTCCTCCATCATCCGCCGTTGCTGGGTCAGGGGCAGAGGCCTTTTGCAGCCCACGTGTCCATACTTTCGCACGATTCGCGTCCCTATCCCGCGCCTCCCTCCATCATCATCACTAACGGTGTACAACGCTCCTTGCCGTACACCTTCAGGTCGTGTACGAGGTGAAGCGGGCAGAGAACTACTACAGGGAGCAGGACAAGTGGGACAAGATGAGCAGCGCGCAGCGGCAGGAGGAGGATCGGCTCGCGCGGTTGCGGGACACGGGCACGGGGGCACGGCGCAACAAGAGCGGCACGGAGTACAACATCTTGACGCTGGACTACAACAAGTCACCAGGGGGGCAAGCGCTGTCGGCCAGGGTGAGCTTTCGAACAGGGGGCAAAGCGGTCGGACGGGGAAGGGCGAGGGCGTGGTGGCTTCGCATCACTTGGTTGGGCAGTGCAGTGCCTCGAGATGGCGCCATGTGTGCACACGGCATCCAACGCTTTGATACAGGGCGGTGCAGCGCGACAGCGACGTGGCTCTACAGTGGGTTGCGGCCGGGCAAGGGCTGGGTTTTGGCCCTTCCTCCGACCCGTGCGCCATGCCCCGACCCTTTCCTGCTACTCGTCCTTCCGGCTTTGTGTTTTAGCCTAACGAGTATACTTGTCCTTATCTGCCTCCTTCGCTGCCTTGATACGCACCTGCACTTTTAAGTCACTCATTTTGGAAACGTAACTGACTGCGCGCTGTTCCCCTTCCCCTCTCCCTCCCTCCCTCCTCCACAGGACGATGCGGTGAAGAGCAAAGCCGCCGTCCGCGCCGCCAACCTGTACTCCAAGTCGCACAGCGTCACGCACAACATCATCACAGGGGAGCCCATACGGCCCTTCCCAGGGGGCCAATAGCGCCCGCTGCGTCGGCCCGCCGGCCGCCATGCGCACCCGTGCTTCCCTGTGTGGGGTGCACGCATCTTGGAGGCACGGCGGCGCATGGCGGCCGGCATGTGCGCATGTCCGCACGTGGGGGTTGAGGACTTGGGGTGGGGTTTGTTGAATGGTGAATGGTGATTGGGGGTGGCGGACAGGCTGCGGGGGTGATACGCCTCTTGCAGCAGGCCGTATATTTTACAGATAGAGTGCGTGGGTCATGCAGGAGGGCTTTGCTCCATGTCCGGACATGCGTTTTTGAGGGCGGGGACAGGGCAGGGTCCGTGGGCACTGGGCGGGCGGCGGTGCGGCGGTGCGCAGCGGCACGAGCGGTGCTGGTCCGTTGCGTGCGCAAACAGGAGAGCGTGGCACAGGGGCTTGGAGCGCTTGGGACTGGCTGCCATCGAGCAAGCAAGTAGGCATTGGCGAACCACTTGGTTGTACTGTCAGCGTCATAAACAGGCAGAGCGGAGCGGCATTGCGTCGCAGGATGCGTCAGGATGACATGGCAAGCTAGGGCTTGCCAGACTTGTACACGGATACCAGGTTGGCACCAATGCAAACTGAAGTTTGCGATCGTTTGTAAGCGGGCAGGAGTCCCTTACTAATCAATAGGGCCAGCAGCAGGTTACCAGGTCAACGGGCGTTATGCAGTGGGGGAGCGTCCTGCCGCACAGCGTGCGCATGCCACCCCGCCACGAACTTATCGCCAAAACGACCCACATGCGTATCTTCCAGTCCAGCGTTCCTATCTTCATCGGTTGGTTCGAAGCAGGCGCGTTTTGGGCTGATTTTCTCCGAAAGTCATTGGGGCCCCTATCCGAAAGACAGGGGCCCGTGAGGGGGGCCGTTCGGGGGAAACGGGGGGGTTTGGGGGGGCGGATGGGGGGGTTTGGACCCCCCATCCGAAAGTTAGGTCCCCTGGAGGCACCTGTTTCGACGCGCCATCCGAAAGCCCCCAC
>VFQN01007349.1_pt1 | contig 11924 bp, 18 predicted proteins | sample 3512371 | NCBI WGS metagenome assembly VFQN01 (sample SAMN10412370, study PRJNA504923) | tailings metagenome | isolation source: Replicate 2 from Balatoc abandoned mine | place: Philippines: Itogon, Benguet | collected 2017-08-28
ATGTCCTGTACTACAGGATTGCTTTGAAATTCAACAGGGCTGTCCCTGGTGAACACGGCCACAAGGACAACTCGAAACACTGCGGATGGAGACATCTGTGTGATTTGACATGTGACGCAAACCCTTTGTTGTCGCTTAGCTTGCGCTGTCAGGCCCCAACACGTACCCATCTGCGTGGCTGGGCAACGCTGTTGCACAGAGTGGCAATCTATAAGGCAATTGCACCACCCTGCGCCATTGTAAGCCCAACCAACCTGATCCAACGCAGCGCCACTCACTAACCAGCATGCTGCCCTAATGCGTATCCAAGTAACTACCTCGTTGCTGGCGCATGAACTCCTATGCGCGCACGTAGCGGGACGCACACTGCCCCCATGAGTCGAATCAGAGTGGAAATGGATAAGGACCCCACGGGGTCCTCAGCCGCACTACTCAACTTTGCTGTATGTGTCCAGCGCACCCATCACCTTTAGGGGCCTAGGTTGCCCGCCGCACAACGATGCACGCACACTTAAGTATCTGCATGTGTGATGCTGTTGCCGACGCGGGGCCACCAGCCCATATGGTCCGGGGCGAGGGAATGCGACCAGAACACCCCCCACCAGCGACTACAAGGCCCCGACCAAAACGTGACTCTGCCCTGGGCCGTGTAACCACACCCACTGCATGCCAGGTGCGGCCCGCCGCCACGCCATACGCTCAAGAAAGTGACGGAGTAGCCTTTGCTTTTCAGCACACTTGCTATCGTCCACCCGCACACAGTACGTCAATAGGTTGGTTCGGCCAGTTCAGTTCGGCCCCAAGCCTGGAAACTACTTCTTCCACAGCCGTGCACACTCCCATCGGAGCTCCTGGTCAATGACTGGCGGTGCCACTAGGCCCTGCTTCTGACCAGCGCCCGCAGGCGCCGTGTCCAGGCCGCCTTGCCTTGGCCTGTTGGCCTAGCCCTTGGGTGCGGCCCCCGGTGCCTAGGCGATGACCGCCTGGCTTGGCGCTGCCCCCGCCTCCATGCTGTGTTGGACCTGGTTCTGCAGTGTCAGCAACGGCAGTAGCAGCGGCAGCGGGAACCGTTAAGTGATGTGCGACGTTGTATGTAGGTGGTTACTGTCCTACGTCCCGTGCTTCAGAACCCTGCCGGCTTGTACCTAGGGCCCGGAGGCCGTCGCTGTGCACGTTCACGGACCCCCGGCTCTTGCCCACAGTGTAACATCGCACGACGCGCAATAGCTGGATATCCCGGTGCGGCTGGAGCTTTGGCTACTGCTGGTACTGCACCAGCTTACCTCTTCCTTGGTCCGCTTCTCCTGCTCACGGTCCTCCTGCACGCAAGCGTGGCGGTGTACAGTGGTTCCTGATGCCAAACGTGGTGTGGAAGCACAGGACAGTGGCACGGACGCGTCGTGAGAGCTAGATGGCCCGAGAAGCTGAGGTGCAGGCCGCTGCACCCACAGCTGCTGCCAGGAGGGACTACAAAGGGGCCAAATGAAGGTGCAGCCGTGGGGCTCAGCACGTGACACGCTCTGCGCATTGTGCAACGACAGGTTACAAGTGCACAGCCACGACGTGCACGTGGGCTGTACCTCTGCTTTCATGAGCTTTTGTTCCGCGACAGCCCACTGGTACGGGCTGTTGTCGAGCCCTATGAGCCAACCTGCCCAGCGGTCGAACCACATCCACCCTGCGGGAGGTGCGCAGGGCCAGTGGGAAGGAGGGAGGTGGGTCCATTCGCAAGAATGATGGCTTTTGGAGCAGTTCTGTAGCCAAGGTGCAATTGCAGCTGTTCCTATGTGCTCCTACTAGCACAGCAGGCAGGCCTAGGGGAACCCTGGGCGTTGTGGCTCCACACAGGGAACAGGCGGTGCATACTGCATACGCTACACAGGGAACAGGCGGGTGGGTTGAGGGCCACTTTTGACAGCCAGACCGGCACATCCGCGGATGAGCAAATGGGTAATTATGGAGTGAGTTCTTATGGTGCCATACCGTTGTATAAGCGCTCAAGCAGCACGCGACTCCATGCTTTTGGCTCCTCAGCTGTCTCCGACATTTCAAGGGTACCTGTTGCCTCTACACTCGGGACTGCATACTAAAGTATATCGTTTGACGCCTAGCACAGTGGCAGAATTGCTGTGCACAACCACTGCCGATGTCGTGACGAGGCAGGAACACAATACGAAAGTGGCCTTTCTACTTGGAAGAGCTCATGTCCAGGCACCACCGGGGTAGCAACGTGAACTGTATGACTGGAAAAGACGAGTATTGTTGCTTTTACTATGGCTCTGCGAGAGTCGGGCACCGAAATGTACTGATTCCTTCGAAGCTTTCCCATGCGTACCGCCCCGCACTTACAAGTGGACAGGACGCCAGCATACGAGTAGGATGATACCTGATAAGAAGTGCTGACCGGGGGGGCTTGCTGCACCGGCGTCGATGGGTAGACAACTACGTCCCCTTGCTCTTGGCGTGCTCCTGCTGTTGGCACATCGTGTTGCGACACAAACGGTGCCTAATGTAGCTCAAAACGCTGCGTCGCCGATTACTGGCGGAGGTAAGATCTCCCCTGTACACGGGCAGGGCGGGGGCTCCTGAGTAGAGCTGCCTGAACAGCGACCTCGCCTTGGCTACAGGCACCGTCTCCCAACCCGTGGCTACAAGCACTGTCTCCCAACCCGTGGGAGCCCCCGGCACATACACCCAGACTGTGCGAGATGACTCACCCCAAAACAACAAGGTTTACGACTGCAACCAGCTTGGTGTTCAAGAGCCCCTCTTCACCATCACGTGAGGCTGGGATGCAGTGGTGGGGGCACGTGCCTTCACGGTGGGCGCCCGACCGAGGACCAAAGGGTACCTGGTGGCGAACGGTATTACCAACTGCAGTAGCAAATGCTCGTTCCTGAGCACCTCGGCGCGGTCCTCAGGCAGCATGCACAAGGACGTTTGGCCCCCATGGCCTAGTGCAGCCACCCGCCTGGGGTGCATGCATGGTGGTTGGGTAGAATTACCACATCCAGCCGTTTTGCATACGCACCCTTGCTGCGCAACTGGCTACTGACTAACCCTGATCCGCTTTCCTTCCTTGCGCAGGAACTTCTCTCGCCTGGTCGTAATGGTAGGGCAGCGCGGTGCCACTGCGCCAGCACGGGTTGCACACTTGTGCTGCCGCCGCATCGCCGCACAGCGTGCTCAGCGCTCGGGCCGTCCTGCCTTGCGGTCCTGCCCACATCCCACCGCCTTCCACTCGGCACCACTTTGCACCCTTGCGCCCGTGTGCCCCCGCCTCGCCACGAGCCGCAGGGGAGCACCTTCCGCAACTGCCGCTACGGCGCCTTCATAGTGCAGCCGGAGGACGAGGCCAAGGGGGAGGCCTATACGCTGGCCTTTGGTAAGCTGGACAGCCCAGAGCCAAAGAACAATATGACGCAGCAGCGCTGGGCACGAGCTCGACTTGCAGGCTTCCTCTCAGAGTGGTGGTGCTGTTGGGGATGCGGGGATTGTGGCAGCACGGAACACGCCCTGACAAGCGTTTGCTGTTTGACCGGAGCCCAGCATTCGCGTTTAGCAACGGCGTCTGCTTGCCGCTCCCAACGCCGGCGTCCCTCCGGCCCTCCTTTGCCCATGGGCGTGTGCACGTGTCCACAGTCGACTGCAGCTTTATCAACAACGGGGCGGCCGACTTGGAGTACGGCGGCGCGTTGGCGGTGTCGGGCACTGTGACCGTCATGCTGGACGGCTGCATCTTCGCCAACAACACCGCAAAGACAGGCGCCGCTGTGTGGTCCCAAGTGGGCTCCAAGGACAACGGGGCGCTGGCAATCACGCAGTGCACCTTCACGGGCAACCGCGGGCAGGTACGCCACCCGCCATACCGGTACCTTTGCCCCTTGCTCGCTGCATGCAATGCTTGCCACCACTTGGGGATACCTGGCCCCTGTGACTGAAGCACACGAGTTATATGTGCAAAGAACACAGCGTGCGTTCGGCCAGAGTGCACCCCGAGTATGCGCCTAGCAAGTGCCCTAGCCTGGTAATGGCTACTGTGTTTGCTGTATCCAAGGGTGCGGGTTCTGCTGTCCACGGCCCCAGGGCACCGTGGCGCTGGACAAGGGCGCCAAGCTGAGCGCGCTTAATGACACGGTGTTCGCGGGCAACAGCGGGGGCAGCGCGCTGAGCCTGGTGCAGGTGGCGGACCCGGGGGGCGGCATGGTACTGGAGAATGTCACCTTCGTAGGTGCGTGGTGGGCCAGGGGCTTTTCTGCGTGGCCCAGATGCGCGCAAACGGGTGGATGGTGTTGCTGTGGCACGTGGCACACGGCGGGTACACAGCTTGGTCGGCCTTCCGTTCGGGTTCCGGGTTGCTGTGTTACACTCACAGCTGCCCGTCAGGGCCATGGCATGACCCAGATCCCCGTGCACTCCGAGGCTGTGCGGATGCGCCTCCGTGCATATGATACTCAATCGACGGGGCGCACCGGGCACTGGGCACCGGCCGTACGTAGTTATTATTGTTACTCCGAATGACTGGCGGCACGCTGGCATACCGTAGGCCGCTGACGTTGACGCGCGCCCTAACGCGCTGTCGAGTACCGTCCGTACTGTATGCCTCTTATGTCTCACCCGCTGCTTGCGCATGGCAGATAACGATGCCAACAACGGCAGCTACAACGGCGAAGACGACTCGGACATGGGCCGCAGCGGCGGCGCCGTGTACGTGGACAACGTGGGCCCCCCCATCACCTTCACCCGCTGCACCTTCAACACCAACCGCGTAAGCACTGCAGCCCGAAGGAGCCAACCAATGCCGTGCCATCACGTCGCTGGGGACGCACGACAGCCACCGCAACAGACACCTTGGCAAACGCCTCCCGACTTCACTTGCACTATGTGAAACCGCACACCTTGGTACTACGCCTGTGCGCGCTGTAAGGACGTCCAAAACTCCTGGCCTTGCCTGCAGCGCGGTATGACCCCTAGACTGAATTCCATACCGGTACGGGTACCTCCCCGCAGGCCCTCCGCCAGGGCGGCGCCGTGGCGCTGCTGTCTGTGTCTGGGCGCGTCACCTTCGCGGGCTGCACGCTGTCCAGCAACGTGGCCAACGTGTGGGGCGGCGCCGTGTTCGCCTCCTCCGCCAGCGAGCTGTACGTTGCACGCACCACCTTCTTCAACAACACCGCGCAGCAGGTGGGCGCGGCCTTTCTCACACCCCGCGGAATGCTATCCTTGGGGCACTGCCCGCTACTCGCCCAGTTCCTGTGTTCTCCACACACCCATAGAGGTGCACCCCAGGTCCAAAGCACCCCTTCCGCCCCAGTGCCATGGACCCCCGTGCGTTCTGCATCATCCGTTCGGGGCCCTTCGCATCCTGCCAGCCCACCCTCTCCTTTTGCTTGCTTCCCCCCGCATGGCCCCAACTCAAGCCCTGCCACCTATTCCCCGCAGGGCGGCGCAATCGACATGGAGCTGTCGGGGCTGCTGCAGGTGCAGTCCGGCTGCGTGTTCGAGGCCAACAACGCCACCTACGGCGGGGCTCTGAGCGTCACACGGGGAGCGGCTGTGCTGCTAAACGGCACCGTCCTGAAGAGCAACACTGCAGTGTCGTATGCTGCGGGGCTGGAGTGCCTGGACTGCCCCACCCTGGTGGTGGACAGGTGTGGATGGGCACTTGGGTGCAGGCACACAGGGGCAGCATGCGGCTGGCTGCTAGCTTGCCTAGGGGCCATCTACATGTGCGTTTCTCCCTGTTAAGCTCGTGTGCAGCAGAGTGCGTATGGGCCTTGTGTGCGATGCACCCTGGACCAGTTGGCAAGTTGGGTGTCCACCACCCGTCGCCCCGCATCCCTGCCGCTGGCCCGCAGCTGCACCTTCTACAACAACAGTGCGTACGGCGGCTCGGCGGGCGCGCTGGCGCTGTACGGCGTGACGAGCGCCGTGACCATAGCCAACAGCGTCTTCGACCGCAACAGCGCCAAGACCATGTCGGACACGGCAGTCAAGGTAGGTGCCATACCGTCGTTGCGCTGCAGGACTCCCTGTCGTCCTTTACCACTATCCCTCTAACGCACACTGTCCTGCTATCGTACGGGTCCTACAGTGGCCAGGTGTCACACCGCGGCGTCGGTGACTCCTACACGCACGCGCTTACCTTTAGGCCCTTATCGACTCGGTCATGCGGGTGCCGGTGTGCCGGTGCTGACGTTGACTCGTACCTGCCGCTGCACCTGCCTGGCCTTGCTGTCATGTGGCTCATACGGAGGCCATGTGGCAGGGAGTGCAGGTGCCGGTTGTACCGCAATTGACGTGACTGGTACCCGCTATCGTACCTGCCTTCTCCACACCCAGAACTGCTATCGCGACGGCGTGGGCGCGGGGGGCGCCGTGTGCGCGGCCATCCAGGCCAACACGGACTTCCGCAACTGCACCTTCACCAACAACACAGCCACCAGCGGCGGCGCCATGCACATCAGCAAGCGCTGCGACGTTCTGGTGGACTCGGACACGTGCAGCACCGCGTCCGTACGGCTTTTCTCCGACGTACAGATGTCGTACAACACGGCGATGGGCGGCGCCGGCGGCGCGGTGTACGCCCTGACGGTCGACTCCATGACGCTGTACTGCAGCGTTGGCAGCGGGCAGCAGCAGAGCGGCACGTCATCGGTAGTGCTGAACAGCACGACGCTGACGAGTGGGCAATGGACTCGCGGTTCGTCCGGCTGTGCGGGATGGACGGGCAATGATTACGTAAGGGGCGGGTACGGTGCCGTATTAGCGACGGGGTACAGCCGTGTCGCTCTGGCGGGCGATGACATTGTCAACAACTACGGCAGCAACACGGCGTTCGAGGACCTGGAGCTGAAGTTGTACGACAGCTTTGGCACGGCCATGACCCGTGGGTCGTATGAGGTCAGCAACACGCAGGTCAAGGTGCGTGGAGCGGGGTGCTGGAGCGTGCTAAGAGCTGCCAGCATGGTGACGCGGCGCAGTTAAGGCGGGCCGCTCACTGTTTGCTGCCGCTGCCGCTGCCACTGTCGCGGCCGCTGCCGCTGCCACTGTCGCTGCTGCTGCCGCTGCGCTTGTCTACGCCGGCATTGTTGGTACTTTGCGTCGTTGTGCCCTCCGTCCAATTGCCCCGCGGTTTCATGTGCACCCGCGGTGCCGTTTCTCCCCCACCCCTAACGTAGCATCCACACTACCATGCTACCCACTATGCCAACGTCTTACCAGGCTTACTCAGCTACCCACCACGCTGCAACATCCCTACTGTTGGCTGTGTCCTCCCACGCACCTCACACCACGCAGCCCACCGTCCCAGTGTTTGGGTGCACTGCCTGCAGGTGGACACGGACTCCGCCCCCGACCTGGTCAACTACCTGGTGGGCGTGTCCACCAACACCACACGCCTGGGGGCCGTGCTGTTCACCAGCCTCAAGCTGCGCGCGCCGCCGGGCACCTACACGCTGCCCTTCAGGGGCACGCCCGTGGGTGGGTGGGGCAGGGCGTTCGCTGCGCGCATTCTACCCGTTCGGGCGGGGCATGCGCCCCGGCCTGCACACTGTACTGCCCAAAGCCCGTTGTGCCGAACTGACTGTGGGTTGTGCCAATTTCAAACGTGGTGATGCAATGTGGCGGCCGTTTGCTGCGTCCTCGCAGGTGTCCTTTCGGACGAGGGCTACGGAGGTGCCGAGCTGACCGTGGTGGTGAGTTGGTGCTTGCTGGCGGAGTGCCATCAACTTGGCCCGGACGGTGCACCTATGCGGGATCAGCAAGGGCAATCGCCTACTTGTATTCTGCATTTGGGGCGGGGTTGGAGGAGTGCTCTGTCCTTGCCAGGTGCAAATTTTCGCACCCTGCCCACCGTCGTAGCGCCGTGCCTCCTAGCGTGGACACGGCATTCCAGGTAGGCTCCTATCACTTGATCAGCCCGAACCCATATGAGCACGGGCCCCTGTTGACTCCTTTCCCTGACAGGTGCGCGACTGCTCCCTGGGCGAGATTATCGCCCTGCCGCTCAACGACACGTGTACGACATGCGAGGGCCCGCTGTACTACTCGTACAACCCCGCCAATCGCACGTGCGACACGTGCCCCGCGAACGCTGACTGCGGGCAGGCCGCAACCACCACAACCACCACGACCACGACCAGCACAAGCACTGGCACCAACAGCACGAGCACAGGTACCAGCAGCACGACGTCCAGGCGGCGTAGGCTTGCGCAAGCCGACAGCGGCAGCAGTAGCAACAGCACGGGGGTCACAAGTACGGCTGTGGACGCTGGCGAGGCCGCGCTGGTGGGCTACGTGGTCCCACGGGTCGGCTACTGGCACTCCTCGCCTTTCTCGCCACAGGTGGGCAACCGCGGCCATGTCCTTTCCTACCAAGATGCCCTGTGCTACTGGTTGCACAGTGTATGCAATAGCTGCATACGGTAATGTACTGGCAACGAGTGACAAGTACATCCACAGCAGCTACCTGCGTCAACCACAAGGCACTAGCCAAGCAGCCCCCCTGAGTACCTGCCTCCTCGCCTGTACTCCAACTTCTTCAGATCCACAAGTGCCCCACCGAGGCTGCCTGCGACTACACCGGCCGCGGCTCCGCCCTGGGCACCTTCCAAAGCCGCCTCACCACCGCCGACCTGGAGGCCGCCGCCATCCTGGCTGCCGCTGACGACCCCCTGTCCCTGTCCCTACCCTCCTCCTCCTCCTCCGCCCTCAACCTCACCTCCTACTGGGCCCTCCAGTGCGCCGTGGGCTACACGGGCACCCTGTGCGCGCAGTGCGCCTCCCCTGGGTACGGCTCCCGCTCTGCCGGCGAGTGCACCAAGTGCCCCAGCCGCGGCCTCAACACGCTGTACTACATCCTGTCGTACCTGCTGACCATTGCGCTGCTGACGTGGACCATCCGGGCGACGCTGAGCAGGTCCCTGGGGGAGGACCGGGCAGCGCTGGCCGCCAGGAAGGCAGAGATGGGGACGGGGACGGGGGTGGGCGGGGGGTCACGGCAGGGCACGGACACGGGCATGGTGCAGCAGGGCAGGGCTGGGAGCGTAAGCAAGGGGGATAGGAGCAGGAGCAGGTCGGGGAAGGGGGTGCGGGGCGTGGCGGGCGCTGGGGCGGACGGCGTGGCGTCCGGGGGCAGTGTGTTGGAGCTGGCTGCTACGCAGGCGCTGCAGCATATTGAGGCGGGGGGCAGGCGCGGCCGGGGGTCGGTGCGCAGCAGCGTGGACGGCGACGTGAGCGATGGGAGTGACGGCGAGGGACCCGGGCGAGGCCCTGGCGGCGGGCAGGTGCCCCTTCCGCAGGACGCGTACGGCGTGACGGCGTCGTACGGCAGCAGTACGGCGCCGCTGCCGCCTGCCGTACTGCCGGGGATGGGGACGCACACCGCGGGCAACCCGCGCGTGCCGAGGTCGGTGCGCGCGAGGGAGAGCCGCCTAGCGCAGCAGGGCCCGGCGCAGGGGCCGGGGCAAGGGCAGGGACAGCAGCAGCCTGCGGACAAGTCGCTGTCGGACGGTTCAGGGAGTGAGGAGGAGGGAGAGGGGCCCGGCGAGGAAGGGAGGCCGCTGCCCGCTGCCGCCGGGTCACGGCACCGCCTGGCGCGGGCGTCAGTGGCGCCGACGGGGGGCCCACGGGCTGTGGCCGAGGGCGCGGAGCGGGGCGGGGAGGACTCCCTTGGTTGGGAGGTGGTGCCGGTGTCGGCGGTGACAGCAGCTGCTACCAGGCCGGGTGAGGGAGAAGTAGGGGGGCACCGGGTGGGACCCCTGCTGCGGCACAGGCGGCCGGGTGTGGTGCAAGTTGTGGCGAACGGCGGGCCGGTGGCAGAAGGGGCAGAGGGGGCAGCGGGTGCAGGGACTGGCCCCCATGGGCGGCAGCAGGCGGGGAGGAAGGGGTCGGAGGACGAGTGGGAGATGACGTCGGTGGAGGAGTGGGAGGAGGAGGGGGAGGAGGCGGACGGGGCAAAGCAGGGGCCGGGTGTGAGGCGGGGCGGGTGGCTGGTGGGAGGGGAGGGGGCGAGGTCGCGGCGTGGGGGCGGGGAGGCGGCAGAGCGGCTGCGGTGGGCGGTGGGCCAGGTGCGGCGCATGCGGCGGCGCATGCAGCGGCGGCTCAAGGAGGACGAGCTGGGGCGGGAGGAGAAGCCGCCGCACACCATAGTGCTCAAGATCCTGGTGAGAGCTTGTGTCACATGTGGGCTGCTGAGTGTGCGCAGGTGCTTTAGGGCGGGGACAGCCCGAAAGCAACAGCATCTCCAAACAGTGTGGTTACGTGCCTCATTAAGTCAAATGCTTCACTGTTTGCCACCTCCCCGCAGATCAACTACCTCCAGGTCACCAGCGTGGCCCGCCAGCTGAGCCTGGAGTACCCCCCGTTCCTGGAGCGCCTGCTCAACATCAGCAGCCAGGTGCGCACACACCCTAGCACCCCCTCCGTGCCTCACCGCGTACTCCTTACCAGCAGTTCCTGCGCTTACACCGCTCCCTAACTGCCCCATCATGCACCCAGTCCTTCTTGCCCCACCTACCTGACCGCGCGACCTGCCTTACCCTGCCCATGGCCACACCCACGCCAACCCCGCAGGCCTCCGCCGCCGTGTCCACCTTCGTGTCCCTGGACTGCTCCCTGCCGCACAACGGCCTGTCCAAGGCCATCCAGCGCACCGCCATCAACGTGGCCCTGCCCGCCGTGTTCTCGCTGCTGGCGCTGCCCGTGTGGCTGCTGCTGTACGGCATGCACGTGCGCAGGGCGCGCAGGACGGCGCCCGACCCGCGGGTCACCGCCGGGTCTTCGGGCCCCAGCCTGACAGCCAGGGCAGCTAGCAACACTCTCAGCCACAGCAGTGGTAAAGGGTTGGCGCTGCCGTTGGTGGCAGGGAGCGGTGCGGCGGCGTCGGGCAAGGGCGCGATGAGTGAGAGCGGGCAGGAGGACGAGGGGGAGGGGGAGGTCCGGCGGGGCCCGCTGGGCCTGCGGGAGTACCTGTCCACCCGCATGATCATCACCATGCTGGCAGTCATCTTCTACTTCTACCCAGGGGTGAGTAGCTTGTTACACAGAAATGCTCAAGGCCGAGTCAACAATTATTTGGGAAAAGGCGAGAATCCGGAAGATGTACACAAGGCAGCTGCGCAGTGGACGTACGATTGAAACAGGCCCGGGACTCGGTCACACAAAGGGTCCGGGATGTGCCTTCTGTGGCCACTGCGCGTCTGTGCATATTTCGCGCTAGTGCGACCGCTGTTGCATGTGCTCCCCTGCGGCATGCCGTGCAGGTGACAGATGAGATCCTGTCCACGCTGCAGTGCAAGGAGGTGGACACCAGCACCGGGGCCTACGGGAGCTACGCCGTAGCAAAGGGACTGTGAGTGTCATTCGCACGGTGATTTGCAAGCGTGTTGCCACACTAGTTCGACTGCGGAGGGTGCCATGTTTGACACTGCTCGCGTCTCCACCTCCTGCACGACTTGCCTTAGCCAAGCCTCCACCTTTGCTGCACAACAATATTAACAACCGCCATTCCTCGCTTACCGGAATTCCCCCGTACCGTACTGCTGCATCGCGTACCCATACCGTCTGCCGTCCACCTTGTAGTTCCTCTGTTGTGGTTCTATGTGCATCACAAGGACATCACCCAGCCTTGCCTACTGTTGCCGTTCTCCCCCATCCCCTCCTTTCCCTACTGCCGTGTGTTAGCTACTGGGAGCTGGACTACGGGCTGCGCTGCTTCGTGGGCCCGCACCTGGTGCTGGCGCTGGTGGTGGGCTTCCCGGGCGTGGCGCTGTTCTGCGTGGGGGTGCCGCTGGCCTCGGCGCTGTGGCTGAGGCACAACGCAGCGCGCGGCCGCCTCAACACACACCGCTTCAGCGACAGATACGGCTTCCTGTACGAAGGTGCGCGGGGGGGGGGGGTGGGTGTCAAGGCTTAGGGGGGAA
>VFQN01007350.1_pt1 | contig 11922 bp, 9 predicted proteins | sample 3512371 | NCBI WGS metagenome assembly VFQN01 (sample SAMN10412370, study PRJNA504923) | tailings metagenome | isolation source: Replicate 2 from Balatoc abandoned mine | place: Philippines: Itogon, Benguet | collected 2017-08-28
AGCGTTCGCGCGACGAAAGCGCTTACCGCGCACGTAAGCGCTCAGGCCCTTTGCCCGGCCGACTTCACAGGTGCTGGCGGAATTCGCGCACCGTGTCGCTGGTTCGGTTCTTGCGCTCTCGTTGACCGAGAAGGAGAACCGACCATGAGTACGCGTCTCTCGTGCGGACTCGTCCCGGCCATGGCGCTCGGGGTCGTCGCCTGTGGCGGATACGGTGGAAGTGCGACGCCGACCAGCCCAAGCCCCAGCCCGTCTGGCGGAAGCGGCGGGGGCGGGACGTCGGTCTCGGTGACCATCAGCATCACGGACTCGTCCGGGTCGCGGTCGTTCGATCCCAACCCGGCCGGAATCGCCACGACGGGGAGCGTGACCTGGGTCAACCGCGACGCCAACATCCACCGCATCGTGGCCAACGACGAGTCGTTCGACACCGGTGACATCCTGCCCGGCGCGACCAGCCGGGCCATCACGGCGCCAGCCGCTGGAGCGAACTACCACTGCACGATTCACCCGACCATGGTCGGGGCGATTGGGGCAGCCCAAGGCCAGCCCCCGCCCCCGTGCACCGGACCCTACTGCTGACCCACGTGTCGGTCGCGTGCGCACGACGCTGCGCAGGCAGGACGGCGCGGTCGGAGACCACGCCCTGCCTCGGGATGCCGCCACGGTAGGGACGGCCGTCCCGGCCGTCCGCCACAGAGGTGGCGCGGCGTGTCCTCACGCCGCCGTGTAGATGAACGGCGCGGTCGGAGACCACGCCCTGCCTCGGGACGCCGCCACGGTAGGGACGGCCGTCCCGGCCGTCCGCCACAGAGGTGGCGCGGCGTGTCCTCACGCCGCCGTGTAGATGAACGGCGCGGTCGGAGACCACGCCCTGCCTCGGGACGCCGCCACGGTAGGGACGGCCGTCCCGGCCGTCCGCCACAGAGGTGGCGCGGCGTGTCCTCACGCCGCCGCTCAGACGGACGGCTCGGAGAGCCGTCCCTACCTGACGTTACTTCGCGGTGATGAGGAAGTGTCCGCGGCGATTCTGCGAGAAGCAGCTCTCCGCCTCTTCCGTGCAGAACGGCTGTTCCTCGCCCTTGCTCACGATCGTCACCCGATCGGCAGGCAGGCCGAGGCTCACCAGGTAGTCGCGCACCGAGGCGGCGCGCTGCTCCCCGAGCGCGAGGTTGTACTCGGGCGTGCCGCGGCTGTCGCAGTGGCCCTCCACGAGCACGCGCGTGCCGGTCCACTTGCGCAGCCACTCCATGTTCTTCTGCAGCGTCGCACGACCCTCGTCGGAAATCGACGCGCTGTCGTAGGCGAAGAACACGTCGCCGAGCGGCTTCTCCGCGTTGAGCTCCTCGAGCGACTTCTTCGCGAAGATCTCCTCCTCGGTCAGCGGCCGGGGCGCTTCAGGAGCCGGCGGCGGGGGCGGAGGGGGTGGCGGGGGCGGTGTGGTGGCCGGGGCCGGGGCCGGGGCCGGGGGCGGCGGGGCGGGCGCAGGCGCGGGGGCCTTCTTCGCACAACCCGCGACGCCGAGTGCCAGGCACAGGCCGACGGCAGGCAACGCGACTCGCAGTCGAGACATCGATCCGAGACTCCAGGGACGGGGGAATGGAGGCGGCGTACGCGCGCCGCTGAACGTCACAACGCGCAAAGCGTATCGGGGCCACTTGGGCGTGTCAACGAACCGCGCGCACGTGAAGGGCCGCGATCTCCAGCGCCAGCCGACGCGCATCGGCGGTCCCCGTCCGCTCGCCGGCGACGAACGACGGTGTCACCCGCCAGGTGACGCGCCCGTCAGCGGCGCGGAGCCCGTCGGCCGACAGCACGTGCGCGATGCGGAACGGACGCGGCAACGTGTGCCGGCCCACCACCCGGTCTCCCACCACGATCTCCATGACCGGCGACCGATCGTAATGCCGCGGGTAGGTGCCCGACACGACGAGTTCGACCGCGGAGTCGCTGCCCACCACGCGCAGACCGCTCTCGTCGCCCACCCAGCGCCAGCGGCGACCCGTCACCACGTCGCGCTCCGGCTCGTACCACCCACGCTCGAGGGCCACGACGGGCGTCCCGAGCGCCTGATGGTCGAACTGTTCGAAGTACACCGACTTGCGTGTCTCACCCGGCGCCTCGACACGCAGGGGCACGAAGCCATCGGGCGCCGACGGGGCCCCGGGCAGCGTCCACGTGAACGCAAACGACCCGGGAGGCACCGCCACCTCGGCCTGCCAGCTATCGGACGCCGCCGGATCGCCCACCTGCACCCGCAGCGTCTGCGACGCGCCACCGGCCGCAGCGACATGACGGCCTCCCACGACCAGCGTGGCGCCGCCGGGCGTGCGCCGCACGATCGCGGTCGCCCGCGCAGCGGTGTCGCCGGAGGCCACGGCGGTGAGGCCCGCCAGTTCCGGCGTGAGCGCCCAGCCGTCGAGCAGCACCCACTGCGGTCGGTCGAACCGTGTCCAGTCGAACGGATGCGGGCGCATGCCCCCGAGCGGACCGTCGAGCGGCGACGGCCACGCCACCTGTTGTATCGGTCGGCGCGCCCTCGGGTCGATGGCGACGTCGTCTCCACGCCGCGGATCGATCAGCCACCAGACGGGCGTCTCCGGATTCCGCTGCCAGAGGCTGGCCGCGGCCTTCCACTCGAACGCGCGCGGCGCCGGCGCCACGTCGTACGCGGGCTGCGGCGCGAGCGCGCTCCGTGCCCGGCGCGTCTCGGCCCACACACGCCGGTGCATCACGACGTGCGGACGCTCGGGCGCGGCCAGGGCCTCGCGCTCCATGGCGGCAAGCGTCTCGCCGACGGTCATGCCCGCCGACGCGTACTGCCGCTGCGCGTGCACGGATACGGCTGCCGCTGCGACGCAGAGCACGCCCACCAACGGCCAGGCGAACCGTCCCGTGCCCCGCGCCACCGCCATCGCGACGAGCGTGGTCACGACCGGCACCAGCGGCAGCGCGTACCGTGCGGTCTCGGTCTCCTGGAACAGGAGATGGAACCCGAGATACGGGCCGAACCCGATCGCAAGCCACGCCGCCGGAGCCAGTCGATGCCGCAGCGCGAACACGCCAGCCACGGCAACCGCGATCATCACGGCCGCCAGTGGCCACCACCCCCACGGCCACACGAACGTGTCGGCAAGGGCCTGCGCCAGCCGGCGCACGCCCGGTTGCAGCACCAGCATGGGCACGCCCTCGAAGTCCTCGCCCGCCTGCGACGCCAGTGCATCGCGGTAGGCGTGCACGCCGCCCGTGAGCACGATCATCGGCACGGCCCACGACAGCACGCCGGCGACTGCACCCGCCGCGGCGCCCGCCGCACGGGCGATCCCGGCATGCCGCCACGCCTTCCAGGCCAGCCACAGCAACGGCCCGGCCACCAGCCAGGCCACCTGCGAACGCAGGCCCACCGTGAGGCCACAGACGAACGCCGCGAGGACGACGGCTCTCCACGTCAGTCGCGCCTGCACGGCGCGCCAGACGAGCCACTGCCCGCACAACGCACCGGCCAGGCCCGCCATGTCGCTCAACGGCCGCAGCGCGGTGATCCAGAAGAGCGGCGCCACGGCGGTGAGCGCCACGCTCATCAGCGGCGAGGGGAAGCCCGCGGCACGCACGACGCCATACAGCGCCAGCAGCGCCGCGCCACCGGCCAGCGCCGACAGCAACGCCATGGCCAGCGCGGCCGATGCCTCGAACCCCGTCGCCCACGGCGCGACGACCATCAGCGCCACGCGCGCCGCGAGGATGAAGACGGGATAGCCGGGGGGATGCGGCTGGTGCGCCGCGATGTCGTAGTCGCGCAACCCGAGCGCGAAGTTGATCGAATCGATGTCCTCGAGGTGCCGAGGCAGCGTGGCGACGTGCGCCGCAACGAAAAGCGCGGCGCCTGCCAGCACGATCCGATCGTGTGAAGCAGTGCCGCGCATCGGGGTGCAGCCTGCCGAAGGGCAGGCCGCGAGCGACGAGGGGGTCAGCAGGCGGACGCGGAGCGCGGAGCACGCGCTTCGCGCGAGAGCCTACTCCTCGTCGTCGTCGAGGTCTTCCTCGTCGTCGTCATCCCAGCCGAGGTCGTCCTCGTCGTCCTCGTCGTCGTCTTCCTCGTCGTCGTCTTCCCAGTCTTCGTCCTCGTCGTCATCCTCGTCGTCGTCTTCGTCCTCGTCCCAGTCCTCGTCGTCTTCGTCTTCGTCTTCCTCGTCCTCTTCGTCGACGGCGAAGAACGCGGGCGACTCGGTGTCGAGCGAGGCCGGAGCCGACACGAGGGGCTGAGCAAGGGCCGCGGCCATGGCGGCGATGTCGAGGTCACGCACGTCGAAGGTCTCGCAGCACTGGGCACTCATGGACATGACGGTCTCCGCAACCAGGGGACGTTCATCGACCGGCATGGTTCCCGGCGTCCCGGCTGCAACGGGCGGATTATAGCGACAAGGCGCGAAGGGTCGCAATCACGTGCGCGTCCCGGCCGCCCCCTCGAACGAGAGTAACCGGAGACTCAGGGCGACCACCAGCAGCGACGCACCGACGTCGGCCAGCACGGCCAGCCACAGCGACGCGAGCCCTGCAGCTGCGGCGACGATGACGACGAGCTTGATGGCGAGCGCCAGCGCGACATTGGTGCGCACGGTGCGCAGCGTGGCGCGGCCGAGGGCGATCGCATACGGCACGAGCGCGAGGTCGCGATGCATCAGCGCGCCGTCGGCTGCCTCCATCGCGACGGCGTTGCCGGCGTCGGCCACGGCCAAGCCCGCACTGGCCGCGGCGAGTGCCGGTCCATCGTTGATGCCATCGCCCACCATCAGCACGGGCCCGGAACCCGACAGTTCCGCGACGGCGGCCGCCTTCTCGTCGGGCAGGAGTCGCGCCCGCCATTCGACGATGCCCACGTCGGCCGCCAGGCGCGACACGGCAGCCTCGTGATCGCCCGAGAGCAGCACGAGTCGATCCGCGAGCGTGGTCAGTCGCGCCAGTGCCGCGCGCGCTTCAGGGCGCGGCAGGTCGGCCGCGTCGAACGCCAGGGCGGGCCTGCCGTCGATGGTGGCGATCGCCGTCGCGGCCGGCAGGGTCTCGACGCCGATCGCTCCTGCGGCCGACGCGATCCAGTCCGCCCGCCCGACGCACACGACGTGGCCGTCCACCATGGCACGCGCCCCTCTCCCGGGAACGTGCTGGAGCTCCGACACGGGCAGGAGCGCGAGACCGCGCGCCGCAGCCGCACTGACGATCGCATGCGCCAGTGGGTGGTGAACGCCGGCCTCGACCGACGCGGCCAGTTGAAGGGCCCGCTCGACCGACACGTCCGACAACGCCTCGACGCTGGCGATGCGCACGTGACCCTCCGACACGGTGCCCGTCTTGTCCAGCGCCACGACTCGCACTCGCGCGAGCCGTTCGAGCACTGCGCCGCCCTTCAGCAGCAGGCCACGCCGCGCGGCTGCCGACAGTGCCGACACGACCGCCACCGGGGTGGCAATCACCAGCGCACAGGGGCACGCCACCACGAGCAGCACGAGCGCACGCTCGATCCACACGAGCCAGGGTGCACCCGCCAGCAGCGGCGGCAGCACCGCGAGCGCCGCCGCCACCACGAGCACGATCGGGGTGTAGACGGCCGCGAACCGGTCCACGAGGCCCTGCACCTCGGCACGCGCGGCGTGCGCGCGCTCCACGAGGTGCACGATGCGCGCAACCGTCGAGTCCGACGACACGCGCGTGACCACGAAGGTCAGCGCGCCTTCGCCGTTGACCGACCCGGCATAGACCGTGTCGCCACTCGACTTCAGGACCGGCATCGACTCGCCGGTGACGGGCGCCTGGTTCACCGTGCTCTCGCCCGCCGTCACGGTGCCGTCCAGCGGGATGCGTGCGCCGGGTCGCACCGACACCGACTGCCCGACCGCCACCTGCTCGACGGGTACCGTGCGTGTCTCGTCGCCACGGCGGACGTCGGCCATGGGTGGCGTCACGTTGAGCACGTCGGCGATGGCGCGACGGGCGCGCGCGAGGCTGCGGGCCTCGAGCGCCTGGGCAACGCCGAACAGGACGAGCACGGTGGCAGCCTCGAACCACTCGTCGATCGCGAGTGCCCCGGTGACGGCAATCGTCATCAGCACGTGGATGTCGAGCCGGCGCCCCCGGATGGCCTGCCACCCGCGACGCATCGTGGCCGGGGCGGTGAGGCCGATGGCCAGCAGCAATGCGGCACGGACGACGAGGTCGGGCGCGCCCGCGAACCAGCCCGCTCCAGCCGCCACGCAGGCGACGCCGGCGCCCACGATCTCCCACGGCACCCCGGTTTCCACCCGCGGGCCGTCACCAGCGGCCGTCACGGGCCAGGCGCGCATGCCCGTTTGCGCCACGGCCTCCGCAATGCCGGCCGAATCCAGCCGTGCGCCGTCGTAGTGGACGCGCAGCTGCCGCGACAGCACGTCGGCATGGAGCGTGACGACGCCGGCCAGCGTCCCGAGACGCTTCTCGAGGATGGCGACCTCGTGTGCGCAGTCCATCTCGGCCACGTGGAAGGTCGCGGTGCGGTGGTCCACGCAGCGCGGGCAGGCGGGCGCGTTCATCGATCGTCCCCGTGGGTGCCCCGCCGAAGCGCCGCAGGCTGGGGCTCGCCCCGCCGAAGCGCCGCGGGTGGGGCTTCAGCCCGCCGAAGCGCCGAAGGCGCGGAGGCGGGTTCATGCACGTGGCTCAGGCCCTGCTCGAACAACGTGAGGATGTGCGCATCGTCCAGGGTGTAGAAGATCTGCCGGCCCGCCCGGCGGGTGCGCACCAGACGCGCCGCCCGCAGCATGCGCAACTGGTGCGACACGGCCGACTCGCTCATGCCGACCAGGTCGGCCAGATCCCCCACGCAGCGCTCACCGAGGGCCATGGAGGCGATGAGCCGGATGCGCGTGGGGTCGCCGAGCACCCGGAAGGTCTCGGCCAGCGCCTGGGCGGTCTCGGCCGAGAGCGGTGGTGCGGTCGCACGGGACGCGCGACGGCGGCCTGGCGCGGGCGCCGGGGACTTGATCGGACGGGTCTGGACTGGCGTCGGCTGCGACATATGAACAACTGTTCACACGTTAGCACCGTCACGATTGACCCGTCCAGCAGCCGGCCTTACCATGCGAGGTTGGCAGTCGACCGACGGGAGTGACAAGCTCCCGTCCCATCGCAGACGGCATCGACGCTGCGGCGCCCCCACGCCTCGCGGGGCTTGCGGTGTCCATTCCGAGGAGAGACACGGTGATCGAGGTGCAGCAGCTCACCAAGCGCTACGGCCCCTTCACGGCGGTCGACGGCGTGAGCTTCAACGTCGGGAAAGGCGAGATTCTCGGCTTCCTCGGCCCCAACGGCGCCGGCAAGACCACGACGATGCGCATCCTGACCGGGTACATGCCGCCCACCGAGGGCCGCGCCCGGGTGGCCGGGTTCGACCTGCAGGACGACCCGGTCGAGGCCAAGCGACGCATCGGCTACCTGCCCGAGACCCCGCCGCTCTACCCCGACATGACGGTGCGTGAGTACCTCCGCTTCGTGGCCCGCATCAAGGGCGTGCCCGCGAAGGAGCAGGCCGCCCGCGTGCAGACGGTGATGGAGCGGACCCACGTGGCCGACATGGCCAACCGCCACTGCGGCAAGCTCTCCAAGGGCTACCGGCAGCGCGTGGGCCTGGCGCAGGCCATCATCCACAACCCCGACGTGCTCGTCCTCGACGAGCCCACCGCGGGCCTCGACCCCAAGCAGATCATCGAGACGCGCGACCTGATCCGCAGCCTCGGCGGCGACCACACGATCGTGTTGAGCACGCACATCCTGCCCGAGGTCGCGCAGACCTGTCAGCGCGTCGTCATCATCAACAAGGGGCGCGTCGTCGCCGAGGACTCGCCCGAGAACCTGACCGCGCGCCTCAAGGGCGCGTCGTCGGTCTACGTCGAACTGGACGCGCAGGGCGCCGATGCGCAGCCCGTGCTCGCGGCCGTGCCCGGGGTGACCGGCGTGACCGTCTCGGCGCGCCACGGCGGGCTCACCGGCTACGAGGTGCAGAGCGAACAGGGCCTCGACGTCCGCCGCAGCGTGGCCGCGGCCGTGGTCGGTGCCGGCTACGGACTCGTCGAACTGCGGCCGATGCGCATGAGCCTGGAGGAGATCTTCCTGCAGCTCACGACGTCGGACGCGCCGCAGGCGGCGCCGGAGCAGGAGGTGGTCCGTGCGTAACACCCTCGCCATCGCCCGCCGCGAGCTGCACAGCTACTTCGCGTCGCCGATCGCCTACATGCTGGTCGGCCTGTTCGCGCTGCTGTTCGGCTGGATGTTCTACAGCTTCCTCAGCTTCTTCAGCGAGCAGAGCCTCCGGATGTCGCAGTTCGGCATGGGCGGCCCGCAGGCGCTCAACGTGAACGAGATGCTGATCCGGCCGCTGCTGCTGCAGGCCGGCATCATCATCCTGATCTTCATCCCGACGCTCACCATGCGGACGTTCGCCGAGGAGAAGCGCAGCGGCACCATCGAGCTGCTGCTCACCTCGCCGCTCACCGACTGGGAGATCGTGATTGGCAAGTTCCTCGGCGCGCTCGCGTTGTACGCGATCATGCTCGGCCTGAGCGCGCTGAACCTGATCTGGCTCTTCGCCTACGGCGAGCCCGAGCTCGCGCCCGTGCTCACGGGCTACCTCGGCCTGCTGCTGCTCGGCGCGGGCTTCATCGCCATCGGCCTGTTCCTGTCCAATCTCACGCGCAACCAGATCGTCGCGGGCCTGCTCACGTATGCCGTGCTGCTGATGCTGCTGCTCGTGGCGTGGGTCGGCGAAGGCGCCGGCCCCGTGGCCCGTGCGATCGTCTCGGCGCTGTCGGTGTTCCAGCACTTCGAGGACTTCTCGAAGGGCGTCATCGACACCCAGCACGTCGTCTACTACCTGAGCGTGATCGCGTTCGGGCTCTTCCTCACCGCCCGGTCGGTCGACGCCGATCGGTGGCGCGGGTAACCCGGTCCGGAGACGCACAGCCATGACCCGTTTCGTCAACGTCCTCGGTTGGATCGGCACGGCGCTCGTGGTGGCCGCCGTCGCCACCCGTTTCGTCAAGCCCGAGTTGCAGCACGTGTGGCAGCGACTCGCCATCGCCGGCCTCGTCGTCGTCTTGCTCTACCTCGCGACGCAGTGGCGCGAGTTCGTCGCCATGTGGTCGCGCCGCGGCACGCGTGCCGGCGCGCTCACGTCGGCGAGCGTGCTGCTGATGCTCGGCATCCTGTTCGGCATCAACTACGTGGCCACGCGGCAGCACAAGCGGTGGGATCTCACCGAGGGCGGCCAGTTCACGCTCTCGGACCAGAGCCGCAAGGTGCTCGCCGATCTGAAGGCGCCGGTGAACGTGAAGGTGTTCGCCAAGGACAACGAGTTCCAGCGCTTCCGCGATCGCCTCGAGGGCTACACCTACGCGAGCCGCCAGGTGCAGGTCGAGTACATCGACCCCGACAAGCAGCCGGCCGTCGCCCGTCAGTGGGAGGTGCAGCAGTACGGCACGATTGCCGTCGAGCACGCTGGCCGCATCGAGCGCATCACGACCGACACCGAGCAGGACATCACCAACGCGATCGTGAAGGCCGTCGAAGGCGGCGAGAAGAAGGTGTACTTCGTGCAGGGCCACGGCGAGCACGACCCGACGAGCGCCGACCAGCGCACCGGGTACAACGCCATCGCCGCGGCGCTGCAGCGCGACAACTTCTCGGTGGAGAAGGTGGTCCTCGCCCAGCAGCAGGACGTGCCCGCCGACGCGGCCGTGCTCGTGATTGCGGGGCCGAAGACCGACTTCCTGCAGCCCGAGATCGACATGGTGCAGCGGTACCTCGACCAGGGCGGCAAGCTGCTGCTGCTCATCGACCCGCCCGACGGCCCCGACGCCGCACCGCTCACCGGGCTCATCGGCCTCGCGAAGGCCTGGGGCGTGGACGTCGGCACCAACGTGGTGGTCGACGTGAGCAGCGTCGGCCAGTTGCTCGGCGCCGGTCCGTCGATGCCCGTGGTGGCGACCTATCCCGACCACCCGATCACCGAGAACTTCGGCCTGATCACGGCCTTCCCGCTCGCGCGGTCGGTGACGCCCGTGGACGGCGGCACCAACGGACGCACGGCGCAGCCGATTGCGACCACGAGCGCGCAGTCGTGGGCCGAGACCGACCTTGCCGCGGTGTTCGGCGGCAAGCCCGTGGCCCGCGAGGAGGGCGGCGGCGACACGGAAGGACCGATCACCCTGGCCGCTGCCGTGGGTGTGGATGCGCCGGGTGCGCCCAAGCCACCACCCCCGCCACCGCCGACGCCCGGACAGCCGCCCGCCGAGCCGCCGCGCACGCCGCAGACGCGCGTGGTGGTGATTGGCGACTCCGACTTCGCCGCCAACGGCGTGCTCGGCACGCAGGGCAACCGCGACTTCTTCCTGAACGCCGTCAACTGGGCGGCGCAGCAGGAGAGCCTGATCGCGATTCGCCCGAAGGCCGCGGGTGACCGTCGCGTGACGATGACCGAGGACCAGCAGCGGCGTGTGCTCTACCTGTCGGTGATCGGCCTGCCGCTGGCGGTGGCCGCGCTCGGCGTCTGGACGTGGAGCCGGAGGCGGGGATGAAGCGCGGACGTTCCACGCTGATCCTGCTGACGCTGGCGGCCGCCCTCGGCGCCTACATCTGGTTCGTCGAGAGCAAACGCGAGACCTCCGATGCCGAGCCGAAGGCCGAGCGCGTCTTCGGATCGCTCGAGGCCAGTCAGATCGGCGCCATCACCCTGCAGGCCTCCAACGGCGACGAGACGACGCTGAAGAAGGAGGGCGAGCGCTGGCTGCTCACCGCGCCGCTGCAGGTGCCGGCCGACGCGTCGGAGGTGTCGGGCGTGACGAGCAATCTCGCGTCGCTCGACATCACGCGCGTGATCGACGAGCAGCCGAAGGCCCTCGACGCCTTCGGGCTCGACACGCCGCGGATGAAGGTGACCTTCACCGCAAACGGCACGTCGCGCACGCTGCTGCTCGGCGGCAAGACCGCCACCGGCGGCGACGTCTATGCCAAGCTCGAGGACGCGCCGCGCGTGTTCCTCGTGCCCGGCTGGATGGAGCAGAGCTTCGATCGCACGAGCTTCCAGCTCCGCGACAAGGCCATCGTGACCGCCGACCGCGAAGCGATCGACCACGTGTCGATCATCGGCGCGCCCGGCACGATCGAACTGAAGAAGGACGGCGCCGACTGGCGGCTCGTGCAGCCGGTGGCCGCCCGCGCCGACGCAGCCGAGGTCGGCACGCTGCTCACCCGCCTGACGTCGGGGCAGATGCAGGCCGTCGTGGCCGAGGAACCGGCCACGCTCGACGTCTACGGCCTGCAGCCTCCGCGCACGACCGTGACCGCGACCGGCGCCGGCAAGACGCTCGCGCAGGTGTTCATCGGGTCGGCGAGCGGCGACGCCGCCGTGCACATGCGCGATGCCTCGCGCAAGCTGGTGTTCACCGTCGAGAAGTCGCTGGCCGACGATCTGCAGCGCACCGCCGACTCGTTCCGCGCCAAGGACGTGTTCTCCTACCGGCTCTTCAACCTCTCGCGCCTCGTCGTCGAGCGCGGCGGGGTCGCGCGGACGTTCGAGAAGAAGAAGTCGGGCGATGCGAAGGACGCGACGGAGACCTGGGCGCAGACCAGCCCTGCCGATACGTCGGTGCAGGCGACGACGATCGACGACATCGCAAGCCGCTTGAGCACGCTGCGCGCGGAAGGATGGGCCGCGTCGGTCCCCGCCGGCGCGACGCCCGTGATGACAGTGTCGGCCACCTACGACGAGGGCAAGCAGGAGCGCGTGGCCATCGTCTCGGCCGGCGACCAGATGCTTGCCATTCGCGACGGCGAACCCGGCGCCGCACGGCTCACGGCGCCAGCCGTGACCGACGTGATCGACCTGCTCGAGCCGAAGCCCGC
>VFQN01007351.1_pt1 | contig 11918 bp, 10 predicted proteins | sample 3512371 | NCBI WGS metagenome assembly VFQN01 (sample SAMN10412370, study PRJNA504923) | tailings metagenome | isolation source: Replicate 2 from Balatoc abandoned mine | place: Philippines: Itogon, Benguet | collected 2017-08-28
AAGCTGACGGCGGCGGCCGTCACGGCATATCGAACACATCCTTGGTCGCAAACAGCGCCGCCGACCAATGGGTCGGCCGCTCGATCATGCGATGGACGCGTGGCGGCTCGGTCCCACTGTGCAGCTTTCTGATCTTCTCTCCCACCACGTCGTCGGCATGGGTGGTGCGCTGGTTGTGGCGGCGATATTCCACCCAGGTCGGCAGATGATAGCTTTCCATCCAGGATTCAGGATTCTCGAGGTCGCGCGACAGCGCCCAGTTGCGCGCCCCGTTGCGCCTGCGCACGCGGCTCCGCTCGGCCATGGCATCGAGGAACGCCTTCGTGTCCTCGGTCCGGATGATGTATTCGATCATGATCAGGATCGGGCCGCTGCGCGGCTTGAGGTCGAGCGCAAGGCTCGGTTCCTGCCAACGGTTCAAAGGATCGAGATTGAGGGTGGTCTCTTCGGGCAGCGGAACCAGCAGACCGATCACGGCGCCGGCGAGCAACAGCCCCCCCGAAACCAGAAGCGCTGCCTCAGCTCCCTGGTTCTCGGCCGTGACGCCCCAGATCCAGCTGCCGAGCGCCATGCCGCCGAAGGTCGCCGTCTGGTAGATGGCGAGCGCGCGACCGACGACCCAGCGCGGTGTCGAGAGTTGCACGGTCACATTGAAAAGCGACAACGCCAGCACCCAGCAGGCACCGCCGATCAGCAAGGCACCGCCGGTGAGCCAGGGTGTTGGGCTGAGGGCCGCGATCACGGCGCACAGGGCGAAGCCGAGAAAGGCGCCGCGCACAATCGTCTCGGCCTGGAAACGACGGCGCATTCGTGCGCTGAGCAGCGCTCCACCGATGGCACCGATGCCGAAGCAGCCCAGCATCAGGCCGTAAACGAGCGGTCCGCCCCGAAGCAGGTCGCGCGCCACCAACGGCAGCAAGGCCAGGATCGAGATGGCCGACAGGCCGAACAGGAAGCTGCGCAGCAACACCTTCTCGATGTTCGGCGACATCGCCACATAACGCAGGCCCGCCCCCATCGCCGAACCCAGCGCTTCACGCGGCAGCGCCGACTCCGGGACCGCCGGCTTCCATCGTCCGAGCACGACGATGAGCGCGAGATAGCTGACCGTGTTGACGGCAAACGCCGCCGCCGCACCTGCGGCCGCCACGATCGCGCCGCCGATGGCCGGGCCGACGCTGCGGGTCAGGTTGAAATTGACGCTGTTGAGGACTACGGCGGCCGGAAGGTCGGCACGCGGGACGATGTCGCCCACCGAAGCCTGCCAGGACGGGTTGTTGAGTGCCGTTCCGCAGCCGATCAGGAAGGTGAAGGCCAGCAGCGCCCAAGGCGAGAGCATTTGCAGGTGGGCCGTCACGGTCAAGCCGGCCGACACGACCAGCATGAAGAGCTGAGCGATGATCATGACCTTGCGCCGGTTGAAATTGTCGGCGATCGCGCCCGACGCCAGCGAGAACATCATGATCGGCAGCGCCGTCGACGCCTGGACGAGAGCCACCATGTCGGCCTCTGCTGTCAGCGAGGTCATCAGCCATGCGGCGCCCACCGCCTGGATCAGGCCGCCGAAATTCGAGGCCAGGCTCGCGAACCAGATGGCCCGGAAGGTGCCGTATTGGAAGGGAGCGAGCGGCGATCCCGCTTCGTTGTGATTGCTGTCGATCATTTCCGCAGCGGCTGAGGCGCCTGTCTGTTTGAGTCCTTGCGAAGCTTAGACCATGAATGCGCCGCGTTACATCGCTCTTCCCGACTTCGGCTGTGCCAATATCAGGGAGAATTGCCCGGCCCAGCGCGGCGGGACCTTCGGAAGGAAGCCGTTCATGATGCCCCTCGTCGGTCTACCCCTGAACGTAGAGGCATCGATGCTGGCGAAGGTAAGGCGATCATGAGGTGTCAATGGCTTTTCGCCCCTGTGCCCTGCCCGGCCGCGATGCTACAGGAACGGGCGAAGAAGATCGGGACGGATCGCAATGACGGATGACGGACACCCCCTGCCCCTTATCGAGGTTTGCGTCGAAGGGATCGACGGGCTGATCGCCGCGCAAGAGGCGGGGGCGGACCGTGTCGAACTCTGCGCCAGCCTGCTCGAAGGCGGTATCACGCCGAGCTTCGGCACCGTCAGGGAGGCGCTCGCCCGTGCGACCGTTCCGTTCCACGTGATCGTTCGGCCGCGCGGCGGGGATTTCCTCTATTCGGATGCGGAGTACCGCTCGATGCTGGCCGACGTCGAAGCGCTGCGCGAACTCGGTGTCGCCGGTGTCGTTGTCGGCTGCCTCCGGGCCGACGGCACGATCGACGAGGAGCGGATGTCCGAATTCGTGCGCCGCGCCGGCCCGCTCAACGTCACCTGCCATCGCGCCTTCGACATGACACGCGACCCTGCCGAAGCGTTGGAAGCGCTGATCCGCTCCGGAATAGGTCGCGTGCTGACCAGTGGCCAACGCGACACCGCCGTCGAAGGTGCGGCACTGCTCACGCAACTCGTCGCGCAGGCCGCCGGACGCATCATCATTCTTGGATGCGGCGCGCTCGATCCGTCTGATATCGGTGCGGTACGCAACCAGACCGGTCTCAGCGAGATGCATTTCGCGGCGTTGCATGACGTGCCTAGCGCCATGGTCTACCGCAATCCAAATGTCGGCATGGGCGGCACGGATCTCGACAGGGAATACCGGAACACGCTGACCGATCCCGCCCTCGTGGCGGCGACCATCGCGGCAGCAAGGGCGGCCTGACCAATGCAGACCACGATCGTTCCCGTCGTTCCGGCCGACGAGCCGGCCATCCTGGCTCTCAACAACGAACACGCGGCCGAGCTGTCGTGGCTGGAGCCGGAGCGGCTCTCATTTCTTCTCGGCCAGGCGTTTCACGCACGGCGCATCGGGACCTTGGAAGCCTTCCTGATGGCCTTCGACCAGGACGCCGCCTATGACAGCCCGAACTATCTCTGGTTCCGGGAACGCTATCCGCGCTTCGTCTATGTCGACCGTATCGTCGTGGCCAATGCCGCGCGAGGCCGCGGCCATGCGAGGCGGCTCTATCTCGACCTCTTCGATCGTGCCGCGGAAAACGGGCATACGATCGTCACCTGCGAGGTGAATGCCGATCCGCCTAACCCGGCGTCGGACGCCTTCCACGCCGCGCTCGGCTTTGCCGAGGTCGGTGACGCCACGATCCATGGCGGCACCAAGACCGTGCGGTACTTCGTTCGACAGATCGGTGCAGAGTAGTGAATGGTGAATGGCAAAATGGTGAATGGTAAAGAATGAACCCCTGAGCCCGGTTAAAGCTCCGGGGTTCTATCTCTGCCATTCACCATTCACCTATCTATTCACGCATTGGCTGCCGCAACTGCGCGCTTGGCCATCACACCAACGAGGTTGGCGCGATATTCGGGCGAGGCATGGATGTCGCCCATCAGGTCTTTCGCCGGGATCTTGACACCGTCGAGGGCGGCCGCGTCGAACTTCTTGGCGAGTGCGGCTTCGACCTCCTTCGAGCGGAAGACACCATCGTCGCCGGCCCCGGTGACGGCCGCGCGCACGCCGTCCTTGTTCTTGGTGACGAAGACACCGGTCATGGCGTAGCGCGACGCCGGGTTCGGGAACTTGGCATAGCCCGCCTTGGCAGGCGCGGTGAAGGTGACCGCCGTCACCACCTCATCCTCCTTGAGAGCCGTCTCGAAAAGGCCCTTGAAGAATTTGTCCGCCGGCAATTGCCGCTTGTTGGTGACGATGGTGGCGCCGAGCGCCAGCATCGCCGCCGGATAATCGGCGGCCGGGTCGTTGTTGGCGATCGAGCCGCCGATCGTGCCGCGATGGCGCACATGCGGATCGCCGATATGGCTGGCGAGGTAGGTCAGCGCCGGGCACACCTTCTGCAGCTTCGCGTCGCCGGCGACCTCGGCATGGGTGGTCGCCGCGCCGATGGTCACGGTCTTGCCCGATACCTTGACACCCTTGAGATCCTTGATGTGGGTGAGGTCGACGACGTCGGACGGCGAAGCGAGCCGCGTCTTCATCGCCGGAATGAGCGTCATGCCGCCCGACAGGAACTTGCCGTCACCGCCCTTAACCTTCTTGACGGCATCCGCCACCGAGGTGGCGCGGTAGTAGTTGACTGCGTACATCTGTGCTGTCTCCCATCTGGAATGGGCGAATAGGGAGTAGCGAATAGCGAGTAGGGATTTCTCCCGTCGTCACCGCCGCTTCCGATCCCTATTCGCTAATCCCTATTCACTATTCGCTCGTCTCAGTGTTTCGTCGTCGCCTTCAGCGCCGCCCAGACCTTCTGCGGCGAGGCCGGCATGGTCAGGTCGTTGTTGCCGATTGCGTCGGTGATCGCGTTCATGACCGCCGGCGGCGAGCCGATGGCGCCGGCCTCCCCACAGCCCTTGATGCCGAGAGGGTTGCCCGGACACGGCGTCTCCGTCGTCGACACCTTGAAGGACGGCAGGTCGGAAGCGCGCGGCATGGTGTAATCCATGAAGCTGGCCGTGATCAGCTGGCCCGTTGACGGATCGTAATGGCAGCCCTCCAGCAAGGCCTGGCCGACGCCCTGGGCGATGCCGCCGTGGACCTGCCCTTCGACGATCATCGGGTTGATGATCTTGCCGAAATCGTCCGAGGCAACGAACTGCACGATCTCGGTGGTGCCGGTCTCCGGGTCGATCTCGACCTCGCAGATGTAGCAGCCGGCCGGGAAGGTGAAGTTGGTCGGATCGTAGAAGGCGCCCTCCTTCAGCCCGGGCTCCATGCCCGACGGCAGGTTGTGGGCGGTGTAGGCAGCGAGCGCCATCTGGAACCACGGCACGTTCTTGTCGGTTCCCGCGACCTTCAACGCCCCGTTCTCGATAACGATGTCGCCCTCGTCGGCCTCCATCAGATGGGCGGCGATTTTCTTCGCCTTGGCTTCGACCTTGTCGAGCGCCTTGACGATCGCCGACATGCCGACAGCACCGGAGCGCGAGCCATAGGTACCCATGCCCATCTGCACCTTGTCGGTGTCGCCATGCACGATCGACACGCTGTCGATCGGCACGCCGAACCGATCGGCGACGAGCTGTGCAAAGGTCGTCTCATGTCCCTGGCCGTGGCTGTGCGAGCCCGTCAGCACCTCGACGGTGCCGACCGCATTGACGCGCACCTCGGCCGATTCCCATAGGCCCACGCCGGCACCGAGCGAGCCCACCGCAGCCGAGGGCGCGATGCCGCAGGCCTCGATGTAGCAGCTCATGCCGATGCCGCGCAGCTTGCCGCGCTTGACGGCCTCGGCCTTGCGTTTGGCGAAGCCGGCATAGTCGGCCGCCTTCATCGCAGCATCGAGCGAGGCGCCGTAGTCGCCGGCGTCATAGGCCATGATGACGGGCGTCTGATAAGGGAAGGAGGTGATGAAGTTCCTCCGCCTCAGTTCGGCCGGCGACATGCCGAGTTCCCGCGCGGCCGTCTCGATGACCCTCTCCAGCACGTAGGTCGCCTCCGGCCGCCCTGCCCCGCGATAGGCGTCGACCGGCGCCGTGTTGGTGTAGACCGCCCGTACATTGGCATGGATCGCAGGGATCACATATTGGCCGGACAACAGCGTCGCGTAGAGATAGGTCGGCACAGCCGAGGAGAAGAGCGACATGTAGGCGCCGAAGTTGGCGATGGTGTCGACCTTCAAGGCCGTCATCTTGTTGTCCTTGTCGAAGGCGAGTTGCACCTCCGTGACATGGTCGCGGCCATGGGCGTCGGACATGAAGCTCTCGACGCGGTCGGCGACCCACTTCACCGGCACGCCCGTCTTCTTCGACGCCCACAGGCAAACGATCTCTTCCGGATAGATGTAGATCTTCGATCCGAAACCGCCACCGACGTCGGGCGCGATCACGCGCAGCTTGTTCTCCGGGGCGACATTATAGAAAGCGCTCATCACCAGCCGGGCGACATGCGGGTTCTGCGATGTGGTCCAGCAGGTATAGTGATCTTCCGCCTTGTCGTAGTGGCCGAGCGCGGCGCGCGGCTCCATCGCATTCGGCACCAGCCGGTTGTTGACGATGTGCAGCTTGGTCACATGGGCCGCATTGGCGATGGCCGCGTCGGCGGCCTTGGCATCGCCGATCTCCCAATCATATATCAGGTTGCCGTCGGCCTCGGGATGAAGCTGCGGCGCGCCTGACTTCAGCGCAGAGACCGCATCGGTCACCGCCTTCTTTTCCTTGTAGGTGACCTCGACGGCCTCGGCCGCGTCGCGGGCCTGGCCCTTCGTCTCGGCGACCACGATCACGACCGCATCGCCCACATAGCGCACCCGGTCCACGGCCAGCGGCGACCAGGCACCCATCTTCATGGGCGTGCCGTCCTTCGAGTGGATCATCCAGCCGCAGATCAGGTTGCCGATGCCGTCCGTCTTCAGCTCCTTGCCGGTCAACACGCCGATGACGCCAGGCATCGCCTGCGCCTTCTTGACGTCGATCTTCTTGATGTCGGCATGCGCATAGGGGCTGCGCACGAATGCCGCATGCTTCATGCCCGGCACCACCATGTCGTCGACATAACGACCGGCCCCGGTGATGAAGCGCTTGTCCTCTTTGCGCGCCACGCGGGCGCCGATGCCTTCCATTCCCATCAGAGTTCTCCTCCTGAACTGTAAGAGCGAATAGCGAATAGTGAGTAGCGAATAGGGGGAGCGGCGATCTCGCCATCACATGGGCGAACGCAAACAGGAAATGCCCATTCGCTATTCGCTACTCCCTATTCGCTCCTTCCCTCACGCCGCCTTGGCGCTCTTCTTGCCGCCCTTGGCCATCGTCTTCGACGCGGCGAGGATGGCCTTGACGATGTTGTGGTAACCCGTGCACCGGCAGATATTGCCTTCGAGCTCGGCCCTGACGGTCGCCTCGTCCAGCCCGTCGGGATAACGACGTATCATGTCGGTCGCCGCCATGATCATGCCTGGCGTGCAGAAGCCGCATTGCAGGCCGTGATGCTCCTTGAAGGCGGCCTGTACGGGATGCAGTTCGGCGCCGTTGGCGAGACCCTCGATCGTCACCACGGTGGAACCCGAAGCCTGGGCGGCAAGCATGCTGCAGGACTTCACCGCCTTGCCATCGACATGGACCACGCAGGCGCCGCATTGCGAGGTGTCGCAGCCGACATGCGTGCCGGTCAGCCCGACATGCTCGCGCAGGAAATGGACGAGCAGGGTCCTGTCTTCCACGGTCTTGGTGACGTTTCGCCCATTCACGGAAATCGTAACTTCAGACATTAAACTCCTCCTCCCGGATGCCGGCAGCTTGAAACCATTTTCTCCCGCCCGGACCCTGAAAAACGGCTGCAGTCCGGATCGGGGCAGCCTAGCCGAAATCAGTCCGATTCCGCGAGAATGCCGGGAGGGAAAATGGGCGTATATTATACTTTCGGTCGCAGGGATCGTCGTCTGCACGCCCCTTCCTCCAAGCCCCGAAGGCCGGCTGCGGCATGAAAATCGGGCTGCCCATTGTCAAATGCGGCGTGCCGGACGAAGATGGCTCGGCACGGCGCGGAAAGACACGCCGCGCCACGCGTTGGGAGGAGACAGCGCTGACTATTTCGCGCACCACCTATGGCTGCGGCCTGACTGCGCTCGCCACGGACAAGGCCGACGCTTCGAGCTTCGCCGAGGCGATCGCCCAGGCGGCCACCGATATAGACGCCGGTTTCGCGCTGCTGTTCTTTTCCCAATCGCTTATCACGGCCGAAGAAATCGCCAAGGCGCTCCCGTTGCATGCACCCGGCCTGGCTTTCGCCGGCTGCTCCACCGCCGGAGAGATCACGCCGCAGGGCCTCTCCGAAGGCAAGGCCGTGGCCATCCTCTTCCCTCAGGCAGCGTTCACCGTCGCCACGACCATGGTCAAGCAGGTCTCCTCGTCGAGCATGGATGTCATCGCCGGCGAGGTCGAGCGGCTGAAGCGCCGGCTCTGCGGCCGCGACGCGACGCGCCGCAGCCATGTCTTTGCGCTGTGCCTGATCGACGGCCTTTCCTATGCCGAAGAAGCGGTGACCTCGGCGATCCATTGGGGGCTCGACGAGATCCCGTTGATCGGGGCGTCGGCCGGCGACGATCTGAAATTCGAGACGACCAGCCTGATCGCCGATGGCGAGGTCGCGTCGGATTGCGCCCTCATCGCCCTGGTCGCCACCGACATCCCCTTCCAGGTCTTCAAGACCGAGAATTTCGTCCCGACGAACGACAAGCTCGTCGTGACCGCCTCAGATCCCGACCACCGCATCGTACGCGAGTTCAATGCCGGGCCGGCCGCCGAAGAATATGCCGCGGCGATCGGGCTCGACGCGAAGTCGCTGACGCCGATGAGCTTCGCCTCGCATCCCGTGGTCGTGCGCGTCGGCGGCGAATATTATTGCCGCTCGATCCAGAAGGTTCATCCCGACGGCTCCCTCTCCTTCTTCTGCGCCATAGACGACGGCATCGTGCTCACCATCGCGCAGCCGAAGGGCATGGTCGAATCCACCCGTGCAGCGATGAAATCGGTCAGCGAAAGGCTCGGCGGGACCGACGTCATCCTCGGCTTCGACTGCGTGCTGCGGCGGCTCGACGCGCAGAACCGCCAGGTGTTCCGCGAGATCTCCGAACTCTACCGGAACAACAATGTCGTCGGCTTCGGTACCTATGGCGAGCAGTACCGCTCGATGCATCTGAACCAGACTTTTACCGGCATCGCCTTCGGCCATCGCCGGGCGGCGGAATAGGAAGCTCCCGCGGCACGATGGGCGTCTCCGACATCAATGACGTGGAAAGGCTGAAGCGCATCAACGAGGCGCTCATGTCCCGTGTCGAACGCTCGATGGATCAGCAGGGCAACGCCTTCTCGCTGTTCCAGACCGCCATCAATCTCGAGAACCGCATCAAGACACGAACCGAGGAACTGCGCGCGACGCTGCGCCGGCTGGAGCAGTCGAATATCGACCTCGTCGCTGCGAAGGAAAGCGCCGAACTCGCCAACATCTCCAAGACACGATTCCTGGCCGCGGCCAGCCACGACGTGCTGCAGCCGCTCAATGCCGCGCATCTGTCGATCTCGGCTCTCGCCGACCTGCAGACGACCGACGAGGGCCGCAAGCTCGTGCGGCAAGTCGAGCGGTCGCTGGAGACGATGGACGACCTGCTGAGGACGCTGCTCGACATTTCGAGGCTCGATGCGGGCGTGGTCAGCCCCGACATCGGCGACATCGCGATCGAGCCGCTTTTCGTCGCGCTGACCTCGGATTTCCAACCTCTCGCCGACAAGAAGGGTCTGCGCCTGCGCTTTCGGCCGACGACCGCCGTGGTCCGCTCCGACCGTACCCTGCTTCGCCGCATCCTGCAGAACATCGTCTCCAACGCCATCCGCTACACCCGCCAGGGTGGCGTCCTGGTGGGTGCTCGCCAGCGCGGCTCGTTCGTGCGTATCGACATCGCCGATACAGGCTGCGGCATCGCCGACCACGAACGCGAAGCTGTGTTCGAGGAATTCCATCGCGGTTCGATGCCGCGCCATCACGACCTTTCGGCTGGCGGGCTCGGGCTCGGTTTGTCGATCGTGCGGCGCATGGTCGGCGCGCTGGGACACAGGCTGACCTTCAGGTCCAGGATCGACCGCGGGACGGTATTCAGTTTGGAGTTGCCTCTGGGGGCGGCGTCGACCGCGGAGGCGCCAACGACGTCAGACCCGGAGAGGCCACGCGGATACGGCCTCTTCGGAACGAAAGTCCTGCTCGTCGAGGACGACGATGCCGTTCTCGAAGCGACCCACGCCCTGCTCCAGCGCTGGCAATGCGAGGTCCGCACCGCGACCTCGACCGACACGGCCCTCGATGCGCTGGGCGACACGGCGTGGGTGCCCGACATCATCATCGCCGATCAGCACCTCGACCATGGGGATTTCGGCACCGAGACGATCAACGAGGCGCGCGCCTATCTGCAGCGCGCCGTGCCGGCGCTCATCGTGACCGCCGACGCCTCGGAGGAAGTGCACTTAGCGACCAAGGGCCTGGGCATCGAGCTGATGCGCAAGCCGGTCAAACCAGCGCAATTGCGCGCGCTGCTGGCGCACCTGCTCGCGTGAGTGAACTCTTCCTATGCGCCTTTCCGCCTACGCAGCGTGACCGCGCAATCGCGCTCTTCAACGTCGATGTCATCGGCCGTCGGCATCTTGCTCGATCCTGTTCAAGTTGCCATCTTTGCCCCACTGAGAGCGGTGGAGGCCTACTAATGCCCGGCAACTTGCGTGTCCGCAACCTCGACGACGAGCTGATAACGAAACTCAAGTTTCGCGCCGCCCGCCACGGCCGGTCTATAGAGGCTGAACATCGCGAAATTCTAAGGCAGGCGCTTGAAGCGGAAGTCAACCCTACGTTCGACGATCTGGCCGCTCAGTTGCGCAAGCTCACAGCCTCCCGCAAACAGATCCCTTCGGAAGTACTGCTGCACGAAGGACGTGATAAGCGGTGAAACGCTCACCATCGATGCCAGCATCACGATCGAAAGCCATTCGCCTGCCGTCTAGCTATAGCAAGCAGTAAGCTGATGCCCACCTAAAGAACCAGCTATCGCTCAAAACGCCGCCGTGTCCCTGAACAAATCCGCATTGTCGAGCTTCGACACTTCGATCACGGCCTGGGTGCGGCTATAGACATTGAGCTTGCGCAATATCTCCGAGACATGCGCCTTGACGGTCGTCTCGCCGACCTGCAGCTCATAGGCGATCTGCTTGTTGAGCATGCCCTGCTTCAGCATCTGCAGCACACGCAGCTGCTGCGGAGTGAGCTTGGATAGCCGGCGAACCATCTCGGCGCGGTCCGAGCTGTCTGCGTCCGGCGCCTGGCCGCCATAGTTTTCCGGGACGTAGATGGCGCCTTCCATGACGTCACGGATCGCCTGGGCGAGCTCGTCCTTGCGAACGGATTTCGGGATGAAACCCGCGGCTCCATAGGACAGAGCCTCCGAGATGATGCGCGGCTCCTCATGGCCGGAGACGACCACGACGGGAAGCCGCGGATGGCGGGTGCGCAGTTGCAGCAGGCCTTCGAAGCCCTGCACGCCGGGCATGGAGAGATCGAGCAACGCAAGATCGAAGAGCGTCGGCCCGGCCAGCAGATCGAGCGCCTCCTCGACGCTGCGCGCCTCGACCGTGTCGACGTCGGGATAAGCGATGCGCACTGCGCTGTGCAGCGCCTCGCGGAACAGCGGATGGTCGTCGATGATCAGGAAACGAACCGTCTCGCCGCCCATGGCTGCAACCTCTGCGCTTCGCTCCGAAAACGGGTCTTGAACCTGACCTATCTCAGGCGGACCGTGTTTCCGGTGTCGTCCAGCACGAGCTTAGCCGACGTGGGCAAGCACGCTAATTGGCCAATAGTACAGCCTCCATGACCATCAAGCCAGCCGCGTGCGGCGATATGCGCGACGTCGGAACGTGAAAAGCACCCGGCGGGTGCCAAGTCGAACCACCCCGATCGCTGGACCGGCCGGATCAACCGCAGCCTAGTCCCCTTTCTGTGTCTCTCCGGCCACGCCCATCGATGCCGTGGCCTAAGACGGGCCGCCCTACAGCTTCACCCAGGCGCCGTTTTTTCCTGACGACTTCACGCAGGCCTCGACGAAGGCCACGCCTTCGACCCCGTCCTGGACGGTCGGGAAAATCACATCCTTCGGCGCCTTGCCGCCCTTCCTGCGTGCGGCGCGGATGGCACGGGCGGCCTCGGCATAGATGTTGGCAAAACCTTCGAGATAGCCCTCGGGGTGGCCGGACGGCACGCGTGTCACGCGACCGGCTGCCGGTCCTGCACCGGCGCCGGCGCGCGTGATCAATTGCTTCGGCTGGCCGAAGGGTGTGAACCACAGATAGTTGGGGTCGGCCTGCACCCATTCGAGGCCGCCTTTGCTGCCATAGACCCGCAGCTTCA
>VFQN01007352.1_pt1 | contig 11917 bp, 8 predicted proteins | sample 3512371 | NCBI WGS metagenome assembly VFQN01 (sample SAMN10412370, study PRJNA504923) | tailings metagenome | isolation source: Replicate 2 from Balatoc abandoned mine | place: Philippines: Itogon, Benguet | collected 2017-08-28
GGTAAATATGAAGAGGCTATAGAGCAGTACAAAAAAGCCCTTCAGTATAATTTAGATAACGAAAACGCCCTCTATGAACTAGCATTTTGCCTCGAAATTACTGGTCAGTTAGAATCTAGCATTGACTTTTACAATGAACTCATCGACCGTGACCCTTATTCGCACAATGCTTGGTATAATCTAGGGATTGTGTACAGCAAACTAGGCCAATACCAAGAAGCCCTCCAAGCTTACGACTACGCGACTGTTATCAAGGATGATTTTGCATCGGCCTATTTCAACATGGCCAATGCCTACATGAACCTCGAAAGATACAAAGAAGCCAATGAGAGTTATCTGCTTACCATGCGCAACGAAACTCCCACGGCAGACCTTTACTGTCATCTAGCGGGTAGTTATGAAAAGTTGAAAGACTTTGGAAAGGCCCTTGAGTACTATCGAGAAGCCCTCAAACTCGACAATCAGTGGGACGAAGCGTGGTATGGGGTGGCGGTTTGCCTAGCAGTAGAAGAAAAATGGATTGAATCCCTCAATTGCGTTCGGAAAGCCATTAAACTCAACGAACATGTGGCTGATTATTGGCTTACTTTAGGAGAGTTGGAATACAAAATTGGTAATCTATTCTCGGCAGTTGAAGCATTTGAAAAAGCGGTTGAATTGGACCCTGAATACGAAGATATTTGGCTTAAATGGTCACTGATTATGTTTGACCAAGGTCAATTTGATAAAGCCTACGAAATTATCCAAGACGGGCTCAATGAATTGCCCGATAATGCCACTTTGTATTATCGCGCTGCGGCTTATTTGTTTCACGGAGGCGACTACAAAGAAGCTTTGCTCAATCTCGAAATTGCGCTCACTCTTGACTATAGCGCACATGAGCAGCTTTATGTTTTTTTTCCAGAGCTCGAAAAACAAAAAGCCCTTTTTAAACTCATCGAACAATATAGAAAATAGGCTTAAGGCGGAGGAATATCCTCCGCCTTAAGCCTACCTATTTCATCACTTCAATTCAAGTACCCAAGCAGTCATTGCTGGTATTTTTAAGCTTTTTATATCAACAATAGATGCCTGCGTCAAGACATTTTTTGCGGCTTTAAATCCTTTTGTTCGCTCCGAAAACCGCTCAGTATCTACCACCGCTTCATCTGTATTGGTGTTCATCACTACCATAATCGTCTTAGATACATCATAACGAAAATAAACATAGACACCATTTTGAGGCAGGTATTGCATAAATTGACCACTGTGCAGAGCAGGCGTATTTTTTCGATAATTGGCCAAGGTTTTTACTAATTCAAAAGCTTCATTCTCGCGAGGAGTACGGCCTGCGGCGGTAAACTTACTTTGTTGATCGCCTTTCCAACCACCCACAAAATCACGCCTCACCTCGGCATCGGTAGGGTTTTTCATGTTTTTCATCAATACCTCCGTGCCGTAATAAAACTGAGGGATGCCGCGTGTTGTGAGTAGCCATGTCACGCCTAGTTTGTACTTATTAAAGTCTTCTCCAATCACCGAAAAAAAGCGATCAGTATCATGGTTTTCCAAAAAAGTAACCATCTTGTAAGGGTCAGCATACAAAAAATCTTGTGCCAAAGCTTGATAAACTCGGTTGATACCCCCATCCCAACTAAATTGCTCTTTCAAGCCCTCGTTGATGGCGGCAAAACTTGGGAAGTCACAAGTTCCGGGTAAGTTACACTGAAAAGGAAACTTAACATTACTCTTTACGAAATAAGACAAAATCGCGGGATTAGTAACCCATGTTTCTCCAAAAATAATAAGATTGGGATATTCCTCTAGTAATGCCTGATTGCAACGATTCATAAAAGGCATATCGTTGTATTTGTAGGTATCGATACGCCAGCCATCAAGCCCAAACTCCTCTGTGCACCAAATGGCGTGTTGAATAAGATAGGTAGCAAAAAGAGGATTACGCTGATTTACATCCGGCAAAAAAGGCATAAACCACCCGTCGGTCAAATACTTACGATCAGTCTCCGTCCCCGCTGGATCTAAGTGAGACACCTCTTTGTGGCTTGTGTTGGTGTAAGTCGGCCATTTGTTAAACCAGTCTTGGGTGGGAGGGTCCTGAAACATCCAATGATCTTCCGAAACATGGTTATAGACCGCATCCTGAATGAGTTTCATCCCTCTTTGGTGAAGTGCCCCCGACAGTTTTTTATAACCTTCATTTCCTCCCAAACGGCGTTCAATCTGATAATGATTACTAAAATGATAGCCGTGATAAGCCGCTTGCATATTGCCGTGTAATTCTTTTTTAAGACTGGTATTGTTTTCGATGACGGGTGTATTCCACAGAGCCGTCACACCCAGTTCTTGCAAATAATCCAGATGATCAATAATTCCCTGAAAATCGCCGCCATGTCTTAAAAACGGTACATTTTTGTCTGCTTGAGTATCAAGCATTCCGTCCATTTTATCGTTGGATTCGTCACCATTGGCAAAGCGATCAGGCATAAGCAAATACACAAAATCGGAAGTATTGATTGTCAGAGGCTTGTGTCGCTTGGGAGATAAAGTAAAAGACTGTGTATTTGTGGCGTTCCCATTACTAAAAATCAGCTGCATCTTACCTGCTTTGGCTGTTTTTGCAATTTCCAAATCCACAAAAAGATAATTAGGATTAGAAGTCGTTTGCGTTTTCTTGATTTTTACTCCTGGATAATTGAGCGAGACCTTTGCTTTACTGATATTCTGACCATAAACCAACAATTGGAGGTTAGGATTTTTCATACCTACCCACCAATTGGTAGGATGTAAGTATTGAATTTGGGGATTTTGGGCAATCGCGTAGCAAGTCAAGCAAGCTCCCAACAAGCTCAGTAATAATTTCTTCAATATGTTCATCATAGGAAAAGTTTAATAATTCCCAAAAATAAACAAAAATCTTTCTATTACAGTCTTATTTCAGTCACCCAATTGGCTACGCCAACGGGTATACCATCGTCGAAAACTGTTGGCGGTATTCTGTGGGGTTTTGTTGGGTAATTTTGCGAAACATACGGTTGAAATGAGAAAGATTATTGAAACCACAGTCATAGGCAATCTGTGCGATGCTCACGTTTTCCAACAACCTGACTTTCGCATGATTGATACGGTACTCATTCACAAACTCAGTAAAAGTTTGATTGGTCATTTTCTTAAAATAGCGACAAAAAGCTGGCAAACTCAGATTTATCACTTCTGCCACCTGACTAGGGTCTATATCGGTCTGGAAATGCTGCTCTACAAAACTATAGATTTGGCGTAGCCGCTCAGTCTCTTTAGGGGGTACATCGGGCTGCTGTCCTTCGGCGTGGAGCAGTTTGACATCATCCGCCAAGGCCATCTCTTGCAGCACCCAAAGCAGCGACATCATCCGCTCAAAGTTGCCCTGATATACCATATTTTTGATTTTCTCTCCTACCAATCGTTTCGTAGCTTTCCCGAAGGCTAACCCTCGTTTTGATTTTTCGAAAAGCTGGGATATCGCTTCCAATTCTACGTTTTTTAGAAACTCTTTCCCCAAAAAATCACCCCTCAGTTGAATTACATATTCCTCAAAATAGCCCATTTGTCCATAGGCAAAATTTAGATGAGGGATATTAGGACCGATAAATACCAACTCTCCTTCTTCATAACGAGACAAATGCTGCCCCACTTGGCGACGACCATTTCCTTGCGGAATATATACTATTTCGTATTCGGGATGATGATGCCAATATACCCGGCAGCTTTCTGCTTCTGTAGCATGATACAACCGAAACGAACTCCCTTGACTGGGCTGGATTTTTTCAAATTCTAAACGAGCCATTTTACATATTTTAACACATATTTACGAATAAAAATCAATACAGTGTCAGAAATGGCAAACAAAATCGTAGAAAAACATCCTTCTTAACTACTAATTTTGTAACCATAAATAACCCCTGCCGAGTATTTGGCAGATTTCTCACAATATTTTGATATGTCTGGTTTTGCAGTAATTTTTGACATGGACGGCGTCATTGCCGATACCAACCCCACCCACAACATCGCTTGGCGTAAATTTCTCGAAAAGTATCAAATAGAACCCACTGAGCAAGAACTACATGACCACATGTACGGAAAGCACAACAGCTATATTCTATCGTATTTTCTCAAAAAAAGCCTAAGCTTTGAAGAAATTGCCCGTTTGCAATTTGAAAAAGAAGCACTTTTCAGGGAATTGTACGCTTCTGTTGCCCAGCCTTTGCCGGGATTGTTGACGTTTTTGGAAGAACTCAAAAAAAATGGGGTCAAAACGGGAATTGCCACCTCTGCTCCCGTCGAAAACCTCGACATGATGCTTGAGCAAGTTCCCTACCTGAAAGAAGTCATGGAATCGTTGTTGTCAGAACAAGACGTTAGCAAGCACAAACCCGACCCAGAAGTATACCTCAAAAGTGCCCAAAATCTAGGCATCGATCCAGCACAATGTATCGTATTTGAAGATTCGGTCTCGGGCGTAAAAGCAGGTTTGGCAGCTGGAATGAAAGTAGTCGGTGTCACTACCACCCATGGCTCACACGAATTGCCTCCTTGCAGTGCTTACGTAGCAGATTATCTCTCGCTTGATTTTGCATTTATTCAAAATCTAATGACTTCCTAGTCTTATGTACATCGAACACATCGCTATATGGTGCCAAGATTTGGAACGTATGCGGGCTTTTTATGAGCAATATTTTGGGGCAATATCAAACTCAAAATATACCAATGCCAAAAAAAATTTTGAGTCTTATTTTTTATCGTTCCAAAAAGGTGCACGCCTCGAACTGATGCAAATGCCAACTATCCCACCTCATCAAAACAACGTATATTCACAGTTTTTGGGTTTGATTCATATGGCTATTTCGGTAGAAGACGAAACCCAAGTCAATCTGCTTACGGAACAACTAAGAAACGACGGCTACGAAATAGTGGGAGAACCTCGCCGCACGGGCGATGGTTATTATGAAAGTGTGGTATTGGATCCTGAACAAAACCGAATCGAAATCACAGCATGACAACACACCTCAAAACCTATTTTACCCATAGCCGAAGCCTCGCCATAGGTATAGTATTTGCTTCGGTGGGATTTTTATTTGGTAACTGGGTCACTTGGATTCCGTATGTTAAGGAAAAATACAATTTGGACGATGCACAGCTAGGCTTACTCTTATTGAGTCTGCCCTTTGCTTCTACCCTCAGCAATCCCCTTTCGACTTTAGTTATCAATCGTTTCGGGATTCGCAATACTACAATAGTGGGACTGATGGGCATGGCGGCCGTTTTTTCACTTCCTGTCAATGTGCCCTATCTGTGGATGACCTCAGTCGCACTCGGCCTCATGGGTATAGGTATTGCTTTTACCAATGTAGCCATGAATACCTGCGTTACTACGATTGAGCGACAAGACGGCATCCACATCATGTCGACCTCTCACGGCATGTTTAGTGCGGGCGGAATGGTGGGTTCTGCTTTAGCAAGTATTCTGATGGGTTTTAAAATACCGCCTACATTGCACATTGGCGCCACATCAATATTCGTATTGGCGTTGGCAATGCTTGTTCGCCCCGTTATTATGAGTATACATGAAGAAAAAATGCAATCAGATGGAGGAGCCAAGTTTGCGTGGCCGAATAAAGTTCTTATGGGGATGATTGCTATTTCGCTTTGTACCAACATCACCGAAGGAACCATGGCAGATTGGACCGCTGTATACATGCGCGATGTGGTCAAATCAAATGATTTTTTTATGGGTTGGGGCTTTGCTAGTTATGCGTTTTTTATGGCTTCAGGTCGTTTTGTTGGTGATGCCCTCATTCCTCAGTACGGCAGCCGAAAAATTTTGGTAGGAGGCGGATTATTAGCTTCATTCGGAATTTTTATGGCCGTTTTTTTACCTTATCCTATTACCGCTATTATCGGATTCGGTTTAGTAGGAGCAGGTGTATCTTGCGGTGCCCCCATCCTATATGGTAGCGCGGCCCGTGTCCCTGGTATGGCCAAAGGTGCAGGTTTAGCAACCATGAACACCTTCAGTTTGGCGGGTTTTTTGGCTGGTCCAGCCTTAATAGGGGTACTTTCTCACGAAGTCAATCTTTCCTTTGCAATTGGTACAGTAGCGGTTTTAGCGCTGATTTGGGCATTATTATCCAATCGAGCTCGTCTTTATTAAAATTCTAAAGCGATAGGGTTTGATAAACCTAATCGCTTTAGGTAATTTTGTAAAGTCATCCTTACCTCAACCCCTTGTTAAATTCTTATCGACATCGTTTTTTGCTTCCAATTTGGCGTATTCTACACGACGCTCTACCGATTTCGCTTTCCGAACAGCTTCTAATACTAGAGTTGCGAAACAAAACGCGAGTAGAATGGTGCGCCCTTCAGCTCGAAAATCAACAAATTTTGTGGCAAAATACACCCCCTTCTACTCATTGGTGGACTAGTACTGTAGGCGTGTATGCTGGTGTGATTATTTTACACAACTACGCCGGTAGCGAGCAGCCCTCTCCGCAGCAAATCGTGGCATTGGACGCTTCGACGGGCGCTTTGTTGTGGACTTTGGATGGGCGTAAATTTGAGGCAACAAATGGTCATCTTATTCGTACCTCCAAGCTCTCGCCTACCTTAGAAACCACCTACGAAAGTTGGAATTTAAGAGACGGTACTCCTTTTTCGGAGATTTTGTTTGACATACCAAGTATATCAACTTTTTGGAAAACACCTATCAACTACGGTGAAGATAGTTCATACTATGGTTTTATTAAACAATTTATCCAAAAAACTACCAATCGTATCCCCCAAAAAACGATAAATTATGGGGAAAACTCTGGACATGTATTATTTTTTTACTATTTTTACCACCCTAACGCTGATACTTTATCCCGCTCTATCTTGGTTGTGAATTCAAAGAAGACAATACTATTGCACGAGGCGATTCGTTCGGACGTGGCAAGTATCGCCTTCGACAATTGTATTTATAATGACCACCATATTGTTTATTTAGAAAATTTAGACGAATTAGTCGTATTAAAATTACCAAGACCATGATGAAGCGAGCTGCATTTCTGATAGTTGTTGTAGGATTATGGGGAGGAAAAACTGCTCACGCCCTATCTTTTTCTCCTTTCTCTTCCGACTCCACTGGCACCGAAACCAAAAATGGGCAAACTTACGTTTTACACAAAGTAGAACCTGGACAGACGCTCTATGCCGTAATGCGCAAATATAAAACCTCGATTCAGGCTCTTAAGGCTGCTAATCCGGGTATGAAAGATAATTTGATAGTAGGCCAAGTCGTACGCGTGCCTTCCCAAAGTCGAGCCACGAGTGCTCCTCCGCAAAAGGTAGCCACCAAAGAACCCGACCCTTCGGCAGAAAAAGATAAGTTGGTATTGGATTATGAAATCAAACCAAAATCCGAGACGCCTCCCAAAACCGAAGGTGAGAAGAGTGAGACTTTTAAGATTGAAAATACAAAAGTAGAAGAAACGCCCAAAGTAACAGAGACGCCAACTACTACCAAAGAGCCTGAGACTACCAGCACAGCAGCGACCGATACCAAGCCTACTCCCCCCCCCGCCGCTCCAAAATCTGGGCTTCACCGCGTAGAAGGTGGACAATCTCTTTACGGTATTGCGGTCAAACATGGGGTTTTGATGGCCGATATCCGTCGCTGGAATGGACTCACCTCAGATCAGTTACGTTCGGGACAAGAGTTGATTGTATCAGACCAAGCATATCAGGAGTATCTCAAAAAAAATAAGCTAGACTCTGTAAAACTGGCCGATGCCCGAAAAGCCAATACCGAAAAGCCAGCTACTCCCGTACCCGTACCTGTGCGAGGAGAAGACCCTACCAATTCGAATTTGCCCGAACCAAAAATCGCTAATACTGGTAAGCGAATCCTCGAAACAGGCGTAGCGGAGGTATTAGAAGGATTGGAAAACAGCAATAAATATTTGGCTTTGCACCGTACCGCTCCTGTTGGTTCACTGATTCAGGTCAAAAACATGAATAACAGCCAAAGTGTATGGGTAAAAGTAATCGGGAAATTACCTGATATAAGTGCCAATAATCGCATCATTATCAAGCTTTCGGCCCGTGCTCAAGAAAAACTTTCGCCAGGCGGTAAACAGTTTATTGCGGAACTCAGCTACTTGTCTCAATAAAGCGCCTCATTCATACAAAAAAATACTTTCCTATCAATAACAATAGGCAGGTATTTTTTTACCTATATGATTTGATGTTCTGCGAAAGAGGTCATTAAGATAGTATGTGGTTTGACTTCTTCGAAGCTGTGTTTTTTTGCAAAATTGTTAGCAACAATCTTTGTGCCTTTCCGATGCACAAATACCTTTAGTAGCTGCGCATCCGTCAAATCCAAGAGCTTTTACCTCTCAAATCCGTTATGTTCTCTAGTTTGTTGAACTTAAGGAAAGAGTTTCAACAAATTCTCAACGGCTTTATCGGAAATACTAAATAAGGTATGAGGAAATATACCCAGCAAAAAGGTAAGAATAGCTAAAGGAATCAACATCAACTTTTCTTGTAAATTTAGGTCGGTAAGCTGCGCCAAATCAGCTTTGTTTTTGGCCCACAGTTTTCCTAAAAACATTCGTTGTAATGTCCACAAGAAGTAAGCAGCGGCTAAAATTATCCCTAAAGTTCCTAAGGCAGCTACCCAAGTAGGCAACCATTGTGATTGAAACCCTCCCATCAAACTAAATAACTCACCCACAAATCCCGAAAATCCGGGCATTCCTAAAGAAGCAAAAAAAGCAATACCAGTAATGATTGTATAAAAAGGCATAGGCCCTATCAAGCCACGGTAACTATCGATGAGGCGATTGTGCGTGCGGTCGTAAAGTACTCCTACCAACAAAAACAACATGGCAGAAAGCACCCCGTGACTCACCATCTGATAAATAGCTCCATTGATACCTTCAGCAGTGAGGGAGGCGATTCCTAACACCACAAAACCCATGTGCGATACCGAAGAATAAGCAATCATCTTTTTGAGATCATTTTGAGCGAGTGCGTTGAAACCACCATAAATGATTGAAACAACTCCCAGCAGTGCCAATACAAAAACATATTCTTGAGCGGCATCTGGAAATATAGGATACGCGATGCGCAGCAGACCATACCCACCTATTTTCAACAAAACTCCTGCCAGCACCACCGATACAGGTGTAGGCGCTTCTACGTGTGCATCGGGAAGCCACGTATGCAAAGGTACAATCGGAAGTTTGATAGCAAATCCAATAAACAAAAGCCAAAATGCAACAGCCCTAGCGGGTATCCCAAAAATGAGTATTCCACCATCCGGCGAAAGTATACTATTGGATAGGTAATTTTTGAAATCAGCCATGTAGCGCAAATCAAAGGTATGCACATAAGTCTGCGTGAGTTGAGAATCTACCGGGTCAACTACCGATATATAGAGTCCAATCATCACTATCAGTATCAAAATAGAACCCACCAATGTATACAAGAAAAACTTGATAGATGCGTACTCCCGACGTGGTCCTCCCCAGAGCCCTATCAGGAAATACATGGGCAACAGCATGAATTCAAAAAACAAGAAAAACAAAAAGAAATCCAAAGCCACAAAACAGCCTGTGATACTGGTAGTGAGCAACAAATACAAAGAGAAGTAAGCTTTTTCTTTTTTCTTAATCCCCCACGACGATACTACTCCTATTAGCATCACCACCGATGTCAGTAGCAACAGCGGCAGGTTGATACCATCCACACCTAATACATAATCAATAGAGACTGTCCCAATTCGACCCAATGAAAAAGTAATCCAATCTAATTTTTCGACCATTTGGAATCCTGGGGCATTGGCCGCAAAAAAATACCAAATCACACCCGAAACTGGAATTTGGCAAGCGCAGAAAAAAAGAGCTATCCACTTAAAGGCAGCTTTGCGAGATTCGGGAAGTAAGGCAATAAGTATTGTACCAACTAGCGGATGAAACGTTAAGAAAGAGAGTATATAAGGAACCATGTTTGAATTTTTCTATGAGAGCATCAATCGTATTTACTTTTCATTTTTTTGTTGTCTACTTCAGTCTACAACCTTAATTTCAAAATCTTATGATCTTACCTACCCACAAACCATTGATTTTTTTATAGTACAAAAAAGATAATAATCAATACCCCTACGATCATCGCGACCAAGTAAGATTGTGCTTTACCGTTTTGTATGCTACGAGTACGATTGCCCACAAAGCCCGCCGTCCAGGCCATTCCGTTCACCACTCCATCTACCACCATCCGATCAAAGCGTCCTACGATGTGTGCCAAAATCACCGTCAAGTAACCAACCCAGTCTACGATTTTATCAACTATTTTTTGGTCAAGCCAATAACACCATTGCGCTATTTTTTGTAAAGGTGCAATCAAAAAAAGGTGCTGATCTGAATCATGCGAATGTTGTCTAAGCCATTTTAATTTTTGAAAAAATGATTTCATCAAATTTCCTACGTCTTCCCTCCCTAAAGATAAAGAAGGGATTAATCCTACCTTTGAGGGAGATAAGGTCTCAAAATAGCTCATTGAAAGCCCTAACATAGCCACCAAAACCGACAATACGGCTATCACCAAATGTGACCCTTCAGCAGGCTTCGTCTTAAATAACTCAAAAAACCAGGCATCGCCTGCATCCAAGGGATTGAACGAAAACCAAATAAATACCGATAAACTAGCCAAAATCACCAAAGGGGCTTTCATGAATATATCAGCCTCCTGGGTTTGTGATATAGTATGTTTATCCCCTTTAAATTCACCCAAAAATACCATTTTCCATTGTTTCATGGTATAAAATGCCGTAAGCCCTGCCGAAAATAGCCCTAGCATCGGAACCAAAAACGCGACTCCTCCTTGCTGACTTCCCCAATGAAACGCTTCTATCAAAATCGCATCTTTTGACAAAAACCCCGAAAACAACGGCAACCCCGCCAAAGCAGCTGCGCATAGAGTGTATGCCCTAAATGTGGTAGGCATGTACTTATACAAACCACCCATTTGCCGCATATCCTGAGGGTCAATGCCTGGGGCATGATTTTCGTCATGGGGGGTCAAAAAATGAATGACGGCTCCTGCACACAAAAACAATCCCGCTTTGAAAAAAGCGTGTGTCAAAAGATGAAATAAGGCAGCTTCTTTGGCTCCTACGCCCATACCCATCACCATCAATCCCAACTGCGATACCGTCGAATATGCCAACATTTTCTTTATATCGGTTTGGGAAATAGCCCGGTATGCCCCCATTACCATCGTGATAGTACCAATAATCGTAATCACATAAAGGGCATCGGGGGTAAGTAAAAAGTGGATTCGCCCTAAAAGAAATATACCCGCTGCCACCATTGTAGCTGCGTGTATCAACGCCGAAACAGGCGTAGGCCCTTCCATAGCATCGGGCAGCCATGCCGACAATGGAAACTGTGCAGACTTACCTATCACTCCACAAAACAAAAACAAGCCAATCGCAGTCATTAGACCTTCGTTGAGGTGCGGCAATTGACCAGTACTTAAACTCACAAAATCGGTAGAATTGGCTTCAAAAAAAAGTAGCAAAATCCCAATCAAAAAACCAGCATCTCCAATTCTATTGAGCAAAAAAGCTTTTTTTGCCGCCCATACAGCGCGTGGCTTTTGGTACCAAAATCCAATAAGAAGATACGACGACAACCCCACCAACTCCCAGAAAATATACATCAAAAGCAGATTGCCCGCTACCACAATTCCTAACATCGAAAACACAAACAACTGCAAATAGGCAAAGTACCTCCATAAATGAGGCTCATGATGAAGATAACTAATCGAAAACACTTGGACAAGCAATGCAATAAAATGCACAACAAGCAACATAATGAGGGTTTGATTGTCCAGCAAA
>VFQN01007353.1_pt1 | contig 11909 bp, 20 predicted proteins | sample 3512371 | NCBI WGS metagenome assembly VFQN01 (sample SAMN10412370, study PRJNA504923) | tailings metagenome | isolation source: Replicate 2 from Balatoc abandoned mine | place: Philippines: Itogon, Benguet | collected 2017-08-28
GGACCAGTAAGGATCGTGTGGCCACACCACCTGGATTGTAACATAAAATGCCAAAGTGCTCATGGGCGAGCCGGTCGCTGGGGTGCTGGGGCGGCACGACAGGCAGTAGCCATTCTCTGCGGTTGTTGTATGGTCACAACCTCCCATGCTGCAGGGTGCTGCGTTTTGTTGGTCCTGTCCCAATTGTAGAAGACTGAAAACTGAGGTTGTTCTGTGGGGAGCGCGGGCACAGCCTTGATCAGCTCCGCACCCCTCCTGCGGCCTCCAGCTGTGGCTGCGGCCGGCACGTGTCATCAGCACCCACGCGTCCGCAAGGAGCTAGCCGTACGCTCCCCCGCGCCCCCTCCCCGCTCTGCGTGCGGGTACGCCCTCCCCACGGCGGCAGCTCCAGCAGCCATACATGACGGGCGGCCAGACCACTGCACCCTGCCAATGTGTCAGCGGCCACTCCTTCGCCGCTCCTTCGCCGCTCCTTGGCCGGGAAGCCTGCTTCAGGACACGGGAGTGGTGACCACGGACGCCACTGCCGGGAGGCCACTGCTAGTTGGCGGTTGGGCAGCACCGGGACGACCACCTGCACATGCTCCCTTCCCACCCGCCCCATGCCTGCAGCTCCCGCACCCCTGTGCCGTCGGCACGTGCCATCATTGCTCACGCGTCTCCGCGTTATGTCTGCGCGTGCGCTCCCCGTCTCTACCCCAGCTACAGGCCTACAGCCCCTGAAGCCACGCCGTTCCAGACTTCCTGTGCCGCGAAGAGCAAGCACGCTGTGTCTTTTGTGCGCACTCCAACCAACCAAGCTACTCCGGCACCGTCGTGTCAAGGGTTCAAACAATCTAATAGACCAGGGTGCGCCCAGTTGCAGGGATGGGGATTCCGATGCATGCCGCAGGGCCACGGGGGCTCCGCTCCAAAGGGCGTTGCCGCAAATGACTGGTTGCACAGTGGTGGACGCGTGGGTGATCATGGCACGTGGCACCACCTAGGCCCCTTTCCTGCGCGTGCGCACTTCACTCCTCGCCTTTGTTGTGCTTTTACTGCAGACGCTTCGAGCCCTCCCCCTGTCCGTCGGAACGCCAACCTTTCACCATTGCCACGTGTACCGGCAGTGGCCACCCTTCCCCCGCCTGCTAACCCACGCCACAGGCCGTCACCAACCCGGACAGCTGCTGCGGCTGAGTCAGGGGCCCTCTCAGGGGCCCACGGGCCCTCTCACTTGCCATGCTCAACGCCCACAGCAAGTCCTGGAGTGTGAGACCGTACGCTTCTTACTTCACTGTTACATGTGTTGCGGATGGCGGCACAGCGGTCTAGTGGTGCGGCAGCGGCCGTCCCATGGGCAGTAACCCACATCACAGAGCCTTAGTGGTTATGGCCCCTGCACAGCCTACAACCGGTGGAGGTTCAAACGCCGCCACAAGTCTGCATTCTCATAGGTCATAGCCCCGATATATATGTGACCAGGGCTGTAATATTGGCTCATTGTGCTCAATCCGCATGCGTTACGCACCCAGGCGGGCCCCAGCACCAGCACCAGCACCAGCACTAGCACGCGCTCATGCAGCACGCACAACAGGTTGCGTTGCTTCCGACCCCTTTGGGCCCCTTTGGCAGTATATGCCCACAAAATAGTATGTAACCACCTCGTCATGCCAAGGCAGCACCGGGGGTGCCCAACGCGTCAGTATCAATAGGCAAATGTACAATACTCACAGGTCCGGGTGCTCGTCCGCTCCGTCCCTAGCCAACCCACCGCCGTACATATGGGCATTCAGTTACTGCTGCTTCAGAGGCAATATCCAGGCATCACCGCCGGTAGTTCAGGCCAATGCCGGCCAGGTCACCAACCCACATCGTGTCAAGCATGCACGTGTGCACCTGTGTGTGCACGTGTCACGTGTGACGGTGCCTAGCCATGTGCCCTCATCTTCGGTGTGCCCCCGCCTCTCTCAAGAATTTCGCAGTGCGCGCTAGGGTCCCTGCAAGAAATAAAGCACATCATTGAAATCCCCAGCGCCACCGCCCCGACGGACCTCCTAAAACCACCCGCACGAGCCACGACTGCCCATCCGCACAAATGGGCACACGTGCACGTGCCCAGCACCATACGGTACGCAACGCATACCGTTTGCCCATGGCAGCCCGTAGTTGTGTGTCACACGCAATGGATGCAATGCAATGCAGGCCGAGTCTTATTGTCTTCCGCACAAGGGCTGCTAGGTTGCCAAGCTGTCGGAAACGTTAACATGCCACGAATGAAAGCGAGCAGCTCCTCAGTTATTAGGCGGGGCTGGAAGCAGCCGCGTGGACGTAGCCAGTGGAGTGCTGCCGCGCCGCTCGCTGCTGCAGAATGCCGCTCTTACTGCTTACTGGGGGCTGCCGGGAAGCCAGTTCTGGAACACGCCGACCTTGTGGTTGCGGATGCGCTGGAGGGAGGGGCAGGGAGCGTGGGGGGAAGGGGACGGGAGGGGGGGGGGTCAGCATGGCGTGTGCGGTGGGGCGAGGAATGAGTCCGACGCAATTGCGGTACGGTAATGGCCACTACCCCACAGCCACAAGCTGTATGCGCACGGTAGGAAAGACTTCTTGCTTGTTGTCCTACAGAAAAGGGCTTGCGCCCCGTCAGCCATACGACTCAAATGCGTCACGTGATAGTGCGGCACATAGGGCTTCGGGCTGCAGGCCTCAAGCGGCCAGTCAATAGCTGTACGCAAGAAATGCTCTATAGCTTGTGTGGAGCACTGCTCACCGCATCGAAGAAGCGCTTGAACTGGTTGTCGTACTTCTGGGCGACGCGAGCAGACTCCTTCTCGTCCTCATAGTACTTTGCTGTTGAGCTCCTGTGACAATGGGTAGCGACGGTCGTGTTCAGCGCGAGTCATGGAGATGTGAGAAAGCGTGGCCTTCCGGAGTGGCATGGCAGGTTTCTGCGCCACAAGGCACAAGTCGCGCTTCAAGATTGCCGAACCCATACCCACAGATCAGGTATGGAAGTCAGATATGAGCGCGCAGGCAGCTTGCGGGACCACGAAGGCAGGCCACTGCAAGGCACATGTCGGCAGGGTGCGGTGCGATGCAACCCCGGGACTCACTCTGGGTCGACGGTGGGCACGCGAGCGCACAGCGTCATGAAGGCGACGCTGGCGTAGGTGATGGGGATCATGAGGACGTAGGCGTCCAGGGGCAGCTTGAAGGGAAGCGGCATGGTTGACGCGAAAGAGAAGAGCGACAGACGCCTTGCACAATTAAGCGTGTAGAGTGACTGTAAGCGACTTATATTGAGCTGTAGAGGCGTGTGGGGTAAAGCTGTTATGGGAAAGGCAGTCGGGGCGGCCTTAAATGGGGTCGGCAGGGACGACGGAAGGTACGCCCGGACGCCACAGCGTCCCTGCCGCGGTACACCCATACTGCATGGCGAGCTGCCCTAACAAGAAACAAGTAATTGATACTATCGTGTCTTACCTACTGGCGCCCGGAAGTGTCGCGCTCGGAAGCAACGTGACGGGCAGCCCCGATACCAACGCGACCAACGCAACTTTGCTGCTGCACGCGACACAGCGCACACGTCAGCGCCATGCATGCAAATTGTGGCTGCATAATGTTCTGACTTCATTCCGTAATGTGGGCCACGCTGTCCAGAGCCTTAGACGTTAGAGCGTGTCGGGTCGGTAAGGGATTACGAACGAGGATGCCCCTTTATCAGTCACCCTGCCGGTGGAACTTTGCCTCGGGGTTGTAGCCAAAACAGCTCTACAGCATACAAATGGTATTTGACATAAATGAGTTGCGCTGGTGTGCGTGCTGCGCTACAAGGTTTGCGAGAGTCTCAGCGGGCCGCACCCAACCCATACATTGTGTTGGCCACACGATCCTGATTGGCCTCGGCCACACCTAACAGTGCCGGTAGCTTACATGAGGGGCTTGGAAGTTGGAGGGGGACGGAGGTGTTGGTTCCGAAGGCAGGTGCACCTTGCCGTACGGTACGGCGGTAGTGGCGCTAGCCACCCTGGCTGCTCTAAGTCCCTCGGAGGGACTCCCTCCCCATAACCCATAACCCATGCTCACCTCCACTCCCGCCGACCCACCCCCGTCCAGCCTCCCGCGCCCCCATGCATGCGGTCTGACAAGTCGTGTCGGCATGTGGGAGCGCATGCGTATCAGAGGCCTTCTGGTGCATGGTGTACACGTTTGTACCTTGCCTGAGCGCAGGAGGCTCGCCAGGAGCAATCTCCTTGCCACAGCGGCAGCGGCCAGCGGCAACGGGTAGCTTGCCTTACAGCCGCGTATATCGCAGCACCGTCGGAACCACGTTGGTCGCAACGCGCATGCACCTGTGTGCAGCGGCGCCGGCACCTCCACACACCTCACTGCTGCACCGGCCCGTACGGTACCACACTCCTTCCTTGACTCCCATTCAGTGGCTCATTGTAAGCATGGACCACTGCGCAAGGCTCTGCCGGTATCAACATCTGCCAACCAACCACGTCAGAGGGGCGGCGGGACGACACTGCACTCCTCCCTACCACACTCCTCCCTGTAACAGAGTCTGCACTCGGCACCTCGCTCCACCACCTCTGCACCTCAATCACGTGGTTCCCATAGAGCCAATCATTCCGTGTGTGTTATCACAAAGCAACGCTCCTCTCTCCAGGGAACCCCGCAGCCGCCACCACGCGCGTCCACTGCACCTGGGGCGCACCTGTCCCAAGCTGCCAGCGGCCATCACCACCTCGCGCGGCCCCCGCAGTAGACGCGCCATGCACAATGCACACCCGCATCCGTCCCCTGCCCCTCAGGCCACATCGGAACGCACTTGCCGCTAGCGGCAGCGTCCGGGACTCCAACCACACCCACACTTACACCTGTCACATGCTTGGTGTACCCATGCATAGCATCCTACCACACACCCGCACACACGTCACATGCAAGCGGTCACCTCGTGCCGCCCGTGCAGTACACGCCTGCATGGCGCCCTAACACACACCCGCACACACGTCACATGCAAGCGGTCGCCTCGTGCCGCCCGTGCAGTACACGCCTGCATGGCGCCCTAACACACACCCACACACACGTCACCCGCCCTGCCCCGCCCGGCGCTGCGACAACAGACAGCGCCGGGCGGTGGCATACTTGTACGGCACGACACGACAGAAGCGTTGTACGTATACGACACTGTCGTTCCACAACACAGCCATTTCAACCTAAAGCAATCAGTAGTAGGCCCGCCAAGAAAACCTGATGTGCAGTTTACACCGCCTGCCTCTCCTGTCCGAACCAGCACATGTGATACCGCCTAAACGCTGCAAACAGTCAACGCCTCCTCTGCCCTCTCGCGTCCGACAACAGTTTCGTCAGGTCTTGACCACAGCCAAAACGGCATACAGCAACGGCCGTCAATGATCACCACCCTGCGCCCTCGCGCAACAAACACCCATCTGCCCAGTTCCACACCTGCGCTCATCACCCCAACGGTCATGCATCCCCAGCAGCAGCTCACGGCTCCACACACCATGCAACCCCCCCTCCCCTTCATACCGCGGGCCCTCCCCTCCCTTTCCCGCGCCCTCCCCCCCCCCCCCCCCACCCTGCCCCCGCCCGGGTGCCCACGTGCCGCATCCTTCCCCTCGTTCCCCGTCGACCCTTAGCCCCGGCCGCCTTGCATTCAGGGCCCGCCGCCCGCCCCTCACCCCCGGTCACCCCGCAGCCGCCGCTACCGCCAGCGCCCCCAGCTGCCCTTGCAGACCCACCCGCTCTAGGCGCCCAACAGGCGCACATCGCGACGGGCTCCCCACAGCCTGGAGTCCGTCCCACAGCCTCTTCCACTTTCACCCTCTCCCCCCTACTTCTTCTTCTTGCCGTCCTGGTTGGCGTGGAAGGCCTTGGCCTTCTCCTTCTTCTGCCGCTCCTTCTCCGCCTTGGTCATCTGCAGGGGGCATCCGTGCGTTTCGGTCTCAGAGGTCTGCGTCCCACTGACCAACAGGGCAGATCGCACGCACGTTAGCTATGTTGTGGACAACCCCCCCTGGTCCATAATGTTCACCACAGCGCCCACCTCTTGGCCTTAATGTTGCCTTTCTCAACCTCTGGTGTGTGCCTACCTCCAAACATGTCACCAAAAAAAACATCAACATAATTTTACGCCGCCCCACCTTGCTCTTGGCCTTGATGTTGTCCTTCTCGATCTCCTTGACGCGCGCCTCCTTCTCCTCCATCTTGGCGGCCTCGTCACTGGGGGCGGGGGTTTGGGAGGGGCGCAACCAAGATTAGGTAAAAATACATCAGGCAGCAGCCACCGCAGTAGCAATCCTAGACATGTTCTACTGCGCAGCGGTACCGGTGTGATTGCAATGTTCCACTCACGTGTTCTTGGTGAGGTAGTAGTCATAGTCTCCCGCGTAGTCCACCAGCTTGTTGCCCTCAACCAGCAGCACGCGGTTGGCGATCTGGCGCAGGAAATACCTGGGGGCAGGGGACGGGAGGGCAACGTGTTAGCATGCCATCGTGGTATGCCGTCCAGCACTCTTCCTGTTGTTGCCCTCCCACGTCCTGGACGGGGCAGCACCGTGCCAATCCAGGCACCGAGAATAGAAGTAGAACATGATTTTCCCTTCAACCTAATACCTTGGTATGTGCCCCACCTGTCGTGGCTGACGGCGATGACCGCCCCCTGGAACTGGCGGATGGCGTCCTCCAGCATCTCCTTGGAGGGGATGTCCAGGTGGTTGGTGGGCTCGTCCAACACCAGCAGCGTGCCCTTGCTGCACATGAACTTGGCCAGCGCCAGGCGCGCCTTCTCGCCGCCAGACAGCACGCCCACCTGCATGCAGTTAGTTACACGTGCACTATGATTGTATCTGTATCCATGCACTGTGTTTCATTGTGCGCCGGTTGCGCAGACATTTGTCCAGCGCCGAGCGCGCCTGCTCGCCGCCAGACAGCACGCCCACCTGCACGCCCCCGCCCGTTGACACACAGTGTAAACTAGTATTTTTGGCCAGTATCATTAATTATCTGGAGTGATACCGGTATCCGCAGCACCGTTGCACCCCGCCGCGCGCAACCCCCACACAAATGTTCCTGCACTGCGCGTCACCCCAAAGCAGCGTTACGCGACGCTTCCAGCCACCGCCTCACCAACGCGCCCTGAACTCACACGGCTTGCTGACACACATGCCCTCCCCCTCATCACCTTCTTCTCCACAACGGTGCCGCGAGGCTGGGACTGCTTACACCCACACCTAACCCTTAATACCCTTAATACACACGCTGCTGCTAACACACATGCTGCCACCCACCTTCTTCTCCATGGCTGTTCCGCTGAACAGCATGCGCCCCAGCAGCGCCTTCAGGTCGTTCAGCTTGGCGTCGGGGGAGGCCTGGCAGGGGGGTAGCAGCAGTACAGTACACAGACGTGACGCCTTCGAATGATACCCACACCCCAACGAGCAGTTACCCGGCTTTAAGACACTCCCGTCTCTCCAGCGTGTTCAGCGTGTCCGTCAAGGTAAAGTCCGGCACCTCCACCTGGTCCCTCCCACACGTGCGTCTTTACCACCACCCCGGCAGCTAATACACAACCCCATCCGCCTTGCCTTAATACACATGCCGCACCCCCACCTGCACCAGCGTGTCCAGCACGTTGAGGTTGAGGTCCAGCGCCTCCGCCTGGTTCTGCTCAAAGTAGTTGGGCGCAATGCCGTGCTCCCCCAGCCGCACGCTGCCGGACTGGGGGTCCTCGCGCCCCATGATGAGCCGGAGGAGCGTGGACTTGCCTGGGAGGGTGGGGCACACCGTATAGCAATTAGTAACTCAATGTCGCATGTGATGGAAAATGCTATGGCACAGCCGCATGCTGCCGGACCATTCAGGGGGCGCGGTCCATTCAAGGCGCACAAGGGTGGGCTTGCCTGGGTCTCTGGACAAGGTAGGGTGCAAAAGAATTGTGCACCACCAACATATTCGGGGCAGGCGCACGCTGTCGGACAGGGGTGCCTGGCAGCCCGAGTATGCACGTGTACAGCATGCACAGCATCTTGAGGAGGCGGTGATAGACGGCTGCCCTTCCTCCTATCTCAACCGTGTCGCCCGGCCTGATTACTGTTCACCCCCGGCTCCCTGGACCAGCATACATCGCCCCACTGCTCAACACCTCACCCGCGCCGTTGGGGCCGATGATGGCCACGCGGTCTCCCTTGGTGATCTCCAGGTTGCAGTTCTTGAACAGCGGCCGCCCGGGGTAGCCGTGCGTCAGGCCCTGCGGCGGAGCGCGACGGGGGTGTTTGAAAAGACATCGTGAGGTTACCGTAAGGTTGACGGCAGGCTTGCATGACCCGCAGCGCCAGCGTGCCGCTGCGCCTACCACTCCCTCTCGTCGCACGCCTGCTGAGCACGCGCTGTGCTACGGTCTGCTGCCGTTACCGTTACCGTTACCGTTACCACGCCCCTCCCCTCCACTCCCCTCCCCCCTCCCCCCTCCCACCCCCTGTTGGCCCACCTCGATGCTGAGCACGCGCTGTCCCATCTTCTCCACCGGCGGGAAGGTGAAGGTCTTCTTCTTGGGCACGAAGGGCTTCTCGATCAGGCCCTCGGCCTTGATGCGCTCCAGCGTCTTCTCAGCCTGTGCCGCAATTGGGAAGACCATGCTGTTGATCATAGCAGGTTGCAAGTATCATAATCACATCATGGCTTTGCGACTTGATGCGGTTTAGCGTCGTGACAGCCTGCGGAATTGCCACAAACAAGAGTAGCACCGTTACGTCAGACCCTTTTGACCCCATCCTCATCCCGGGCCCCTGCCTTCAGCCCTCCTGACCTGCGCGCACAAACTTCAGGCATCCAAGCCGGTCCCGCCGCCAGCCCCCTGCTTCCCTGTACCTCCACCTCCCCAAACCCCACTCCCGCCTCCACCCCCGCCCCCCGCCTCGTACACACACAGCTTTATGTCTGTCGTTCCCCACCTGGCTGGCGCGGCCGCTCTGCGCGCCGCCCGCCAGGCGCTGCATAATCTCCTCCTGCTTGGCGATCTCCTTCTGCTGCTTCTCCCACGCAGCCCACTGCAGCGCCGTCTTCTCCGACTGTGGGCACGAAACAGACATAGGGTTATGCACCTCATTTACGGCACTATTTGTGTACCCACGTTCCTTTCCGAAAGAGAGAGATACGCAGTGCCCTTTGGCAATGTGAGTGCGGCAAAGACATCCTGGTGCTGCGTCCCTCATGCAGCGCTGTCTTCCTACACTGGCAGGTATTGATGGACGAAAGAAAAGGCTAGAAGGGGACAGCACGCAGCCCGCCATCGCGCCCACCTTTGCCGCCACGTACTGCGTGTAGTTGCCGGGGTAGGTGGTGGCCACGCCGCGCTCCGTCTCCACGATCTGCAAAGCAGATGGGCAGATGTAAGTGATATTGGTAACTTTACTCTACACTATATGCATGTTGGCCATTGCTGCAGTGGAGGATAGGTGGTGGCCACGCCGCGCTCCGTCTCCACGATCTGTAAATGAAGGGAAGAGTCATGCCGATCACCCTTAAGAAATGTTATGGTTTATGCCTGGTTTATGTAAGAACATTGGGCAACGCTACAGGTACAGGCAGGTGTTGGCCACGCTGGGCTCCGTCTGCCAATACGGGATGCACGAAAACACGCTTCCGTTGAACCACAAGCCGATCTAATACACATGCCCACGGGCCGTCAACCTGCATGCTGGGCTAACACACACTCTCAACGGCTAACCCACCTTGGCGGCCAGCTAGTTATGGAAGTCACGATCGTGCATGTGAACATGCCCACAGCAGCCCTGCTCCTTGTGATACACATGCCGGGCTAGTACCGGTACACATGCCCATGGGCCCACCAACACACCTTGGTTGCCAGCTGGTCGAGGAACTCGCGATCGTGCGACACGATGACCATGGGCACCTCCTGCAGGGGGGTGAGGAGTGTGCATGTGTATTAAGTTGTGTTAATACACGTGTCGTTTGGTGCATTGGCGGTGAGCCTGCGACCGTGCGATACGATGACCATGGGCACCTCCTGCACGGAGAATGACGGGTGTTTGTATCAGTAATGTGTGTATTAGGTTGTGTTGATACACATGTGAGAGGGTGCGGCGTGCTGCCAGCTGGCCAAGAAGCTTTTAAGGTTGCGTGACACGATGGCCATGGGCACCTCCTGCAGGATAGCCCTTCGGCCACTGGACGGTGTCCTTGTGCACGTGGGAACGCGTGACTCACCATTCGCTAACACACACCTGGATACGTAGTTACACCACCCACTATTACACGCCCTTGCTACACGCCCTTGCTAATACACACCTGCTTCTTGAGGTAGCCCTCCAGCCACTGGATGGCGTCCAGGTCCAGGTGGTTGGTGGGCTCGTCCAGCAGCAGCAGGTCGGGGTCCTGCAGGCATGCGTATTAGCATGTGTGGGGCTGTGTATTAGCAGGAGCAGCAACAAGGGGTGGCGTCCAGGTCCAGGTGGTTGGTGAGCTCGTCCAACAGCAGCAGGTCCGGGTCCTGAGGGCATGTGTGTTAGCAGGTGCAGCAACAAGGAGTTGAGTCCAGGTCCAGGTGGTCGGCGGCTGCAGCAAGGGGTGGCAGGCAGGTACCCGTACGATGGTAGATTGGTAGTGCGTCAACAGTCTCGACGCACACATAGCTCGCTGAGGCAGCACGCCTAATTGGTGAACACCTACCTTCAGCAAAACCTTTCCAACGCACATGCGCATCTGCCACACCGGCACATCGAGCTACTACACACTCACGCCCCTGCTGCTAATACACATGCACCCACCTGCAGCAGCAGCTTGCCCAGGCAGATGCGCATCTGCCATCCGCCGCTGAAGGAGGCCACCAGCCGGTCGTTGTCCTCGGCCCTGGCGGGAGAAAGGAGGCCAGCAGGGGTGTGTATTAGCGGTTGATACACATGTCTCGTGGGTGAGCAAGATAACCAGCTTTTTTCCGCTGAACCGGGCCACCAGCCGGTCGTTGTCCTCGGCCCTGGAGGGGAAAAGAGGGGAGTGGGGGAGTGTGGAGCACCTGTTAACACACACGCCGGAAAGCGTACGGCGGCTGCGCGGGATGGGCGTTGACGCCCGCTGCGCTGCTGCGTGCGTTCCTAGCTTCCTACACGTCAATCAAGCTGCAGCAATGTGCATATATAGTGTGGAAGGCCTCCAACCGTACGAGCACACACACGCATTGTGTTGCAGTGCGATTCAAAAGTACAATACTAGGAGTGGTGAGTGTGCTTAAGAAAGGCGCATGCTTGCTCAAAGCCAGGATACACATGCCACGCACTTTAAGCCCAGCTCCAGAACCATCTGCAGGATTGCTTCACTAACAGTGAAACACGATAGCATCTTGCTATACATAGCCCCCGTACTCACTTGAAGCCCAGCTCCGGCATCATCTGGTCGATCTTCTTGTCCAGCAGGTCCACGTCCAGGTCGATCACCTGGGGGCATGTGTATAAGCAGCAGCAGGGTGCACGTGTATTAGCAACACTTTGACAGGAGGTGTGGCTTCTTGTCCAGCAGGTCCACGTCCAGGTCCATCACCTGGGGGCATGCGTATTAGCAGCGGCAGGGTGCATGTTGATTAGCAGCAAGTGGAGACATGTGTTTAGGCAACGCCGATGGCAGGGGTCACTACTTGTCCAGCAGGTTTACGTCCAGGTCGATCACCTGGGGGCATGTGTATTAGCAGCAAAGCGGCGCATGTGTATTAGCATGGTTTGGGGTGTTAGCCACCCTGTGACAGGAGGTACGGCTTAGTGTTGACAAGTCAACGTCTGGGTACCGGTGCATGGTCTGGAGGGAGGTGCACGTGTCTGCTCGCAGGAGGTGAGTGTCTCTGGATTGGCTGCGGTCACAGCTGCAGCAGCAGCACCAGGGGCCGAACAGTCTAC
>VFQN01007354.1_pt1 | contig 11907 bp, 13 predicted proteins | sample 3512371 | NCBI WGS metagenome assembly VFQN01 (sample SAMN10412370, study PRJNA504923) | tailings metagenome | isolation source: Replicate 2 from Balatoc abandoned mine | place: Philippines: Itogon, Benguet | collected 2017-08-28
CCCTGCCACGCCTCCACCAGCAGCCGACCGCACGGCAGGCGCCGCAGCCCCACCGCCTCCCGCTCCCGCACGCCCACGTCCCCTGCAGCAAGCTTAAGCCCAAATAGCCGGAAGTCCGACTGTTTGTACCGCACCAGCTTGACCTGGTGCGCACGCAGCTCCTGCTCCTGCGTGTGCTCCTGTCGCCCCACGTCCCTTGGAGAGCGCATACCCATGGCACCGCCACACCGGGTGTAAAGGGTGACGTGCTGGTGCTGCTTCATGGCCAGCGTCTCTGCCACCCCTGGCCACAGGTCAGAGGCTTTGTGCAGGCCAAGGTGCAGGACACCCTTCAGGTAAACCGCACGCTGCCCCACCTGGTTGCTGTTGGACAGCACATCGGGACGCAACGACACCCCTGCTGTTGGGGAGTCCTTGCCGGCGCTTGCAGACCCGGTGACGCCGGGTGACAATGCGCCGCAGGCCACAGCAGCAGCTGTATCACAGGGGCGCAGGGACCAAGCCATTGCTGCTGCCGCTGCTTCCTCCTGCGCACCCAGTCCTATGTCCCGCTCCACCACCACCACCAGTTCCCCCGCCTCCAGCTCCTGCTCCCCGGCAGCCAGCTCCCCAGGAGCCACCTCACGCCGCCGCAGCCGAACCCAGCCCTCGCTCTCGAACCCCGCCCACTTGGCCAACGCAGCCACACGCGTCAGCCGAATCTCTCCGCCGTAGGCACAAAGGTTGACCTCAAATCGCTGCAGCCCTGCCCCCACGTGAACGCCCGGCAGCCGAGCGCCAACCCCCGCTTGGCCAGCGCCATCCGACAGCGCCCTGCCGTACACGTGGATGGGTTGAGGCCCAGAGCCCCCTGTTGCTGAGCTGGGGAGCCATGCTCGGGCGGCTGAGGGAACGAAGATCTGCCCGTTGCGGTATTTGGTTAGCACGCCGTCGCCTGCAGTGGCACCTGGCGGCCGTGCAGCAGCAGGTGCCGCTGCGGCTGCCGCACCTACCCCAACCGGCGCGGCGCTGCCATTCCAAAGGGGCTGCTGCCCGTCACGCTCTCCGCACAGCTGCTGTGCCCCAGCTGATTCCACCACACGCCCCTGCGCCTCGCCAGCAGGCCAAGCCACGCCGCCGGGGTGCGCGCGATCCGAGGCGACTTGCCAGCAGGACCCAGGCGGCTGGGTCGCGGTCACTGGGGGTCGAGCAAAGGGTGGATGAGACGACGTTTATTCGAGGGACGTCCCAACAGTGGGAAGCATTAAAGCGCTGCAGCTTCAAGCGGTGACTGCGGGTCGGGTGGGATGCAATACACGAATACAGCACGGGGGTGCAAGGGACGTACAACGCAGCCTACATCTGCGCTGCTCTCCCTCCTGGGTGGTCGTCATAACGGTGCCCCCTGGGGCGGGATCTGGGCAGTAACTAGTGTATAGAGAACAGTATGGAGCCACAACAACGAATCTTACCGGGTTGCGCACAGATTCCCGGCTTCGCATGTGCTGGCGACAAAGCTCCTGCGGAAGCCACGGCAGTGTCCGCTTGCGGGAGCGCGCCCTCTGAAGCCCCCTGCACGTGCGTCTCGTGTCCCTGGTTCTCATCCCGCTGTTGCCGTTGCACCTCAAGTTGTTGATGCTGCCTGTGCAGACCCAAGGGGTAAGCCATGGGCTCTGGCTTGACCTCCACTGCCGCCACACCGAAGTTGGCCTCCAACGGCCGGCCATCGAGCCGTACCCAGCCCCTGCTGCTCAGTCTACGGCCCAGAGCGTTGCCATCAGGTTCTCCGAGTCCAGTCTGCATTGTCGTCGTCGCGGGTCTGACGGAAGATGTTGCATGCTCTGCTGATCCGCAAAGCGCAGCGCCAAGGACGTTGGGCTGTGTTCCGCCTGTGATAATGATCTGCTCGCTGGCTATTGCATCGACTACAGCGGCAGCCGAGTTATCGGCGCCAGCATCGCGAAACAGACCAACCAGGTATTCCGGGGGACTGGCCCTCCGGTGCAATTGCAGCGCGTCGTCAGCCCCCGCGTTGCAGTGCGTAAACCAAGGACCAAGTCCTGTAAGCCAGTATTGATCATCTCCACATGCTATCAGTTGGACTGGCCACGATGTATAATCGCTGTTGTCTGTCAGTGTCACCGCGACCGGGTTGTCATCCGCCTTGGGAACACGGTCTCCGCCGAACACAGTGGTAATGTTGCTGAGATTAAGGCGACACTGGCCGGATGATATCGACTCGGCTTGCAATGAAACACGGAAGCCGCACACACCGTCACAGTTTGCGCCAGGCCACATGAGAGCACATAACCTCTTAGTCCAGCTTGCTTGCTTGCTTTTAGGGTATTGTATGTATATGGGCAGTCAGTGTGCGCCCTGGGGCTCGGGCGCTCTGAGATTTCCTTCTCCAATTTCAAACTGTAACGGCACAAACCGCAAAGCATGCTACGCGTCATCAGCTTACTAGGGGTGTCTGGCCGTGCTACGCAAAGGGCTTATAGGAAAGGTACATTCCACAGAAAGCGCTGTGCATGGACTCGGTATCTGCGGGACCTTGTCAGTAATGGGCAATGTCGCTCGGCCCTTTGTCGTGCCCGAACAGCCTGGCGCTGCGCCGCTGCCCGTTGCAGTTTCTTGCACAGGCCCTCCCCTTCCAGTAGAAGTAGCATGGTACCCCGATTGTGCGAGAATGCCCTGTAGGTGCCCGTCTGTGCACTGCAAACGGGAGCGCCCACAATGGGCCCGCCCTGAGCCTGTGAGCTTGTACCCCCTGCGCCCTTGGGACCTACAATTCTCAAATGACAGGCCCCCTTGCGTACCCAAGTGACAGACCCCGTTGCCTCCATATCTATGCCCGTGCCCGTGCTATGCTTTAGCCCCTGGGGCAGCCCATGCCGCGGGTACTGCTGAGCATGGTGGCAGAGGGGTTGCAACAGGCACACCCTAATCCCCAGGGCTCCTCTGCTTCTTGCTTTCCCTCTGAGCAGCTGGGGAGGTTGTGAGGGCTGCGAGGTCCTGGGTGCAAGGCCGTCAATGAAGAATGCACAGTGTCATCGAGTCCACTGTGTACGTGACCTCTTCCTATCCCATGTAAAACATAAGCTTTGGCAGTGCGCAGGCAGTCCAGGCAGGCACGGCGGGTTCTCCCGGCTCGGCTTTGCGCGCTGAAGTCTGCTGGGGGTTAGGAAAGAGTGCTGCTTTCGAAAGCGCACATAAATTCATACATAGCAATAAACGGCCTATGTGCTGGTGTATTCAGAATTGGCTGGAATGCTCGAAGCGTCACACCAGTCGCACCGGAACCACGGCCGGAACCACTACTCCTTGATACTCCTCTCGCGACGTATGCTGGCACGAGCCATCGACCCAAGGTGCATAAGGGCTTGTGTGCTCACCCCGCGCCCACCACCACGGCTAAGCTCACAAAGCACGTCTACAGGGTCAAGCCACGGGGTCAAGCAGGGTCAAGCACGGTCAAGCGCAGCCCCACTGCAGCGGCCCCCACCCTGCCCCCACCCACTCTCCTCGCCAGGCAGAGCTGTACGGGTATACTGACACACCGCAATCAATATAAGACTCTATCCACATGACCGCTAAAACAATCAATAACGGTACAAATTTGCTACGCCATATCTGGACGCACGGCCCACACAAGCATGGTACTGGCCGTCTACCACCGGGTATGCGGTACGCACGACGTGTAATGCAGAGACGCAGCGCCGTGCAGCCGCACGCCTGAGGCCGCCCTCACTCCCGCGGCCGCACCCCCCGCTGCCTCAGCAGCTCCACCATGCGCTCGTACCTCCCCCGGTACTCCCCCGCCTCCGCCTTCAGCCTGGCCGCACCCTCCGCCTCCCGCTGCAGCTCCTGCGCCAGCCGGCCCCGCTCCGCCTCGCCCTCAGCCAGCTGCCGCGCATGCTGGTCAACGGAAGCAGTGAGCTCATTGCACTGCCGCTGCAGCTCTAGTCTGCCCGCCTCCGCCTCCGTCAGCTGCCGCGCCTGCCGCTCCGCCAGCGCCTGGGCCGCCTGCAGCTGCCCCTTCAGCTCCCCGTTCTCTGCCTGCGCCCTGGACAGGTCGGCCCTGGTCTCCGTGAAGGCGTCCAACGCATCGCCCATGGCAAGCAGCCAGGGGTCGTCAGGGGCGGCGGCTGGCTGTGCGCCAGGCGTGCCCGCTGGCGGCGGCGGCCCTCCGCCTCCCTGTTGCTGTGCGCGTGCCTCGACCTCCACCAACGAACCTGCCACAGAAGTTGCGGTGGGGACGGGTTATAAAGGCTTGCTGGGTTACCAGCTTGCAGCGGGCGCCGTAGCTGTCCGCCTCATGAACAAGGGCACCAAACCAGGTCCTGCGTGTTAACCCAGATTGTGCCATGTGACAACTCGACAACGGGGCGGAACCCTGTCCACGGGCGCTTACCATCGCGGCCAGCCTCCTGCTGCCCTCCTGCGTGCGAGGCTCGCCGTGGCCGCTTCCCGCCGCCTGAGGCGCGTAACGGCCCCTCCCGCCTTCCGGCGCCGTCACCCCCCTGCGCTTCCGCGGCACCATCTTGCTGCTTGCACTTACCGCTGCCCGGCCCGGCCTGACCCTCGCCGTCCGCGCCTGGCTGATGCTGGGGGTCTTCCTGCTGCACCCCGCCTCCATCCCGAGCCCCATTGCCATGCTGCGTTCCTTCCAGCATCCCCAGCCCCCTGTCCCCTGCCCCCGCGCCGGCCACAGCACAGCCCTCCGTTGCTTCCCCCCGTTGCCTCTTCCCCATGCAGGCAACCACGCCGAGCGCCATGCCGCCGCCGCCACCGCCGCCGCCGCCACCACCGCCGCCACCGGCCGCAGCACAGCCCTCTTCACCTTCGTCGGGCCCCGCCACATCCAGCCTCTTCCCGCCCTGGCCTCGGACCGCACCCTCCTTGCCCCTGCCGCCGCGGCCCGTCCCCGCGTCCCCGTCCCCATGCTCCGCAGCACCCCCACCTCTTGGCACAACGTTAGCACCTCCATCCTGACTGGACGCCCGCCCTACAGCGACGCAGGGCGGCTGCTTCTGCGGCGATGCCTGCTGCGGCACCACCGGCAAGGACCCGGATCCTTGGCGAGGACCAGCCGGCCGGGCTGCGCGCTGTGTCGGCCGGTGGCCGCCTTGGCTGTCCGCGCCGCCGTTGGGGTCGTCAGCGCCGTCGGGCCCAGGAAAATTGTCCAGGCCGGGGGCACCAGCCAGGGTGGAGGCGTCGTCAGCGTGCAAATCATTAGCAACACCCGCGCCAGCACCGCCGGCGTGGCAGGGGTCAGCTGCGAAGCGGGCGTCTGAGGCGAGGTCGTCTGCATCCCGGCCACGGCCGCTGAGCTTACCGAGCCCCGGGAGTGGGCCTGCCCTGTTGGGACCTGCGATGGCGCAAAGAGCAGCGCCGCCTGGGCGGCGTACGGGCCCGCCGGCAGCTGCCTCCTGCCCCTGGGCTGCGCCTGTGACCTGCTGCGGCTGTCGTGGTGCTGCCTCTGCTGGCGCGGAGCCTGGCAGAGGGCCGGGCGGCGGCGGCAGCTCTTGGGCCCGACGGCCCTGTGCGGCGGCGAGGGGCTGTGAGGGACGGAGGTGTGGCACCAGCGCCACCGCGACCGGCGGGGGCTCAAGCGGGGCCGCCGCCGCCGCGTGCGCTGGAGCTGGGGCTGGGGCTGGGGCGGGTGGAGAGGCAGGTGGCGGCGCGGCGGCCGGGGACGGCGGGGGCGAGGCGACGGCAGGCGCGACGCCCTGACACGGCGGCGGGCTGGTGCTGTCTCCTGCAGCTGGGGGTGAAGGCAGCAAAGGCACAGCGCATGAGGTTACGACACGTGCGAGTACCGTGCTATGCTTACATGTCCAAATGTCTTCAAGACACATGGCTGAATAGACGCCCGTAGGCAACACGCACTAATGACCCCGGCAAGGCCTGGTTGTACCCTTGCCAAAATAATTGAGACACCATCCAGCACTGGCCCCCTGTTCACATGCGACTAGCAAGGACGTACCCAACAGCTGCTCGTTAACCTGCTCCTGCAGCACCTCCCGCCCTTGCAGCCCTTCCCCATCCCTCACGCCCGCAGCGCACGGTGCTCAGGCGTACTTGCCTACACCCTGGCCCTCCTGTAATGCTTGCTTCCTCCCCTGACGGTGCTGCGTGCAGCAACTGCACATGTGCGGGCCCCCGATGGCCCGCGCCGCCCTCGTCCGCCGCCAACTCACCTCCGCCCGCCCCCAAGCCGATGCCGCCACCGCTGGCTGCTGCCTCAGCCGGCGTTCCCCTTTGCGGCGCCACCTCCCCTGTGGCCCCTGCCCCGCCTGCCTCCCTGACCCCCACCACCTGCACCTCAAGGACCTCCTCGACGTCGCCCTCCCCAGTCCCTTGCTGTGCCTCTGCAGCCGTCGCCGGCCCCGCGGCAATCTCCGCCGCTGGGCCGTGCCTCTGCGCCTGCTTGCGCCCCGCCTCCCCCGCCCCTGCCATCCCGCACCGCGGCTGACCGCTGCCCTCAGGACCCGCCGCTTCAGCGCCACGGCTGCGGCTGCGCTTCCTACCGCGCCCCGCCGCTCCAGCACCACGACCACCGCCGATGCCGCCCCCGCCCGCAGCCCCCGACGGCATCCTCGCAGCGGGACCAGCAGCGGCGCCCGCGGCCCCGTCGCCTGCCGCCCTGCGCGCCGCCTCCGCCGCCTCCGCCCGCAGCGCCGCGGCTGCGTGCAGTGGCTCGTCCTCCAGCGGTGTCAGTTCCAGCACCATGGGCCGCCCCTCCCACCACACCGTGGGCACGGTGCTCGTGGCCCGGGTCTTGGGGTCCACCTTGCTCTCCTCAGCCCACACCTCCCATATGGCCTCCCCGGGCCCAAGCACCTCGTAACCATCGCAGCCCGCTGCCCCCTGCGTAGTAGTGGTCACTCCGCGGCCACCGCTGTTGTGGCTGCCACCGTCCCCGCCACCCATCCAGGGCTCACCGGCGGCGGCCTCTGCGCCATCTGCGCCCAGGCGCCGACGCAGCACGAACTCACTCCCCTCCCCCAGGCCCAGTTGCCGGAAGATCCTGGCAAAGAGCCTCTGTGACGCGCCATCCTGCTTGGTGCGTGCAGAACCGTTGCTCCCTGCGCCCGCCACCCCCGCCGCACCCGCCGCTGTCCCCGAACCTGTTGCTGCGCCCGACCCACCGGCGGGCCGGCGGGCCGCCGGCGGACCCGCCCCGCCTGCGCCTGCACCCGTCCCGCCGCCTGCAGCAGCCCCCTGCTGGCAGCGCTTCTGCCTCTCCGGCGAGGGCGACAGCCACATCTTGATGGAGGCGCGTTTGGCCTTGGGGAAGGCCGAGTCGGGGGCGTTGAGCTTCATGTACACCTGCGGCCGTGCGTGGCGGTGTGTTACGCTTTGGTTTGCTCGGCCATGGCAAGTGGAGATGGATGCGAAAACGGCAGCGTGTGGAATGGTGACACTGAGAGCAGAGTATCCAGTTCGTGGGGGCAACCGGGGATAGCTTATCAACGGAGCCTGAACTCACAGGCCATCCACAAATTGCATGAAGCATTGACTGCCCCCTCCCCGACCAACATACCGACGCGTGCACGGCAGCGTATGCTCAGCACACGCTCTGTGTGACCAACTACCCCTCCACCCGCTGCGGTTGCTCACGTGCTTCTCACCATTGCAGCTTGGATTTTGATACCCTCATGAGTATGCTCCACCCGCAGCCTGGCCCGTACCCCGGCTCACCCCCGTCTCACCTGCACCTCCCTGCCCGGGTCGTCCTCTGGCAGGGACGCCAGCACCAGCGTCACCGGCAGGTAGCGTATGCGCACCTGCCGCCCCGCATCCAGGTGCGCGTGCATGCGGCGCCACATGCCGGGGAACAGCACGGAGGCCATGCCGTACAGGATGATGTTGTACTCAGTGTTGGTCTCGGTGCGGTTCAGCCGGTGGATGGCGCACGGCAGGACAGGCGCTGCGCCGGGGCCCATGCCACCGCCTCCCCCGGCGCCCTCCCCAGCTGCACCCTCAGGGCCACTAGGCGGTGCAGCAACCGCAGCTGTGCCACTGTCACTGCCGCTGCCAGCAGCCCCACCCGCACAGCCCTCTCCCACGCCAGCCGCCGCGCCGCCCGCTGCCTGGCTTGGGTTGGCGGTGGCAGCCCCTGCGGCCGTAGCACCAGCTTCTTCCCGCGCTGCGTTTTGTGCTGCTGTTGCTGTAGGGGTGGAAGCAGGCGTGAAGGCGGTAGCTCCAGCGGCGCCTGGCCCTGTACGTTCTTGCTCGCCCTCTGCTTGCACCCTCGCCACCGGCTGCTCCTGCCCCAGCTGCTCCTCTTGCTATAGCGCCATTCCCTGCTGCAACTGTCGCTCGTCTTGCTGCCGCCCTCCAGCCTGCGCCGCCACCAGCCGCACACAAGCCGCCGCCTCCACCGAAGCGGCAGCGGTCAACCTTGCCCCGCTCGCGGCCGTCACTCCCACCGCCGACACACCCTGGGCCTGACCCTGGCCCACGCGTACCCATGCGCCCCCTGCCCTGGACACCCCCGCCCCTCCCGCTCCGCCCTCTGCACACCCGAGCCCCTGCTTTCCGGGCAGGCTCGCTTGCGACTTGGACCTGCTGGCCAACCTACTTGCAGCTGCATCAGACGCACGCCTTGCTATTGGTTGCTGTAGCCCAATGCCGGGCGTGGCGGGGTCGTGGGGGCATGGGCGTGGGCATGGGTCCGCGGTGCCGTGGGGCCCTTCCGCCTTGACAGGAGCATCCACGCTGGGACCGCCGGGCCCCGGCTGCTGCTGCTGCTGCTGCTGCTGGTCCGCCATGTGGTGGAGTTCCAAGGCCCCTTTGGCCAGGCGCCAGGGTAGCAGGGCCTGCACGCGTGGCGTAACCACCAGGCGCGGGAGGTAGGGAGGAGGAGTGGTTGCCGCCGTGTCCGATGGACAGCAAAAGAGGGGGCAGTCACGCCCTGCCGTGTTGGTGGTTGCAGGTGCCTGTGTCTGCCATATGCAGGTTAGTAGGATAGCAGCCAGGCTTGTGATACCTTGGGACCCCCCTGCAGCGTCAGTGCACGGCCTTTTGGGACCCGCGCGGGCTGGGCAGGCGGAGTCCAGGTTCTTACCGCGATACCCTACACTCTGTCGGTGCTTAAGCCGGTGGTGTAGGTATGTCCGGCAACTGTTCGCTGACCGTTGCGCTCTCAATGTTGGCTGGAACAGTGATCAGCGCCTTGGCAGTCACGGAGCGCGGGAAGCAAGCGGTGCGGCACCAGGGCGCTGCATCTGCATCATATAGTACAAGTTCATAATCCCAATATAGTGCACCTAAACCGGCGGGTGGGTCATCACCCGGCTGTAAAAGCCAACTAGCGCCAACTGTTGGTGGCGGGTCCGGCAACGAAATGAAATTGATAGCGATTGGATTCGAAGTGATGCCAGTTAGCATGGAAGTTTAAGCAGCAGTCCAGCTTGTCCGTGCGGCTAGCCGGCCAAGTCGCGGGATTGGCGCGCTCTCGAGGACCTCCCCTGCAGCGGCCTGGGCCACTCGAATCGGCACGGCCCCCTCCCCTAGTAGCCAGTCAATCGCCCCCTGGGATTGCCTGAATCTGGCAATTAGACCAGATTGCCCTTATGCCGCCATGGACAGCACGCGTAAGGCACATGACAGGAGAGGCTGGCTTGCCCTGCTGCACCACTGCTCGGCTGGACGCCTGCAGAGGCGGGTCGCACGTACGGCATGGATTGCAGGTACCGCACGAGAAACCCTGCTGAAGCACTGCAACCTGTGTGCAGTTCCAAGGATAACAGTGCAAGTGCTAAGGCGACTGCGAAAGTGGCGGTGACTGGGCATATGCAGGGCTGCAGGTATGTACCTGGGGAGCTCCCCCGGCATTTCGTTTGGACGAGCACACGCGGACACGGACCCTGATAGACACTGGTTGTGCGAATTGCTAGAGGGCAGCGTGGGCGTAGTGTTGTGACGCTGTGGCTGTTGCAGTCATAGCGCCACAGGGTGTACGGTATGAGGCTAGATCAGCTACATGCATGGGCTAGTTCCTGCTGGTGTTGGATTGGATGCGTGTGATGAAGACGTTTCTGGGGATCATGACACATCGGTGTCAGTACCAGCGTGCGTACCTTCCCGTTAACCAGGCTCAAGCTGTTATGCGGTTGCGTGTCTGCATGTGGCCTATGGAGGTATATCGGAACACTGCGCGCGCACAGTGAGCGTGCGTGTGTGTAGGAAGTGCAGTGTTGGTTAGATAGCCTGAGGATGAGTATCCTGTGGTCTTTGAATGTGATGCTTACAACGACGTCCGGTCTAGCAGTGGGCTATGCTTTAAGCAGGAATTCACCGTGTTGGGACATTTCCTGCCCTGTTTTTTAAGGTTGGACATTTCCTTGTTGCTGTACAGCAGCGATGAAAAGCTACATGATAGTAACTCCTGATAGGTGTGGTCGGACAAGGAAGGATCGTGTGACCACACCACGTGGAATGTCACAAAACATGTCAGGTGGAAGCATTGACCTGCCGGGATGTATGTGTGTGTGGTTGCGTCGGTTGGTGCAAGGACGGAGCGGTATCGGCAATTTGGGTGCTGGGTGTGGGTAGAGCAGCTGCTAAGCGGCCACTGGAAGCTGCTGGAAGCCCTTTTCCACAGCAAGGAGCCACCCCGTTGTGTCGTACATGTGGTGTCATGGGCTGGCGCGCACTACCGTCGTACACGCGGTGCCGGCGGGTCATGAGCTGCCGCGGGTGTGGAGGCCAGGGGGGCAGGGGAGGGCTGCAGGTGCACGTGGAGGACAGGGGCCGTCCTGTCGGCACAGGGATGAGCTTGTGCTGGGCATCTTTCCACACTGCTACCCACTGCCACAGGCAGCGCCACAACCACACAGCCCTTGTCTGGCCGCCTGCGGGATGCCTTTTAGCCTTTTGAACTGCCGTGAAACGCGCCACCGGTAGAGACCCTTGCAGGCCGTCGGTTTCGGCACCTAGTTGACCTACTCTGGAACGCTTGCCTGGTGCTCGAAGGGAGGTGAAACACGATCCTGAAGCTCAAAGGATCTAAACCGGGTTCCACTTTGCATGGGGAAAGTTGACCGCAACCGTACTGCCAGAAGCCAATGGCTGTTTGCGCACCGGAACCATGGGTCTGTTGGCACTATAGCCACATTGGTGATGTTTCTACTTATCGCGTGACTTATCGCGATGCCAAACTCCGAACATACATACAACACGTTACATACACCCGCTCCCTGTCCATACATGCTGGTGTGAACTGTCACTTTCCGAGACGCCTATGTGCAGCCGTTCAATGCTGCGGTTGGCCAACAATCCGGCCTCCAGCCCTTGCTACTCACCATAATTTACTAGGCTGCCATGCTGCGGGCTCGAAAGTAAGGACAGACACCTCGCGCCCGCTGGTGAGCAGAACGTACGCGTCAGCAAATGCTCCTATTGCGAGGTAGTCCTGCTCCCCTTACTGCTGCGACTCAAAAATGAGAAATTGATGTGATTTGTCCACTTCTGATTGCAGAAGCCGCAACGTTCGGCACGCAATATCCGTCTCCAAGCCCTGGACTGCCGGCCTGGCTCCCCTTGCCCCGCTAGCCCTCTGCCAACATGGACGACGGCAGCTATCCGGCCGTGCAGGCCGCACCCAGCCTCTGCATCCTCCGCAGCAGCGGGCCCAGTAGCAGCAGCGGCAGCCAGGACCCTCTGCCCCACCTGCCGGAAGACCTGCGCGTGCGCATCCTGGCCCTGCTGCCGCCCCACGACCTGGCCCTGGCCGGCCGCCTGGCCTGCAGGCAGGCTGCACGGCGCTTCGGCAGCAGGCCGCAGGACCGCACCGCGCGCCTCAGCCAGCCGCTGCCGGGCCACGCCGCCGCCGCCACGTGGTGCGTGGAGGGCGCGCGTGCGGCCATGAGGCAGCTGAGCCTCCGGCAGAAGCTGCTGCTCCTCAGCACGGCGGCC
>VFQN01007355.1_pt1 | contig 11907 bp, 8 predicted proteins | sample 3512371 | NCBI WGS metagenome assembly VFQN01 (sample SAMN10412370, study PRJNA504923) | tailings metagenome | isolation source: Replicate 2 from Balatoc abandoned mine | place: Philippines: Itogon, Benguet | collected 2017-08-28
GATTCGGAATGTCGAAGGAGCTCGGACAGGTAGCCTACGAGTCGGAGGCAGGCGGCTTCCTGGTCGGCCAAACCCCGGTCTGGCGCCCCCGAACCTATAGCGATGAGACGGCCAAAGCCATCGACCACATGGTGAAAGATCTCATCGAGCACGCCTTCCAAAAAGCCCACTCTGTCCTCGAACGCAACCGTTCTGTGCTCGACACGAGCGCGCGAGAGCTTCTTGCCCGAGAAACGCTTGGTCCCGACGATCTTGCGAAGTTGACCCTTGGTCTCGAGCGCGAGGCGCCGCGTCAGCCAGGCCTCGCTTTGGTCAAATGATGCGGATCGGAAATTGCCACATCAGCCTGCTCGGCGGGCGCTCGCTGCTCAAGAGGACGTAAGGTGCGCAGATCTACGGTTGTCGTCATCATCGTATTGGTCGCCACCGCTGCGGCCGGCGCCTATGTGTATTGGCTCGGAACGCAAAATCGCGTGCCGGCGGGATTGGCGCGGGTGAATGGAAGGATCGAGGTCGAGCGCGTCGACATTACCAGCAAGTACGCCGGCCGCTTAGCTGAAGTGGCGGTGAATGAGGGGGCCAACGTCAGGAAGGGCGATGTTCTCGCCCGCCTCGATACGAGCGAGATACAGGCCCAGTTAACGGCCGCAAGAGCCGCCATCCACCGCAGCCACCAGAGCGTAGCCAGCGCGGAGGCGAGTGTTGCCCTACGCGAGGCCGAACTAAATCTCGCGCAGATCGAGCTTCAGCGCGTCGTCGATCTTATGCGATCGAACACTTCGACGCAGGCCGAGCAGGACCGCCGAACGGCACAGCGTGACATTTCAAGGGCATCGCTTCGGACGGCGAAAGCGGCCGTTGAGGACGCCAAAGCCTCGGTGCAAGTCGCCGAGGCGCAGGTTAGCCAAATCGAAGCCGCCATTGCCGATATGACGTTGAAGGCTCCAGTGTCGGGACGCGTCGAATATCGCTTGGCGCAAGCCGGTGAGGTTGTCGGCGCCGGAGGGCGGGTGCTGACCGTCTTCGATCTCTCGGATGCTCACATGACGATCTACCTGCCCACGTCGACCGCCGGCCGCGTCGCAGTCGGTGCGCAAGCGCGCCTCGTGCTCGACGGCGCGGGAGGCTATGTCCTGCCCGCGACCGTGTCGTTCGTTTCCGCCGACGCACAGTTCACACCGAAATTCGTCGAGACGGCGAGCGAGCGCGAGAAGCTAATGTATCGCGTCAAGCTACACATCGACCCTGCCTTGGTCGCATCCGAGCGTGGATATGTGAAGGCGGGAATGACCGGCAATGCTTATGTCCAGATCGCAGGCGATGCCAGCTGGCCGTCCGAGCTTGCGCCGAGGCTCCCCGATGGACGCTGATCCCGCAGCGGCCGTCAGCCTGACGGGTGTCCATCATGCCTACGGAAAGGTGATCGCGCTTCGCGGTCTCGATCTTTCAATCCCGTCTGGCTCCAAACTCGCTCTCGTCGGCCCTGATGGGGTCGGCAAGTCGACGCTGCTCGGGCTAATCGCGGGTGTGCGCCGCATCCAGCGTGGCTCGGTCAGCGTCCTCGGTGGCGACATGGCGTCGACCTCGCACCGGAGCGAGGCCGCGCCCAGAATTGCCTATATGCCACAAGGCCTCGGACGCAATCTCTATCCGACCCTCTCGGTGATCGAGAACATCGACTTTTTCGCCCGGCTGTACAATCAGCCGGAGGGACGCCGACATCGGCGCATCGATCAGCTCTTGCAGGTCACCGGACTTTTTCCCTTTGCCGACCGACCGGCGGGTAAGCTGTCCGGCGGGATGAAGCAAAAGCTCGGATTGTGCTGCGCGCTCGTGCATGATCCCGATCTTCTCATCCTCGATGAGCCGACGACGGGGATTGATCCGCTGTCGCGCCGCCAGTTCTGGACGCTGATTGCGCGCTTACAGGGCGAGCGACCTGCCATGACAGTGATCGTGGCAACAGCTTACATGGAGGAGGCGGGCGAATTCCGTCGTATCGTGGCGATGGATGACGGCGCCATCATCGCCGATGGCAGCCGGGCGGAGCTTCTTGCCCGTACCGGATCAACTACGCTCGAGCAGGCCTATATCGAACTGCAGCGCCCCGAGCGGCGCGGGGCACGCGCGGCTTCGTCAGCTCCACGTCTCGAGCGGGTTGGTGGGCCGCCGGCCATCGTGGCCGAAGGGCTAACGATGCGTTTCGCTGATTTCACTGCGGTCGACCATGTGAGCTTCCGGATCGAACGGGGTGAGATCTTCGGCTTCCTCGGCTCCAATGGTTGCGGCAAGACGACCACGATGAAGATGCTGACCGGCCTGCTGCCGGCGACGGAAGGACACGCCGAGCTCCTGGGAAAGCCGGTCGACGCGCGCGACATCATGACCAGGACGCGGATAGGCTATGTGTCTCAATCGTTTTCGCTTTACGAAGAGCTGTCGGTGCGAGGCAATCTCGAGCTGCACGGGCGGCTCTGTGGAATCAGCGGTAAGGAGCTTGTCGAACGCGTCGAGGAAGCACTGGCGCGGTTCGAGCTTACTGACATCGCGGAAACCCTGCCGGACGCATTGCCGTTGGGCATGCGCCAGCGGCTTCAGCTTGCGGCGGCATGTTTGCATAGGCCGGACGTCCTCATCCTGGACGAGCCGACCTCGGGCGTTGATCCAGCGGCCCGCGATCGCTTCTGGAGCCTTCTGCTGGAGATGTCGCGGCGCGACGGTGTCACAATCTTCATCTCAACGCACTTCATGAACGAAGCCGAACGCTGCGACCGCGTCTCTCTCATGCACGCGGGTCGGGTGCTGGCCGTTGGTGCGCCGCAGGAGCTTCAGGTCGCGCGCGGCGCGGAGAGCCTCGAAGACGCCTTCATCGCCTATCTGGAGGACGCGACCGCGACAGGATCGGAAGAACAAGCTGTCAATGGCGCGATCTCATTCGTCGAGTCCGCGTCGTCTCCCCGCGAAGACGGCCCCACTGAGCCCCATAGGCCGCGCTTGGCCTCTGTAAGGCGGACTTGGACGTTTGCGCGACGCGAGGCGCTGGAGCTCAGCCGGGACCGCATTCGGCTTGCCTTCGCTCTGATCGGCCCACTCCTGCTCATGGCAGCCTTCGGATATGGCATTTCCTTCGACATCGAAGGCCTGCGCTACGCAGTGCTCGACCGCGACCAATCGATGGAAAGTCGAGCATTTCTCGACCAGTTCTCAAGCTCCCGGTATTTCGTCGAGCACGCAAGGCTTGACGACGAGAACCAGATCGATCGGCGCTTACGCGCCGGCGAGCTGAAATTTGCCATCGACATCCCGCCCGGCTTCGGCCGCGATCTGTTGCAGGGGCGCCGACCGGAAATCGGCTTCTGGCTCGACGGCGGCAACACCTTCCCCGCGGAGACCGCGCGAGCATACATCCTGGGGACCGTTCAAACTTATGCCGGCGAACTCGCCCGCGCCTCGCGTAACGCCAATAGTCTCGCGGTGCAGACGCTGCGAGTCGAACCCCGGTTTCGCTACAACCAGGATTTTCGCAGCGTCTTCGCGATCACTCCCGGATCGATCATGCTGCTGCTGATCATCTTTCCTGCCATGCTGACAGCGCTCGGCGTCGTCCGGGAGAAGGAAATGGGCTCGATCGCAAATGTCTACGCATCGCCCGCGACCGTGGGTGAATACCTGTTAGGCAAGCAACTCCCCTATGTCGCGATCGGGCTCTTGAGCTATCTCAGCCTGCTTGTCTTTGCCAGCGGTGTCCTGGGCGTCGTGCCAAAAGGCTCGATGCTCGCTCTCTCCTTGGCGGCCCTCCTCTACATCTTTGCCGCCACGGCCTTCGGCCTACTGGTATCGGCATTCGTCTCGACGCAGGTAGCCGCGATTTTCGGAACCGCCATCCTCACAGCGATGACAGCAGCCCACTACTCGGGGTTCCTGATTCCAGCTTCGTCGCTCGAAGGGCCAGGGCGTATCATGGGTCTGTCGTTCCCCGCGCTCTGGTTCCAGACGATAAGCCTCGGCGTTTTCGCAAAGGGGCTTGATATAGCAGCCTTCAGCCAGGAACTCGTTGTGCTCGCAGGTTTCGCGGTGGCGTTCCTGCTGCTTGCCAGGCTGTTGATTAGCAAGCAGGAGGCCTAGCGATGCGACGCTGGATGGAGAACGCCTTCCGCCTCGGAATTAAGGAGTTCGCAAGCCTTTCGCGCGACGTCGTGATGGTCGTGCTGATCGCCTACGTCTTCACATTTGCGGTCTATTCCGAGGCGACGGCGATGCGCACGGATGTCAACGATGCCAAGGTAGCGGTCATCGACGGCGACCGCTCGACCCTCTCGGGTCGGATCAAAGACGCGCTCCGACCACCGCACTTCCGCCCTCCGGTCGAAATCGATCGCTCGAACCTCGACGGCTTGATGGACAAGGGCATCTTCATTTTCATTCTCGACATCCCGCATGGACTGGAAGCCGACTTCCTGGCCGGTCGCACCCCGGCCATTCAGGTCAATGTCGATGCCACCACCACCTCCCAGGCGGGCGTCGGCACGGCCTACATTCAGCAGATCATAGCGCGGGAAACGGCCAGCTACCTCAAGCACGACCGTGCCGAGACACTCGTTCCGGTCAACACGGTGATCCGAGCCATGTTCAACCCCAATCTCGAAGCCCTCACCTTTACGTCAAGTATGGGTGTCATCAACAATGTCACCATCCTCGCCATCATTCTGGTCGGCGCCGCGGTGATGCGCGAAAGAGAGCATGGTACGATCGAACATCTTCTCGTGATGCCGGTAAGCGCCAGCGAGATCATCGCGGGAAAGGTCTGGGCGAACGGCCTGGTCATCCTTCTGGCAGCTGCGTTCTCGCTTCATGTCGTAGTAGAAGTCGTTCTGCGCACAAGGATTGTCGGCTCGATCGAACTGTTTCTCATGGGGACGGCCATCTACCTCTTCGCTGTCACATCGCTCGGCATTCTGCTCGCCACGGTCGCGAATTCCATGCCCCAATTTGCGCTACTCTCGATCCCGGTCTTCGTTTTGATGTTCCTGCTGTCCGGCGCCTTCACTCCGTTCGAGAGCATGCCGCGAGCCCTTCAGGCGATTATGGACCTCTCACCGTCAACGCACTTCGTTCGATTCGCGCAAGCAGTTCTTTACCGCGGCGCTGGCATCGACGTCGTTTGGCGCGATCTTTTGATCATGGTCGGGCTTGGCGCTGCCTTCGTTGTCGTAGCCCTCCATCGCTTCAAGGCAATGCTCTCACGCCAGTCGTAAGAAACTTCGCTAGAGCGCGGCCCCATGAGCACGTAACCAAATGCGGATTGTTTCAAACTTGACGAACGCGAGATAGTTGCCCCACGACCAAACCGATGCCCTCAACCGACAAGATCGGACAACCGGACTTAGGTTATTTGTTCCAAGAAATACTACGAAATGTGATCGATCTGAGTGACCCTGCGTGCATGGCGCGCCTCTCCTGGAAACGGTGCTGCGAGCCAGCGCGTGACGGCCTCTTTGGCTTGATCGAGAGTGAGAAACCGAAGGCCGAGGGAGAGTGCATTCGCATTGTTGTGTTCGCGCGTCGACATGAGAATATCCAGATGCTTTCCGGAAGCATCCACTTGCTCGTTTCCGGGGTCACCATAGTAGAGCGCACAGCGAACGCCTTTGAACCTGTTCGCTACGATGGCTTCGCCTTGTCCGGAAGCCCCGGCAACGATGGCACGACTGTCTTTTCCCGCAGCAACGTCTTCCGAAAGTTTTTTGGCCGCAACGGCAATGATTGCCGGATAGTCGTCCTGCGGATCGTTTGCTAGGGCACCGCAGTCTTCGACCACGCATTTGAGTTGATCACGGACATATTCGACAAGCTTATTCTTGGCTTCAAATCCGGCATGGTCCGAGGCGAAATACACCTTCATGGCGAAATCTTCCTTCCCGCCCAGCCGAGGTGGATCGGAGCAAATCATTTCACTACGGCGCGGCCGGGTGTCACAACAGCACGAAGCTGCTGGCTGCCATCAGGGACGCCTTCGGTAGAAGCGCAGAAATTGAGCATTAATCGCAACGATGATCGTGCTCGCCGACATGAACACTGCGGCCACGGCCGGTGTCATCATGAAGCCTGTGCCGAAGGTGATGCCGGCAGCCATCGGGATGGCTACGGTGTTATAAGCCGTAGCCCAGATGAGGTTCTGCACCATCTTACGATAGGTAGCGCGTGACAGACCGAGAATCGCGGCGACGTCGCGGGGATCGCTTTTAACAAGAACAACGTCAGCCGACTCCACAGCCACATCGGTACCGGCGCCAATGGCGACGCCCAGATCTGCCTGGACGAGCGCCGGTGCGTCGTTGACACCGTCGCCAACCATCGCCACCGAAAGGCCACGGGCCTGAAGCTCTTTGATCTTGTCGGACTTCTGGTCGGGAAGTACCTCGGCGAAATATTCTGCGATCCCTAGCTCCTTCGACACGCTCTCGGCGACGCCTTTCGCATCGCCCGTCAGCATGACGGATCTGATGCCGAGCCGCGTCAGTTCGGCGATCGCATCTTTGGATTCCGGGCGAACGATGTCGGCGAGCGCGAATAGCGCGCGCGGTTTGCCGCTGCGCACAAGCGCCACCACCGTCTTGCCCTGACCCTCCAGCTGCTTCAGCTTCTCGTGAGTGATGGGCTTGCCCTGCCGGGCGAGATGGCCGGGACTGACGATGCGAATATCTTGTCCGTCAACCTTCGCCACGATACCTTCGCCGGTGATATTGCTCACCTCGCTGGCTTTTGGAATGGTCAGGTTTCGGCGCTTCGCTTCGGCGACGATCCCGTGTGCGATCGGGTGCTCGGACTGGTTCTCTGCGGCGGCTGCGAAGCTCAGTTCTGTGTTCTGGTCGCCGCCTGAGAGCAGGACGATGTCGCTGACGCCGAAGCGGCCTTCCGTCAATGTGCCGGTCTTGTCCAACACCACCGCTTGTAGATTCCGCGCACGCTCGAAAGCGGCGCGGTCGCGGATCAGAAGACCGTTGCTGGCGCTGAGCGATGTGCTGACGGCGACCACGAGCGGAACAGCGAGGCCGAGGGCATGCGGACAGGCCACCACCATCACCGTCACCATGCGCTCAAGAGCGAATTCGAGCGGCGCGCCAAGCCAAAGCCACCAGACAAAAAGCGTCCCGAAGCCAACGACGAGGGCAATGTAGGTCAGGCCGGCGGCAGCCCTGTTGGCAATGTCCTGGGTGCGCGAGCGTGTCGCCTGCGCCTTCTTCACGAGATCGATGACCTGAGCGAGATAGGTCGAATCGCCCGTTGCCGTTACTTTGATGGTGACGGCGTTGGCGCCGTTGATCGCCCCGCCGATAGCTGTCGCGCCGACCGCCTTGGTGACGGGACGTGACTCGCCCGTTAGCATTGCTTCGTTGAAGCCTGACGCCCCCTCGACGATCTCGCCATCCACCGGCACCTTGGCGCCTGGGCGAACAATCACGCGGTCGCCCGGCTTGAGATCGGAGATCGGTACCTCGTGTGTCGTACCGTTGGCGTTGATCCGCGTCGCGCTGTCCGGCAAGAGACGAACGAGCTCTTCCAGCGCGCGTGACGCGCCCATCACCGAGCGCATCTCGACCCAGTGGCCGAGCAGCATAATGGCAATGAGGGTGACCAGTTCCCAGTAGAACGCTTCGCCTGGAAAGCCGAACGTGACCGCCGCAGAGAAGAAGTAGGCCGCCGAGATCGCCATCGCGATCAGGGTCATCATGCCGGGCTGCCCCTTGCGCAACTCGGAGAAGAAGCCGGTCAGGAATGGCCATCCGCCGTACAGATAGGCAACGGTTGAGAGCACGAAGAGGACCAGGCCGTCCCCCGGAAAGGACAGGAGCTCCGTGAGCCCGAGCCAGTGCCGGATCATCGGCGAGAGCAACAGTACCGGAGGCGTCAGGATCAGGGTAACCCAGAACCGACGACGGAAGTCAGCGACCATGGCACCGTGGTTGTGACCGGCGTGCTCGGAATGGCTGGACCCGGCCGCCGCTACGATCTTGGCTGCGCCGTGATGGCCGTCATGCGGCAACTCGCGACCTCCATGCTGGTGATGATCATGATGGCCGTGATGGGAGTGCGGTGAGCTCATTCTTTTTCGTCCGTCAGGTGGCCCAGCCAGTTTCGTCACGGCGCGCCACAGGGTTTCTGCCGCACTGATGATAGATGGGAAGCGACAACATCCTCGTGGTGAACCTCGCCGCGACGCACCTTGGGATCTTTAATCCAGATCAAGTTCAGGCTACACGTCGCCTTAGCGCGCTCGTCAGAGCCCTGGGCAAGGTTGCAGAGTAAAGGCACCAACGAAGCTTATGCTAACTTGACGACCGTCCCGGCGTTGCCCTCCAGGATCGCGCGTGCGTCTTCCAAGCGTCCGATGCCCGCCATCCTGCCGGGCGTCTCAGCGAACTGGCATGCGGCCTCCACCTTTGGCCCCATGGACCCAGGTGGAAATTGATGATCCGACAGTTCTGTAGGGTGAGCCACCCGAATGGGGCGTTGTTGGGAAGTCCCCCAGCCGAGATAGACGGCATCCACATAGGTTAGCATCAGCAATGCATCGGCGGCCAGGTCCGCAACGGGCAGTCCGGCAGCGCGATCCTTGTCGATCACAGCCTCAACGCCCTGAAGATTGCCAGACGCGTCGCTCACGACGGGAATTCCGCTGCCGCCGGCGCAAATGGTCACAACCTTGGCGGCGACGAGCATACGGATCACTTCGATCTGGACGATCCGCTTCGGCAAGTGGAACGAGACCACCCGGCGCCAGCGGCCCGACGCCTCCTCGACCATAGGCCAGCCATGGGCGGTGCGCGCTTTCTCAGCTTCCTGCGCTCGATAAACCGGACCGATCGGCTTCTCGGGGCGGCCGAATGCGGGATCGCGGAGATCCACCTCGATGTGGGTCAGCAAGGTGGCCAGCCGTGTGCTCGCAGGAAGCACATTGGCCAATTCCTGCTCGATCATGTAGCCGATCATACCGATGCTCTCGGCGCTGATGACGTCGAGCGGGTAAGGCGGGACCTCCTTGAGCGCCGCGGCCTGGAGGGCGAGCAATCCCACTTGTGGACCGCTTCCATGGGCCACGATGATGTCATGCCCTTGGCAAGGTCAGCCAGAGCCACGGCCGCCTTGCGCACATTGGCGCGCTGAGCGTCGGCACTCATGGGCTCTCCGCGCTTGAGCAGCGCGTTACCACCAAGCGCAACAACGACACGCATGATCAGACCTCGAGCGTGGGAGCGGCCAGCGCCGGTCGGCAGAAAGTCCTGTGTGGGCCGAAAATCCGGCCCTTCCCAGGAGCCCCGTCCGCGACCCGCCGCTCTCTATGACTGAATAGATGGCCCGCCGAGACCTTGACCGATGAGAGTCGAAAAGTGGCTTCGGCAAGTTTAATCACCCGCCGGCTAGGTGCGCTGCGCCGACAGCCGCGGGATGAACGCTGGCACTTCTCGCATATAGCGCGCATAGGCATCGCCAAATTCGGCAAGCGCCTCTCGTTCCTCATGCTTGGAAAGCCGCCAATACATGAAGACCAGGATGGGGAACATCGCGAGCGTTAGCAAGGTTGGCCACTGCAGTAGAAACCCAAACATGACGAGGACAAAACCGACATACTGTGGGTGCCGGACGCGCGCGTAGACACCCGTAATTGCGAGCTTATGCTGCCGCTGGGCCTCATAGAGCGCCTTCCATCCAGCGGAAATCAGGATGAAGCCGCCACCGGTGAAAACAAAGCTGCGAATGTGGAACGGCCCAAAATGTGGATTGCCGCGCCAACCGAACAGCTCTTCGAGCAGGTGGCCGGCGTCATGCGAGAACCAGTCAACGCCAGGATAGCGCGACTGCAGCCAGCCGGAGAGCAGGTAGATCGTCAAGGGAAAGCCGTACATCTCGGTGAAGAGCGCGATGATGAAAGCGCTGAAAGCACCGAAGGACCGCCAGTCCCGAGGTGTTGTCGGTTTAAAGAAGCTGAACGCAAAGAAGATGAAGATGATGGAATTCAGAAAAACGAGAGACCAAAGACCGTAGACGGGAATATTGTCCTGCGTGGGGGCGCTCTGCTTGAACTGCTGGTGCGGTGATCGACCAGGCGGTGATGCGGGTGAATTTCCGCCATGTCTGCCGTGCCCCCCATGCATGAACACGTGCAGCAGAGGGCAAGGATGAGAAGCCAGGGTAGCCAGCCCAGAAGATGAGCGCGATGTTCCGCGATCAGGTAGAAAGAGCCGATCGCCAGGAAGCCGTAGAGCGCAATGTTCGCGGCGCTAAAGCGGCTCGGTCGTTGTTGCTCGTTGTTCATGGGTGTCCGGTTTCGTGACTGGCTCGCCCTGATAGGGACATCGCGAATTGTCTATTCCGCGAGGTTGAAGGGCCACCGTTGTGAGACAGTTGGCAAAGAGCGCTCAGCTCACGCGCGAACGTTGCGCCAGCAGCGCTGGAGTTTTTAATCTCGGTTAAAGTGCTGTCGGCACAGCTTCGAGCGAACAGCGCACAAATTGCGCCCGGACGGGGCTAGTGCTTGTCTGTTCGTCGCGGCCGGGAGCCTTTGTCCGGTGCTACGTGTCGCGGTCGCCTCGCGCTGCGGGAAAAGGCGCCGGGCCGGAGGACATCGTCGTTACCCTGAAACGTGGAGGCGGATGGCAAGGCGTCAAACTTGCGGACCAAGCTTGCTACCGACCGTGCGCACGAGCCGACGCGGACGTCGATGCCAGACGCGGCAAGCCGCTCTCGCTCAGCGCCGGCAATAAATCCACAGACGAGCCTAGTGGCGCCACTCGAGAGGATAAGGTCGCAAGTCGACTCGCTGGTTCGCTCCCGGTTCGGACGAAATTCCCGAGCCGACGCCTTCTGGTCGATCAAAAGCAAGCCGTCACATTTCGCAAAGAAGGGACTGAGCATGGTCTTCTGCCGGCTGCGCGAGACAAGCAGCGCGACGCACCGCATTCGATCTGCCGGCGTCGGGGCTATCGTTGGCATTACCGATCCGCAGGACACGTCCTCAACTGGTTTAGTGATCACACTCTAGTCATCCGCACTTTAATCTCGATCAAACATAGGTATGAGCAGCCATAAGACCCATGAACCTGCACCAGGGGATGGTGTGGCTGGGCTAATGCCGCTGCCTGCGGTGGCTCACTTGGTTGATCTCAGTCAATACGCATTGGACCGGAGTATGATCCGCTTGAAGGGTCGGCTTCTTTCGCGGCATGTCGGATATAGATCATTCGGCGTGTGCGGATGCGGACACCAACCGATGAAGGCCTGTAAGGCGAGCGCATGCTCAGGGTCCTGGCATTGCTGATCTTCTGCTTGGTCTCCTTGCTGGCTCAAGGGGCGCCGGCGCTAGCCCATCCGAATGATGCGCAGCAAGCTAAGTCGCAAAATCGCACCACCCACGCGGAGCTGCGAACCTGTCCGTTGGACGGAGGAAACTGCTCATTCCATCACGGCCGCTGCTGCAAAAGTATGTGCGCCTCCTGTTATTTGCCGATGCCGCCCCAGCAGCAAGGCGTCACCGACATTCGGCTCGCATCATCAACGGTGCTGCCTTCGCGCGATGACCTCACCCCGCTAATCTTGCCGGGCGGAGACCCCCCAATACCACGACCTTGCGGTCTTTAAGGGCCACGCAGCATTCCGTAGTCCCCTATTTCATCCGGGGATCGCTGAGTTCGGCTGTGCCCACTGAGTGCCATGGCGCGCTAGTGCCCAGAGGCATCAGGCACCTTTCACATCAGAGGATTGATTGGCTGCGCGAGCAGCCGCCGGAACGGGCCTAGCGCCCGGGAGGTGTAATGTGGGCTTGGATCGAGCGTCTTTAACAGAAAAGGCAGCGCGGTCGCTCCGCCGCGACGATTGGGGAACCGTCGAGCGCGAGCGGAATGGACTGGT
>VFQN01007356.1_pt1 | contig 11906 bp, 11 predicted proteins | sample 3512371 | NCBI WGS metagenome assembly VFQN01 (sample SAMN10412370, study PRJNA504923) | tailings metagenome | isolation source: Replicate 2 from Balatoc abandoned mine | place: Philippines: Itogon, Benguet | collected 2017-08-28
TCGACGCCGGCATCGACGGGCTGATCGTCGTCGACCTGCCGCCCGAGATGGACGACGAACTCTGCCTGCCCGCGCTCAAGGCCGGATTGAACTTCATCCGGCTCGCGACCCCGACCACGGACGACAAGCGCTTGCCGACCGTGCTTCGCAACACTTCGGGCTTCGTCTATTATGTATCGATGACCGGCATCACCGGCTCGGCCCTGCCCGACACGACCAAGGTCGCCGGCGCGGTCGACCGAATCAAGAGCCACACCGACCTGCCTGTCTGTGTCGGTTTCGGAGTCAAGACCGCCGAGCAGGCGCGTGTCATCGGCGGATCGGCGGACGGCGTAGTCGTGGGCACGGCGATCGTCAACGCGGTCGCCAATGTGCTCGGTCCCAAGGGCGAGAAGACCGCCGATCCGGCCGAGGCCGTGGCGACGCTGGTCAACGGGCTTGCGCAGGGCGTGCGTTCGGCCCGCCTTGCTTCGGCCCGATAGTTCGCCCATCTGTTCGGTACGGGCGGTCGTGGGCAAGCAAGCCCCGGCAAACGACCCTCCGTCAAACTAGGAATGACGCGATGAACTGGATCACCAACTTCGTCCGGCCGAAGATCAATTCGATGCTCGGGCGCCGCGAGATGCCGGACAACCTCTGGATCAAGGATCCGGAGAGCGGCGAGATGGTCTTCCACAAGGACCTCGAGGAGAACCAGTTCGTCATCCCCTCGTCCGGCCACCATATGAAGATCGCCGCCAAGGAGCGGCTCAAATATTTCTTCGACGGCGGCAAATACGAGGTCATCGACAATCCCAAGGTGACCGTCGATCCGCTGAAGTTCCGGGACGAGAAACGCTACGTGGATCGCCTCAAGGACGCCAAGGCCAAGACCGGCCTGGAGGATGCCATCGTCAACGCCACCGGCACCATCGACGGCCTCCCGATCGTTGCGACCGTGCAGGACTTCGCCTTCATGGGCGGCTCGCTGGGCATGGCCGCCGGCGATGCCATCGTCCGGGCCTTCGAGGTGGCGTTGGAAAAGAAGCGGCCGCTGGTGCTGTTCGCCGCTTCGGGCGGCGCACGCATGCAGGAAGGCATCCTGTCGCTGATGCAATTGCCGCGCACCACGGTCGGCGTCGACCGGCTGAAGGAAGCCGGCCTTCCCTATATCGTGGTGCTCACCAATCCGACCACCGGCGGCGTCACCGCATCCTACGCCATGCTCGGCGACGTCCATATCGCCGAGCCCGGCGCGCTCATCGGCTTCGCCGGTCCGCGCGTGATCGAGCAGACCATCCGTGAGAAGCTGCCAGAAGGCTTCCAGCGCTCCGAATATCTGATGGAGCACGGCATGGTTGACATGGTCGTCTCCCGCCTCGAACTGAAGGAGACGATCGCCCGGCTGCTCAAGATCCTCCTGAAGACGCCCGTTGCCGCCGCAAACGAAGCCGTCGTGCCGCCGCCGGCCGTGGTAACGCCGGAAGCGCGGCCGCACGCCTAAGCTCGGGCCGGGCGCGCCTGGCGCCGCAGCAAGGTAAGACCGTGACCGTCACATCCGCCGCCGACCGTGAGATAGAGCGCCTGATGGCGCTGCATCCGAAGGGGTTCGACCTTTCCCTGGAGCGGATCACCCGGCTCCTGAAGCGGCTCGGCGACCCGCAGGACCGGCTGCCGCCGGTGATCCATATCGCCGGCACCAACGGCAAGGGCTCGGCTGCGGCCTTCTCGCGGGCGCTGCTGGAAGCCGAGGGCAAGCGGGTGCATGTCCACACCTCGCCGCATCTGGTGCGCTGGCACGAGCGCTACCGCATGGGTTCGCCCGGCGGCGGCAGGCTCGTCGCCGACGACGTGCTCGCCGACGCGATCGCGCGGGTCGCCGCGGCGAATGCCGGCGAGACGATTACCGTCTTCGAGGTGCTGACCGCCGTCACCTTCGTGCTCTTCGCCGAACATCCTGCCGATGCCGCCATCATCGAGGTCGGGCTGGGCGGCCGCTTCGACGCCACCAATGTGATCAAAAGCCCAGCCGCCACCGTGATCATGCCGATCTCGCTCGATCACCAGGCCTATCTCGGCGACCGTGTCGAGCTGATCGCGGCCGAGAAGGCCGGCATCATCAAATCAGGTGTGCCCGTCGTCATCGGCGCGCAGGAATATGACGCGGCACAGGACCTGCTCATCGAGACGGCGGAGCGGCATGGCTGCCCGCTTCAGGTCTATGGGCAGGATTTCCTCGCCTTTGAGGAGAACGGCCGCATGATCTATCAGGACGAGGAAGGCCTGATGGACCTGACGCCGCCGCGGCTCAACGGCCGCCACCAGTTCGCCAATGCGGCCGCGGCGATCGCCGCGGTCAAGGCCGCCGGGTTCGAGCTCAGCCACGCCGCCGTCGACCGGGCGATGGGCACGGTCGAGTGGCCGGGCCGCATGCAGCGCCTGCCGCAGGGCCGCCTGTCGGGACTGGCGCCATCAGGCGCTGAAGTCTGGATCGACGGGGGTCACAACCCGGGTGCCGGCCTCGTCATCGCCGAGGCGCTGACCGAGCAGGAAGAGAAGTTTCCACGGCCGCTCTTTCTCATCTCGGGCATGATCAACACCAAGGATCAGACAGGCTATTTCCACGCCTTCCACGGCATGGCGCGCCACGTCTATACCGTTCCGGTCGGCGCCAGCGACGCCGGCGTGCCGAATGCGGAACTCGCTACGCGCGCCGCCGAGGCCGGCCTTTCGGCCGAACCCGTGAACTCGGTCGCAAATGCCCTGATGTTGCTGCGCGACACCTGGGACCCGGCGGAAACGCCGCCGCGCATCCTCATCGGGGGTTCGCTCTATCTGGTCGGTGCAGTGCTGGCCGAGAACGGCACGCCACCGGTATAGGCGAGGCTTCGCCGGCCGGGCCTTCACCTGCCCGCCTTTTCCTCGGACTTGGAGGGCGCTTCCGGACGCCGGACCGCGGCGCGCTTTTGTTCTTCGGAGGAACTGGTCCAACCGCTCCTCGCCGCGATATGTTCGTGTCGCGCGTAGACGCCTCCATTTCGATCCGGACAGCCAGAAGTGGATGGCGCGCGATGCGGTGGGCTTCGCCTTCTCCGGTACTTTGACGGACGGCACTGCCGCATCGATCAGTCCGGTCTCCGAAGCGTTTCTGCGCCGACAGGGGGTCGCCGTCAGCAGGGTCTCCATCGCCACTGTGTGCGAGAGAACCATGTCGCCCGGCCGGCCCTCGCGAAAGTCCGAGCGACGGGAAAGCCAGCCGCAGTTCGCTCCGTGACGATCGGCCCGCGGCAGGCGTGAGAGAGCATTCGGCGGCAACACCAACTACGACGCGGCCGTTCGCGCCCCGACCTTTTCCTCGAGCAATCGCAAATCATGCACCGCCAGCGCGGCGGCGCATTGACACTTCCTCAAATTCGTCCGTATTATATACAGCAATGGTGTTGCTGTATATGGGACAAAATGAGTTCTTTGGAAAATGCGCTCAAGATCATGCTTCTCCTGAACCGGAGCCGTCCCGTGCTTCGCGTCGGCGAGGTGTGCCGCGAGATCGGGCTTCCGAAGAGTTCGGTGTCTCGGCTGCTGAAGACACTGAGCGACTACGGCATGATTGAGCGCGAAAACGGCGATTCAGGTTATGTTGCCGGCCCCCGCTCGCTCATGTTGGCAGATCTGTATTCGGCCCAGCACGCATTGCTCGACCTGGTGGAGGTCTCTCTCTCTCGGCTCACGGACGAATTCGGCTTTGCGGGATATGTGTCGGCTCTGACCGGGCCGGACATCGTCATCATAAGGGTCCAGCACGGCAGCTATCCGCTACGGCTCGTCCGGGAGATCGGGCAACCGATGCCCGCTTACAGGACATCGGTCGGCCAGGCGCTCCTCTCCTATCTCGACGACGACGAGGTTTGCCGGCGGGCGCGAGGGCCGGGGGAGAACGAACCACAGGATGCCGACATCAGGCGGACGATGGACCGGTTCCGCCGCTACGGTGTGGCGTGGACCGAAAGCGCGATCATTCCCGGCATCGCCGCATTGGCCGTCGCCGTCCGCGACCCCAAGAAGGATGAAGCGCTCGGCTTCTCCATTTCGTACCCCACCAGCGCCGTCGATACCGACATGCGGTTGCGAATGTTCCTGCGAATCCGTGAGGAAGCCCACTCGATCGGCGGCCGCCTCAGGGATCCGTTCTGGGCAGAGCGCAGCCTGCAGGACTGGCCAATTCCCGACCTCTCTCCGGATGACCACTGACAACAATCCGGGTTCCTTCCACGCCAACTCACAAACAGGGGAAAACACAGAATGAAAATTGGGAGAAATCTCGCAGTCTCGCGACGCTCCGTCCTCAAGGCCGGCGCCGCTTTTGCCGGTGCGGCCGCCCTCGGATCATTCGGTATGCCGTCGGCCCGCGCGGCCGGCGACCTGCGCATCATCATGCCGGGCGGTTCCTGGAAAGACTGGGTCGACCAGACATTCGTGACACCCTACGCCAAGGCGAACGACGTCGAGGCGATCTGGAAGCTCGGCCTCGGCCAGGAGCCGCTGGTCATGGCCCAGCAGGCACGCCCCCAATGGGATCTCATCCATACCGGCCAGATGCGCGCCGGGCAGTTGGGCGCAATGGGGCTCTATAGTCCGCTCAGCGAAGAGGCGATGCCCAACCTGAAGCAAATCCACCCCTCGTTCCGCTATCAGTATCTGGCTGGCAAGTGCCACACGCCCTACGGCCTGTGCGTCAACACGAAGAAGATCACCCGCCCGATCACTTCATGGAACGACCTGTGGGATCCTGCCTTCAAGGGCCGTGTCGCGTTCCCGGCCTGGGGCTGGATCGGCGACGAGGTGTTTCAAGCAGTCAACATCGCGTTCGGGGGCACTTCGGAGAACATCGACCCCGGCATAGAGAAGTTCAAGGCGCTGTTCGCCGAGAACGGCGCGGTGATCGCCAACAACGTCGAGCACACGCGGCAACTCATCGACGCGGAAGAGATCTGGCTGGTTCCGTTCTTCGGCGCCCGCATCGCCCAGGCCGCCGCAGCGGGCACGCCGGTCGAATTCGTGATCCCGAAAGAAGGCGGCCTGTCCTGGATCTGGAACATGTCGATCATAGCCAAGCGGCCCGAACAGAACACGCGCAATGCCGAAGCGCTGCTCGACACGACCTTCGGAGCTGAGCGTCAGATCGAATTCGCCAAGCTTACCGGCTATCCGCCAACCAATATGGAGGCGATGAAGAACCTGCCGGCCGACCTGAAGAATCTGGAACTCAGCGAGGATACGGTCACTCTTCTGGGCAAGCTGCAGAGCCAGGTCGATCCGATGACGGTGTTCGCCTATCGCGACCAATATGCGGAGCGCTGGAACAAGGATGTCCTCGGTTCCTGATCGTCATAGCGTCACAAGGACAGCCCAGTGCAGCTTGCTCTTACACTCGAGCGGGTGGTTAAGCGTTATGCTTCCGTCACCGCTCTCGGACCAATCGACATCGAGGTTCAGCAGGGTGAATTGCTGACGCTCCTCGGCCCTTCCGGCTGCGGCAAGACCACGACGCTGCATATCATCGCGGGTCTGACCATGCCGACCGAGGGGCGCCTGCTCCTGGCGGGTCGAGACATCACCCATCTCGCCCCACCCTATCGCGACATCGGCCTGGTGTTCCAGAACTATGCGCTCTTCCCGCACCGGACCATCGCGGAGAATGTCGCGTTCGGCCTAAGGATGCGCAAGAAGCCGAAGGAAGAGATCACGCGAAAGGTTCGAAGCATTCTCGAGGTGGTTGGTCTGCCACATGTGGAAGACCGCTATCCGAGCCAGCTCTCCGGCGGCCAGCGGCAGCGCGTCGCTCTCGCCCGGGCCCTGGTCATCGAGCCGTCGATCCTCCTGCTCGACGAGCCGCTTTCGAACCTGGACGCGCTGTTGCGCAAGAAGATGCGGCTCGAGTTGCGCGAAATCCAGCAGCGGCTCGGAATCACGACAGTGTTCGTCACCCATGACCAGGACGAAGCCTTCGAGATGTCCGATCGCGTCGTCCTCATGAACGGGGGGCAGATCGAACAGATCGGCTCGCCGGAGGCGCTGTATGACAGCCCGCAGACGCGCTTCGCCGCGAGCTTCATCGGCGAGGCGAGCCTGACACCGTGCAGGATCGCGGAAGTGCACGGCGACGAAGTCGTTGCCGCGGTCGGCGACGACTTCAGGATCAAGGCGCGCGCTGTAAGGCCCACCCACGGCGTCGGGTCGGAGGCGCTTTTAATGACCCGCCCCGAGCGGGTGACGCTAAGCGACCCAGGAGTTCCCTCCGCGCTGCCGGTGACCATCTCCAAACGCGTGTTCCAGGGCGAACGGATCCTGTTCGAGCTCGAGACAGCGAGCGGCAACGGGTTCCAATGCTCTGTGCCCAGCATCGAAAAGCATCGCGCAATGCGGCCGGGACAACGGGTCGGTGCGATGCTGCAGGAATGCCGTGTGATCCCGGGAGTGTGACATGACCCGCGACAACGGCAGCACCATCGGTTCGTTCGGCGCCGTGCTGATGGCGCCGATCACCGTCCTCTATCTCGCCTTCCTTATCGTGCCGATCGGCTACTTCCTCGCGATCAGCTTTTTCACCTATTCGCCACAGCAGATGTACGTCGCCGAGCCGACGCTGGACAATTACAGCCGCCTCGTCCTCGACGGATATTACCGGCGCATCATCTTCGATACCTTGCGCGTAGCGCTGATCGTCACCGCGTTCTCGCTGCTCTTCGGTTACGCCCTGGCCTACTTCCTCGCCCGAACCAAAAGCGCGTGGCGCGGCATCATGATGTTCCTGGTGATCGCCCCGCTGATGACCGGCGTCATCGTTCGAACCTATGGCTGGATCGTGCTTCTTGGCTCGGACGGACTGATCAATACGCTGCTTCTGTGGACCGGCATCGTCGATAAGCCGCTTCTGATGCTGGGCAGCGAGAAGACCGTGATCGTGGCCCTCGTCCACATCATGCTGCCCTATATGGTCTTTCCGATCTTCTCCTCCCTGGTCAGCCAGGACCCGCATCTCGTGCCGGCGGCGAGCACCCTCGGCGCAAGACCGTTTCGCTGCTTCCTCGAAGTGACCTTGCCGCTCAGCCGCTCCGGCATCGTGATGGGATCGGTGCTCGTCTTCACAATGACTTCCGGATCGATCGTCACCGTCGAACTGCTCGGCGGACGCGACCTGACCGTGATGGGCCAACTGATCTACCAGCTCATCCTCTCGACCTTCAACTGGCCTCTGGGCGCCGCGGTCGCCGCGCTGCTCGTGCTCAGCCAGTTCATCTTCATCTCCTATTATTTCAGGAGGATGCGCCGTGGCTATTGACTCCGCACCGGCACGGTCGGGCGCTGCCCAGGAACGCGGCGACCTCGCGATCGCCGTTCCCCGAACCGATCTGTCCCGTCTCGGACGGATAGGCTTCGGCCTGCTCGTTACGGCGCTCTACATCTTTCTGCTGGCGCCGATCCTGATCGTGGTCTTCACCTCGTTCAGCCCCAGCATGAGCAACACCTATGCCCTGTCCCAGGCCTCGCTCGGCTGGTACCGCGCATTCCTCGGAAATTCGAGCTTCGTCTCCGCTTTCAAATTCAGCTTGCTGCTGGCGCTGCTGGCGTCGGTCTTCGCCACGGTGATCGGCCTCTTCACGTCATATGCGATCGTGAGGTTCCTCGGCCGGGCACGGACGGCCGGCCAGTCGCTCGCCATGCTCCCGATGATGGCGCCCCACATCCTCATCAGCCTTTCGCTCCTGCTCCTGCTCACCCAGCTCCCCATCCCCGAGATGGTGGTTCTGATCATCGGCCACGTGCTGATCTGCCTGCCCTTCACCATCGCCGGCATCACGGCGAGCCTCGAAGGCGTCGATCCGGACCTGGAGGCCGCAGCCTATACTCTGGGTGCGGGTCGGCTGCGTGTGCTTTGGGAGGTCACGGTACCGCTCGTCGCGCCCGGCGTGCTCTCGGCTGCGATCTTCGCCTTCATCATCTCTTTCGGCGACGTCTACATCGCGCTGTTCATCTCCGGCCCTGGCGTCACGACGCTGCCCATCGAGATCTTCGCCTATGTGCAATGGGAGAGTTCTCCGGTGGTTGCCGCCATCACCACCGTACAGATCGTCATGATCATCCTGTTCGGGCTGTTCATCGAACGGCTCGTCGGGCTGCGTTCAGTGATGCGCGTCTGACGATCCCCGCATTCACAAGGAAAGGACTCTCTCCATGCAAATTATCGAAGTGGGTTCGGCGCGCGCCGAACATCCGGGCCGCTATGACGGTACGCTGAAGGTCGCCGAGCGTCCGGATGGCTCGCCGGTCGAGATTCCCGTCGTCATCATTCGCGGCGCGAAGGACGGGCCGGTGCTGTGGATGCATGCCTGCGTCCACGGTGATGAATATTGCGGTACGTTCAACATCCACGCCTTTCTCCGTTCCCTCGTCCCCGCCGAAATGACGGGCACGGTGATCGCACTTCCCATCCTCAACATCACCGCCTTCCAGGCTCACCATCGCATGAGCCCCTTCGAAGGTTTCAACAATGGCGATATGAACCGCTGTTTCCCCGGGAATCCCAATGGCGGCTTCACGGAACAGATGGCAGATGTGGTCTATGGCCATCTCAGGAAGCATGCCACGCATCTCGTGGACTTCCACACCGCCTTCACTCCCGACACGCGCTGGGCCCTCTATGCGGATACCGGGGACGAGGTCAGCCGGGTCGGCCGACTCATGGCCGAGGCCTTTGGATACGAGAACACACTCCCGACACCTCCCGGCACCCTTGTCGGATCGGCGATGATGAGCGCAGCCGCCGACGGAATTCCCGCCTATATCATCGAGGCGGGCGGCCTCGGCGCCGCCTTCGCCATGGATACGGTGAAGGACGTCGCCGAGAGATTGCGCAACCTGGCCCGCGCCATCGGCATCCTGGGTGGAGAAGTCACCCGCTACGGACCGCTCACGACATTCTCGAATTTCCATTGGGCCAATGCGCCCCGCGGCGGCCTTTTCCGCCCAGCGGTCTCGACCGGCCAGCGCGTGGAGAAAGGCCAGGTCGTCGGTACCTACTTCACCCTTCACGGTGAAAAGGATGGTGACGTCGAGGCACCCGCCTCGGGTGTCGTGCTCGCCCATCATCCCGGACCGATCATTCCCCAGGGCGACGTCCTGATCCACATCGGCTTGAACCCCCAGACAGCGTGAGACCATCATGACCAAGGAAATCATCGTCGGAACCGCTCGCTCGGCAGGCCCGGGTATCACGAAGGGCACGCTGCGGATCGGTCAGGCTCCTGACGGAAGCCCCATCGATGCGCCCGTCGTCATCGTCCGGGGCGCCGCGGACGGCCCGGTCCTGTGGCTGCATGGTTGTGTGCACGGGAACGAATACTGCGGCACCTATGTGATCCATGAGTTCCTCTCCACGCTGGAGCCTGCGGATCTCAGGGGAACCGTCGTGGCCATTCCGGTGCTCAACGTGACCGCCTTCCAGAACGAGCGGCGCATGAGCCCGTTCGAGGGCTACAACGGAGGCGACCTGAACCGGCAGTTTCCCGGCGATCCAGGCGGCACCTTCACCCAGCAGATGGCACATGCCCTATATGAGCCGCTGAAGCGCTATGCCGACGTATTGATCGACTTCCACACGGCGTTGACCCCCGATGTGCGCTGGGCGCTGTTCCCCAAGGGTGAGGGCAAGGTGGCGCAGACGTCGGAGAAAGTGGCCAGGGCGTTCGGCTATCGCGATACGCTCCCGACACCGGACAATCTCCTCGCCGGATCGGCAATGATGACAGCCGCGCGTGACGGCATCGCCAGTTTCATCGTCGAGTGTGGCGGAAAGATGCGGCAGTTCAGCGACGAATCCGTCACCGACGCCGCGGCACGACTGACCAATGCGCTGCGGGCCCTTGAAATGCTGGAGGGCGAGGTCGTCGACTATGGCGCACTCAACTATTTCTCCAGTTTCGAGTGGGTGACGGCCAAGCAGGGCGGCCTGTTCGAACGCTTCGTGAAATGCGGCGACAGGATCGATGAGGGCACCGAGATCGGCCGCTACTTCGACATGCACGGCAATGAACGTGGCAAGGCGTTGGCTCCGAAGTCCGGAATCGTGCTCGCCATTCACCCCGGCCCCATCATGGCCTCCGGCGAGACGCTGATCCATATCGGCCTCGAGCCGCGACAGGCGTAGCGCCCCTTCGAAGCGGAATAGCCTCATCCTCGCCCGAGCGGCGGCACGTTTGCATGGGTGCCGCCGACCGGGACATCTCTGGTCGAGCGACTTTCCGCAATGAGAAAAATCGCGCCATAGCGTGCCCCGACCCGACAGGTCACCCAGGATCGATCATGGCCAACTCATCCTCCCTCGGGCGGCTAGCCATCCTTCTGGCCGTGATCATGATGGCCGCCGGCAAGGTGGCCTATGGGACATGGCTGGGTGCGGTGCCTTCCCAGCTCTATGTCCTGATGTGCTTTTCTCTGCTCACCCTGATCTTCCTCCCGTTGCACGCGAGAAAAAGAGGACAGTTCGTCCCGGGGCAGCTCCTCCTTCTCAACGTCAGCACGGCGCTCTGCTTCCTCTTCTTCTTCTATGCCTTGAAGCTGGTAGAGCCCGCCGTGGCTGGAGCCGTCCAGTTCGGCATGGGGCCGATACTCGCGGTTCTCATCACGCTCCTGACGACGGGGGCAAGGCCAGGACGCCTAAAGGCTGTGGTCTGTACCGGTTTGCTTGCCGGGTGTTGCCTGCTGGCCGCCTCGGCGGTCACGGCATCCGGCTTCGTGGCCGATGGCCTCGACGGCTGGCTCGGGTTGGCTGCGATCCTGGCGTCAGGCACCGGCTCGGTCCTGATCACAATGTCCTCCAAGAAGCTGAGCCTGCGCGGTTGGAGCTCAGGAGCCATCCTGGCCCATCGCTGTTACCTGATCGTGCCGATGGCGCTGGTGCTGACCATGCTGGAAGACGGCGCACCTGTCGACTGGACGCCTTCCCTGGCCGCTACACTGTTGGGCGTGGGTATAGTCGGAACGATTCTCCCCATGTGTCTTCTGCAGATCGGCATCGAGAAGACGGATCCGCACACAGTCATGGTGATCATGGCCGCGATGCCGGTGTTCACATTCCTGATCGAGGGTTTCTCACCCATCTACACCTGGTCCATGCCGACCGCTTTTGGTCTGCTGGTCATTACCGCTTTCGTCGCCCTGGACACGCTCGCCGGCCCGCCGGCAGGTTCCCGGCAAGCCGCAGGAACTTCGCCTCCGCCTCAGTCGGAGGTCGGCATCGGCAAGCCCGATACCGACCTTGACGAAGAACGGCTTACTTCAGCTCGACCTCGATGAAGGCATATTCCTTGCCGCTGGCGTTGACGACGTCGTGTTCGACGCCTTCGCCGCGGAAATAGGGCACGCCCTCTTTCATGTCAGCGAAGCTCTCGCCCTCTTTCGTCACCAGTTTCAGGCGGCCGTCCATCAGCGGCACCACGACATAGTCGTGGCCGTGACGGTGCCAGCCGGTGCTGGCGCCGTCGGCGAAACGGTACTCCGTGACGATGACGCGGTCATTGTCGATGAGGACGGTGGCTTTTGCCGGTGTCGACATGGTCTCCTCCTGGCTGCGGGACATGACATCGAACAAAGCGCGGGGGAGCGGGCGGGGCGAGAGCCAGGAAGCTCGTTTCAACCCGGCCAGCAAAAAGCCCGGCGCGAGGGCCGGGCTCGATGCATGGCTTGGCGCGGATCGCGTCAGGCGACGGCGCCGCTGATCCAGTGCGACAGCGCAGTCTTGGGCGCGGCACCGACCTTCATGTCGGCCACTTCGCCGCCCTTGAAGATCATCAGCGTCGGGATGGAGCGCACGCCATATTGGGCGGCCAGCTCCGGATTCTCGTCGATATTGAGCTTGGCGACCTTCACCT
>VFQN01007357.1_pt1 | contig 11904 bp, 14 predicted proteins | sample 3512371 | NCBI WGS metagenome assembly VFQN01 (sample SAMN10412370, study PRJNA504923) | tailings metagenome | isolation source: Replicate 2 from Balatoc abandoned mine | place: Philippines: Itogon, Benguet | collected 2017-08-28
CCGGCATCGACGAGCTCGACCGCGTGCTCGGCGGCGGCATCGTCGAAGGCGGCGTCGTGCTGATCGGCGGCGACCCCGGCATCGGCAAGAGCACGCTGCTGCTGCAGGCCCTCGATGCGCTTTCGCGCTCGACGAAGACGCTGTACGTGACCGGCGAGGAAAGCGGCGCGCAGGTGGCGCTGCGTTCGCGCCGGCTGGGGCTGGATGGCTCGCAGGTGCGCGTGCTCGCCGAGATCCAGCTCGAGCGCATCCTGGCCACGCTGGAGACCGAGCAGCCGGCGGTGTGCGTGATCGACTCGATCCAGACGCTGTACTCCGACCAGCTCAGCTCCGCACCCGGCTCGGTGGCGCAGGTGCGCGAGTGCGCGGCGCATCTCACGCGCACCGCCAAGGCCAGCGGCACCACGGTGATCCTGGTCGGCCACGTCACCAAGGACGGCCAGCTGGCCGGCCCGCGCGTGCTCGAGCACATCGTCGACACGGTGCTGTATTTCGAGGGCGACACGCACTCCAGCTTCCGCCTCGTGCGGGCGATCAAGAACCGCTTCGGCGCGGTCAACGAGATCGGCGTGTTCGCGATGACCGAGCGCGGCCTGAAAGGCGTGGCCAACCCGAGCGCGATCTTCCTGTCCACGCATGGCGACCCGGTGCCCGGCTCCTGCGTGCTGGTCACGCTGGAAGGCACGCGGCCGCTGCTGGTGGAGATCCAGGCGCTGGTCGACGCCGGCGGCCCCAGCCCGCGGCGCCTGAGCGTGGGCCTGGAGCGCGACCGCCTGGCGATGATGCTGGCGGTGCTGCATCGCCATGCCGGCATCGCCGCGTTCGACCAGGACGTCTTCGTGAACGCCGTCGGCGGCGTGCGCATCAGCGAGCCGGCCGCCGACCTGGCGGTGATGCTGGCCATCCAGGGCTCGCTGCGTGCAAAGGCGCTGCCGCGCGGCTTCTTCGCCTTCGGCGAGGTCGGCCTGGCCGGCGAGGTGCGGCCGGCGCCGCGCGGCCAGGAGCGGCTCAAGGAAGCGGCCAAGCTCGGCTTCTCGGTGGCGGTGGTGCCCAAGGCCAACGTGCCGAAGAAGCCGATCGAAGGCCTGACCATCCACGCCGTCGAGCGCATCGAGGAAGCCATCGACCTGGTGCGCAACCTGTGAGGCGGCGATGCGCATCGCGGTGATCTCCGACGTGCACGGCAACCTGCCGGCGCTCGACGCGGTGCTGGCCGACATCGCCGCCAGCGGCGCCGAGCTGACGCTGAACCTCGGCGACATCCTGTCCGGCCCGCTGTGGCCGTCCGAGACGGCGCAGCGGCTGATGGCGCTGGACCTGCCGACGATCCGCGGCAACCACGAGCGCCAGCTGCTGACGCTGCCACGCGAGCGCATGGGCGCCTCGGATGCCTTCGCCGCGGCTGCGATCGGCGCGGAGCAGCGCGACTGGCTCGCGTCGCTGCCGGCGACCCTGGAACCCGCTGACGACGTGTTCTGCTGCCACGGTACGCCGGACAGCGACCTGCGCTACTTTCTCGAGACGGTGACGCCCGAAGGCTGGCGCGGACCCGGCGAGCCGGGCCTGCGCGCCGCGACGGCCGGCGAAGTGGCCGAGCGGGCCGGCGGCGTGCGCCACGGCCTGATCCTGTGCGGCCACACCCACGTGCCGCGGGCGCTCCGGCTGGCCGACGGCCGACGGGTCGTCAACCCGGGCAGCGTCGGCCTGCAGGCCTACGACGACGGCCACCCGCGGCCGCACGTGGTCGAGAACGGCACGCCGCACGCGCGTTATGCGCTGCTGACGCGGCAGGGCCGCGAGTGGCAGATCGAGCTGCGCGCGATTGACTACGACTGGGAGGCGGCCGCCCGCCGCGCCGAGGCGAATGGCCGCGGCGACTGGGCCGATGCGCTGCGCAGCGGGCGCGTCGGGCGCTGGGAGCACGACGCGCAAGCCTCGCCGGCGAGGCGCGGCTGATATCCTGCGCCGCTCCAAGCCAGGGAGCCCGCCATGACCGTCCACCGCCCTCTTCTCGCCGCGCTGGCGCTGTGCGCCTGCAGTTCGCCCGCACTGGCGCAGCTCAGCCCCAAGCCCGACCTCGGCCTGTGGGAGACGCGCACCAAGATGACCGTCAACGGCCGCGACATGCTGGCCGACATGCGCGCCGCCCAGGAGGCGATGATGAAGTCGCTGCCGCAGGCCGAACGCGCGCAGATGGCCGAGGCCATGAAGGCCCAGGGCGCCGGCGCGCTCGCCGAAGCCGACCAGATGTGCATCGACGCGAAGAGCCTGGCCGACTGGTCCGACCCGAAGGCGCGGATGCGCGAGATGGAGCAGGACATGCCGGGCTGCAAGTTCGAGCAGACGAGCATGAGCGGCTCGACGCTGCAGTTCAAGGGCCGCTGCGCCGATCCGCAGGGCTTCACCGGCGACATCGCCGGCACGATGACGATGAAGGGCTCGCGCGCCTGGACCTCGGTCTATTCGGGCAAGGGCCAGTCGCAGGGCCGGCCGATGGACATGCGCGTCGAGAGCAGCAGCCGCTGGCTGGCGGCGAGCTGCGGTGCCGTCAAGCCGGAGCGCTGAACGCGGCATGAATCCCTGGATCGGCTGGGCGCTGGCCGCCCTCTTTGTCGGCCTCGCCTGGCAGCAGTATGGCTGGCAGGGTCTGCTGTTCGGCTTCTCGGTGGTGGTGTTCTGGCTGCTGCTGCAGCTCAGCCGCACGCTGCGGGTGATGCGCGGCGCGGCGCAGCGCCCGGTGGGCCACGTCGACAGTGCGGTGATGCTGCATGCGAAGCTGAAGCCGGGCCTGACCATGCTGCAGGTGGTCGCGCTGACGCGCAGCCTCGGCCGCAGGCTCGGCGAGGGTGAGGACGACTGGGCCTGGGCCGACGAAGGCGGCAGCACCGTGCGGCTGCACTTCGCCAAGGGCAAGCTCGCCAGCTTCGAGCTCGACCGACCCGCGCCGTAAAATCGCCGGTTCGGGCAAAACAGGAGAGCAGCCATGTCGATGGCCGATCGCGACGGAAAGATCTGGATGGATGGCCAGCTGGTGGAGTGGCGCGATGCCAAGATCCATGTGCTGAGCCACACGCTGCACTACGGCTGCGGCGCCTTCGAAGGCGTGCGGGCGTACAACACGGCCGGCGGCACCGCGATCTTCCGGCTGCGCGAGCACACCGAGCGCCTGTTCAACAGCGCCAAGATCCTGCGCATGAAGATCCCCTTCAGCGTCGAGCAGGTGACGGAGGCGCAGCGCGAGGTGGTGCGCGCCAACAAGCTGGAGAGCTGCTACATCCGCCCGCTGACCTGGATCGGCGACCAGAAGCTCGGCGTCAGCCCCAAGGGCAACACCATCCACCTGATGGTCGCCGCCTGGGCCTGGGGCGCCTACCTCGGCGAAGAGGGCCTCAAGCGCGGCATCCGCGTCAAGACCAGCAGCTACACCCGCCACCACGTCAACATCACGATGACGCAGGCCAAGGCGGTGAGCAACTACACCAACTCCATCCTCGCCAACATGGAGGCCACCGACGAGGGCTACGACGAGGCGCTGCTGCTCGACTCGGCCGGCTTCGTCTCCGAAGGCGCGGGCGAGAACCTGTTCGTCATCAAGAAGGGCGTGGTCTACACGCCGGACCTCTCCGCCGGTGCGCTCAACGGCATCACGCGCGACACCATCTTCGCGATCTGCCAGGACCTGGGCCTGAAGCTCGTCGAGAAGCGCATCACCCGCGACGAGGTCTACATCTGCGACGAGGCCTTCTTCACCGGCACCGCCGCCGAGGTCACGCCGATCCGCGAACTCGACCGCATCGAGATCGGCCGCGGCTCGCGCGGGCCGATCACCGAGAAGATCCAGAGCGCGTTCTTCGACATCGTCAACGGACGTAACCCCAAGTACGCCGAGTGGCTGACCAAGGTCTGAACATCATGAGCAGCGAAGCCAAGGCCGTGGTCGAGGTGACCGCGAAGGATGTGCAGGGCGAGGGCGTGGTCTTCTGCCCCAACCCGAAGATGACGCTGTGGAGCGGCCACCCGCGCGTGTTCATCGACGTGGCCACCACCGGCGAGGGCAAGTGCCCGTACTGCGGCACGGTGTACCGGCTGAAGGCCGGTGAGAAGCTCCACGCGCACTGAGCCCGATGTCTTCATGAACCGCTCGCTGGTCATCGCGCCGCAGTGGATCGGCGACGCGGTGATGAGCGAGCCGCTGCTGGCCCTTCTCGCGGCGCGCGGCGAGGAACTCTGCGTGGCGGCGCTGCCCTGGGTGGCGCCGGTCTACCGCGCGATGCCGCAGGTGCGCGAGGTGATCGAGCTGCCTTTCGCCCATGGCCGGCTCGACTGGTCGGCGCGGCGGCGCATCGCGGCCACGCTGCGCGGCCGCTTCGACGCGGCCTACGTGCTGCCGAACTCGATCAAGGCGGCGCTGATCCCCTGGTTCGCCGGCATTGCGAAACGCATCGGCTACCGCGGCGAAGGCCGCTGGGGGCTGCTCAACCGGCGACTGCCCAACCCCGCGGGCCGACCGCCGATGGTGGCCTTCTATGCGGCGCTGGCCGGTGAGCCGCTGCGCGGCGACGAGCGGCCGCAACTGGCCTTCGAGAGCACCGTCATCGCTGCGGCGGCGCGCCGCGCGGGTGTCGAGCCGGGCGCCTACTGGGCCTTCGCACCGGGCGCCGAATACGGCCCGGCCAAGTGCTGGCCGGCCGGCCACTATGCCGAGCTGGCCCGCCGGCTGCATGAACGCGACGGCCTGCCGGTGCTGCTGCTCGGCTCCGGCAAGGAGGCCGCGCTGGCACGCGAGATCGCCGAGGCCGCGCCGGGCGCCTGCCGGGTGATGGCCGGCGAGACTTCGCTGCTCGACGCGATGGCGCTGATCGCCGGCGCGCGCGGCCTGGTCAGCAACGACTCCGGGCTGATGCACGTGGCCGCGGCCTTCGGGCTGCCGCAGGTGGCGGTGTTCGGCTCGACCAGCCCCGAGCACACGCCGCCGCTGAATGGCCGCGCGCGGGTGCTCTGGCTGAAGGACGAACTGAAGCTCGACTGCATGCCCTGCTTCGAGCGGCAATGCCGCTTCGGCCACTACCGCTGCCTCACCGAGGTGTCGCCGCAGCGGGTCGAGGCGGCGCTGCGCGAGGCACTGGTCGCGGGATGAAGGCGCGCGGCCGCATCACCGAAGCCCTGATGCGCGAGGCGCTGCTCGGCGCCGGCACCTCGGTGTGGGAGTGGGACGTGCGCAACGACCGCCTCTCGAGCACCGACGCCAGTGCGGCGCTGCTGGGGTATGCGCCGGGCGAGATCGCCGATTCGCAGATCGCCTGGAACGCGCTGATCCATCCCGACGACCTGGACGCCAACCACGCCGCCTACCTGCGCCACGCCCGCGGCGAGACGCCGATCTACGAGCACGAGTACCGCGCACGCTGCAAGGACGGCTCGTGGCGCTGGCTGGCCGAGCGCGGGCGGGTCATCGAGCGTGCCGCCGACGGCCAGCCGCTGCGCGTGGTCGGCACGCTGTCCGACATCACCCAGCGGCGGCAGGCGCAGGGCGCCGCGCTGGAGCTGGCCGAGCGGCTGGGCAAGCTCGCGCGCCACGTGCCGGGGCTGCTCTACCAGTACCGCAGCACCGCCGCCGACCCGCTGCGCGGCAGCTTTCCGTACATCAGCGACAGCGTGATCGACATGCTGGGCGTGCCGCCCGCCGAGCTGACGCGCGACGCCACCGCGGTGTTCCGCCTGATCTACCGCGACGACCTCGAGCGGGTGCGGCAGGGCGTGCTCGAGGCGGCACGCACGCTGCGGCCCTGGCGCTGCGAGTTCCGCCTGTTCCACCGCGACGGCGAACCGCGCTGGGTGAACGTGCTGGCCACGCCGCAGCGCGAACCCGAGGGCATGCTGCTGTGGCACGGCTACATCCAGGACGTGAGCGACCTGCACGAGCTGCAGCAGGCGCGCGCCGACGCCGCGGCGGCCCAGGCGGCCAACCGCGCCAAGACCGAGTTCCTCTCGCGCATGAGCCACGAGCTGCGCACGCCGCTGAACGCGGTGCTGGGCTTCGCGCAGCTGCTCGAGATCGACGAGCGTGAGACGCTCAGCGAGCAGCAGCGGCGCCGCGTCGCGCTGATCCGCGAGGCCGGCGCCCACCTGCTGGAGATGATCGGCGAGCTGCTCGACCTGACGCGCATCGAATCGGGCCAGATGGCGGTGGCCATGGCGCCCGTGGCGCTGTGGCCGCTGATCGGCGAGTGCGTCGAGCTGGTGCGCCCGCAGGCCGATGCGGCCGGTGTGTCGCTGCTGCCGGTGGCCGGCAAGGCCGGCGGCCCGGTGCTGGCCGACGCCACGCGGCTGCGCCAGGTGCTGCTCAGCCTGCTGGGCAACGCGATCAAGTACAACCGCCGCGGCGGCAGCGTCGAGGTGACGATCGCGGCGGCCGCGGGCGAGGTGCGCATCGACGTGATCGACACCGGCGTCGGCATCGCACCGGAGGACCTGGCCACGCTGTTCCAGCCCTTCCAGCGCGGCGCGCAGGCGCGCGGCCCGATCGAGGGCGTGGGCATCGGCCTGGCGGTGACGCGGGCCCTGGTCGAGCTGATGGGCGGGCACGTCGCGGTGCGCAGCACGCCCGGCGCCGGCTCGACCTTCAGCGTGACGCTGCGCAGCGCCGCCTGAGCCGCTAGAGGTTGCCCACGGCCAGCACCGGCCCGGTCGGCGCGCCGGTCGGCGAGCCGCCCGGCGGCTCCAGGCTCACCGCGAGGTGGTCGGTGCCGGGCGGCAGCTGCGCCCGGCGCACCACGGTGGCGCCCTGGGCGGAGATCAGCCCGAGGGAACGCGGCGGGTTCTTGCCGGCCGCGGCCCACAGCTCGAGCACACGGTCCTGGCCCAGCGCGACGTTCATCAGCGGCTTGGTCACCACCGCGCGGCCGTCGCCGCTGATGCTGGCCACGAACGAGGCCGGGATCACGCCGCCCTCGCCGCCCGGTGCGGTGGCGTTGAGCACCACCACGATCGGCGGCTGCGCCGGACCGGGCATGGCCAGCAGCACGGCCAGGCCGATCGTGGCCACGCTGGCGATCGCCGCCAGGCCGCGCCAGAAGGCCAGCCGGGCCCACCAGGAGCGGTATTCGGCCGCGGCGGCGGGCGTGCCGCCCAGGCGCGCCTCGATGCGCTGCCACACCTGTGGCGGCGGCGGCACCGGCGTGACGCCGGCGGTCAGCGGCATCAGCCGGTCCTGCCACGCACGCACCGCCGCGCGCAGGGCGGGATGGGCGGGCAGCAGCGTTTCGAAACGGCGGCGCGCGGGGCCGCGCAAGGTGCCGGCCACGTAGGCCGCGGCCAGGCGATCGGCGAGCTCGGAGCGCGAGTAGTCCATCAGGCACTCCCCTGCGCGTCGCGCTGCACGGCCGCTTCCAGGCAGCCCTTGAGCGCCAGCAGCGCGCGGCGCACCCAGGACTTCACCGTGCCCAGCGGCTGGCGCATCTGCTCGGCCACCTCGGCGTGGCTGAGGCCGTCGAAGAAGGCCAGCGCCACGCTCTGGCGCTGCGCTGCGCTCAGGTCCTGCATGCAGCGCGAGAGAGCGCGCGCGTCGCTGGCGCGGCTCAGCAGTTCCAGCGGCCCGTCGCTGTCGTCGGCCACCTGCTCGTACACGTCGGCATCCTGTTCATCGTCGCCGCCGGAGGTGGGGGCGGCCTGGATCTGCGGCTGGGTCTGCGCGCGGCGCAGGCTGTCGATGGCGCGATTGCGCGCGATGCTGGTCAGCCAGGTCAGGGGCTGGCTCTGCGCCGCATCGAAGCTCTGCGCCGAGCGCCAGACGTTGACATACACCTCCTGGAGGATGTCCTCGGCCTGGGCCCGGTCCCTCTGGATGCGCAGGATCACGGCGAACAGATGCGCACTGGTGCGCTCGTAGAGCGTGGCAAATGCCGCACGGTCGCCGAGCCCGGCGCGAGCGAGCAGGCGCGCGAGTTCGCGGCTGCGTTCGGTCCAGTCGGTGGCGGCGGGCATGGGCGCGAGTCTAGGGGCGGCGCGCCGATCGCGGTTCGTACAATCCGGGCAATCCCAGGAAAGCCCCATGCCCAGCCGCAACGAGTTCGTCCTCACCCTGTCGTGCCGCGATGCCAAGGGCATCGTGCACGCCGTCTCCGGCCTGCTGTTCCAGGCCGGCTGCAACATCATCGATTCGCAGCAGTACGGCGACGTGCTCTCCAGCGACGCCACCGGCCTTTTCTTCCTGCGCGTGCACTTCGAGGCGCCGCCGCACCTGGCCGAGGTGGCCACGCTCGACCCGCTGTTCACCCACCTGCGCGAGCAGTTCGGCATGGATGCGAAGCTGCATTCGCTGGCGCGCAAGCCGCGTGTGCTGCTGATGGTGAGCAAGCACGGCCACTGCCTGAACGACCTGCTGTTCCGCTGGCGCTCGGGGCAGCTCGGCGTGGACATCCCGGCGATCGTCTCCAACCACCCCGACTACGCGGACCTGGCCGCCAGCTACGGCATTCCCTTCCACCACCTGCCGTTGCCCACCGGCGCGCCGGCCGAGGCCAAGCGAGCGCAGGAGCGCCAGGTCGAGGCGCTGGTCGAGAAGGAGCAGGTCGACCTGGTCGTGCTGGCGCGCTACATGCAAATCCTCAGCAGTGAGTTCTGCCACTTCCTCAAGGGCCGTGCCATCAACATCCACCACAGCTTCCTGCCCAGCTTCAAGGGCGCCAAGCCCTACTACCAGGCGCACGAGCGTGGCGTGAAGCTGATCGGCGCGACGGCGCACTACGTGACCGCCGAGCTCGACGAGGGCCCGATCATCGAGCAGGACGTCGAGCGCGTCGACCACACGCTCAGCCCGGAGGACTTCACCGCGGTGGGCCGCGACGTCGAATGCGTGGTGCTGGCGCGCGCGGTGCGCTGGCACGTCGAGCACCGCGTGCTGCTCAACGGCAAGAAGACCGTGGTGTTCCGCTGAAGCGCGCCGAGACGATGCCGCGCGCCAAGCCGCCACCGCCGTCCGCCACGCCCGACGAGATCGAGCAGCAGTTCTACGAGGCGCTGCAGCGCGCCGACATCGAGTCGCTGATGGCGGTCTGGTCGGACGACGACGAGATCGTCTGCGTGCACCCGGGCGGGCCGCGCGTGGTGGGCGCGCCGGCGATCCGCGCCGCCTTCGAGGCGATCTTCGCCAACGGCGCGATCGCCGTGCGCCCGGACAAGGTGCGCCGGCTGCAGACCATGAACTGCGCGGTGCACAGCGTGCTCGAGCGCATCGAGATCCCCACCGACGAAGGCCCGCAGACCGCCTGGGTGGTGGCGACCAACGTCTACGTGAAGTCCGGCAGCGGCTGGGCGATGGCGGCGCACCACGCGAGCCCCGGCTCGCCGCGCGAGGTGCAGGACATCGCCGAGACCGGCTCCACCATCCACTGAGCCGGCGGTGCAGCGCTACCGATCGCCGCGCTGGCTGCCCGGCGGCAACGCCCAGACCATCTGGCCGGCATTGTTCGGGCGGCGGCATCACGGGACGCCGATCGAGTTCCGCCGCGAGCGCTGGACGACCCCCGATCACGACTTCGTCGACGCCGACTGGCTGGATGTGGCCCCCGGGTCGCCGGGTACGGCGACCACGCCCCCCGAGGGGGTCTCGCCGGGCTTGGGGCGGCCCGGCGCCCGGCTCGGCGAAGACACCGCGGCCCCGCTGCTGGTCATGTTCCACGGCCTCGAGGGCTCGACGAGGAGCCACTACGCGCAGGCCTTCGCCGACTGGGCGCGCCGCCACGGCTGGCGCTTCGTGATGCCGCACTTCCGCGGCTGCTCGGGCGAGCTCAACCTCGCGCCGCGCGCCTACCACTCGGGCGACTTCGAGGAGATCGGCTGGATGCTCGCGCAGGCGAAGGCCCGCCATGCCGGGCCGATCGCCGCGGTGGGCGTCTCGCTCGGCGGCAACGCGTTGCTGCGCTGGGCCGAGGAAGCCGGCGAAACCGCCGCCGCCACGGCGAAGGCGGTGGCCGCGATCAGCTCGCCGATCGACCTGGCCGCCGGCGGCCGCGCCATCGGACGCGGCTTCAACCGCCTCGTCTACACGCGCATGTTCCTGCGCACCATGAAGCCCAAGGCACTGGCCAAGCTGGCGCAGCACCCGGGCCTGTTCAGCCGCGAGAAGCTGCTGGCCGCGCGCGATCTCTACGAGTTCGACAACGTCTTCACCGCGCCGCTGCACGGCTTTCGCGACACCGACGACTACTGGGCGCGCGGCTCGGCCAAGCCGCACCTGTCGCTGATCCGCATCCCGGCGCTGGTGCTGAATGCGCGCAACGACCCCTTCGTGCCCGGCGCCAGCCTGCCCGGCGCGCACGAGGCGGGCGCGCACGTCACGCTGTGGCAGCCCGAGCATGGCGGCCACGTCGGCTTTCCCGGCGGGCGCTGGCCCGGTCACGTGATGACCCTGCCGGACGCGGTGATGGGCTGGATCACCCAGCGGCTTTGACGCAGCATCGGCGCATGGACGAGATCGTCAAGGCGGCGCTGAAGAAGTGGCCCAACGTGCCGCACTGCTGGGGCTGGCTGGCGCTGGACGCGCGCGGCGACTGGTACATGCGCGACGAGCGCGTGCAGCGCGCCGGACCCTTCCCGCAGGTCAAGGGCAGCCGCATCCTGCACGACAAGCTGCGCGAGTTCATCCATCGCAACTACGCGGCCGACGAGCACGGGGCGTGGTTCTTCCAGAACGGCCCACAGCGGGTGTACGTCGAGCTCGAGGCCGCGCCCTGGGTGTGGCGGCTCGCGGCCGGCGACGGCGCGCCGGCCGTGACCAGCCACACCGGGCAGGCAGCCCGGGTGCAGTCGACCTGGCTCGACGAGCACGGCCGGCTGTTCCTGGCCACCGAACTCGGGCTCGGCATCGTGCACACGCTCGACATGGAGACCGCCGCGGACGCGGTCGAGCGCGGCCTGTGGCGGCCCGAAGCGATGCCCTTCGCCGAGCTGCCGGCGCGCTTCCGCTACCGGCTCAGCCCGGCCGCCGACCACGCGGCTCAGCTGCCGTAGAAGACGTAGTCGGCCTCGTAGGCCACCTGCTGGCGCTGTCCCTTCGTCGCCGCGGTGCAGGCCATGGCCGGTGCCACGCCGCCCTTGGTGTTCAGGCGCTGGATGTAGGCCACGCCCTGCATTGCGCCGGCGCCCATGGCCGGATCGGCCTTGACCAGCTGCAGCGGGATGCTCCCCGGTGCGGCCGGTGCCACGGCGACCTGCTTGCCGGTCACCTTCGAGCCGTCGGCGGCTTCCCAGGTCGGGCCGGCGTAGTACTTGCCGACCGGCTTGCGGTCCATCGAGTACAGCGTGGCCACCGGCGCGACGAACACCCACTCGTGCGCGCCGGCCATGTCCTTCTTCTCGCGGCATTCGTAGGTGATCTCGCCGACGCCGGTGGTGGCCAGGGTCTGCTTCAGGCCGGCCGGCACGCGCACCGGCTCGGGCAGCATGGCGTTGTCCACCGGCTTCATCGCGGGTTGGGAGGCGCAGGCGGCGATCAGGGCGGCAAGGCCCAGCAGCGCAAAGGTTCGGGTCATGGGGGTGCTCCGGAAGGTGGGTTGTCGGTTCGGGGCTCGACGGCCCCGTCCCTGCGATACGCCGCCCGCTGCCGACCGGATGCACGCGCCCAACAAAAAGCCGGCCCGCGGGCCGGCTCTGTCGGGGGCGGGAACGCTCAGTTCGCCGCCGACGCGGCGGAGGCGGCCGCCGCCGGTGCCTTGGGCTCGGCGAAGTTCGCGCCGCCCTTGTTGGCCAGGTAGACCACGGCGCGGGCGATCTCGAAGTCGCTGAAGTCGCCGCCGCCCTGTGCGCCCATCGCGCCCTTGCCCTTCAGCGCCGAGGTCAGCAGCGCTTCGTAGCCGGTGGCGATGCGCGGCGCCCAGGCGGCGGTGTCGCCGGTCTTGGGCGCGC
>VFQN01007358.1_pt1 | contig 11904 bp, 16 predicted proteins | sample 3512371 | NCBI WGS metagenome assembly VFQN01 (sample SAMN10412370, study PRJNA504923) | tailings metagenome | isolation source: Replicate 2 from Balatoc abandoned mine | place: Philippines: Itogon, Benguet | collected 2017-08-28
GCAGGTGACAAACGCGGTGCCTTTCGCGGAGGTTTGCAGCGCAGGGCAAGTGCGGAAGGTTGAGCGCGATGGCCTCTATTATAGTAATAATGCAGAACAAATCGCGCCTAAGCTCCGGTACAGTACCGCCTCTCACTCTCCATAGCCCGGGTTCCATAGCCCCCCCATGCCGGGCGGTAGTTGACCCTGGTAGTTGATGAGCTGCAGGCAGGTGTTGCGGGTGGTCGCCACAACAGAGCGACAGGGGCCGGGCAGCCTGGCACATGCTGGCGACATACCTGACCGGTAACCCCGCAGCCAGTCCAGCTACATGTTCCCCAGCCGAATGCAGATTCCAAGCAATGGACATCACCCTGCCACCACACCCCCCTCGACACCAGCCTACTACCAACCTGAAAGAGCCCCTTGTCCGCCGCCTCGCAAGGAACGAAAGGGTGGAATGGCACGCCCTTGCATCGCGCAGGGGGCACCATACCGCGTCGTTGCCTTTCAGGCCTGAACCACAAATACAACTGACGCCCGACCAGCATTTTGCCGCGGAGAGCAACACGAATCGGTCTGCCACGCCTGCCACTTCAGCACACCAGTAATCAGCGGAGGGCAGCGGGCCTCAATCTCCAACATAATTTCGCAGCTGCTGGGGAGGCATGCTTGCCGTTCAACCTGCAGACCCTCCAAGGCGCGCTTCATGCAACGGCACGTGACCGCCAGCTGCTGATATCCCAAAAACGTGTACGTCCCTCCTCTCTGCACCCCAGTCACACGCAAGCAAGCTGCCGACAGCAGCATCCGCCCTGGCAACCTGCACGCGTACTCCCACAACCAACCCGCCCCACCACTACAGCCCCACAGTGGTGCTGCAGAGCCTGACCACCACAACTTTGCCACCCGGGCAAACGGCCATACGACACCCGCGCGGCGACGGTCCGAAGTCCGACAGCAGGACGCTACGCGGAAAGCCCGCGCTGCACCCTTCCCTGCAGCACAGCACCCGCTTGCACAGCGCATGCCAGTGGTGCATCTTTAGCACAGCACCGTTCCAAGGCGCCGCCAGCGCCGCCTGTAAGCCCCGGCTTCCAAGCAGCCCGACGCGCGGCTCCGCGTTACTGCCAGGCACGTCGCAACTCTGCGCCTGCCCCGCACGGTCCGCATGACGACCCTGCACGGCGACAGCGTGACCTATGCCACCCTACGGGCAGCCCCTACAGCTAGCACCTCGCGTCAGGCGCGTCAGGTCCCGTACTGTGTCCATGGCTCCTTCCCGCACGCCACCGTCCAATCGCCCGTCTGCCACCCGCTTGACCGCAGCCCGCCTTCACGCCAGGCGTGCCAAACGCCTAAAGCGGCCCCGCGGGTGCTCCACCAAACAGATAGGGGGGCAGCGGCACACCGCCGGCACCGTTAGCGGTCGCGCCGCCGCCGCCGCCGCCGCCGCCGCCCCCGTTCACAGCCGGCTGCGCCGGCGCTCCCGGGCCCGGCACCACACGCGGAAAGGTACCGGGCAGCATGCCTGCACCCACGAGGCTGGACGCGGGCCCACCACCACTGACTGGGTTCAGCGCCGCCAGGATCTGCTGCTGCTGCTGCTGCTGCTGCTGCTGCTGTTGCTGCAGTGCAAGCGGAATGCCGTAGGGCGGCAGCAGCGCCGGCGGCGCCGGTGGCGGCGGCTTCGGCGCTGCTGCGGCTGCCTTCGCAGCCCGCGCCGCCTCCAGCCCGTTGGCGGCGGCGTGCAGAGCGACCCATGGGACGGCCTCCGAGACCAGGGCAGTCCACAGCTCCGGCAGGTGGCGGGCGGCGGCGGCCGCGAGCGCCAGCTGGGCTTCGGGCAGCGGCCGCGACAGCCACACCCTGCCGGCCGGGTTGGGAGGGCGAAGCCGGGGTGATCAGTGATTGGCAGGTATGGAGAAGGCGGCCGTTGCGCGTGTAACGCCGACTGGTGCTCCCAGAAAGTGTGGCGGTTTCAGTAGTTGCCAACTGTATGGATCTTCCACGCCCGGGCGGGGGTCTAGTGCTACAGCATCGCACAGCCACGGAAGCAACGGTGCCCCTACCTGTCCCGCCCCATTGTAGCACCAATGCCCTCCCTCATCGTCTCGAAGTGCCTGCCCACGAGGCAGTCCACCAGCTCCTGCCTGTCAGCCCACAGCCCCATGGCAGCGATCGCTCCCCTCAGCGCCCCAACGTGGGCGTTCAATTTCGCCATGGAAGCGGCCTCGTTGGCAAACCCCAGGGGCCCCATAGACAGCGATCGTACGGGGGAGGGCAGGGAGGGCTGCGGCGGCGGGGGCAGCGGCGGCAGCTGCGCGCACAACATGCCCAGCAACAGCCGGGTGTCGGCCACAGGGGTGGCTGAGGCGCCGCCGCACGCGGCCTCCACCGAAACCAGCTGCAAGGTAGCGACCGGGCGGAAACGTGCGTCAGCCTTGCTATGAGCGGCGGGAGGACGCGTGCAGTTTTGCGGTTGGCTGAACCCTACTGTACATGCACAATGTGATGCACCACCTGAAAAAGCACCTGGAACACGGAAGGAGCCCTTTCATTTGGGCCCGGCCTGTTCAGGCCGTCGTGCAAAACCACAGCCGCACTTGCGAGCAGCAGCGCAGCACCTACCTGGTCCACTCCGTGCACCACTTTGCAGATGCCAGGGTCCTCCAGTATGCCGCGCAGCGTCCGCAGCAGCGCCGCCGCCGCCTCTCCAGTCGCCGCCGCCACCGGATCGCCGCCATGGCCAGCCCCCGCCGCCACCGCTGCAGCCGTCACAGCCCCAGCCAGATCCACGAGGTACACCGCCGGCTCGAAAGACACGTGCACCTGCCGCGCGCCAAGTCCTCCAAAGCCGCCAGCAGCATCAGGACCCAGGTCTATAACGCCTACAGCGTACGGTGCGTACACCGCCAGTACGGCAGGCTGAGCGCCCGCCGTTAGTACGGCAAGGCCCACCTGCTGGCAGCTGTGCACGTGCTGTACCATGCTGGTCACGGCCGTCGCGGCTACGGGCGGGTCCTCCGTGGGCACCAGGGGAGACCCACGAGTCAGTGGCGTGCCGCTCTCGTCCGCGGCAGCCACCCAGAAGATGGAGGCAGCTGCGAGAGGCTGCGCGGCAGATGGGTCGGGTAGCGGCGTCTGCATCTGGTTGTACGGCGAGTGGGCGGAGGGGTCACCCGGGCCATCGGGGATGAAGACGCCTGGCGGCTGGAAGCCGGCCGGGGACACAACCGCGTCGCTTGGGGAGGGCACGGGCACCGGCACCGGCACGGGAGAAGGCAGGGAGGCTCCCCCGGTGTCGCTGCTCCTGGGGCTGCTGAAGCCCGGCGGCGTGTGCGGCCGCTGCCGGCGCTGCGGCGAGCCCAGGCCTCCGTTGGCGCCCCCGTCCCCGGAAGGGTTAGCGGCCGCAAAGATGTCGTTCGTGTCGTACATCTCTGCGTTTGCCGTGGCGGCATTGTGCTGGGCCTGTGCAGGCTGCTGCTGCTGCTGCGCCTGCGCCTGCAGCTGCTGTTGCTGTGGCGGCGGCGGCTTCGCTTGTTGCTGCTGCTGCTGCTGTTGTTGCTGTTGGTCGCGTGCGCGCTGCGCCTCATACGCCGCCAGCTGGATGAGCTCGGGGTCCACCAGCCGCATCACGTTAACACCGTGGCTCTGCGTGGGGTGCGCATGACATTGGGGTTTCCCGTTTACTTGGTCGCGGTACTGAAGCCCAAAACCAGATGGCGCATTCACCACCAGGACTGACCAGCCAGCTCTAGTCCAGAAGCACGACAGCCTTGCAGCCATCTCTACCCAACTATGCAGCGCTCACGTGCTTCATCACGCGTGCTCCCTTAGCTCACTCCGCTCCATCCCCCTGCGACGTGCAGAGCACGTAGCCCACCTTGCGGAAAACATCAGACACACCCACCTTGAGGAAGTTATCAAAGACGCCCGGCTCCTCGCAGCACACCGCCCGCAGCGCCCGCCGCAGCACCGCCCCCGGCCCCAGCGCCTCCGCCACCAACTGCGGCACCCGCGACCCCAGCCGCGACATCAGCTCCTCGTACGGCGGCCCCCTCTCCGCCAGCACCTGCACCGCCGCCCGCTTCGCCGCCGCCTCCGCCGCCGCCTCTGCCGTACTCCCACCGTCAGCCGCTGCTGCGGGGTCCGGGTAGCGCTGCTGCAGGGCCAGCTGCAGGATGTTGGTGGAGGGGCCGCTGCCGGGGGGCAGGCGCGGAGGCTGCCTGGGCCAGTGCAACAGCAGCGGGCCTAGCCGGAGCTTCACCGTGCCGTCCTGCGCACCGAATGGGGCCATGGCACACATGCGGGCTGTTGGGAACACGGCGGCAGCACGAGCAGCAAGCTAGGCTGGTGTGGGGGTAGAAATGGTGACCAGGCAAGCAGTACTAGAACGCGCTTGGATTGTAATTGTGGGGCACGTTAAGACGGCGTGGCGCTGCGTTATGGGCCCAGGCAACGAGGGGAAGGCAGCTGGGTCGGTGCCACGCAGGTGCGGTGACTCGTCCTCCGCAAAGCTGGACGCCCTGCTCTGCCGACGGTGCTACGCCCCAGCCGCCTTTTCGCTGGCCCGACCCGTCATCCCCTTGCCGAGCACCCCCAAGCGCCGCACCCCGCCGCGCCTCACCGTGGTCTCGTCCCTCACAGCAATCAGCCAGCCGCCTCCGATCGAGTGCTCCAGCACGTGGGCGCCACCCTTCTGCGCAATGGCCTTCTTCCTGGCCGCATCCTCGTCCAGCCAGTCCATCATGCGACCGCCCTCCATGGACACAGCCTCGTACGCCGCGGCACGTGTCTGCTTCAGGTAGCTGCCCAACTGTGCACCCGACATGCGCGGGTGCGCCAACTGACCCGTGGGTCCGCGAACACCAGCTGCGCTCAGCGCAATGTGCTCCGCGGCCGCGCGCTTGAGCTGCGCCAGGGGAGTGCCCCCGGGCCAGGCGGCCGCGATGACGGTGGACAGGCCGGTGAGGGCGTTGGCGTGCAGGGCGTGTGGGTTAAGCACCACGCAGTCGAGGTGCTTGGCTGCGGGTGTGGAGGAGGAGGTGGTGATGGTGGGGCGGGTGGTGAAGCGCTCGGTGCGGAAGGCGCCGAGGGAGGCGGGGTGCAGCAGGAAGGAGCGAAAGCCGGCGGGGGTGGTGAGGGAGGCGTCCTCTGCGGCGGCCTGTTGTGGGAGCAGGTGGGAGCGTGGGCGTGGGGTGAGGGTTGAATGGTGTGGGGTCCGGAATGGAGGTGGGGCTCTGGCGTTGCATGGTTACGGTGGCGAGCCTAAGCAACGCAGCACTCAGATTTACAACAACGCACGCACAGGCCGCACGCACAGGCCGCTCCTCTGGGATTTTTGACGGCACTGGTGCCGACTGCCTAAACTCGTGCTTCACAGCTGACTTTTCGCACACTGTGAGCAAGACGGCAAATCAGTAACTTACGTACGAATCGGCCACCTCAGGCGCCAGCTCGTTGTACGGCACGGCGTACGGCGGCAGGCCACGCGTGCCGCCGCCCTCGCTCGCCACCAGCTTGCTGACCAAGTGTCGCCGCAGGGAGGCGCCCGGAGTGGGCCCGGGGAACACCCACAGCGCTACCTCTCGCAGTGTTAACGCTGCTACCATTTGGCTGCCCTTCCCTGCACCTGCACCAGCACCTGCACCTGCACCAGCAGCTGGAGGCGTCGGAGACAGTTTGAAGGCGCTCGGAGCCGCCGCTGGGACGTCGTCCGGCGGCGGCGGCTCAGTGTCGTACTGACGGTTGCCGTACCGCGACACCAAGCCGCCCAGGTCGATGGTCACGCGCTGGAAGCGGTTGGCTGGGGGCGGCGCGGCGGTTGGTTTGGCGGCGGGCTTGGGGTGCTGCGCCTTGACCAGCTCAAACTTGGGCGTTGGCGCCCTGGAGGTAGCACCCGCGCGTGCGGCTGCGGCTGCGGTTCCGGAGCCGCCACCGTCCCCCGTCGTACTGTCGTACCACGCCAGCAGGGCCTGCTGGTCCAGGTGTATGATCTTGTCGAACTTGGCCTGGGTGACCCACATCAGGCTCTCCTTCTCCAGGGCAGGGGACACGTGCTTGTGTACGACACCGCCCGCCTCGCCGGGGGAAGCCAGCAGAAGCTGCTGGAAGTTGAGGCGGCCCCCGTAGGCGCCCAGCACCGCAGCAACGACTTCAGGGAAGCGCCTCCGCATGATGTCGCCCATCCGGGCCTGTTGGGGCAGGGACAAGACAGGGAAGGTGTAGGACCGACAGGCAAGGTATGATAACCAGGACATGCGTGCTGATTTCTGCAGGGAATATAGGTTTGCAGAGCTTCCCTGGTGCGTGGGCCCACACCGACAAGCGACCCATGGGTCAGACACGCAAGCGCACGTCAGGTACACACTTGCACTGCTCGACCGCGTCCCCAGGGGCAACACATGTGTGAATCTACCGCCGAATGACCTACGCTGAGACTTGTATGTCCTTCGGAGCCCTCCTCACTGTCGAGGAGAACCAAAGCAGCGCGCCTTCTGAACTTGGCCACGGGCTCCTGACCGGGCCACGCAGCTGCAACCGCCTCGAGGAGTCGGTCATCAAGCTTTGCGTGGGCCTTGTCACACAGGAGGATGTCCCTCACGTCAGCCACCAGCTGCCCGTCGGCAACCGCGTCGTCCTGTGCCGACATGGACCCCGTTTCCTCGCCCGAGGCGCTGGCCAGCAGCTTCTCCGGCAACAGGCGCACTACTTCATGAGTTTCGTACATTGAAAACTCAAATACTGATGCGCACCGGCCGGCTGTAAGCAGCGGCTTGACCTTGCGGCCCTGGAGGAGCCCCTCCAGGTGGCGCTTTACGAAGGTCCCGATAGTAGCAAGCTTTGATGAATAGCGTACCCCGGGCGGAAACTGAAAGTTCTCGTCAATCAAGAAGAGCGCGATAGACTTCAGTACCGCATCCGGCTCCTCGGAAGTGCTCCCCCATAGCGCCTCGCAAGCGGCCTCCAGATCATCCGCGGCATAAGTAGCAGTCTTTTTCATTTCGTGAAACTGTTGTAAGAAGTGAGCTGCGGCCAAACTTTTTCGGGTTCGCGCCCGGTTGCTCCCGGGCCCTTACTAGAGCATATTGCCGCGCATTTCTACATACTCTCGGCCGCCACAGTATTGGAACGCATCAACGGCGTGTCGCAGCTAGTGAAGTCATGTTGAGAGATCACCACGGCCTTCACGCGTCGGCAGGTACCTGACTCAGCAGAGTCACCATGCGATCGGGCCCTCGCCTGCCCTCACCATGCAAATAACGTGCCCAAAGATCGGAGCCCGCGCCTCGGCTGTTGCGTGATAGCTATTGGCAGGCTACAATGCGCTGAATGCGCTGCTTTTCCTAAACTGGCTAGACCACGCTCGACGGGGTGCCCAGCAGTGTTCGGCACGTGCCAGCCTGCCGGTTCGTCCATGCCTCTCAACCTGCCTGCCAAACATGAAGCAGGGCAGTGCTACCAACGCTGTGACATTGCATACCGTTGCATGCGAATGACGTGCGGTACGCTATTAACGGGCCCTCGGTGGCCTATTCCCAGTGCTTTTGGCGAACGGGGGATCAAATCAGGGGCAACTGGATCAAATAGGGGCTACGCACTGATGAGCTGCAAGCCGTCGGTAACCGGGGAGGCCTGCGTGTGGCTGCAAGCAGCTGCAAGTCATTGAATAACGTGCTTCCTACATAACCCACGTGCATGATGCCAGACGTAACCCTGGCAGGTCCAGGACAGAGTGCCTCCGTGTGAACCGACACAGACTGCATGGCGTCGGCCGTACGGTTTCCTGGCGCCCTGCCCTGCTGCACGTTTGGCTGCCCAGGTACGTGCCCAACATGCCTGTTCCAAAAGAGTATGCTATTCGGCCCCCACATAGCCAGGTGATTGAGTTTAAGCTGTGACCGGGGTAGTCAGTATGAGGGTGCTGAAGCCCCTTCTAGGGCTTCTGCTTCTGGCGCCAGCACTCTGCGCGGCCGCGCCAACCAAGGTCATCCTTGACCATGATGGCGGCATAGATGACTTCGTGACACTCCTACTCTTGCTGTCGCGGCCTGCCGAGTACCAACTGTTAGGAATCAACGTTCTCGACGCCGATTGCATAGCTGACGTTGCGGCCAACACAACTATTAAGATGCTTCACACACTTAACATTACAAACGTGCCTGTCGCCATATCTACGTTGAAAGGCGTCAACCCATTCCCGGACGTTTGGAGGTAAGCAAAGTCGAAGGACTGTCAAAGTAGGCGCAACAAAGCCGGAATTCGCCAGCTGCCACCAGAATAAACGTAATGGCTGCCGAGTCCGTGCGACGCCATCCTAGGCTGCAGCCACGGGTAGGCCAAACCTCTTACTAAGCCCTGCTACCGCTCACGGCTTGGCACCAGGTGGTCGGGCTTGGCTGTGGATGTGCAGCCAGTGCTCAATAACTTCCCGCCAGGCTACCTTGATAGCAAGCTCGTATCGGTCCCGGGGGAAGACTTCTTAGCGCAGCTACTGCTAAATGCAGACGAGCCTGTGGTGGTCGTGGCCACCGGCCCGCTGAGCGCCGTGGCGCACGCGCTGCAGCAGCACGGCGAAGCCGTTGCGACAAAGATCAAGGAGATATGGTGGATGGGAGGGGCGCTGCAGGTCCCAGGCAACGTGCACAAGGTGCGCAAGGCGATGTGTGTGGGTGATACCAGCAAGCACTGGCAGTAGAGATGGAGTGGTGGTTACAGGGTGGATGTCTGGGTGGATAGCACGGCGGTGGGCACGGATGGATAGCAACCTCGGCATAATGCTGCGGGAAGTGACCCTTTGTTGGGTGCCCTTGTGCGCAAGGGGTCAGGGCCCAGCGTTTAGCCCACCGTGTGCTCAGGCCACCGAGGGCCGCCAGGCCAACACGGCGGTTCAGGCACACGTGCCACGTTGGGGGCAGCAGGTATCCGTGTGCTGCTGCGTAACCAGTTGCATCTGCACTTTTGCAACCTGCCCCCCAGCCCTTGTCCACGCACACCTGTCTTCAAGCCACGCGAGCTGCCCTGCCCTTGCCCCAAACCGTGTTGCTCACGCCCTCCCGCGTCTCATGGCCACTGCAGCCCGGGCACGACGGCAGCGCCGAGTGGAACGCCTACTGGGACCCCCTGGCCCTGGGCCCCGTGTGGGCTAGCCGCGTGCCGCTGGTGCTGGTGCCGCTGGACGCCACCAACCAGGTGCCCGTCACGCCCGAGCTGCTGTACAGGTGGGCGATGGGGGTGGACAGAGCGTGAGTGGAAGCTACGCAGCAATGCCGTCTTTGGCGGGGGCCAGCGGGCGGGGCGCTGGGGGCGCTGGAGAGGTGTGAGATGACGGCGCTGGAGAGGTGTAAGACGGGGGCGCTGGAGAGGTGTAAGATGACGGCGCTGGAGAGGTGCAAGATGGGGGCTAGGCGGCGACAGCGCAGGAGACCCAGCGGGCGCTCCGGTGCCGGCGTGCACAAGGGATGCATTCGTGCAAGAGTTCCATGTGTGTGGCCGTAGAGTATCGTACATGGCGGTGTGAGCTGAGCAACGTGCTCTTCCGCCCTCACCCGCTGCTATCGCATGTTGGCCACTGCTCCTGTGGACGTTCTCCTGTAAGCCACCTGTGTGTCGGATCACACGTACCCCAGCAGATTCCCCGAGTCACCTGACGGCAGGGACAGGGCCCCGCTGTCTGTCCCAACTACGCGCTGCGCCGCCAATCGTTACTCCTCCTTACCTCCGCCGCCTCTCATCGCCGCGTGCCATCGCCCCGTATCGTGCTTCGCACAGGTTCGGCCCCCAGGCCAACTACCCCTATTCCATGCTGGCGGGCATGGTGTGGTCCAGCGTCATCAACTGGGTGTACGAGACGCCCGACGTGCCGTACTACGCATGGGACGCGTTGACCGCGGCGTGCCTGCTACAGCCGGGCCTGTGCGTACGGGAGGATGACGTAAGCACGTACGCCGTACTGTCGGGGCCCAGCCAGGGACGCACCGTCGAGGTGGGCAAGGGCGGCGACAGCGCGTGCGCGGGGGGCACGTGTCCCAATGACGGCGCGCCCGCGGGCGAGGACGCGTCGGTCATACGGCAGGTGTCGGTCGTGCGGCACGTGGACGCGGAGGCGTTCTACTCGTACATCCTGGACGCGCTAAAGATGTAACACGTGTCGGTGGGCCGAGCATGGGGGCAGGTGTGCAAGGGGAAGGAGCTGCGTCGGAAAGTGTGGGATGCAGCGTCAGGGCAGGGGCTGTGGTGGTGCAGTCGCGGCAGCTGGGGCACGTTGTGGGTTGGCGGTGGAACTCTGTATGCCTGGGTGCGCAGGGCAGGCTCTCACCGTGCGGGCATGGGTTCGCGGCCATGGGCTTGCCTGTACCCGCGGCCCCTCCAGTGGCCGCCTGTGTGCCGCGCATTAAGGGGTGCCGGCGGTAGCAGCGCACGGCAACCCTAGGCAGTCGGCAACCAACAGGCTTTGTGAGCTAGATTACAGTGTATGAATTAGGCCCTGGCACTTAAGTCATCCCTGGCCTTGCATGCAATTATTTAACGCACGATTGAGAGGCAAGGCCTAGCCTGTGTCTGGGAGCAGGGTGGCACAGGCCGGTTGCGGATCCGCTGCTGTGTATGTTGTGGCGTAAACCGGGGCCTGCCACGTGTTCTCTTGGTGGTTGGCCAACAGGCGTGCGGCCTAATGGGCGTGCGGCCCAATGGGGCAGGCACGAGAGGGAGCGAGGCGTGTGTATTACACCCTCCGCTGCATCAGTTACATGCACTTAGTTGGCATGTTACTGGGCGGGCAGCCACAGGATTACATAGGGTCAGACGGATGCTGCATGTGCCGTACAGCGCATCTGTAGGACTGCGCGCCTGATACAGCCGGGTATTGCTGTGGCAACTGGCAACGCTCAGCAGACATGCACTGCCACTGCCCATGTGGTGACACGTGCCGCGCATTTGCTGGCATCATTCCCTGTGGCGTGGTTACGGTGCAAGCTACAGCTTGAGGCACTTGCAGGATGCGTGTTCGTGCAGTGTGTGGGAGAGCCCCGCAGAACCGTGGCTTGCCTATCGGTGCGGGTGCACACTGTGGCTACCCAGGAGCGGGACGAGGCCCGGGACTAACATGCGAAGGGCATGGTCATGAGGCGTGCGCTCCATTTAGGGGACATTCCCTGCTTGTATATAGGGCTGGAGGAAGGGGTACATAGATTGCAGGAAGCATGGTACATGGGGAGGAGACGGGCAGGCCACGCATGGGGTATGCCGAGATCACCGGCACTCCGGCACTGGGTGTTGTTGGGTGATGGGCGTGTCGTCAGGTGGCGCAGGACGTGTACTTGCTGTAGCACCAAGCAGCTGCAACGGGCGAGCTGGCGGTGTCCGAGGTCACGGTGCGTTGTGCGGGGAGCGGTTGTGAAGGGCCCTGGAGCGGCCATGCGCTGTGCACGCACAAGGCAGGACCTTACACCTGAGCGTGCTCCCTTCTTGCGGCGCAGACACACCCCCGGTTCCGCTTTGTCCAGTACAGTAGACACCTACTGGCGTGTGGGTGTGCTGGTCTCGGACCTGGGCCACTTGTCCCACCCTTAGCCGGGCCTTCCGCTGTCAGGCCCAAGCCAAGCCGCATAGCGCCTGTGCCCCACCATGTGCCGTTTGGTCGGGAGTGGTCGTGCGTGCTGTTGCAGGTTGTTGTGTACACTTGTGTACTAGTACCGGACATTTGACCCCAGCAGTGACAATGCAGTAATAGACATGCAATTTATCGTTCCTTAGGGACGAGGGAAATGGGCAACAGCCAGGAGGCAAAGGGAACGTTATACAAACTGACCGCCAGACCTGACCCACGCCGCGTGTGCATGCACTGGTCTGGTCTGGCGCGCGCCGGGGGGCGAACCGACACAGTCGGTATGGTAGCATCAGCAGCTTAGCTCAGCATCAGCC
>VFQN01007359.1_pt1 | contig 11903 bp, 10 predicted proteins | sample 3512371 | NCBI WGS metagenome assembly VFQN01 (sample SAMN10412370, study PRJNA504923) | tailings metagenome | isolation source: Replicate 2 from Balatoc abandoned mine | place: Philippines: Itogon, Benguet | collected 2017-08-28
GACGATCGGCGCCACGCCGGCGGACCGCGCCAGGCAGAAGAACGCGCTGTTCCTGGTACTGACCAAGATGGATCGCGAGTTCGAGCAGAAGGCCGGGGAGACCGAGGAGTCCCGCCGGCTGCGCTGGAGCGCACGCCTCGGCAATTCGCTGGTCAACAACTTCCGCGGCGAGTGGCCGCTCGATTGGGACGGCAAGCCCTTCAACAACAGCTTCTGGCTGCGCAATCCGACCGTCATCGACGAGCGGCTGATGGACTATGACGGCGGCCGCGAGGTCGGCATTGCCGATTCCTTCGCCCAGCGCGCCGGCGAGCTGCGCCGGCATTTCATCGAGAACGAGGATGTGCGCCGCCACTTCGCCGACCCGGCGCTGGCCTGGGACGAGGCGTTCCGCGCCAACGACGGCGGCGTGGCGCACCTGGTGAAGAGCCTGATCCCGGTCTGCGATCCCGCGATCAAGCGCGCCCAGGTTCGCGGCCAGCTCGAGGTCCAGCTGCGCCGCCTGGTCGACCGTCTGGCCGGTTTCCACAGCGCCTCCGATGGCGATGCCCGCACCAGGAAGCGCGACCTCGTCCATACGGTGCTGCGCGGCCTCGCCAACGTCATCCAGCAGCAGCTGTTCGGGGAACTCGTCGCCGCCCTGCAGGTCGCCGACACCGCCCTGCGCGAGATCTACTTCCGCATCGCCACCGCCCGGCCCTCGGACGAGGGCCTGGGCCGGAACGGCAAGCCTGTGGCCGCCGCGGCGCAGTCGACCGGAGCCGCCGTCGATCTCGGCGCCATCTTCGCCGACGTGTTCGGGGAGGAGCCGGGCCGGACCGCGCCGCCGGCGGGCGTGCTGGAAGATCGTGCCGAGCGCTTCGCCCGCGAGGCCGCCGAATACTGGCTCGAGAACATGCGCCGCGTCGGATCGGACGAGAAGGCCCTGTCGCATTTCGGCGTCGACCGGCAGCATCTCGGCTGGCTGATCGACGAGCTGATCGTGGGCGCCCATCGCCTGAAGCTGATCGACCAGCTCTCCCATGAAGTGCGCGAACTCGAGAATGCGGCCAACGCCAAATGGGAGGAGATCGCAGAGCGTCAGGTGCGCACGGCCTCCTCGGCGCTGAACGGCTATGTGAGCGCACTGGGCTTCGACAAGCTGCCGCTCGATCAGCGCCCCGGCCTGCCGCCGAACTCGCCGGTGCGCCGCGTGTTCGAGCAGCCGACGATCATGGTCGACGGCATCCCGCAGCTCAGCGAGAATCCGGCGCCGATCTATGCCGATTACTGCAAGGACTGGATGCGCGCCTTCCTCCAGCTCGCCATGGACAATGTCGGCTACGAGGGCGGACGCGAGATCACGCCCGAGCAGAACGACCGGCTGGGCGCCATCCTGCGCACCGTGGCAGCGTAGAGCGCCTCGATGCCCGTCCGCGCGACCATTGCCCCACTGCCGGAGCCCGGCCACGCGCTGCTGCGCGTGAGCGAACTCGACGCTGCCCCAGAGGGGCTGACGATTTCGATCCAGCGCCAGCAGGGACCGGACACGCATCTGGCCGACGATGGCTGGCGCCGCACCGAGACCTGGCTGATGCCCGACGAGGTCCGGCGCAACGGCGACGTCCTCGAATTCCATCTCGGGCCCGAGATCTGCGACCGGCTGGCCGGCATCGCGACCGTCCGCCTGCGCGTGCGCGAGCCCGATATCGGCGTCGTGGGCACGACCGTCGTGGCCTGGCCGGCAATGCTGACCTCCGGCGCCGCCGGCGCTTCGGGCAACTACGACGACACCGTGCGGCTTCGCCGTCGCCAGGCGCCGCCGCCGGCGCCCGAACCGGAACTGCCGCCGCCGCTGGAGGTCGCGCCCGAACCGCCACCTCCGCCTCCGCCTCGTCCCGAGCTGCGGGCGGCACGCGATCCCATGGCCGATCTCCCGAAGCGCTCCGGCGCGACGGGATGGATGATCGCCGCCGTGGTGATCCTGCTGGCGGTGGGCGGCGGCTATTACTACTGGACCAATCATCTCCATCCGCCGGAGCCGGTCGTCGCCGCCGCGCCGCCGCCCTCGCCCACGCCCCTGCAACCGCCGACCCCGCAACCACCGGCGAAGTCGGTGCGCGAGACGGTGGCCGAGTATCTCGCAACCAAGCCGGCGCCGGAGGCGATGCTCGCCAGGGCGCGGGATTTCGCCAAGGCGGGTGACATGGCTGCCGCGTTCCTCGTGTTTCGCCAGGCTGCCGAACAGGACAATGCCGCGGCCCAGGTCGAACTGGCGTCCTTCTACGATCCGACGCTTCCCGCCAAGGGGGGCTTCCCGCATGACGGCACCCAGGCGGCCGACTGGTATGAGCGCGCCGCCCTGACGGGCCTGGCGGAGGCGCAGCGCAAGCTCGGCCTTCTGCTCGCCAAGGGCGGGGCCGGCCTCGCCGCCGATGTGGCGAAGGCCAGGGTCTGGCTGCAACAGGCGGCGGCCCAGAACGATGCCGACGCGAGGAAGGCGCTGGACGGTCTCCCGAAATGAAGATGAGCCTGTTGCTGCCGGTGACGGCGTTCTTCCTCGCCGCGACCGCGCAGGCGCAAACGCAAAGGAAGCCGGCGAGCGCGCCTCCGCCCGGCAGCTTGACCTGTGGCGTCCTGAAGGCCGAAGCCACGAAGACCGGCTCAACATCCAGCTGGACCGTCTCGGGGCCTTCGGGAAAGAGCACGGAGACCGGCGTGCTGAAGAGCGGCCCGCGCTTCGACTGTCTCGACGGCACCGTGCTCACCGTCGAATTCACCTCGACGGCGGGCCATTCTTTCTTCGACGCCTATTTCCCCGACGGCACCAACATCGGCTACGGCCGCCAGCAGATCGACCGCCGCGGCAACCGCTTCGTCCTGCCTATCCAGGCCAAGGCCCGCATCGCCGCCCCGTATCGAGGCGCCTTCGACTACCACTGCAAGCTCAGCATGCCGGCAGACCCGATCTCGCCGGCCATGCGCGCGGAGTGCGCTTTTTAGCGTCTTTCCGAACAGGCTGGAACCAAACCATCAACCTCATGCCGAGGAGGCTGCGGAGCAGCCGTCTCGAAGCACAGGCACGAGCACCGTGCTTGCTGCCAATCCTTCGAGACGCTGCGCAGCCGCTGCTGCTCGGGATGGGTGGGGTGTTTGATCTCTATGCGAAGGCTATGATAGCCCGCTCCCGCCCCTCTCGAATTCCTACGGCACACGCTTCCATATCGAAGTCGTCCCGGAGGAACCTTTCATGCTCGACATCCCGTCTTCTGTTCCCGACGACCCGTCGGAGATCCTCGTCGATCAAGTCATGGCGGTTGCGCACCTGTCGCCCACGGCGAGCGTCGCCGTCATCGGACACCATACATTGCCCCTCCTTCTTGCGCTGATGCGGCGCGGTTGCCCCTGCGTGCGCAGCTTGCGTCCCGACACCGTGTCGCCGGATGGCGAGATCGCGGACCTCGCATGGATCGTCGACGTGGCAAACGAGGACGAGCTCTGTGAGGCGCTACAGGCCGCGCGCCGTCGCACCGGCGCCGGGGGCCGCGTGATCGTCGAAGGCATGGAGTGCGCCTGTCGTGACGGTCTTGCGGCCGTCCGACACCACGCGGCGTGTATGGGGCTCGACGTGGTCTCGTTCAATCACGTGGCGGGCCGCCTCGTCCTCAGACCAGCCGATACCCCACGCCCGGTTCGGTGAGAACGTGCTTCGGCGAGGCCGGATCGTTTTCGATCTTCTGGCGCAGCTGGCGGATGTAGACGCGCAGATATTGTGGATCGACAGTCTCGTCGCGCCAGACCTCGCGCAGCAGGTGCCGATGCGTCAGCACCTTGCCGGCATGGATCGCGAGTTGTTCGAGGATCTCGTACTCCTTGGGCGACAACTTCACCGCCGTGCCGCCCCGCTCGACCAGCCGGCGCACCAGGTCGACCTTGAGCGTTCCGCTGGCGAAGCCACGATCCGCCCCCTGCTCCTGCAGCCGGTGGCGCAGCGCCGCGCGCAATCGCGCCATCAGTTCCTCGGCGCCGAACGGCTTGGTGACATAGTCGTCCGCGCCCGAATCGAGGGCCGCCACCTTCGCCGCTTCCTCGCCGCGACCCGACAGGACGACGATGGGCACCGGCCCGAGCCTGCGGATGTCGGCGATCAGTTCGAGCCCGTCGCGATCAGGCAGGCCGAGATCGAGCAGCACCAGGTCGGGCCGGTGATGGCGAATCGCCTGCAGCGCTTCGGCGCCGGTCCCGGCCTCCACGACGCGGTATTCGTGCGCCGTGAGGGTCGTGCGCAGGAGCCGCCGGATCGGCGGCTCGTCCTCGACGATCAGGATGGTGGCGCCGTCAGCCGTCATTGGAGGACACCGGAAAACTCACCACGAACTCTGCCCCGCTGCGATCGCCGCGATTGCGCGCCGTGAGCGTTCCGCCCATCGCCTCGGCAAACCCTCGGGCGATGGCGAGGCCGAGGCCCGTGCCGGCACGGCGCCGGTCACCCGATTCGGCGCGATAGAATTTGTCGAAGATGCGTTCGAGATCGGCCTCGGCAAGGCCCGGTCCTTCGTCCCGCACGACGATCTCGACGCGGGCGCCCGCACGTTTCGCCTCCACGGAGATCCGGCCGCCCGCCGCCGAGTATTTGGCGGCATTGTCGAGCAGGTTGAACAGGATCTGCTCGGCCAGCACGAAATCGAGCTGGAGGGCCGGCAGATGCGCGGCTACCGCGGAGGCTACCTGGTGACCTGACAGGAGCGGCTCGGCCCGACGCAGGACGGTCGAGACGAGGTCACCCACTTCGACGGCCTCGCGCTTCGGGACAATCGCGCCGGCGTCGAGCCGCGTCATGTCCAGCAGGTTGCCCACGAAGCGGTCGAGACGCTCCGCCTCACCCTGTGCCGTCGCCAGCAGATCCTCGCGTGCCGCCGCATCGTATCGCGCGCCGAAGCTGCGCAGGCTGGAGAGGGCGCCGATGATCGAGGCGAGCGGCGTGCGCAGGTCGTGGGACACCGAGGTGAGCATGGACGAGCGCAGCCGCTCCCGCTCCGCCCCCAGGCGGGCGCGGTCGATATCCTCGGCGAGCGTCACGCGCTCGATGGCGACGGCAGCCTGGTTGCCGACGGCCTCGAGCAGGCGGCGCTCGCCTGCCGTCAACTCATGCCCCTCCTTGTTCGGCAGCACGCCAATGACCGCAATCGCCGAACGGCTGGTGCGAACGGGCACGAACAGCCACCGTCCGCCGGGCAGGGTATCGGTACCGCGCCCGGCCGGCCGGTCGGCATCCCATGACCAGCGCGCCGCGGCGAGGTCTGCCTCATTCAAGGCCCCGTCCGGCGGAAACGCGGCGCGCGTGGCGAGTTCTCCCGCCTCCGGCATGAGCACGACGATCTCGGCCTTGAGCAACCGCGCAAGGTGAGTGACGACGATCCACAGCAGATCGTACAGATCGACCACGCCCGCGATCTTGCGGCTGAAGGCGTAGAGCCCCGCCGTGGTCCGCGCCTCGCGCCGAGCCGATTCGGTTTGCATTCGGGTCCGGGCGGCCAGCGCGCTGGCGATGACCGCCACGACGACGAACAGGAAGAGCGCCATGACATTGGCGGGATCGGCGATCGTGAACTGGTAGAGCGGCGGCAGATAGAAGAAGTTGAAGCAGGTAACGCTCAGCGCCGAAACCCAGAGTGACGGCACCAGCCCGTGGCGCGCGGCGGAGAAGAGAACGGGCAGGACATAGACCAGCGAAATGTTGGGCAGCTCGACCAGGCGGTCGAGCAGCACGCCGGCCGCCGTCGCGACCGCCGTCGTCAGTGTGCCTTCGAGATAGGGCCCCGGCGTCAGCGGCACGTCGCGCAGCCAATCGCGCGGGCCCGCCTTCTGCTCGACTTCCGTCGAAGGTGCGACCTCGACGGCGAGGCCCGAACCCGAGCGCACCAGTTCGTCCACCACCGAGCCGTGCCGCAATTCGAACCAGCGGGACCGTCGCGACTTGCCGACCACGACGCGCGTGGCGTTGCGCGAACGGGCGAAGGCCACGATCTCATCGACCACCGAATGGCCCGGCACCGCGACGACCTCGGCACCAAGCTGGCCTGCCAGGCGCATCGCCTCTGCGAGGCGAGCATGCTCCACCTCCGAGAGCGTGGCGTGACGGTCCGTCTCGACATAGAGCGCGATCAGCTCGGCATCGAGCGCGTCGGCGCTGCGCTTGGCGGCGCGCACGGCATTGGCCGCGCCCGGTCCGGGATCGAGGCAGACGATCACCCGCTCGCCCGCTGCCCAGGGACCGGCGATGGCATGCTCGCGCATGTAGCTGCGCATCTGTTCGTCGACCCGAAGCGCGGTGCGCCGGAGCGCCAGCTCGCGCAGCGCCGTCAGGTTGCCGGGCGAGAAATAGTGGCGCAGCGCGCGCTGCGCCTGGTCACGCACATAGACCTTGCCCTCGGCAAGGCGTGCGATCAAATCGGCCGGCGTCAGGTCGATCAGTTCGACTTCGTCGGCAGCATCGACCACGTGGTCCGGTACGGTCTCGCGCACGCGGATGCGCGTGATCCGCGCCACCACGTCGTTCAGGCTCTCGATATGCTGGACGTTGAGGGTCGAATAGACGTCGATGCCGGCCGCCAGCAGCTCCTCGACGTCGAGGTAGCGCTTGGGATGGCGGCTGCCCTCGGCGTTGGTGTGGGCGAGTTCATCAACCAGGACCAGAGCCGGCCGCCGCTTCAGGATGGCATCGAGATCCATCTCCTGCAGGGTGCGACCGCGATAGTCGACGGATCGGCGGGGAACGATCTCCAGGCCCTTCAGCTGGGCCTCGGTCTCGATTCTGCCGTGCGTTTCGACCACGCCGACCACCACGTCGGTACCCTCGCGCAGTCGCCGGTGCGCGGCCGAAAGCATCTCCCAGGTCTTGCCGACGCCGGGCGCGGCGCCGAGGAAGATCTTGTGTTTGCCGCGCGACTCCTTCTCCGCCGCTTTCAGAAGCGCGTCGGGTGAGGGCCGAAGATCGTCAACGGCGGCGGGCATGCAACCCGATCATTGTCACCGCTTGGGCAGCGCGTCGAGAGCAAGGTTGAGCTGCAGTACGTTGACCCGGGGCTCGCCCAGCAACCCGTACATGCGGCCTTCGGTGTTTTGTGCGACCAGGGCCCGCACCTGGGCTTCCGGCAGGCCGCGCGCCGTGGCGACGCGCCCGACCTGCCAGGCGGCGGCCTCCGGCGAGATATGCGGGTCGAGGCCGCTGCCCGAGGCCGTCACCAACTCGACCGGAACGCCCTTGCCGAGTTTGCCGGCATCTTCCTTCACGCGGTCGATCAGGGCCTGTGAGGTCGGACCGAGATTGGAGCCCATCGAGTTGGCCGCGTTGTAGGGCGCCGGCACGGTCTTGCTCGGGTCCGCCGGATCGGTGTCGGTCGTGGCCGACGGCCGGCCGTGGAAATAGGTCTCGCCGGTGAAGGACTGGCCGATCAGGCTCGAGCCCACGACCTTGCCGTCCTTCTCGATCAGCGAGCCCGCGGCCTGGCGCGGGAAGACGGCGCCCGCGACGCCGGCCATCGCGAGCGGATAGGCGAGGCCCAGCAGGACGGTCATCAGGACCAGCATGACGAACGAAGCACGGAAATGACGAAGCATGACACTCTCCTTCAGGCGAGGCCGGTGGCCGCGATCACCACGTCGATCAGCTTGATGCCGACGAAGGGCACGACCAGGCCGCCGATGCCGTAGATCAGCAGGTTGCGTCGCAGCAGCGCGGCGGCGCCGCTCGGCCGGTACTGGACGCCGCGCAGCGCGAGCGGGATCAGCGCCACGATGATCAGGGCGTTGAAGATGATGGCCGACAGGATGGCGCTCTGCGGCGTCGCCAGGCCCATGACATTCAGCACGCCGAGCTGCGGGTAGAAGGCGATGAACATGGCCGGGATGATGGCGAAGTACTTCGCCACGTCGTTGGCGATCGAGAAGGTGGTGAGTGCGCCGCGTGTCATCAGCAACTGCTTGCCGATCGCCACGATCTCGATGAGCTTGGTCGGGTCGCTGTCGAGGTCGACCATGTTGCCAGCCTCGCGCGCGGCGTTGGTGCCGGTCTGCATGGCGACACCGACATCGGCCTGGGCGAGCGCCGGCGCATCGTTGGTGCCGTCGCCGCACATCGCCACCAGCTTGCCCTTGGCCTGCTCCTCGCGGATCAGGCGCAGCTTGGCCTCGGGCGTGGCCTGCGCGAGGAAGTCGTCGACGCCCGCTTCGGCGGCGATGGCCGCCGCGGTCTGCGGATTGTCACCGGTGATCATCACGGTGCGGATGCCCATGGCGCGCAGCTCGGCGAAGCGCTCGCGGATGCCGCCCTTCACGATGTCCTTCAGGTACACGACGCCCAGGATCTGGCCGTTGCGCGACACGCCGAGCGGTGTGCCGCCCTCCTTGCCGATGGTCGAGGCGATGCGGTTCACTTCCTCGACCGGCGGCACGACCCCCAGGGAGCGTGCGTGCTCGATCACCGAATCGATCGCGCCCTTGCGGATCACCGCGCCCTCGTGGTCGACGCCGCTCATGCGGGTCTGCGCCGTGAAGGGTACGAACTGCCCGTGCAGATCGGCCACCTCGACGCCGCGCAGCCCGTATTTCTCCTTGGCCAGCACGACGATGGAGCGGCCTTCCGGCGTCTCGTCGGCCAGGCTGGCGAGCTGGGCCACACGGGCGACTTCCTCCTCGGTCACGCCCGTCACCGGGATGAATCGCGTGGCGTGCCGGTTGCCCAGCGTGATGGTGCCGGTCTTGTCGAGCAGCAGCGTGTCGACGTCACCCGCCGCCTCGACGGCACGACCGGAGGTCGCCAGCACGTTGAACCGCACCAGCCGGTTCATGCCGGCGATGCCGATGGCCGACAGGAGCGCGCCGATGGTCGTCGGGATCAGGGTGACGAACAGGGCGATCAGCACGACGACGGATACCGCGCCGCCGGCATAGGTCGCAAAGCTCGGGATGCTGACGACCGCCAGCACGAAGATCAGCGTCAGGCCGGCCAGCAGGACGCTGAGCGCCAGCTCGTTGGGCGTCTTCTGCCGCGCGGCGCCCTCGACCAGGGCGATCATGCGGTCGAGGAAGCTCGATCCCTGCTCGGCCGTGATGCGCACCTTGATCCGGTCCGACAGGACGCGGGTGCCGCCGGTGACGGCCGAGCGGTCGCCGCCGGCCTCGCGGATGACGGGCGCGGATTCACCGGTGATGGCCGATTCGTCGATGGTGGCCACGCCCTCGACGATCTCGCCGTCGCCCGGCACCAGGTCGCCCGCCTCGACCAGCACCGTCTCGCCAACCTTCAGCGTGTGGGCGCGGCGCGGCTCGAACGTGTCGCCGACCCCGAGAAGCACCTTGGCCATGGTCTCGCTGCGCATGCGGCGCAGCGTGTCGGCCTGGGCCTTGCCGCGGCCCTCGGCAACGGCCTCGGCGAAGGTGGCGAACAGGACGGTGATCCACAGCCAGATCACGATCTGGATCTGGAAGCCGCTTCCGGCCACGCCGGTCGCCACGTCGCGCACGGTGAGGACGGTGGCGGCCAGCGCCACCATCTCGACGGTGAACATCACCGGGTTCTTCACCAACTCGCGCGGGTCGAGCTTGGTGAAGCTGCCGATCAGGGCCGGTTTCAGGATCGCGGGGTCGAAGAGCGACTGCGACTTGTCACGTTTGCTCATGATGACGCCTCGTTAGAACAGCGTGCCGGCCAGCAGGGCGAAATGCTCTGCGATGGGGCCGAGGGCCAGGGCCGGAAGGAAGGTGAGACCGCCGACGATCAGCACGGCGCCGACCAGCAGGCCGACGAACAGTCCGCCATGTGTCGGGAAGGTGCCGGCCGAGAGCGCGGCCTTGCGCTTGGAGGCCAGGGCGCCCGCTACCGCCAGCATCGGGATGATGATGGCGAAGCGGCCGACCATCATCGCGACGGCCAGCGTGCCGTTGTAGAAGACGGTGTTGCCCGTCAGACCGCCGAAGGCGCTGCCGTTGTTGCCGGCCGCCGACGTATAGGCGTACAGGATCTCGCTGAAGCCGTGCGGACCGGCGTTGGCCGGTCCCGCCAGCCCCACGGGAAGGACACTGGCCAACGCCGTGAACCCCAGGATGGCAAGCGGACAGCACAGGATCGCCAGCATGGTGAACTTCACCTCGCGCGCCTCGATCTTCTTGCCGACATACTCCGGCGTGCGGCCGACCATCAGCCCGGCCAGGAAAATCGCCAGGATGGCGAACAGCAGCATGCCGTAGAGGCCCGCGCCGACGCCGCCGATGATGATCTCGCCCAGCATGATGTTGAGCAGCGGGATCATGCCGCCCAGCGGCATGAAGCTGTCGTGCATGGCGTTCACCGCGCCGCACGAGGCGGCAGTGGTGATCACGGCGAACAGGGCGGAGAGCGGCGCGCCGAAGCGCACCTCCTTGCCTTCCATGTTGCCGGCGGCGTTGTCGACGCCCAGCGCCGCGATCAGGGGGTTGCCACCCGCCTCGGCCCAGTAGCAGACGACGACGCCGGCCAGGAACAGCAGGCCCATCGCGGCCAGGATCGCCCAGCCCTGGCGCTCGTCGCCGACGGCCCGGCCGAAGACGTTGGTCAGCGCCGCGCCGATCGCGAAGATCGACAGCATCTGCACCAAGTTCGAGAGCGCGGTGGGGTTCTCGTAGGGATGCGCGGAGTTGGCATTGAAGAAGCCGCCGCCGTTGGTGCCGAGCATCTTGATGGCGAGCTGCGAGGCCACCGGCCCCTGCGCAATGGTCTGCCTGGCGCCCTCGACGGTGGTCGCCTCGACGTAGGAGGACAGGTTCTGCGGCACGCCCTGCCAGACGTAGAAGACCGTGAGCAGCAGGCAGAAGGGCAGCAGCACGTAGAGCGTGACACGCACCAGGTCGGCCCAGAAGTTGCCGATGCCCTTCGACTGGGCGCGGGCGAAGCCGCGGACCATCGCCACGGCGAGCGCGATGCCGGTGGCGGCGCTCAGGAAGTTCTGAACCGAGAGGCCGGCCATCTGCGAGAGATAGCTCATGGTCGATTCGCCGCCGTAGTTCTGCCAGTTGGTGTTGGTCAGGAAGCTCACGGCGGTGTTGCCGGCGAGGTCGGGTGCCACGCCGGACAGGCCCTGCGGATTGAGCGGCAGCAGGTCCTGCAGGCGCAGCAGCAGATAGAGGAAGGCGAAGCCCACGATGTGGAATACGATCATGGCGCGGGCATAGACCCACCAGCTCTGCTCCTCGGCGGGATCGATGCCGGCGAGGCGATAGAAGCCGCGCTCGACCGGCAGCAGCACCGGCGACAGCAGGGTGCGCCGTCCCGCCATGACATTGTCGAGATAGCCGCCGAGCGGCCGCGTGAGCAGCAGCACGAGGCCGCAGAAGAGCGCGATCTGCGCCCAGCCGTTGAGAGTCATGGCCGCCTCAGAACTTCTCCGGCCGCGCCAGCGCGACCGTCAGATAGACGAGCAGAAGGGCGGCGAGAGCGCCGCCCAGGACGTAGTCGAAGCTCATGGCCGCCTCACAGCCTGCTGCACAGGCGTTCGTAGGCGATCAGCAGGCAGAACAGGACGAGGCCGCCGCCGAAGAACAGGATGTCGAGCATGGAAGTCTCCTTCGGCGGCATAGAAGGCGTTCCAGGCATAGGAATTCGAGCCGGCGGGCGCGCTGCCGGCATAGGAAATTCATAGGAATTTTCGCTTTTCTCCAGAAGCCGACATCTGATCGTTCCGCTCCCTATGCAAATCCTATGGCTTCGGGCCTCCGCACATCTGGATTTCCTAAGCTTGGGCGGCGTCTGGTGTTGCCGGCATCAGGGAGACAAAGGATGATCTGCAGAAGCTTGGTTTCGATGATGGCGGTGATTGCGTCGAGCGCCGCCTATGCCCAGGGCACGCCTGATCCGGCGACCACGCCGGCGGCGCCGGAGAAGGAGACGT
>VFQN01007360.1_pt1 | contig 11901 bp, 13 predicted proteins | sample 3512371 | NCBI WGS metagenome assembly VFQN01 (sample SAMN10412370, study PRJNA504923) | tailings metagenome | isolation source: Replicate 2 from Balatoc abandoned mine | place: Philippines: Itogon, Benguet | collected 2017-08-28
TGCACGACTTCGTCGCCGCCTGGACGAAGGTCATGAACGCCGACCGCTTCGACCTGGTGGCCAGATAGCCGCCAGCTGTTCCGGCTGCAGGATGCTCGGGCCGGGGTCTCCACGGAGGCCCCGGCCCTTGGTGTCTGCGGTTGAACCCCTCAGCTAGTTGTCGACGGAAAAGGTCACAATTGAAGCCGCTTCGACAGGCGTCACGGAGGAGAAGTCAGACTGAAAACGGACCCTCGAGACTCCCGCAGGCAAAGGAAGCTCGATCTGTGGTCGCGGCACTGACTCTGAACCGTAGAACTGAAGCGACTTCCGCGCAACGGCACTCATGAATCTGACTTCGAGATACGACGGGAGCGATGAGCCACAGACGTCAGTTAGCACCCTCCAGAACTGACTGAGGGCGGAGGGAGAATCCAACCGCTCTGCGATCCGCTCGACAAGGTCACCAACACGATCTCCTGTGTGGCGGAGCTCAACAACCACCGAGGCGAAGTAGTGATGGTCGATGATGATCGGAGTTGCCTGGTGGATAGAGAGCTGATGTACGCGTTGCTGTCCTGTGGTGGCCTTTACCTCCACCGAAAGGGCAGGTTCGTTGAACGCGAAGTCGAGATTGTCTGTGGGATTGGCGTGCCAGGCGCGCACCCAGTCCGAAGTCTGCTCAACCGCGTCAAGCAGGGTCAACTCGCCGATCAGACCGACCACGCTAGATCGCGCGGGTTCGCGAAGCCGCCAGAACAATGTGGCCCACTTGTTGACCTGTGCCTCTACATCGGCGTCGTAGGGCTCATCAGGCATCGCCTCCAACACCGCAATAGCGAAAGTTACGAAGAGCTTCCGAATCTCATGCTCGGCCGACGTACATCTGATGACAGAAGCCCTTAGAGACTCTGTGCCGTCTCCTTCATGCAACTGATAGATGGCCCCGTAGTCGGCTTCCAGCGAACTGAGCCTGAGCGACGGAGGCTTCCCGGAGGACTGGCGCGAAGCTACTACCAGGGTCCACGAGCCTTCGGAGTCAACTGAGGCAAACCACTTCCTCGACTTGGACAACGACTCGACCAGGAGGGACCCCTCAGGCAAGTCGGTCTCCAACCGCAACTCCTCGACTCCCTCGAAGGTAGCCAGAACCCGACCTCGCTTGAGCGGCACGTCAGGGTTCCACTTCCACAAGCCAGCCGATGCTCGACTTCTCCGGAATCCTCCATGCGGTCACCAGGTAGTCGCCGTAGTGCCTTCCGGTATCGCGTTCAAGAGCGCGCACCCGATGGAGCTGGAGAGTGAGTTCGGCATCAGGGTCAAACTCCTCACGATCACCCTTGTAGCCAGAGGCGTTTCGACCCTGGAAGAGTTGGAAGCCCCCATTCTTCGTCTCTTGACGTTCACCAGGATCACGCCCTTCTCGCATCCACAAGACGCGAACCGCAGCCCCAGGAGAACCGTCACGCAGCTTGGAGAGGTTCAAGAGAAGGGCTTGGAAGTTGGGTTCGGCAAGGAGAGACTCCGGGCTTACCGCAACGAGCAGTTCAAGCGCTTGTTCAAGAGTTGCGTAGCCACCCTTATGGCCGAAGTGAGTCATCTCCCAAACAACACCCGAAAGCTCCCTGTTCGCGCGTTCAAGAGCAACCGGCAGTGACAACGAATCTGCTCGAACCGGATAGTTGTCTGCAATCCAGCGATCCTTGGCCTTCACATGAATCATTGGGATCGAAATCACGGAGGCCCGCGTGGCCTTCATCTTGTTGTCCAAGAGGAACTGCCGCTTCCAGTCCTTGAGCGATTCCCTGCCAGCCTCAATCTCACGAAGCGCTTCGAGCATGTCCTTCTCGTGCTTGACATACATCTCAAAGTCCTCGCGAACGTCAGGCTCCAAGTAGACCCGACAGAGCCCGATGTAGCTCGCCTTGTAGCCGAAGAAGCGAGCCCTTTGCTGGACGGTATCCGCCGTGCGACCTCCAGGGCCGCGAGGCATGTACGTGACTGTCAGGCCCTCGACGGTGAATCCCCGGTCAATGGCCTGGCCACCCACGAGTATGTAGGACTGGGTGGGGACCCAGCTGATGACCGGCGTTTGACCCTGCCGGGTATTCACTTCCACGATGTTCAAGTTGCGAAAGACAACACCTAAGGCTCCCCAACAAGCGTCGAAAGAAGCCAGCGCAGGATAGAACTGCTTTAGGCCAGACCATGCTGTCTCGAACTCGAGTTGCAGCTTGGCCGGAAAGGCCTCGTCGGCATGTTCGTACTTGTCTTGCCAGTCCTTTTTCATGCTGGCAATCCATCGGACAAAGTCCGCATGGGAGTCCTTCTGCCGCGAAGGGTGAACAAGCATTGAGCGCGTCTTGGGCTTCCCCGATACGACTACGTGGGCCACGCCAACAAGGAACTCAAGCATTGCATGCCGCAAGCCTTCCGGTGGAGGGCCGCTCGGATGGTCTGCGGCGGCGATGTCATCTTGGCTAATGGAGTTGACCAAGTGGCTGTTGCCTGAGAAGTATGTGTCGCCACCGGTATACCCATCGCCAGGCTCCAAGACGCGAACGAAGTCTGGAGATAGGGCGTCATCGATGGCGATCAGAAGCGGCGCCTGTGGGGTCGCCGTGTACTGCAGGTAGTAGTGCCCCGGTAGCGCCTCCCGCAAAGCAAGCAGGTTTCCATAAGTTGCGGACTGTCTGCCCTTCTTCGCCAAGGTATTCAGGCTCGCTTGGTCTGCCTCATCATCGATGATCAGGACTCGCTGGCCGGAGAAGTCGACCTCACCGAACAGTTCGGTGAGGTTGAGGATCCCACCGTGGTGCTTGAGAACGACGACAACAGCGGTCTGCTTGTATGCCTTGGGCGTTGAGTCGCTACTCCAATTCGCTTGAACATTCTGGAGTTGCTGCTCGATCTGCTTCATAGACTGTTGCTTGTCATTCGGAACCGCGAACAGCCAGCCGTCCTTGTCGGCGCTGCCCAAGTCCTGCTTGAGCCTACGTTCGCCCTGTGCCAGCAGAGGGTTAGAGATTCCGCTGATCACGATGATCAGAGAGAAACCGTTGTCCCTGGCGAGCGAAATCACGCCCTCATAGGACAACGTCTTCCCAGACTGGACTCGACCTACGACAAGACCAGTAGTGCCCGGACCAGCTTTCAGCGCTCCGCCGAGCACCTCAATCGCGCTAGCTCGAACCGCATCGCGAGCTTGCTCCTCAACGACATTCTGCAGGAAGCCTTCGAAGGTCTCTCCGAGGACCAACTCTCCACCTCCATTAGTGGGGGAGGCCGGAGTCAAGAAGCTGTGGCTCATACGTCACTCCTGATCCGCTTAGACAGTGCGCTGCTGAGAAGCCCGTTGACCTGCCTCATGAACTTGGCAGCGCTCTCACCGTCTCCAGCCGTCGTCTGAAGACTCTCGGCCACTACTAGTGCCACCGCGATTCGAAATACGGCCTCCAGGGCATCGGAACTACCAAGGGCGAACTGCTTCATAAATGAGTGACCGGTGTTGACGGAAAGGTTCGCCTGAACATTGCCAGTCCCAGCCTCGACCTCCACGTGACGCACTAGCCAGTCCGCGCCTTCCGGACGATTGACGGCGGTGATCGTCACGGTCCAGAGACGATCGTCGTGACTGAAGGCAAAAGACTGCGAAACGTCGGCCGGGTCCGTCTCGGAGGCAATAGGTGAGACATCGACATCAGCGCCGCTCGCGGAACTCTCAACAACGCCCGCTAACGCAGGTGGGATCTCCTGCTGCGCCACTTCGACCGTATTCTCCGCGGCCGTACGTATCCGTTTGAGTTCTGAACGACTTGCCTGACGCGCACGGTAGTTCTCCGCCTGGCGTAGAAGCGGGAGCGGTTCATGGTCCAGCACTTCCCTAAGCCGCTCATGGAACTCCTCCTCCAGACCGAGCCACTGGAAGCCGTCCTTCGTATGACTTACTGGAAGCCCCTCGATCTCAAGCTCTCCAAACAAACGCTGAGAGCGATATGAGTTGTCCTTCCCATAGATCCGAGTCGGACGGTACGGAGACTCGCCTGTTCCTAGAATCACCCGTCCTCGACGAAAGAGTGAGAGGCCGTTACCACTGGTCTTTCCTTCAGCACGAATGGCCGCCCAGCCCTTTACATGAATCCGATCGTCAAGAGTGAATTCGAATTCCTTCCTCCACGCCTGAGGTTCGACAGGAACACCAGCAACCGAGCCTGCCCGATAATCAGGAACCTGCAGAACCTCAGGCTCCACAAACTTCATTTCTTGGCCAGCTACTGAGAGCACCAGGCTTCCGTTCCGAAGAAAACCGCGGTATATCTCCCGCAGATGATCTCGAACCTTCCCGAGCGTCCGACCTCGGAGGAACTGATTCAAGTTCCAGAGTTCGATTGCGGTGTAATGCTCTTCGAGCGAGCCTTGGACTACATCCACGCGGATCACTTCGGCCTTCTGCCGAAGCACTGATTCCATATCGAACTCAACGACGTAAACATTCGGATCTCCGATGCTTGTCGTTACAACTCTCCAGTTCTTGGCAAACCAAATGGAGGCACTCTTCATCCCCATTCCGAACTCGGAGAGACCCGTCCTGTCGGGAGGGAGCTCAGCAGCCTTGAACGCTCGATCGAAGTCTGACCTCGCGATTCCGCCCGCGTTGTCAATGATCGTTACGCGTCCACCGTCTCGGTCCTCGTATGAGATGTCTACCCGGAGAACATAGTCAGGGTCCTGTTTGCGAATCTCCCCCGCTGTCCTGGCTGCACTCTGGATCGCGTTATCAACGTACTCAGCAAGGGCGTACCAAGGTTCGTAGTTGAGGTTACTCAGGACACCAAGGATCGAGACCCCTGGGACGATGCTTACAACGGATTCGTCATCACCTATCGGCGTCAAGCCAGCATCCACATTCACATTGGCCCCTAAGCCGCCTCTTCAAGCGGCACCGCCAAGGTTTGGAGAAGAGGCCTCGCTATCTCCTCGACTACCCGCGCGTTCACCGCATTACCTAGTGCTTTGTACGCCTGGAGATCGCTCTCGGGCAATCGAATTGACTCGAGACTCTGCAGTCGAGCGCACTCTAGAGGGGTCATGTAACGACGATCCCACCCGAGGATAGGGACTTGCGTGTGGGTCATTGCGATGAGACTGGGCGCCGTGTTTGTCCGCTTTACCCGCACCCCGGAGGCCCGTATCTGAAGCACGTAGTCATTGATTGAACGACGGCCACCTTGAGCATTCCACTCAAACTTCTGAAGGCTAGAAGGCATCTCCCAAACCCTGGAGCGCTTGAGCCACGGATCGAGCCAGTATCGATTGGCTTGATAGAAGTCTCGATTCTGCTCGATGAACTTCACCTTCCAGTCCGGAAAGCGGTACTCCAGCCGGCGCGCATGGCTCGGAAGATTCTTCAATTGGAGGTCGGTGTCAAGACCACGCAGGCTCACGCCGAAGTTCCCCCGGTACTTGTCCAGAGACTCCGGGCCAAGTTCAGCCAGCAGTGCAGCGGGCGTCGCGTTCTTGAAGGGATACGTCGCTCCAAACTCCATAGCCCAGATGGGGAATGACGGGAGCTTCACATCCACTGGAGACGACCGAAGGAAGTCGTCCCAGATCTCGATCGCTCTGAGTGTCTGATCAGGGACCGCTCGGACCGCGGAAGGCTCGGCGTCCAGCACGTCGCGAATGTCAGTTGGAGACGCGTTCTTCTTCGGCCACTGAAAGCTTTCCAACCCGTCCTGGGAGCCCACGAAGTACGCACGTTCTCGTACTTGGGGCACCGCAAAATCATGCGGGGAGAACTTCTCGATCTGCACGTCGTAGTTCAGGTCTCGCAACATTCCCTTGATCGTGGCGAGAGTCTTGCCGCCGTTGTGGCGCAAAATGTTCGGCACATTCTCGAGAATGAACGCGCTAGGGCGCTTCGCATCCAGGATCTCGAAGACCTTGAAGAACAGTCGTCCTTGGAGCGTGTGCTCAAACCCGAGTTGCTCTCCTGCCTTGGAGAAGGGCTGGCACGGGAAACCCGCAGTCAATAGGTCATGATCTGGCACGTCACGACCAACTTGGCTGAGTTCGGACAGATCACCCCAGGGAGTTAGGCCGAAGTTGTCCGCATACAGGGTGTTGAGAGTGGGTTCCCACTCTGCCGCGAAGACTGCCTTACCCCCGAGACGCTCCAACGCAACATGAAAACCGCCGAGTCCGGCAAAGAGGTCAATGAAGGTGAAGCCTTCTGTGGGGCGCTTGACATTCACGCAGTCAGGTTATCTGGGGGGTGTGACATGAGAAGTTGTCTTCTGTCGGCGCGGCGCAACCTTCTGAGGCCTCGAGCAGGCAAGCGTGCGCATCCTTCGAATGACAAAGAGCAGGCAGGAAAGATTGGCCGCCAAGACGATCAGGCCCATTTCGAAGCAGAGGTCACGTCGCGCACGGGGGCTAGCCTGTCCGCATGGCTGAGGGAAGAGCATCCACCGGCAATGACGGGTTCACCGCGGACGAGCGCGCCGCGATGAAAGAGCGGGCGGCCGAGCTGCGTGCTGAGGCGAAGCGGGCCAAGGGCGCCGCGAAGGCCGAGGCCGAACTCAACGACCTGCTCGAGGCGATCGCCAAGCTGCCCGACGAGGGCGACCGGGCGCTCGCCACGCGGCTGCACGAGCTCATCATGGCGGCGGCTCCGCAACTGGCGCCGCGCACCTGGTACGGCATGCCCGCCTACGCGCTCGACGGCACAGTGCTGTGCTTCGTGCAGCCCGCCAGCAAGTTCGACACCCGCTACACGACGCTCGGGTTCAACGAAACCGCGCAGCTCGACGACGGCGCGATGTGGCCGGCGTCGTTCGCGGTGACGAGCATCGGGGCGGAGGAGGAGAAGCTCATCACCGAGCTGGTGCGGCGCGCCGTCGGCTGAGTTTACTAATCAGTAGAATCTGGTTTTTACCAAATGGTAAAGTTTGGATTGTACTCTTTGGTAGAATGATCAGGCGAGGTGACCAGATGAAGCAGACGGATGCAGTCTGGCGCACGCTGGTTGACCATGCTCTCGACGGTCGCCGAGAGTGGCCCAGCACGGCCGAACTGGCGTGGCATGCGGGAGTCGGCCAGCAGCTCGCATACAAGGCCCTCGCAAGACCGATCGAGATCGGCGCGGTCACCCGCCACCGCCCGCCGGCAGGGGGCTTCAGCGTGACCGACACCGAACGGGTGCTCACGCTCTTTGCTGTCAGTCGCACGTTGCGGGAGGCGACGGCCACAACGCTCGAAGCGGCCCACGAGCTGACCGAGCGCGTTGCACACTACGCCGTCGGGGGAACGCGGGCGGCCGTACACCACCTCGACGGGCGCAACACGATCGCCGATCACGGCGCGGCCATCCTCTACGTGCCGACCGGCAGCGACCTCACCCACCTTCCAGATGGCGACAGTGCGCTGGTTTCCACCATCGACATCCCGACGCTCGAAGTCTGGGGCGACGGATACACCAGCCGAGCGCAGACCTACGCCGACCTGTTCGCTCAGCCGGGGTGGCAAGCCAGCGAGTTCCGCCGCGCGCTCTGGCGACGATGGTTCAGCGTCGACGACTGGTCGCGAGGGGAGACAGCCAGTGGCTGAGCTTCCGTTCGATGACGAGGGGCACCTCCTCGAGGTTCTCGACTTTCTCGGTGACGAGCTTGAGCCCTCGATTCTCATTGGCGGGTGGGCGACCGTGCGCCGTGTCGGCGGAGAGATCAGCCGCGACATCGACCTCATCATTGCGTCCGATGCTGTTCGCCAGAAGATCGAGGCGACCCTGTCTGAGCTCTCGCGCTCAACACACCTGCAAGGAACGAAATGGCGCGGCACGTTCGACGGCGTGCACGTCGACGTCTACCTTCCGCATCAGTCGCAGCTGGGCGGCGTGTTGCGACTGCGCGTCGAAGAACTGGCCAAGCACACCGAGAGGCTCGAAGGCTCACGGTGGCAGCTGCTCACCATCGAGGCGCACACCATCTCTAAGTTCGCGGCGCTGCTCGACCGTCCAGACACAGAGAAAGGCTTCAAGGATGCACGCGAGATCGTGCGGCTACTCGAGGCCCGGGTCGACCCGTCGATGGCGTGCCGTGTTCTCGCCGCTGCCACTGCGGGAAGTCGAGACGACTTACCGCAGCATGTCGCCGCCGTCTTCGACCTCATCGGACCCCGCGCGAAACCGACGAAGCCGCAACAGAAGCTCCTGCAACAGGCGCGACGTGAGTGGCTGAGGGCGATCGAAATAGCCGTGCGGGACACGACCCGAGCACGCCCTCCGTTGCTCTGACCGCGCGGCCGCGGCGCCGCATCCGTCATTCGAAGATGACGTAGACCTTCTTCAGCGGCTCCGTGACCTCCCAGAAACCCTGCCAACCGACCGGGAAGATGACGAGGTCGCCGGGCTCGATCTGCTGCGGCTGCTTGCCGTCCTCCGTGACCGTCATGCGACCCGAGATGACGTAGATGACCTCGCCGCTGTCGGTGAACTCCCACCGCGAGCGGCCCGGGTCGGTCTCCCAGATGCCGACGTCGAGCGAACTGGCCTTGCCGGAGAACACCTCGAGGTAGGTCGTCGCGATGTCGGCGCCGAGCGGGTCGGCCAGCGGCAGTTCGAGCGGGGTGTGGGTCTGGTCGGCGCGGGTCACATTGCCGGTGCGGCAGACGATGGCCATGAAGGTGCCTCTCATTCGGTGGATAACTCTGTCCAATCCTATGCGTGACATGTAACATCGCCGCATGTCGTCTCGAGCCCGCGTCAGCGCCTACCGCGACCGTCTGCGCGCGGAAGGGCTTCGGCCCGTGCAGGTGTGGGTGCCCGACGTGCGCTCATCGACCTTCGCAGCCGAAGCTCAGCGGCAGGCCGCGCTCGTGGCAACGACCTCGGCCCAGAGCGACGACATGGCCTTCGTCGAGGCGATCAGCACCACCTGGGACGAGTGAGGCGCGGGGAGATCCGGCTGGTCGCCGGAGGGGTCTACGCCCGCAAGCCTCGACCCGCCGTGGTTCTCCAAGACGACCTCTTCGCCGCCCTTGACTCGGTGACGGTCTGCCCGCTCACGACGACCGTCGTCGACGCCCCCCTGCTGCGTGTTCCGATCGCGGCAACCGAGATCTCGGGAATCGACGCCGACAGTTATGCCATGGTCGACAAGCTCACCACGGTGAAGCGCACCAACGTCGGCGACGCCGTGGGCGAGCTCACCGCTCAGCAACTGGCCGACATCGAGCGCCGGGTTCTGGTCTTCTTGGGCATCGCTCGCTGAGCGCGCGGCCTACAACCCGAGCAGCCGGTCGGTATCGCCGAACACCTCGAGTCCCGCCGCGTGGGCCGTACCCTCCAGCAGGGTGCGGCCCGCCGCGTCGCGGTGGCGCAGCGTGATGCGCGCATCCAGCGTCTCTTCGACCCGCTGGTGCATCGCGGTACGCAGCGGAGCGTGCAGCAGGCCTCCGCGCACCCGCTCGGCCTCGAGCTCGAGCAGGCCGTCGCGGCCCTCGATGCTCCACCGCACGTGGCTGTCGTCGATCTCGAGGCGCCGCTCGCGGGCGCGCGTGTAGGTGGTCCAGCGGTGCAGCCGCCCCTCGCGCTTGAGGCCGACGATGAAACCGCGGAACGACCCGCCCAGCCACGGGATGATCGCCACCGACCCGATCAGGCTCGCGCCCGTATCCGAGCCGTCGGGCGCCTCGATGTGGTTGCTCGCCATCCAGACGTAGCCGGCCGGGAAGGCCTTGCCCCAGTCCTTCTCGATGTAGCCGCGGCCACCGTCGAAGCTGCGGGTCGCGCCCTCGACCTCGAGCTCGCCGGCCAGCCCGTGGCCGAACGAGACGATGCCGTGAAAGCACTCCATGAACGGCACGAGCCCGTACCAGCCCATGATGCCCGGTTCGCGCAGCGTCACCGGCCAGGGGTCGAGCGCGGTGGTGTACCGGATGCTGCCCCGCAGCTGCGGCAGGTCGAGCGTGACCCCGCTCGAGTCGAAGGTGTTGCCGCCGACGCGCACCGCGAACCGATCGCTCGCCGCCTCGAAGTCGGCCGGATCGAACCGGTGGTACCAGCTGCGCCCCGTCCGGCCGTCGAGCACCTGCACGAAGGCTTCATCGCGACCCTCACCGTCGGCACCGCCCGCCCCGGCCAGCCCGCGGAACACCCCCGGAATCACCGCCCACCGCTGCGAGCGGTCGGCCGACACGAGCTTGATGTACCACCCCTCGAAGTACCCGCGGCGAACCCCCCGCCCGTGGAAGGCCTCGGGGTGCCGCACTCCGCGCACGTAGTCGACCGGGGTTCGCATGGCGCCACCCTATGCGGGCTGCGCTCGTTCGTGCCACGGCGACGACGGGAGGGCGCCGCGCGGTCAGCTCAGCGCTGCGGAACTCGGTGACTGCATCATCACCGCTCGACCCTTCCAGATCTGCGGATGGGAATGAGAGCGGTTCGCGATCATCCGCAGCTCTGGAAGTGCGGTCACGGGGAGACTCGCCAGATCGCCGTGCCACCGACCCTTCGCCGTTGTCGGCCCGCCTCGATAGCGTGAGGCCACTGATCGGTCGTCGACCGATCGCAGGAGAGAGGAACTGTCGATGGCGACGACGGCGCACGAAGGTTGGTACGACGACGGCAGCGGTCGGCAGCGGTGGTGGGACGGGCAGCAGTGGACGGATCGCTATCAGGACCCGTCAGCGGCGCCGAGCGCAGGGGGCCTCATCGATCAGATCAAGGCGGAGGCCGTCGCAGGCGCTCAGCCTCGGCCGGCCCCGCAGGGCATGAGCTACGTCGTTCTGCAGGTGGTGCTGAAAGAGAAGTTCTTCGGGTCGGGCTCGGGCAACCTGACAGAGCTCGAGCGGGCCATCAACGCCCAGGCCGCCCTGGGCTACCGGCTGCACACGATCACGACCTCCGCGTCGGGCAGCAAGGGCATGGGCGGCGGCGACCGTATTCAGGCGACGCTCGTGTTCGAGAAGCTCACGTAGGGCACCGTTCGGGCACGAACAGGCTGTGCCGCGGGGCTACGCTGAACCGGTGATCGTCGGCCTCGGCACCCTGCTCAACATCGTCACGATCGTCGTCGGCGCCGCCATCGGCGTGCTCATCGGCAACCGGCTGCCCGAGCGCACCAACCGCGTCGTCACCGACGCCCTCGGCCTCATCACGATCGTGCTCGGCGGCCTCAACCTCATGGCGCTCACCGACACCGACTTCGTCGCAGCGGTCGGAGCCGGCGGCACCTTCCTCGTCGTCATCGGCGCCCTGCTGATCGGCAGCATCGTCGGCTCGCTCGGCGGCATCGAGGCGCGGCTCGAGCGCTTCGGCGGCTGGCTGCAGCGTCGGTTCACGCGGCCTGCGGCACGGGATGCCCGCGTCGAGCATCCCGATGGCGCCCCGCTCGCCCTCACCGGTCGCGACCGCTTCATCACCGGGTTCGTCGACGCGTCGCTCGTGTTCGCGATCGGCCCGCTCGCCATTCTCGGCGCCTTCCAGGACGGCACCGGTCAGGGCTTCGACCAGCTCGCCCTCAAGGCCACGCTCGACGGCTTCGCCTCCGTCGCCTTCGCCGCGTCGCTCGGCTGGGGCGTCGCGTTCTCGGCGATCCCCGTCGGCATCTGGCAGGGGCTGCTGACGGTGCTCGCGTTCTTCCTCGGCACCGTGATGTCGGGCGCGGCGATCGCCGCCCTCACCGCGACCGGCGGCGTGCTGCTGCTGGGCGTCGGCCTGCGCCTGCTCAACGTGCGCGCGGTGTCGGTGGCCGACATGCTGCCCGCCCTCATCGTGGCGCCCCTGCTCACCGTGGGGGTGCAGGCGCTGCTCGGCTGAGGCGAGGGCCGCGCGGTGCGCGCGGTGGCCCGCCGTGATGCGTTAGTCGACCACGTTGGTGAGCGGGTCGATCGGGCGCACGACCGCGCCCCGGGCATCCTCGA
>VFQN01007361.1_pt1 | contig 11898 bp, 11 predicted proteins | sample 3512371 | NCBI WGS metagenome assembly VFQN01 (sample SAMN10412370, study PRJNA504923) | tailings metagenome | isolation source: Replicate 2 from Balatoc abandoned mine | place: Philippines: Itogon, Benguet | collected 2017-08-28
TATCCGATCTGTTCCGTAGAAACGAGTCTTTCAAGTTGGGAGAGCGAATTTTCCACCTCGATACTTACTGTTAGACGAAACGATGACAGTTTAGGAGAGTGAGAAGAAAGAGGAAAGAGAACAGTACCTGAGGAAGTAATAGTAGAAGAAGTCAAGGTATAAGGCAGTCTGAATGAAACCACAGATATAGACGATCCAGTTATGTTGATAATAAGGTTCATGGTATGATCGATACACCCAATTGACAATATATAAAGCACGATAGATGCCAAGTAAGAAAACATAATGTCCAGTTAAATTTTCAATTTCACGATATCGTTGTAATAGGAATAACTGAGGGACAATGGCAAGGGCTTCGAGATAGATGGAAAATGTCCAAAACATCTAGGAATTGAGCATCAATGAAAGGGTGTACAAATAAAATAGTAGGGTGGAACTTACATCAATAATGCTGAATCCTTGAAGAATATTGGTAATTATACCAAGAACAGCACAAGGCAAGACAGCAAACTGCCAGTGCAAGAACGAATCATGAGCTTTATCGTAAGTTGTTTTAAATGGTTCCATGTAACGAATCATGTAGATAATGTAGGAAGTGCTACTAATGTAAAGAATCTTCATAATTGTGTTGTACAAGGAATAATAGGTTGTAAATAGGTCGAGGTATCGAGCAACAAAAACAACCAAATATAACTCTTGTGTCTTTGCTGAGATACCTACTGCATTTTTAGTCACACGTAACCGTAATAACAGGACTAAAATACTAAAGACATGGGCCATGTCCCCAGCAAGTCGAAAAATGTTCATCATTTTTCAGAAGAGTTCACCAAAAGACTCGAGGAAGCGGAAAACCACACTGATGAGACTTGGAAAAGAAAGAAGAAGTTCCTCGTTGTTGCCCTCAAAAGCTTCGATATAATTAGTTTAGTTCAAAAAGTTTCTCAGCACAGAGAGAGAAAATCATTAACTATTTACGTATTTCAACAACTCGTCAGTTAAGCATTTCCTTACTGTATCAACTGTATCATTTACAAAAATGCAAGATCGAACTCATTCTTTGGCTCGAAACCTGTCGGTTGCTGACCAGGTGATCTCTGTATGGAGTCTATTTCTGTTGTCATATCTTGAGGAATGAAATCGCTACTGGAAAAGTCCGTTGCTGAAGCGAATTTCAGCTAGTCAACCTAATCAAAGAGTGATACGACATTTAATAGGAGATGTCTTACCTTCCAGCTAATTTTGTTGCTTAATGGTAATGAAAGGTTCTGAAGGATTCGTTGGTGCAGGTTCTGATCAATTTGTGCAGTTTCCTGCATTTTTTGACTCGAGATAAAGGGAATGGATGGGTCACGACATTTGAAAGCCTCGAATGGACTCTGTGTTAATGATGCTGAGTGAGGACTATCAATCTTGCGCTTTTTACGAGATCTAGAACTTTCGCCGGTTGCAGATGTGGTCTTAGTGTCTGGTCTTTCTTCAGTGAAGGATAGAACCGAGGCTTTAGGATGGACAATAAAATCCAACCCAACCATGGAGGCAAACAGGCCACATTTCACATGGTTAAATTGCCCTTGTGTTTCTAATCTGACTGTAAAGTTCATAGTCTCGTCACTATTGGATGGAATTAGTCGGTGACAGAGCAATTGCCCAGTTTTGCTGTCATAACCGACAAGCTCGTAATTCAATTGAAAAGTTGTTGTTTCGCGGGGCGGTGCCTGAACCTGAATTGTTAACATTTGATCCCTTTCACTAAGCACCAGGAATCTTTGCGATTTCGATGCCAATGCCGCAAATCGAATGATATCTCCAGCAATAGATTCTGAGCAGTCTATTTGCCGAGCAAGAAGCATGGGATTCAAACCCTCTACACTTTGAAAGGATAGCATTCCCGCTTCGCTGAGTTTTTCGAGGATATCTGCGGATAGATTTGGGCATTGAGAGAACACATTGGTATGCTTCCATTCCCAAAGTCGTGTATTTAAGGCCCGATCGAGAAGTATGGTGGACTCCAAAGTCTTTCCCCACCCTTTAATAATGCTCAGTTCATGCAGTGCTCTTAAAAGTCGTATTGATTTTTCAACTACCTCTGCTTGCTCGATTCTGAGATTGAAGTCGGAGATCTGGAATTTGGACGAAACCACAGCCTGAAGAAGAACGAACGCCTTCTGGTCGAGTGATTGAATCTTTGCATTTAATGGAAACCGAACTTGTCGGGAGAATCCGTTGAGTGTCTTTTTATCCGATTTTCTGATGGGTTTATGAGTTTCTTCGCATTCTGCGAGCGTTTTCAGGACTGAGAGCAAGTCACAGTTGGATTCCATCTTCATCAGTAATAGCATAGAGGAGAAGCGAGTGAGATGACGTGACATCACATGAACTTCTGGCAACGGAACTACAGAAGTGGAGCTTGTGAATTCGATAAGCCGCTGCTCTGCTAAACTCGAGAGAGCTCTTTGATTGGTTAGAGTGGGGTTAAGAAAAGGTGCAATCTTACTTTATGGACAGTTCTTGTAGTTGTTGGTTTAAAAGCTGAACAGCTGCCGCCTCCCCCATGTTTTTTCGGAGTTGTTTTTTCAAGCTATTTCTACAATCAAGATAAACCTCTAAGCAAATTATGAATTACCTGATGGCGAAAAGAGTTGACTTCATCCAGACAACGCAATCTGTGAGGTTAGTTATGGTATACTGCGATATTTCGGCCGCAATCACTTGGCAAAAGAACACAAAGTAAATTTAGAAAGAAATTGAGGAATTGGATTCGTTTGTTCAAAATACCTTCGACTACCATGTTTTTCAGCTTTGACTCGACAATTTCCGCATTTAATCCGATTCCCGCATAATAAGACTCGTTTTCCCTCGATGTCATTATTACCGCTTTACCTTGTACATCATACCCTGGACGTCCAGCCCGCCCAAGCATTTGTATGACATCAGAGCGACTGATATTCTCATAACCCTTATCACTTCCTCGCCACGAATTCGTTCCTTTTATTACGACTAAATGAGCTGGTAGATTCATTCCTTGTGCAAGCGTGGTTGTGGAACACAAAATTTGGATGTAACCACACGAAAATAAATGCTCAATTATCGTTCGGTCATCTGGAGAAAGACCTCTGTGATGAAACCCATACCCTTGTTGGGCTAGAGTCCTCAATGTCGGATTGGAAATCGCTGCCAATTCACTGGTCAAAGTTGATGGAGGTTGTCGGAAAGGGATTGTGTGTTGTTCGCTGAGCTTCAAAGCCTGATTTTCCGCATTTCGCTTACTTGAACAAAACACAATGCACTGCTTTCCATCGCCATATCGCAGAATTATCTCCTTTACCTTCGGTTCCAGGGAACGTTCAAACAGAAACGGGTTTGATTTATCTGGGTATGAAATTGTCTTTATTTCGAGTGGCACAGGACGATAACTTTCATCAAATTGCAAAATTGTGCTCGGGTGGCAACCAAGCCAAATGCCAACATCCTCAATGTTCGGCAAAGTTGCACTTAACGCCACGACTCTCGAGCTGAAATCACGCAAATCAAGCGAATAGTCAGAACTCGAAGCAATTACCTGATGTTCAAACCTTTGGTTTTTGCTACAAGCAGCATTCTTACAATGACCGATTCCAAAACACCTCCTCGTTCTTCTTCTGCGAGATGATGAATCTCATCAAGTAACAGTAAATTGATTCCACAGAGCACAAATGTGTGATTTCGCCAGCATCGAGTCAAGCAGTCCCATTTTTCTGGTGTTGTGATGATAATGGCAGCCTTAGAAATTAAATTTAAGCAATTCTGTACATCAGAATCACCTGTTACTTCTAATACAGTCAATCCTACAGTGGAAAATCGACTGTGCCAATCTGTCCATCTTTGTTGGCACAAGGCTTTGTTTGGTGCGATATAAACGCATTTTAATCCCTTTGGGCCGTGGCGCATCAATGCGTGACAAATGGCCAATTCTAGCACGACAGTCTTTCCAGATCCACTTGGGGCAGAGACAATCACATTCTCGTCACTTGATAATATTGTGTCCAGAACTTGACTCTGCATTTTGTTGAAGTAAGTAAATGGGAAAACATGTTGAAAGTGAACTGGGATAGTCTCATCGACGCGTAACAATTGAGATGAATTCATCATTCAAATAAGCTATAACTCTTATGTTTTTTATCTTCTAGAAAGAATTCTGGAGAATTTGTTATTCAAAGCATGTCAACATATCTTCCTCAGAATTTTTTCATTTGGCAAGTAATCCGAAAAATCAAATCTGTACAAAAACTGAAAATAGTGTAGGGATGAGGTTTATTTATTATTACTTATCTATGGAGGTTATGTGTTTCTAAAGTTTGATCGAGTTGGCAAATTTTTGTTTTTGTTTTAGGATGATAGATACGAAAATTATTCTTGGAAATACTATGAAACACATTTTTACTCCATTGTACCAAATTCAAACAAAGTTACTATTCTTTTATTCTTTATCCTCCGTTTTGACTTTCTTCTCCTTCTTAGGCTTCTTTTCTTTCTCTTCTTCAGCATCCTTTTCCTTCTTCTCGGCGTTTTGTAAAGATTGCTTTGGGATCAACACTGAGTGGATATTTGGAATCACACCTCCTTGAGCAATGGTGACATGTGCGAACAACTTGTTCAACTCTTCATCATTTCTATTGAGAGCACTATTAGAAAAGCTCAAGATGAAGAAAAAATTTGGACGAACCTAACAGCTAATTGGATATGTCTTGGAATAATGCGGGTCTTCTTGTTATCACGGGCAGCATTGCCGGCTAACTCAAGAACTTCAGCGCTTAAGTACTCAAGGACGGCGGTCATGTAAACAGCGGCGCCAGTGCCAATGCGACTGGCATACTTTCCCTTTTGCAAGTAACGACGAATACGAGCGACAGGGAATTGTAAACCGGCTTTAAAGCTCTTTGTGCTAGATTTGGTGTCCTTAGCCTTACCACGGCCACCTTTACCTGAAAAGAAAAATTATAAAAGATTTACATACACCTTTTTGAAAATTCAAATTTTACCTCCAGGTGTTCCACCACCGACACTAGTTCTGGAGACTGGACGAAGCTTTCCTTCATCCTTGTTACGTAAGTTAGCAGCTAAAGTAGTAGATCTTTGCATTTTCAAAATCTAAATCGTAATTTGATTTTTCGAAATGATTTAATTAATGTGTTTGTTTTTGAATTTTTGTATCTTGAGAATCGAGGAAAATCATTACTCAATTCCTTAACATAATATAATGGATTTCCTTAATAAAGATGAGGAATTGCTTAATTGAGGTTGAAGATTTTTTTCGTTTTATTTGTTGCCATCCAACAACTAAAGCCCACAACTGTCACAACAAAGTCAGAAAATGAGCAAGAGATTAACTAATTTTATCAATGGAAAGTTTGTTGAAGTGGAAGGTGTTGAATATATTCCACTTGTTTCACCTGCGACTGAGGAGGTTATTGCTGAAGTTCCATTATCAAAAGCAGAGCATGTTAATCAGGCAGTCGAGGCCGGATTACGTGCCTTTGCGGAATGGAGTGCACTCACTATTAAACAAAGAGCAGGTGTTATGTTAAAGCTTCATCATCTTCTCGATGTTCACGCCCAAGAACTTGCAGAAATCATCGTTAAAGAAAACGGCAAAAATATCGTCGAGGCATTAGCGGATGTTGCCAAAGGTAACGAAACTGTAGAATGGGCTTGTAGTCTCCCACAATTAGCTCCAGGAAGAATCTTGGAAGTTTCTAAAGGTATTACTTGCCAAGAAACAAGACAGCCCTTGGGTGTTGTTGGAGCTATTGTTCCGTTCAACTTCCCATTGATGGTCCCTATGTGGACTATCCCAATCTCACTTGCTGTTGGCAACTGTGTAATCTTGAAGCCATCAGAGAAAGTTCCTCTTACAATGCAGAGAGTTGCAGAACTTATGATTGAAGCTGGTATCCCACCTGGAGTCTTCCAGATCGTTCACGGTGCTGTTGATGTTGTTACTACGCTTTGTGATCACCCTGATATTGCTGCAGTTTCCTTTGTTGGCTCCTCTAAAGTTGCTAATATTGTCTCCAATCGCTGTCATGCCGTCAACAAGAGAGTTATTGCCCTTGGTGGTGCGAAGAATCATTTAATTGCTCTCCCGGATTGTGATACAGCAATGGCTGCTCGTGATATTGTTGCTAGCTTTGCAGGTTGCTGTGGTCAACGTTGTATGGCTGCTTCCGTTTTAATTTTAGTAGATGAAGATGATTCATCGAAGAATGATGAATTATTAAATCAAATTGTTTCTGTTACTGAAAAATTACAACCTGGACAAGAGGGTGGACAAGTTGGTCCTTTAATTGATAAAATCGCCAAAAATAGGTAAAGCCACTTCAATTCTTGTCGCGATTGTTGTAATGGGATTTGTAGAGTTCTCTCTTATATTAATGAGTCTCAGGCTAAAGGTGCCAAGATTCTTGTGGATGGACGCCCATGGGCTGCAAGAGAGAAAGGATTTTGGGTTGGCCCAACTGTGATTTTACACAATGACCTGTCGGACAAAGCTCTTTTAGATGAGATCTTTGGGCCTGTGTTATCAGTGGTTCGTGTTTCGACGCGTGAAGAAGCTATTGCCATGGAAAATGCCAACCCTTATGGAAATGCTGCTTGCATTTACACGGAGAAAGGCGCTAACGCGGAATGGTTTACTCGTCGTTTCCGTGCAGCTATGTTAGGTGTTAATATTGGTATCCCTGTCCCTCGTGAACCTTTCTCCTTTGGTGGTCTATATGGCACACAAAGTAAGTATGGTAATAATGATATCACTGGCGATGGCGCAATGGAATTTTTCACAAATCGCATCAAGATTACTAGTAAATGGAGTGCCTCGTATGGCAGTAGCGGAAAGAAGAATGATGATGGAAATCCAGCAAAACGTGCTAAGTTGGATCATCCATCATCTACTGTTGTTGATAAAGCAAATTTTGATGGAAAAATGTAATTCGATGATTAGTTTCATCACTTAACAGCCGAGATAATAGTTTTATTGATATGTAGTAGTTGATTTCTGTGTAATAAGATCAAATTGAGTTTAACTCACTCAAAGTCTACCCAAAAAAGCGCTTTATGAAAATGAAAAAGTGCTTTTAATTTAGGCGCTACATAATTTTTTTCGGAAACGTTTCCTTGCTTTACTTCCATCTAGGATAACTTCGATTCAAATAAACTGAATTGATTGAATCTGGTGAAGGTTTGGAATTTTTATAGGGATTTATTTTGAGACCATTTGGAATTTTTGAAAAAATGAGTTCTGCTCATCCTGAAGCACATACTTTTACGAATGAAGATCGAGCCATCCTTCGAACTTTAACTGTTCCCATTCCTTCCAATGAACAAAAGAGAATTGAAATATTACGTCAATCAAAATTAACTGATGAAAATACTGTAGAAAGTGGATTTAGTCGATTTACCTCTCTCGCAACACGTTTATTTGATGTAAGTTCTATCCCCTTCACCTAAAGACATCATATTAAGCGTCGTCTTCTTTTCATAGATGCCGTATGCTGCCATCTCCTTTGTTGAAATTGATGCTATTCACTTCCAATCAAAAGTTGGCTTCGAAGTTGAAGCATTAAGTCGCAATGATTGGTTTGATGCTTATACAATCCTCCCAGAAAGTTCTGAAGTCTATGTGATTGCCGACACCGTAATCGATCAAAGATTTCGTGAAAAATCCTTTGTTCGTAGTGGTCCAAAGATAAGATTTTATGCAGGTGCAGCAATTATGATTGATGATGTTAAAATTGGTGTTTTATCAATTATGGATACTTCAGCACATAATTATTTTGGATTAGAAGATAAAGAAAATTTATTAGATTTAGGTGCAGCTGTAGCACAATTAGCAAAAGAAAAATTACAAAAAACATTAAATTTAAGCGCAGAAAGAGCAAATATTGTTGTATCAATGATGCATCATTTACGTACACCTATGACATCATTAAATTTTGCTACGTCATTATTATGTAATGATATTCAACAGATTAAAGCTGATGCTTTCTCTGATCCAAATCAACCTGAGGTAAATAATCCGCAGCAACCAGTAGCAGAGAATAAAGAGAATAATGATGCTTCAGGTAATAATGCTAATAACAATAATAACCAAATCCCTGCCTTATTTCACTCATTTGAATCATCATTTACTGAAATCAACATGGCATTAAATCAATTAAATGTATTAGTTGATTCATCATTATCATTAGGACAAGCAATTATTAAATGTTCCCATCAAGATTCAATGAGTGGCAATGGAGGTGGACCGTTGTTATCACCATCTACCGGTATGAATGGTAATAATAATGATTTAAATAATAATGATCAAAAGAAAAATAAATTTTCAGAAGTAAATTTAATTGAATATTTACGTGATATGTTTCATCATCATTTACCTATTCATAATGCGAATCTTGATGTTGAATGGGTTATTGAAACATCCGAATTATCAAGAGGTAGTCATGTCACTTTTCCTGATGCAATTATGTTAATTGTAATCTCAACAGTCAGTCATATGAGTTCCGAATCCAATAGTTTAGGTTTTTATTTCTCTTTTCAATCATCAGATGAAGAAGAATTTGAATATCCTGAATTAATGAATAAAATGATTGAAGGTAAATTATCAGTGAAAATCCTTGCTAAAGATGAAATTCTTAACAATAATAACAATAATTCCATGGCTTCTGCAAGTTCTTCTATGAAAATACGTGCTTCTAATTTACCATCCTTTGCTGCATTAAATACATCATCAATTGATACTGATGGTGCAGAATTATTAACAAAACAAAATTTCTTATCCATTGATAAAATATTACGTGCAATTAATGGTAGTTCCAAAGAATATACTGAAGATATACATAAATTTGGATTTGTAGAAGGGAATACCAAAGATATTAAAACGATTCATGAATTTTTTATACCCTGTAAAGTATTATTACATTCACAGTATCAAGGGAAAGAAAGAAATAGTGGTAATTCTAATAATCCTCAAAGAGTTCGTTTATATCGACCACCTGCTAGTAATACCTACGGTTTGAATGATGCAGGGATTAAAGTTACCTATGAGAATGATGATGGTGATGAGGGTTTAGGTGTAATGACCACTCATCTCTACGGCGGGGATGAGAGTTTACACGCAGCAAATCCTAATGGCCCGAATGCCAAAGCTAATACAAACACCGTTCCTGTTCCTGTTGCACCACCTCAACGCAAACTACGTGTCTTAGTGGTTGAAGATACGATCCCTGTGCAGAAATTGTTGACTCGTTGGCTGCAGAACCATGGCTGTGAGGTCACTTGTGCGAATAATGGCAAAATTGGACTCGATTATTTGATGGTGCAATCATTTGATATTGCTTTCATTGATTTTTTAATGGTAAATTTGAGTTTGTCTTCTAAATTTATTCATTTCTTACTTAAAATGTTTTTTTAGCCTGTTATGTTGGGTATCACTACCATGAAGTTATATCAAGAGTTTATACGTCAACCAACACCTGAAAATCAAGAGCTATTAGAAAATAGTAAAGAATTACTTATTGTTGGAATGTCAGCAACTGGTAAGCAATCCTACTTGCTTTCTTTTCGTCCTTCTTATTATGTTGTTTGGTTAGCATTGGAGAGTGAGCAAGAAGAAGCCTTTAACTATGGAATGCATTTCTTTTGCCCAAAACCTGTCTCCCTAGAGCTTCTAACTATTGTATTACAAGCAAAGAGAGAGTATAATAGCAATGAAGAGGCAGTTGAGAGAATCTGTGGATTAATTAATCTTAATGGAACAGATGACACGAAAGCACCTGGAAACAATACATCCTCGAATCAACCTGACACCACCAGTAACAATCCTTCTAATAATGCGACAAATACTTCAAATCCTATTACAAACAATGCTCCAAGTGCTAATATGATGCAAGTTGGTGGTAATAATGAAAAAGATAATAAATGGATCTTATTTCGTGCGAAAAAGACAAAAATCCATCCTGATGAACCTAATTAATGAGAAAGAAAGTTGTAATAACTCTGTTATTATTTTTCAACGATTTTCAAATATTGTATTCCATTTTCTGTATTTCTTTAGCTTAACTATTGTTGATAAATTATAGAGGCAAAGGAATGAAGAACCTGCTAGCTAGAGTTTGTATGAAAGCTTGGATAAGCATACGCTTTTATCTTTTGCCTTCTCTTTCCCTGATTCCTTCCTTTCTCTCAATTGATTTCGAAAAGTGATATGATATATACATCCGAATTGCTGTTTTCCTTCTCTTTTGTTTTTCATTTTTTTCTTAGAATGATTGATCGAACTTCCTCTTCTTCAATCCACAATCGTGATGCACTCATTTTACTAGTGCGAGTATTGTTTTTCGATGTCTTTCGTGTTTAATTTAACCCATACTGAAGAAAAAGAGTGATAAAAGGCAATAAACTGTTGAAGTTGAAGTTTCATCCTCCATTCACACATATGCACTCTTTCTCTCTACTACTTCAATGCTTCAGATTGGTTAATTAGATTATTAACTTAGCGTACGTCCACCTTTATGATTTAAGTTCATGTAGGAAATGATGGTTCACTTTTTGGACTTCAGTTGATTGTTATTTATTTCTTCCGTTTTGTGTTAATGAAAGCAACGAATCATTTTAGGTTTTATCCTCAGTAAATTAACGGAAGAACCGTTGAGGAAAATTAGCACTTTAGCTCTAAGAACTGTTCTACATTCATGGATTAAAGATATTACATCGAGAAAATTCAAAGAGTAACTTCTCTATACTTTTAACAATAAATCCTAACTTTTCTTTAGACAAAAAGGCGCTTCAGAGTAGTATCTTCTAAATGATGGTCAAACTGATTACTAGTAGCGCCAAAAATTAAAATTTCAGAAATTGCTGAAAGATGAAAAATGTCGGAGAACGGTGAAAATGCTCAAAAATTCAGTTTCATAGAAAGATTGCCTCTTGCGATCTTTCCAATCATTCAAAGTTATGTATCATGGAGAGATTATCGACATCTTATGAACTGTAATCGATCAATAGTTAAAGATATTAAATATGAAACAAATCATTTACATTTAATTAGTAAAAAAGGAATTTTTAAGATTGAAACTCGAACATGTGTGGTTGAGGAGCTGAATGAGTCTTTATATCTTTGTTTGTGCATGACAGTCAAAGATCCATCAAAACAAATTAGTATTCACTTGTCATCCTTTTCAGCATTTGCGAGGTTTACTCAACGACCATACAAGGTGAAGATTGATTCATGCGTTGACATGAAAGATTTAGATTTTAATGCTTTAATAATATTCACCATGTGTCATTGCGGGATTGTAGAAATGTTGAAAGGATTACATCAGGTTTTGAGAATGTGAAAATATTAGAAATTTCTATGTTTCATAAATTAAGTCGAATTAGTAAGATTAATCAAAGTAAAACATTAGAAGGTTTTCATATTTCCTGTTGTTTAAAATGTTTACAATTATACTTTCCCATGGATAATCTCACAACTGTAAAGATTAGGGATACACCCATCTCGCGTCTTCCACTCTTACCAAGACTAAAGAGCTTTAGTTTTCGTTCATTTGTACCAATTGCTGAGGATCTACTCGAGATTCTTCGTCTTCCAACAATTGAGTTTGGGGAGATTTGTTCTCCATTACCGGCGAGAGTTGATGTCAGTGTCTTTGAAAATGTGCCAGATCTTACTATAAACGCGTCATTTCCTTTTGTTACCTTCAATGGCAAGCGATTGGTAATATTGAGAAGCTCTATCTCTTCGTGGTCTCCTTTTTCGTCGTTTAAATTTCTGACAAAGTTAGAACTGGCCAATTATGAAGGAGAAATGTACTTTGAACCTATGAAAAATTTGACTCTTTTACGATTATTGGATTGTCTTAACGT
>VFQN01007362.1_pt1 | contig 11897 bp, 13 predicted proteins | sample 3512371 | NCBI WGS metagenome assembly VFQN01 (sample SAMN10412370, study PRJNA504923) | tailings metagenome | isolation source: Replicate 2 from Balatoc abandoned mine | place: Philippines: Itogon, Benguet | collected 2017-08-28
GTCATTAAAGACAAGAGTATGAATTTTAATCGATTTATTTCAATTTTTATTTATTAATAAAAAATTGAAATCTCCGAATTCCGTGAGTTTGGAGCGAAATTTGATCGACAGGCAAACTTTCGCGGATTGAATTTTGACCTGGACCTCAACACTAGATGAGTATCTTAAGCATTTGCGACATTCATTTGCGACATTCATTTGTGTCATTTATTTGAGATCACTTCAGTCTTCCTTTACACGTTGGTAAATAGTTTTTGTTGATTAAAATGCTTGCTTTTCTGTTGGTTGTGTCATATTCTTCTATTTTCCTTGTAGTGAATCTTTGGCTAGTGAAGGGGGAGATTTGTACTCTCCAAGATCAGCGAAAAGAATTTTATCGACAAAGTACAAAAATGTTCTCGAGGCAGATGTGATGATCAGTCGGGGAAACTTCAAAATCAAGCCATCTCGCCAACAGCGGTGTTGGTTTAACCAATCCAGAAGATCTAGCTGAGGATTTTATTTTCCAATTCCCCTATATTAGACCTCTGTCCAAACAAAGGTATCTTGCTGCTGTTCGATCATTTCAAGTAGAAACCATGTTTCCCGATGCTAACGCAGGATTTTATGATTTCCGTGTGGATCCGTTCCAGTCCAATCGTGTTTGGTATTCCTCCGTCTTCTTGGCGACCCACACGGGAAGCACCAAATTATTTGGTGAGATCTTAAAAAACTGCCTGTAAATTGTTCACACTTCCTGGTAGGTAAAGCGACTGGGAAGCTTATAGAGACACCTCCTCAAGCGATGTTGCTAACATTTAACGAAGAAGGCAAAGTTACACGCTATACAGGAGGCTACGTTATGGATCGTACTCTTGGGAATACTCGCGGTTTAGGAGGTTTATTTGGTTCGTTGTATACGATCGGCAAAGGCTTTCCATTTCCGGAAGGAAGGCCTTGGAGCCCTTCCAATCCAATTTCGTCTTTACAACACCTTCACGTCATTTGTGGCGAAATTCATAAAACAAGAGTAGTAGTTTCTGTTTGTTTTTACACAAGTTTACTGCGAGTCCTAACTTCTATACTGCTCGTCAATATGCTTCTTGCATTTTAACTTTCCAACAAACCAATCATCTAAATCATCTTTCCTTGCTTCATCTTCCTCCAAGATCTGACCGTGATACGACTCCACTTGTCTCTGTTTGTCAGTATCATTTTCTTTGCTAAACTCGGACTTCTTGCTTCGGATATTTTCTGTGAACTTCATTAACTTGTGAAGAGTATCCTCCGAACGATCGCCATGCTCATTCTTTCTCTTTAAATATCTAAGCAAACAAAATCTCATCAAGGAAGCCTGACAGGCGAAAGTAGGCTTACTTAAGACGTCTAGCTTCTAGCGGAGTCGCTAGCTCATGATAAGCCTCTTTCTTATTCCTCTACAAGTAAAAGGTCAGGATAGAAGACAAAATACTCAGAATGGCAGTTCTACCTCAACAGCTTCTTCTCCTGTAATGACTTTCACTGCCTTTTGGCTTGCTCCGAGGAGCTCTTCTCTCAATCTCCTAAATTCTTGATTCTTCTCCAACATTAGCTTTCTTTTCTTCTCGGACTCCAAACTTTGCACTAAAAGCTCGGGATTGAGGAAAGTATCGTCCTCATCTTCTTCGAGTGACTTTCTTTTATCTTGAGTTTTCTCGGCAACGTTCTTTGTCAAAGAAGCAGATTTCTCTTGCCGTAGTTTCTGGGAAAAAGAATAAAATGTTTGTTGGTTAGAAGGATCAAAGCTCTTTCACCTCTAAAATCTGTTCCTTCATATGTCGATCAAAGTTTTTATCTTCTTCTTCGGGCCTTTCAGTGGGCTTCCCATCATCATTGGTATTGTTGTTCAAGTTTAGTTTTGCTTGATTAGACTGTCAAAATTCCCTCGTTACAATTAAATCGACACAATGTTAATCGAAGTTCACCTCTCTTACTCGTCTCTTTTTTGCATCATGGACACTTCGAAATCGGACTATTAAATGGGTCATAAGGATGTTCTAAAAAAGTACAGTCCATACCTTGAATCTCTCCATCCTCTACCTCCTCATCACCAAAGGAAAGAAGATTCAAATTCCTCGTTGCCTTTATCTTATCATGCGCACTACTTTCTTTCGAAGGAATATCAGAGGTAGATGATGTCTTTCTAACTATACTCCTGTAATAAATCTTAACAGAGGTGAGAAAAGAAAGAATCAAAGCCAACCTTGGCACTATATCATTAAAAGGGTTTAGCACAACTTCTACAGAGATAATATGAATCGGTTCCAGAGGTTTTTCTTCGTTATCAACATCGACTTCTCCCATTTTCATTACATTAAAGAAAGTGCTGCCTGTAACTTTGCCAAAGATTGAGTGCTTCCCATACAGCCAATCACAAGAGTCAAGAGTTACGAAGAATTGAGATTGGTTAGAGTTGGGTTTATTGGAATTAGCCATCGCAACTTGTCCACGATGATTAAATTTGATTCTTCCATGAACTTCGTCTTTAAAAGGTTTTCCCCATATGGATTCTCCCCCCGTCCCAGTGCCTGTAGGGTCTCCCATTTGAACCATAAATCCTTTCACCACTCTTATCACTTTCGTTCGATCATAATATCCCTCCAAAGCTAATTGAATGAAGTTACGGCAAGCGAGTGGCGCTTCCCTCGTCCACAGTTCAATATCTACCAGCTTCGTCAATTATATTGGTGAGAAGTAACAAAATTTACCTATATCTCCATAAGATGTGCGAATGATGACTTTGCCACTTGTTGGTGGTTCGGTATGGTAAACTGAGGACATGGAATATAAAGTAAAAACAATTTATCGAATTCTTCCTATTTTACATCGTAGTAGAATTTTGTTTTTCGTTATTTTGGAAATTCGGACTCCTGTATCTTCAACCGACAGCGCGAGGGGGAAGGGACTGGATTGAGTGGAGAATAAACGGAGGCTTACGAAAGCAAACACTCCACCACAAACAGCTCGTCCATTCCTTCCTCTTGCAAATCACAATAAATTCCAATTAACCGCTTCTTAGTTCCACACAACTAAACCCAAACCTATAAAATGCCAAAGGATAAGATTCACGTTTCCCTTGTCGTCATCGGTCACGTCGATGCTGGAAAATCAACCACGACTGGTCACTTGATCTACAAGTGTGGTGGCATTGATAAGCGTACCATCGAGAAGTACGAGAAGGAAGCTGCCGAAATGGGCAAGTCCTCCTTCAAGTACGCTTGGGTCCTTGATAACTTAAAGGCTGAGCGTGAAAGAGGTATCACCATCGATATCGCTTTATGGAAGTTCGAGTCTCCAAAGTACCAATTCACTGTCATTGATGCTCCAGGTCACCGTGACTTCATCAAGAACATGATTACCGGAACCTCCCAAGCAGATGTTGCTATTTTAGTCATTGACTCTGCTCCTGGTGGCTTCGAAGGTGGTTGGGCTGCTGAAGGTCAAACCAAGGAACACGCTTTACTTGCCTTCACCCTTGGTGTCCAACAAATGATCGTCGCTCTTAACAAGATGGATGCTTGCCAATACTCTGAGCAACGTTACAATGATATCAAGGAAGAAGTCTCCGCTTACTTGAAGAAGGTTGGATACAAGCCAGCCAAGATCCCATTCGTTCCTATCTCCGGATGGGTTGGTGACAACATGATTGACCGATCTACCAACATGAACTGGTACAAGGGACCTATCCTATTAGAGGCTCTTGACCTTGTCAACCCTCCAAAGCGCCCAACTGACAAGCCACTTCGTTTACCTTTACAAGACGTCTACAAGATCGGTGGTATTGGTACAGTGCCAGTCGGACGTGTCGAGACTGGTATCTTAAAGCCAAACATGCAAGTCACCTTCGGTCCTATTGGTTTAACCACTGAAGTTAAATCCGTTGAAATGCACCACGAGTCCCTCCCAGAAGCCGTCCCTGGTGACAACGTTGGATTCAACTGCAAGAACATCGCTGTCAAGGATATCAAGCGTGGTTATGTTGCCTCCAACGCCGCTGAGGATCCTTGCAAGGGTGTTGAAACTTTCCAGGCCCAGGTTATCATCATGTCTCACCCTGGTCAAATCCAGAACGGTTACACTCCAGTCTTGGATTGCCACACCTGCCACATTGCCACCAAGTTCAAGAACATCGACGAGAAGATGGATCGTCGTACTGGTAAGAGTCTTGAAGACAATCCAAAGTTCGTCAAGGCTGGTGATGCTTGCATGGTCACCATGGAACCAACCAAGCCTATGGTTGTTGAGACCTTCAATGACTACCCACCATTGGGACGTTTCGCCGTTCGTGATATGAGACAAACCGTTGCTGTCGGTGTCATCAAGACTGTCGTCAAGAAGGAAGACACCAAGGCTGGTGGAAAGGCCGCAAAGAAGAAGTAAATATTCGATTTCTCCCTGCATTGTACTTAGTCCGAAGACATGTTTTCTTCATCTAGTGATAGCATAGAAATCGATTTTTGTTTCATATTTGCCCTGTAAACTAAGAAGCTATGAATAATAACATTTTTATACTTAAGTTTTATGATCGGTAAAGAGCATTACAATTGAGAAAGGAGATTTTCGGCAGAGGAATTGGCGAGGCCGCTCGAATCTCTAAATACATGAACAATTGCTCCGTTTTCAACAATTAATGCGTATCTTTGTGAGCGAATTCCCATTCTACCACTTCTTCTGTCATTGACTGCATTCAGGGCGGAAGTAAACTCTGCATTTCCATCCGCGACAAGAACAATGCGGTTTTGCAGGCAGTTCTGCGTTGATTCAGCCCACGATCTCATTACGTACTTATCATTAACTGAAAGACAATAAATCTCTTCAACTCCCTTAGCTCTGATCTCGGCTGCTCTTTCAATAAATCCTGGCAAGTGTTTGGCAGAACAAGTCGGAGTAAAGGCACCAGGTACAGCAAAGAGCACAGCCTTTTTGTGAGTTCTCAAGATCGCACCAAAATCCTGGCTCTCAAGAAAATTGTATCCTGTTTCACTGGGAACTACTAAATCAACGGTTCCCTTTAACAAAAGAAGGTCTGTATTGTACAATGCTGGATGTGCTTCAAATTCGCAAGTACTCATCGCACTGAGCAAAAGACCTCGAATTGTTACGAATTGTAAAATGAATGATATCACAATGACGAAGATCGAGGAGAAGCAGAAGGATTTAGGAAGCATAGTCAATTAGATATCTCTCGATCTTGTGTATAACTGTTTGGTGTCTTCATTTTGAGAGAGTTTTTGAATGCCATCGAAGTCCAAACAAAAAATAATCAGAAATGAAACGAAGCAACGAAAAAGGGGATCAACGACGAGTAAGTCCATAGGTTTTCCGTGAATAATGTTTAGCATTCCTCTTTGCGTATGACTAGGAAGAAGCAGAGGCTGATGAAGAATCAGAAGAAGCTGGTACTTGGCAGGCTGCTTCGAAAGAAGAGCTTGCAACAAGAAAGATTATTAAAGTTAATAGGTTTGCCTATTCTAGCTCTTCTTTATATCCATGATTCGTTTGTCCCCTAGAAAATCAACTGGGTCATCTGGGAACATTTCTAATCCTGTTCCAGCTGCATCAACCACTTCCAACAATTTTAGCAATCCGTTTGTTGGGTTTTCAATTCCAGCTGCAGCTCTTTCGAGTGTTACGAAAGCACTTGAACCAGCATCTGTAAACAATCCTTTCGCAGGCTTCTCCTTCGCAAAGAATGATGCTCCCACATTACCTACCAACCCCTCGATTTCCAACTCGCAAGCCTCAAATAGTCGCGGTTCCTCGTTGCCTTCAGCTAAGAGCGCTATTAGCTCGTCTAATGAAACAGAATTGATGAAGAAGGTCAGAAAACTCAATGAATCTTTCCTTTCTTGGGCTGAGAGACAGATGAAGGAGAAGGCCGTTGCTGTTTGGAAGGATGGAGTTAAGGTAAGATTTTCCTTGTTGCTGTAACCCAGAATAATCAACTGTATGTTTCTAGGACTACATTAAATATCAAAGCAATTTGAAGGAGAAATATGGAAACGAAGCTACAACTCAGAAAGAAGAGTCCAGGACAACAGGCACATCGTCTGGTTCAGTTGGCGTTATTGCCAGTGAGAAAGAAATTAAATCCGACCCACCAAAGCCTTTCTCCTTTTCTCTGCCTGAATCAGCTCAAAAACCAGCGACCGCCACTATCCTACCTCCCTCAGCTCCACTTCCTGTTGCTCCTGCTCCTGCTGCAGTGTCTTCCACTTCCTTACCTTCCTCTGCATTTAGTTTTAGCTTTAAGCCTTTGGAATTGTCGAAAAAAGCGAGTGAACCGGCTCCCGTACCAGTTCCAGCATTTGCAACAACTCCAACAACATCGAATGGGTTTTCTTTTAGTTTTCCATCTTTCCCTTCAACTACTACGCCTTCCACTACAGCTGCATCAAGTAACTTTTCATTTCCAACCAGCTTTGGAAACAATGCCGAGAAAAAAGACACTACGAGTTCTTCAGCCTTCAGCTTCGCTACAACTCTCCCACAAACTCAAGTGGCCGCCGATGATGGGGAAGGTGGTGGCGGTGATGATGATGAAGGCGAACCAATCCTTCCACCAGAGAAAATATTGAAAAACGAGAATGATACCGATGATATTCTATTAGAAGTTCCTTGTAAGTTATTTGGATTTAATCTCCAAGAGAAAGAATGGAAAGATTCCGGTAAAGGTTCTTTCCGTGTGACAAAAGATGTGAATAGCGGGAAACGTCGAATGATTGTGCGAAATACAATGGGTAAAATCACCTTTAATGCTGCTTTCTACAAAGATATGAAAATTGATCAAGTGAAAGGTGGAATCAAATTTTTTGCTGTAGTTGCCGATGCCACCGATGATAAAAAGACAGAGTTAAAGAATTTTATGATTAAGCTGAAAGATTTTGATATTTCTCGTGTCAAGTCATTCCTCGAATCCATTATCAAAGAATTGTAAAATTTACTCGAAAACTCCGTCTTTTCAAAAATCCTAGATATCATACTTTTGACATTAGGAAAAGTGACTTTCTTTAATCTTCCACTCGTCCATCCTTTCTTGTGTTAGAATATTTCTCTTGACCTTTTGAAGGGGAAATAAGCACAAAGAGCCATGCCAGTTGCAGGTGGAAAAGATAAGTCCCGTTGGGGCGAAGAAGAGGAAGAAGAGGAGCAAAGTCCAGTAAGTTAACTCATGACTCAATCGATGCAATACCTCTCTTACCTGTAATATATCAGATCCCTCAACAAGATTCTGGAATCAAGGAGAGAGTTAAATTTGTAACAAATTCAAAAGGTCAAAAGGTACCATTCCCTCTAACCTTATTTCATTGGCGTTGTGGTGACAAAGATGTTCTAGGTCAAGATAACAACAAAAGTGCGTGTGAGAGAGGCTCGCTTCAAAGTTCCTCATCGAATAGAAGCAAGAAAAAATTTACCTAAATTTGGTGTAGCTCGAACATCAGATGAAAAAGTTACAACCCCATCCCGTGACTTTATTCTTATGGAACATCCGAACGATCAATTAAATGAAAGTGATGAATTCACGAGAAATGTTCAAGCATTTAGAGCGGAATATAAGCTTTCAGAGTTCGATGAAGATATCGCTGAGCCTGAACCATCACCAGAAGAAGATCAACTAGAGTCTGGTCCAAAACCTGGAGTCTACGTTCCTCCAAGCAAGAAAGGAAGTGGATCTAAGATGAATGATTCTTCGGAAGGCACAGAAAATACATTAAGAGTATCAAATCTTACAAAAGCTGTCACAGAAGAAGATTTAAGAGATTTATTTGAAAGATTTGGTAGAATACATCGTATCTCTCTGCCTAAAGTTGAAGAGAAAGGTGTTAAAGTACCAAGAGGATTTGCATATATTGCTTTTGCTCGTCGCGAAGATGCTGAAGTGGCTATGAATCGATTACAAGGATATGGATATGATCATTTAATTATTAAAATAGAATGGGCAAAACCTGGAGCTGGTATGGGAGGTGGAGGAGGTATGAATAGCTCCTATGTCTCTGGTTATGGACAGAAACTCGCTCAGGAGACAACAGAGAAAGTATTCTTCTCCTCAACTAAAGATCGATAAAATAATATTCGTTCGTCCATGATGTAACATAAAATGATAACGATGATGATGATGATGTTGGATAATTACTTACAAGGACACAGAATATCGAACAACAATCTACTGCACTACTCTGTCTTATCGTCGGAACTTCGTCGATTTCTTTGATGAAGAATAAGCACCATTTCCGCCATCTGATCTCTTTTTCTTGCGTAAAGAACCTTCGATCTTCTTTCTCTTTCCTTTTTCCATATTTTTCAGTTTGAGGTTCTCTCGTTTTTTCACGATCTTGTGGATCTCTTGAGGTGTTCGTAACTCATCCTTCAGATGTGTATTGACTTTCATCTTTGGCATATGACGATAATCCGTGTCATCACTATTATCATTCGAGTTAATCTCAATCTTTCTTCGTTTCTTCCACTCTTCATACATCTCCCCCTACAAACAGAGCATTAATAAAAGTCGATAATCTCGCAGCATTTCTTCTAACCTGCTTCTTATTTGATAATTTCATCGTGATACCACTCTCTGTGCGCATTCTCTTCAATCCTTTCTTCTTAGACTCTGCTATCTCTTGCAATGTTTGCTAGAACAAACTTTAGAAACTGTTCATAAAACATTGATCAGAACACAACTTACCTTCACGAATTTTCCTTTCTTCGCATCCCATCGAGTCAATTTCTTCTTTTTGTTCATTTCAATAGCTTCGTCAGGATTGACATCAATCATGGCTTTCTCCAACATCGATGCACCTAGAAAGAACAGTAAGCGCTATAATTTTGATAAGATACGTCAACAAGCTTACCAAAGGTCTCGCCAGATCTGAGATTCGAAAGAGGTTGAAGAGATTCTTCAGCAAAGGTTTCAGATGTACTCTCCGTACCGTATGTCATGTAGAATTTACTATCTTGAAAAGATGCTAATTTAGTCTTCCTTTGATCTTCGTCTTGCTGGGAAGAAGATCTCGTTCCAAATTTACGCAATTTTCTTCTCTCTGCTGCTGATAAACGTCTCGTTTCTCTACCTGCACTCGTCACACTCAAACCAACACTAAGATTATCACTCTCATCATGCTCATCGTTACCTTTAACACCATTGCCTGAAACAGGAACTTCGTGGTACTCATCGTTGTCATCTCCTAGCTCATCTTCGTTGACATCGATATTTTCGTCGTCGTTAACCTCTTCGTCACTGTCATCACTGTCGTCACACTGATCTTCATTGTCCCCTTCTGTGTCTTTCGCTGCGATCAGCTTGGCTTTGTTCCTCTCAAGATGGAACAAAGTAGCTCTACGGAAATCTTTCATGATTGCCAGTGATTTTTTGAACTTTTCTGCTTTCTTGGCGGGATCCATCGAAGTTGACGTGGATGAGCCGGTCCCGATACCTGTTTCAAGAACGGTAGCGTGAGGGCGAAACGTTTGCAACTTGCGAATAAACTCCGCCTTTGCCAAAACCTCCTTACTGCAATGATGTGGATCACAGCCTTTAATCAGTGGGTGAATCGTTTGAATGACATCATTCTTCAAGATGAGTTTCGCTGCTTTCACTCCTTGTCGTGATGCTTCAGAGCGAGTTCTCTTATACTGTTGATAACCATTTTCTGCGATTCGATAAAGAGTGGCGATATTGTCGTCTTCTTGCAGTAAACGCTTAACGTAGTCATTCTCTTCATCTAAGGCGTCTTGTGGAAGAAGCCCTGTGTGCATCATGTCAGGAGTCATGGAAGACAAAGTATACGCATAGGGCGCGAGCTCATCGTAGGACTCTGACTCTGGTGCTGCAGAATGATCAGAGTTCTGGGAGGACTTTGGGTATCCACTGTCAATAGACTTGTTAAGGAATTGGTGAACATCCATGAGGTAAGCGAATTCATCAGGTTCAATGAATGAGAAGGCGAAACCAATTCTCCCCTGTCGAGCAGCTCGACCACAGCGATGTACGAAGAGTTTCGGTGATGCAGGAAAGTGAAAATTGATAACGTTATTGAGTAATGGTACGTCAATACCTCGTGCTGCGACATCAGTGACGATAAGGAAGGAGATATCTCCTTTACGAAAGGCTTTCAAGTTCTGATGACGTAGTTCTTGATCCATACTTCCATAGATCATGGTACAAGAATACTGCAACTTACTTAAAAGTGCATGGATTAATTCTGAATGATGTTTTGTCGCTGTAAAGATAATCGTCTGCTGTGAGGAAGTTGATGACTTGGATAGAAGGTTCCGGATAACGTAGAGGAGACAGGCAAGCTTCTCATTCGATCTCATAAGAAAAAAGCCTAATCGCAACTCCTCTGACATTTTAATATCAGTATCTAATCGAACAAGTTGGGGATCTTTCAATCCAGCACGTGAAAATTGCACGATCATTTTAGGGAGGGTTGCGGAGAAGAGTAAGGTTTGACGCTCTGAAGCACATTCCTTGACAATCTCATGTAATTGCTCGGCAAAACCCATCTCGAAAAGACGATCTGCTTCGTCAAATACGAGATATTGGATTGATTTGAGATGGAAATTGGGAATTTCTTTCAGGTGGTGCATGAGTCTGCCAGGAGTTGCAATGATGATGTCAGGCTTGGAGGCAAGGGCATCGAACTGAGTTTGCATGGAATCACCACCTAATATATCAATAATTCGCAAATTTGTAAACTTGGCCATATCAACGGCGAAGCGATACGTTTGAACAGCGAGTTCTCTTGTTGGAGATAGCACTAGACCACGCACTCCACCTGAGCTCTGATGCGCCTTGAGCTTCTGAACCATCGGAAGAAGGAAAACGCAAGTCTTTCCTGATCCTGTCCTTGCCATACAGACAACATCTAAACCTGCAAGGACGACTGGAAGTGCTTTGCGCTGTACTGGTGTTGGCTCTTTGTAGCCCATCCTCGTGAGGCCTTGCAGCAGTTCTTTCTCCAAACCCATCGATTGAAAGCTACCAGCCTTCACCTTAATCTTCTTATTCTTACTGTCTTGCATCTTTCCCTCTAAACTGAATTAAATCAACCTCTCTTGTCCAGTCCAGTGAATAAGAAATGTGCGCAAACTGTTGTAAAGAGAGTGCACATTTAGTAATGAGTGAACATTTACTAAATCATTTTTTTATGACAGAAGAGCTTAAATTACATAGATAATTAGTTTTTATACTTTGTGGGAAGAGTAAAGGTGCTCTTCGTCTTATCAGCAGTATACAATCTCCCAGTGATGGGCATGTGATCCCAAACAAGTTTCAACGTTATAGTTTTGTTCCTAAACACCAAAAAATCAGTGAAAACAATTCATTGGAATATTCTGTCGAACCTCACCTTAGCTCATTACCCTGATCGATGAGAGCATATTTGACAAATTCATCTGATTCCTTTATAAGCGCCTCGTTAGGAGACTTGATAATGCGATCCCAAATGATAACTTGATTTAGAGGCTTGAATAAGCGGTTATGAGGTGCATAAGGTGGATAAGAGAGTTATAACTGGGCCTTACATTGGCTTTACTTTCATACTCTGCCAAAACGAACACAAATAATTGCTTGAGGTTCCAATGAAATGCGGGTCGTAAATCTAATGATCCATAAACGAAATCCAATCGAATTGTATTAACTCATAATCAGTCGAAATACCTGCGTGTAGATCGAATGATAGGAGGGCACGATCTTGACCTCCATGCTGTCGCCTGAAATCGATGGATAAAATGAGGAATTCCAATTCAGATCAATACTTACAAAGACTTTAATTTGTTCAATTTTAAAGTTTTTACCACAGGTTCACCTTTGTGAAGGTAGGTACTATAAGTGACGTGTGAGATAGAAACCAGCTAGAATGCAGAATTTCTTGCCTTAA
>VFQN01007363.1_pt1 | contig 11895 bp, 18 predicted proteins | sample 3512371 | NCBI WGS metagenome assembly VFQN01 (sample SAMN10412370, study PRJNA504923) | tailings metagenome | isolation source: Replicate 2 from Balatoc abandoned mine | place: Philippines: Itogon, Benguet | collected 2017-08-28
TCTCCCGAGTGGGACGGGGCTGGGCCCTGGAAGGGGACCAAAACTGTAAATCCATACATACATACAGCGGGGGCATGGGCCGTGCTGCAAGACACCCAGACCCTGCTTAACCATGTACCAGTAACCTCGGTACATGACCGGGGGAGTCGGTGGGTAAGTGGCTTCAGGGGAGAGTGCCCTATGTGCCTGTGCCTACCCTGGCCTTTATGTGTGTATGGATTTACAGTTTTGGTCCCCTTCCAGAGCCCAGCCCTGTCCTCCTGCGGGAAACAGAGCTGGTCCCAGCAATCAAGGACACTTTATGGTGTACTCGTCGGCCACGGACCCTTCCTGATGAGGATGAGGTTCAACAAGCAAACGACAACTAGTGTGGAAGACCGGGTCCCATCAGGTTGCATGTGCTCGGGGAGGGTCCTGAAGGGGTTTGCCGATACAACAAAGCGGCCAAAGGTTGGCAGGGCAGGACAGGGGAGCCCTTGCGCAGGGGAGGCCCTCCAGGCTAGGCCTCGCTCGGGATGCAAAGCGCAGACGAGCAATGTCAACCAGCGTATCACTTTTTTGGGCAGCAGTACTTCAAGCATGGTGTTACGTTCCTGCCGAGGCCCGAGTCTTCAGACGTTAGGTATTGACCCATAACGCAAACTGCCACCGCTATGACACATTGTAGGTGAAGCGGTTACTGGATAATGTAAAACCACGACTTGGGAGCTGCTGTGGGTTCAAGCTGACTGGCGCAGAACAACAGCGATCGCAGCCGAGTTCAAACAGCCAGGGCGAGACGCACATATTAGCATACAGAGATGGAGGGCCTTAATCTCATGGAGGTGATGCAGAGGCTAGTGTTAGAGCTCGCGGACGAGCTACAAGGCGCCCTGCTGTATCTTGATGCGGGCGCTGCGGAAATCGCACAGACGACGCTGGGCGTGCCAATGCTGCTCGGTAAGGATAACGTGGAAGGGATTGATGCTTTTGACACTAGGTCATCCTGTCCTAGAAGCCCCAAACCACTCTGCCCCCATCTCCCGCCTACCGGGGGGGCCCGGAAACGCTTGTCAGGCTTGGGCGCTGTGCATGTGTGCTCGCTGGAGTCCGCGTCAGCAGAGGATGCGGTCCTGCCACTTCTGGCCAGCGGTATCTCGCCCACGCACCTGGTGGTGCTGACCACGCAGCTGCTCACCGACACCCACCGACGGGTCTTACATGCCGTACTGGTGAGCGGCGTGCTGGCGGCAGGGAAGTAGCAAGTGCACCTGCAGGGCAGGCAGCGACGTACCAACACCTGTGGAGAAGCCTACACCACGTGCTGATTAGAACATTTTCCTAGGTGTGCTTCATGTTTTTTATTATTATTGCAAGGAGTGGTCCAGTGCGCAGCGGCCTGAGCGGTGCTAGAGAACGTCAAACTCAACCAGTGGACCGCGCGTGCGCGAGAGTACAAACTCGCAACCTGTCTTGCAATGCGCGGGTTCCTACATGCATTGATGACATACGCGCTGCTGGCCCCTCCCAGTCGCACCCCGCCGCCAGCCGCGTGTCGCTGTTCTGCTCGGTGTCGGAGCACGCGCACGCCGTGGCGGCCGCCACCGACCTGGGCGTGGAGGCGTACCGCGAGTACGCCGCGCTGCTGCAGGTGTGTACGGGTGCGGCATGAAGGGCGGCCAGGCGCAGGCCGCCGTTGGGTATGTTGTCGCCCAGCGATGGCACGCTGTGGCCGAAAGTTAGGCAGAGTGTGTGACCTCGAGCACTGGGAGCATTGATTGGGTTGTGGACTCCACGTTGATGGTCGTTTTGCAACTGTCGCCACGTGGACGTCTACAAATCGCCTGTACTCCGCCGGTGCAGGACGAGGTGATGCGCGCCCGCTCGCGCCAGCAGCATGAGCGGCATCGCGGGCGGCCAGGTCCGGACGTGGCGCCAGTGGGCGACCAGGAGGCATGGGCGCACGCGGCCGCCGCGGACGGCCCTGGGCCCCTGCCACTGCACGCACGTGTGTCCCACCTGCCGCTGCAGGCGGTATGCCTAGACCCCGGCCTGTTCGTGCTGCCAGCCGCCTGCGCAGCTGCGAAGAAAGCTGTGTGAGTGGGAGCTGGGCAACGGCGTGTGCCAGGCGTGCGTACCCCGGTTGCAGTACACAAACCGTGTGCCTGGGTCTGGCGACGGTTATACAGCCACCACGCGTTCTTGGCATGTGAGATGGTTCCCTTGTAACACGTAGCCGTGCCACGCCTTCCCGCAGTGCCGGCAACCTCGCTGCAGGCTTCGGCCCTGCCGACCCGCCCTCTGAGTCCTCAGCGCTGGGCGAGGGCGCCTCTGGCGGGCTGTCGCTGCTGGCGGCGGCGCTGCTGTCCCTGGCGGCGCAGCTGGGGCTGGGCCGGCCGGAGGCGTTCGCTGTGGGGCCAGTGAGCAGTGCGCTGGGTAGGTTAACAGGTTAACCGAAGGCTTGTATGCACGCACCATGGCTCTGTTCCAGGCCAGGCAGGAGCAGCTGGGTTGCCATGTTTTCATGCTTCATAATCGTATCCAACATGTGTGCCCCTGAGCAATCAGCTGTCTGAACCTGTGCTTGCTCGCCGCCACGCCGCAGCTGTCGAAATTGCTTCGTTGCCCTTCACGGGGCCGTCCGGGGGCTCCGCTCCGGCGTCTGCCAGCGGCGGCGTCGGTGGCGGCCCGTCGTCGTCCGCGTTGCAGCCCCCGCCGCCCCAATCGCTGGCGCTGCTGCTGCTGGACCGTGGGCTGGACCTGGCCGCACCAGCGCTGCACGCAGATCACCCCTGGGACGTCCTGGCGGCGGCGGTGGCGGCCCGCCAGGCAGCGACAGCGGTAGCCGAGGCGGCAGCAGGTGCAGCGGCGTCCGGCACCGGCCGCCAGCACCATCAGCCGGGGCATGCAGGCGGGCCGCACCGCCCCAGAGATGCAACTGTGTTGTGGAGGTGCGTTGTTCGGATGCCGGCTCGCCTTTGGCAGCTGGTACCGGCGCTGCTCTGCGTTGGTTGAGCGGGACGGAGGAAGGGGGCGGGGGAGTGGGGACGCGGCCCTTTACACGTAGTCGTACACATGCTGGGTTCACAGTCGTACTATACGCCGGGCGTCACTGCAACGCGGGCAGGAAGCCCTTCTCACAGCGACACTTACAGTTGCTCCATCAGGCTGTGCCTTGCTCCTGCGCTGACCCCTTTTTGTCGGCGGCCCCCACGCCGCTGTGGCACCTTCAGGCCGGTTGACCTGCGGCTGGGCCTCCTGGGCGCCACGCCCATGCCGCTGGAGCTGCCGCCCGGCCCGCACCCGCTGGGCTGCGAGCTGCTGGACCCCACCGACCGCGCCGCCGTGGGCCGCGTGGAGGGCGTGGCGGGGCGGGGGCGCAAGGAGGGATTGGCGGCGCTGCGGCGGGGCCTCAAGGAGGCGCTGCGGGCGGAGCGGCTGGCGCCCGCGGTGCGCTCTAAGGCGGGGGCGGTGCAGGCGCCCGAGCTGCGGGGACTGGCGGAGTGCCTCCTGGATACGCCAGGTCTGTCCGCTGCATGGGGTACCGGGTGCACTGTCTTGCTGGTGGGCCTGTGACAGTTCCACTACGGCTTGCACAAGGCCCAAGCCGCAGGGCAGTTGGGCGCATACGGTGGCTAGGTCTTCTCCACCATTGCGATGCCTGGGCAAACGTGATTCCATGCCTCTAGGGCCGCAGATTTAATCCTCAAGGTGACGTGTCATCCTCTCCATGGGCTGCACCATAGGAGCCGGCCTACGGCACCGCGGTGTGGCGGCTCTGGGGCTGGGCACGGCGGACGCTATGGCGGGCCCGGCGGCGGAGGGCTGGGAGGCGGCTGCGGGTCTTGAGAGGAGCGTCCTGGCGGCGCTGGCGACGGCGGACGGCGGCAGTGAAGCAGCGGCGCAGGTGCTGCTGGACGCGCTGGCGGCCGCACAGCACAGGTGAAGGAGGGGGCGAGACTTGATTTGCATGGACTGTGGGGTGCAAGGGCGCACCAAGACCTGCAAACGGAAATGCATGGAGTTGGGTCCGGGTGTTTTACGGGAGGTGGCTATCCAGGGCCTCTGGACCACCAATTTGGGGGTGCGGCGGATGTTCTGGTATCATAGATACCTGGGTGTTGGCGCTCTGTCTTGGCCGATAGCCGAACCGCACCGGTGCACGCCGGGTCGCATGTGCGCTCGTTGGGCTCCGGGGCACCGTTGTATGCAATCAACCATTCCCTGACTGTTTCGCGCGCCAAACCGTGGACGGGCATCACTCACTGGATGTTTCTGCTTCTCATGCATTGGTTAAGGCATTCTGGGGTCCATAATGACCAGCAGTCTTTTTTTATAGCCTGCACCTCAGTCAGCACGCCGTGTCTCCTGCCCCGCTGCACCCTGCCCTTGCTCTTCCTCCCGCCAGCCACGGCCTGCTGCACGTGGGCCACGTGCTGGAGGTGCTGCCCGCCGTCTACTCGGCAGCCCCCGACTCCGCAGCGGCGGGGCCCTCAGGGGGCGGCGATGCCGGGGCGCCGCGGCTGCCGTTCGGCCCCCGGCAGCAGGGGGAGCTACGCGGCGCGCTGGAGGGAGCGCTGCTGGGCTGCCCGCGCCCGCTGGAGGCGCTGGGCGGGCGGCTGCCGGCTGAGCTGGTGGCGGCGCTGGAGGCCCGGCAGCAGGCGCTGCGGCAGGGGCATGTGAGTAGGGACAGGGGCGTATGTGGGCATCTACTCCAAGCTGCACGGATGGCTGCTGTGAACCATGACATGCCCTTAACCGCCATAACGGAAGCGTATCTGCCTCAGGTCTGGCTGCCTGCAAGTCAACAACGAGCCACAACGCATCGCACCCTCGACTACTGACCCCCTTCGCCACGTCACAAGCCGCTCTGCCTCCCCCCTCACCGTCCCCCGCAGCCCAGCGATGGTGCTGACGCCTCGCTGCGCGCGTCGCTGTCCCGCTGCCTGGACGCGCTGTTCGAGGCGCTGGGCCACGCGGCGGGGGCGCGCAGCCGCCTGCGGGACCTCACCAAGGTGGGCGGGGGGCAGCGTGTGGCGTCAGGACTGTGCCGCACCTGCTGCGCCCAATGGATGGGGGCTGGGTGCGCCACAGTTAAGGTCTTGCTCAAAGGTGGCGCGCGGCGGCATACGCATGGGCGCTAGGAGCGCTTGCCTGCAGCGGCAGCGCAGCACCTGGACGAGCACAGCGATCCAGGAAAGACCACGAGCGGGGAAACTGGGCGCGGCTGCCACAGCCTTGCCAGCGTGGCTTTGCATCGGCCGTCGCCCTCGAGCTTGCCCAGCTGCCATTGACAATCACCTGATCACTTCACTCGGTGTCTTGTGTTACCCCACTGTGAACGCCTCTCTAGGTGACCCACACAGACGTGTTTGCGGAGAACCTGGGCTCCGTGAACCCGCTGCTTCGGCAGTTTGTGCGCAAGGCGCTGCAGCGCGCAGACATCACCGACTGGGCGCCGGTGAGGGGTCAACAAGGCTTGGGGGTAGGGCATGGGCTGCATAAACGCCGTACGTCACAAGGGCGCAGGAGGGAGCCGAAGTGACAACCGAGTTCGAGGACTTCCTCAAAACAATTTCCAGTTACTGGATAGCTGCTGGTGCGCCTGCGCCCTCCCTTCTTCTCCTTCAGGCATCCTGTTCCGGCGGCGGCTCGGGACTGGTGCGCGGCCTGCTGGGGGGCCTCATGGGCGGGGCGAGGGCGCTGGTGGGCGGCGGGATCATGGGCGGCGGGCCGGGCGGCGCGGCGGCGCACCCTGGCGACTTTGGCGTGCTGCTGGTGTTCGTGGTGGGCGGCATCAGCTGGCAGGAGGTGCGGGAGGTGAGCATGTGGTGAGGGCGGCGAGAGCAAAGGGCACGGGCACACCAGGCACTGTGCTGGGGCAAGTTATGCTACCTGTGGAGTGCGCCGCCTTTGTACCTGTAGGCCTTTGAGCGATCCCAGAGGGTTTGCGCTGTTCCAGCTAACGGTCATCATGAGGGGCGCTTTCGTCGTGAAAGTCCCCATCTGCTGATGCCTTGCACTCGCCTGCGGCTGGCTGCAGGTGCGCTCCGAGGTGGACAACCACGTGGGCAGCCCCAAGCCCCGCGTGCTGCTGGGGGGCACCTCGCTGCTGCTGCCGCAGGTAGGGCCTGGGACCGACCGTGCCACAGCGCGCAGGCCATGTGGGTCAGCGGACAGGTATTAATTCTGCACGGTGCCGGCTATCGCTGACGAAGTACCGGTACTGTGTTTGACGCTGCGCAGTTGTGCCCTTTGTGCTCGCATGCAAACACGCATACTGTGCGGTAGTCACAGGCTGCGCCGCACAAGGTTGATTCCCTCTCCCCGCTTTACGCCATGTCATTCCCACCCGGCCCCCAGGATGTGGTGGCGCAGCTGGCGGCGACGCCATCCTAGGCACGCTACTTGTGTCCTGGAGCCGAGGAACCGCAGTGCACCTCCTACCGTATGCCGGTGCCTGCGCTGCCCGTCGCCCAGTGCTGTAACACGTTCTGCACCTCCAACCTCGTGCCTACATACACTGCTTCTGTGCCAGATTTCTGGTACCGTTGCCTAGCCCTGAGCCTTGCAACTGATGTTCTGTACACGGATTGCTGGAGCAGTGTTACAGGAACACAGGAGCAGTTCAGGACAAGCGAGCGAGGCTGACTCATTATCCCCTGGCCTGGACAGCGACTCAGCTACGGTACAGCAGGTTGCCATGCAGAGCTCGCCCAGTGGGACGCTGCAGGTTGCTGTTCTGCTCCCGGGTCCTCGAGGACCGTCTATGGTACCTGGAACGTGAAGTCGCTGTACGCATTATGGCACGCATTGGGCGCCGTGGGCAGGCACAGTACCAAGACCCACAGCAGCCCACATGGCCAGAGGTGATTGGTGCCCGTTGGGGACGGGGACTCTGATTAGGCATGCAGCGCGACAGCAAGCCAGCAGCAGTGCTGTAAATGAACGCTGATCACTTGGGGGTCTTTCATGCTCCATGGTCCCATTGCTGGCAGGACTGGAAGTGTGGGGCGCGAACTGGCAGTGCTGGTTGGTGGGCCCGAAACCGTCACAATGACGCCACGCTGTGGACACCTCCGACAACGTAAGGCCAATGTCACACTGAAAACTCGGCTATAACTAGGGGTTCTCTTACTTTGCACTTGTCCGAAGCAGCCAGTCCAGACTCGTAAGGGACGCACCATGAGTTGGACGCTAGTTTGCCCTCATGGGCAAGGCCTTCCGGAAGCCATCAACTCGACTATGAGCTTCATAGGATACTTAAAGCATCTCCCCTCGCACCCATCGGATGCGCTCGGCGGCTTGATGCTCCGCGGGTCACCCCTCGCGACATGCGGGTTCTTGGCGCTCATAGCGGCGGTGCGAGCCTAGCCCTAGCAAGTGGACACAAGTGACAACGCGAATGATTGTCTCATAGCGTGTGTGCGTCATGCTTGCCACCGCGCGCCTGTGCTACCCACGGGCTGGCCGGGGGAGGGGGGCGGAGCAGAGTCAGGGGGAGGGGCGGGGGATGCACCAGGAGTGAAGACGACGTTGGGCGCTCGGCTGGCACACACAATCATGCCGTGTTGTGCCCAACCCGGATGTCGTGAACCCCTCTGACATGGCATCCACAGGCATGCTGCTGGCTATGGTATTTGGCGACCCACAACTGTTCGCACGTGGACCGATGCTGGTGAGAGAGAGGGCCAGGCCTAGGTGCAGCGGAACGTCTGGCAGAGGGGTAAGGACACATGGAAGTCCTGGTTCCATGCATACCCAAGGGATGCAGTGGTCATATTCTACTGCAGCTGCCGCAGCCGAGGGCGGAGTTGTGGCCTGCCTGCCCACCTGTGTGTGCGGAAAAAACCACCGGCCGTGCATCCGCGCAACCCCAACCCGTTCTGCCCCGGCCCCAGGTCCATCCTGCCGGCCGTCTACGTGGCTGTGTTTGCGCGCGAGGAGCTGGCCGTGCTGGGCAGGGCGCTGGCGGAGGGGCCGGGCGGCGTGGGCCAGCTGCCCGGGCGGCTGCGTGGGGCGCTGGCGGCCGCCGACCAGCGGCTGCTGCTGGCGTGGCTGCTGAGCAGCGTGTGGGGCTGCCGCCTCACCTACAACTTCTGGCGCAAGGGCGGCTACAGGCTGAGCTTTGAGGACTACAGGTGAGAGCAGCGGAGGTGGGGCAGGGCAAGGGGCCAGGGGCGCACGGTGAGGTGCTTGGTTGCTGGCTTGTTTGCTGCTCGCGACGGGCCTGCAGCAAGACGGGATGGGCCATACAGTTTCATTGCATTGCATACTGCTCACTAGTCACACGTGTTCTTACCTAACACTGCGGTGTACAACACCACCGCGCCGCCGCAGGTGGACGGAGGTGCGGAAGCTCATGCCCCGGGTAGGTTGGTGCGCAATGTGGTGATACACTTTCGTGGGGAGTTGCTGAGTGCAGGAGACCTCCGTGCGCAGTCTGTCATGAAGTTGGGGTGGAGAGAAATTTACAAGCCACCCTTATCCATGTTTGCTACTACTAGGCACACGGCGTCAAGCGGTGCATCCCTTGTATTACCTCCCAGCAGAGAGCAGACCCGCTTGCTCACCACGTTTAGTAAGACTGGAAGGGGAAAAGCTCCTCACACCACACCCAGCCTTTACTTCCAATCTGACTGTTGGTGCACTTTGTGATGCAACCGTATAGCTCGAACCGCTTGCGTGACCATGCCAGTCTCCTACTCTCAGCCTGGACCACGCACGCCTCATATCCCGCGCGATGACCACACCGACACTTCACAGATCCGCGCCCCCCTCCCTCCCGTCCCCCTCTCCAGCCCGTGTTTGAGCTGTTCAACCTGGTGTTCGTGGCGCTGGCGCAGCACCTGCTGTGCCTGCTCATCACGGCGCCCGCCTACGTGGCCTACCTGCACCGCCGCAGCCCGGGGGCGCCCCCGGTGGGGCAGCAGCTGGGCGCCGCGGACTGGGCTGCGGCGGGCGCCTTCGCGCTGCTGCTGCTGGGCGAGGCGGTGGCGGACCAGCAGCAGTGGGCCTTCCAGGCGGCCAAGCGCGCGGCCGTGGAGGCGGGGCGGCCGCGCAGCGGTGACCTCAAGCGCGGATTCCTGACCTCGGGTCTGTTCCGCTTCTCGCGCCACCCCAACTTCTTCTGCGAGTACGGCATGTGGGTGGCGTTCTACGTGCTGTGCGCCGTGCTGCCCTCCCGCTGCGCCCTGGGCTGGGCGGCGGCGGGCCCGGCGGGCCTGGTGCTGCTGTTCCACGGCGGCAGCGTGTGGATCACGGAGCGCATCTCCGCGGCGCGCTACCCCGCCTACCGTGACTACCAGCGCACCACCAGCGCCATCCTGCCGGCCTGGCCCGGCCGCCCGCTGCCCGAGCAGCCCGCGGACTGATGAGGGGCTGTGGGGCTGTGGGGCTGAGGGGCTGTGGGGCTGTGGGGCTGTGGGGCTGAGGGGCTGAGGGGCTGAGGGGCTGTGGGGCTGCGTAGCCATGAGGCTGGGCTGCCTGGTGGGGGGCAAGTGGCGCGCCGCGCTAAGAGGGACTTTTTGAGGTGAAAGGAATTTTGGTGGGCCCGTAGGTATGCGCAAGAGCGCGTGTACATACAAACCCCACAACTAAAGCTAGCGTAGGGGCTAAGCGGCGAGGAGTGGTAGCCGTGGAGGGCCGGTGGCGTAGCCATGGGGTATGGCTGCTAGAAGATGCGAGGAAGGCATATGTATTTACGGGGGAACAGGGGGGAAGGAGCGGAGGTGGTCCTCGGGCACGAGCAGGGGCATGCGTGTGCATCTAGAGCGTATACGGCCTAAGAGTGATGGGCTGCCTGGGCATGTGCACACAATGAGTGTAGCGGATGCGGTGCGGGAAGCACACAATAAGTGTATATGGCGGAGTTCAGTGCTGGTGACGCTCCTGTAGCGCTGTTCGGCACTGACGGCACAGGCAATGGGCCACTGCGTGCTGCTGCGTGCCACTGTGCACCTGTATGCAGGGTGGTCATCATGACAAACAATGGGCCCTGGTGTTTTAGCCTTTAGGTGGTATTCGGAGGGGCTGCCTCCCTGCCTGCCTGCTGTCATCGGCGCAGCTGGAGGTCAGCCTGGGTGAGCACTGATTGGCCCGGGTCAGCTCCAAACAAATGTCACCGACAGGTGGACCACTTCTGCGGGCACAAGGGCACCACGCAATGTTGAAGTATTCAGGCATGCCAGGCTTGGCCCATTGGACGTATGGCCCCCGACTACGAGGATGCCTGCACAGCACGACAGCAGGCAAGGATAGCTATCCTTGCCTGCTATAGCATGTAGCCTTCCTGGCCCGCAGAGGGTATTGATACCAAAAGGTCGTTGTCTCCTCTGGTTGTTACAAGCAGCCACTCGTACGTCAGTTACTCCTGGTTACTCTGCGCCGTACCTCGCCTTCCGTGTTGCCTTGCGTACAACCACCAACCCACGCCATGAGATAACCGCTGCGAGTGCTGTACGGTGCGTCGGCCGAGTGCACCAGTAAGGAACGGTAAAGAGCGAGCAGCTACACAGGTATGAATGCACACGTTGCCAATGGACGCGTGGCCCGCATGCTTACATACCCTGTTTTTGGTCTAGGCAGGTGCCTAGCTAAGGTGCTAGCCTGACGCGCGCTCGCCACAGGCCCAGCTGTACAGCCGGCCTGGTGATGCAGCCACAGGAAGCCACAGGCCACCAGTAGCTCCAAAACCACACGAGCATCATACCAACGTATGCACTTCCGTAACTCCGGCTAGTAAATTTACCAGCCACCAGTCACACTGGCCACCGCACGCTTCGCAACGCCCTGTCCTTTCACCGCCGCCGCCCTCATCTGGTGTGCGGTATCCTGCTGTACAGCCACTGCAGCAGGGTGGCAAACGCGTCGTCCTCCGCAGGGAAGCGGGCGCGCGCCCGCAGCGCCGCCATGAAGGCCTCGCGCCGGGCGCCGTCCTCCGCCCCGCCCGCCGCGTCCGCGCCCTGCCCCTGCCCCGCCCCCGCCCCGCCACCACCTACCCCGCGGTCCAGCAGCACCCTGTGCGTCGGCGTGCCGCCACCCTCGGAGTCCTGGGCACCTGGGCCTCCGCTGCCCTCCCGCCAACCGTCGCCGTCGCCATCGCTACTGTCCCCCTGCAGTGCCTGCCCAGACTGCATCCCGTGCTGCGCCTGCGCAACTCCGCTGCCCCACGCTGTCCTCAACCCCACGCCGGGGTCCGACACGCCCCGCTGCTCGGCCCCAAGCTCGTCATCGTACTCGTACTCATCCCATCGGTCGAACGCCAACCCGTCACTACCTTCACCGTCCTCTGCTTGCAGCCGACGAGCTGAGCTGCTTGCTGCTGCTGCGCCTGCCCCCGCCCCTGGGCCGCCGAGGCCACCTGGGCCCCCGCCGCGCCCCTTCTTCAGCGGCACCCGCCTCCACTTTTCCAAATTACCAGATATGATGTTCCGCGCGTCCGTGTCGATAAGGGTATGGCTCATCCAGGCGTACCTGGAAAGCAATAGTGTCAGCGGCAGAAGTAGGGTATGTGCGTGTAGAGAATACGGGAAGGGTATGTGCGTGTGTTGATGCGGGGAGATGCCAACCACCGGGCCTTAGCAGACGGGTGAGCGCACGCGTTGGCACTGGACGGTGCGACCCTGCGTCTCCCGCCGCCTGACACGCCGAACGAACCCAGAAGTGGCTCTGTTGACTGCAATGCAGGTCGTCCACATCACTGCGGCGCAGTGCCTCCTTCCTGTTGCCCCTCCTTCCATCCCCCACACACCCACACCCCTTATCCACCTGTGCCACACGCGGCGCAGGCGGCGCTGCATGGCCTCCAGCTCCCGTGGCGGCACCGCCGCCAGCCGCTCAGGCAGCCCCTCCAGGTCGGCCTCGTTGAAGCGCAGGGAGGCCCTGGGCCGGGGAGGGGAGGGGAGGGGAGGGGAG
>VFQN01007364.1_pt1 | contig 11895 bp, 7 predicted proteins | sample 3512371 | NCBI WGS metagenome assembly VFQN01 (sample SAMN10412370, study PRJNA504923) | tailings metagenome | isolation source: Replicate 2 from Balatoc abandoned mine | place: Philippines: Itogon, Benguet | collected 2017-08-28
GTGAGAGATTGAGGGAGAGAGTGTTGCGTTTCGTGACTGTTGTGTGATGCACGATAGTGCGATAAAGGCGGTGAGAGTATTGGTTGATTAGAAGATGACACGGCTCTGTTCGGTATCACAAATTTTTTCTGATGTCCTGCTTTCTCACTCTCCCTGACTCGTTGCAAGGAGAAATTCTCCATTTCCTGGAGCTCGCTGATCAATTGGAGTTAGCGAAGGTTAACTGTGAAATTGCGTATCAATGGAAGAAAGAGGTTCGAAGGATTGAGATAAAATCAGAAGAGAAAGTCAATGAATTCTTTCGTTCTCAAACACTTCGTGAATATCTCTTTAGTCTAATTAATGAACCTTCTCGACAATTAAAGATTGATTCTCGTTTCGCTTCGAGTAAATATCTTAAAAATTGTGATTTATGTCAACTAAAACTTCAGGAATTTCGGGCGGATATGTACGACTACATGACCATATTCCAACAGAAAGTCCCTAATCTTGAAAAATTGATTCTTTCGTGTCGTTACGGTGAAGTAATCGTGATGATGGGGCAAGACGGAAAAAAGGTTTCGTGCAATCTAACTGCCCAATTATTTGGACTGTCTTCCATTCTTATTAAAAATCTGTTCATGGCTACGAAGCTTGATGTTGCGGATCTATTTGGAAGCCAATACCCTTGGAAAGGAGCATTGAATGTTCCGATGAATGAGAATTTACGATGTGTTAAGATTGTTTCTTGTCCACTTATTCATGATGTTAGTCGTTTTGATGGGATTTACGATTTGCATATTGAACAATGTTATGGTTTTACTGATATTTCCTGTTTAAACAATAACTATAAAATTACTATGAAAGATTGTTCAATGTCTCTTGATTATTCAAAATCCTTTAAAAATTCTCACAGTATTACTCTTACTTCAAGTGCTCCTTGGAGACATGATTTCCCTCTTCATTATTTGGCTTGTGTGAGAGATCTTTCCTTGACAGGGAATTTCATGATAACCTCTGATGATGTTGATGTTTTACCACACAAATTGATGAAACTGCATTTAATCAATAATAATCATATCGCAAAGATTCCTTTAAATTCATTGAAAGAAGTTCTGATTCGTAATTGTTCTTCTTTCTCTTCTTGTGAGAATCTGAAAACAATTCGAAAAATTAATTTAGAATATTTATCAATTAATTCACTCGAAGGTTTAGGAAGATCAAACTATCAGGTGAAGATATTATGCTGCAATCAACTTTCAGACTTTAGTGTCTTAAACTTTTGCCGAAAAGTTGAAATCATTGACTGCACTGGCCTTAAAGGCTTATCACAGTTGAGTGAAATAAAAGAGTTTCGATTGCATTATTCTCCATCCTACAATCATAAAGATCTTCAAAGGATCACTGATTTAGAAGTTGATCCAAGTCATTATTTTTCGCTTCAACTATCGATAGTGTCGATGAATCAAAGATTGAAGATTCAATCCATTATTTTGAAGGGGATGACATTTCATTTAACGACTCTTCTGCTAGTAATAATTAATCTGACTGATATTAGGAAAATCGTGATTGAATCAACTTCTTTAAATGATAGATTGTACATAATGAAGGTATTGGAGGCAAAAAAGCTTTTAGTGAAGATTAGGAAGAGTTTTACAATCGAGCAACCATCCAAACGATGTACTCTTGTTCTACTTAGAAGATAACAGAGAATCATAGAATGAAGATGATGAAATTCTTTCCTTTTTTATATATCACACAGTCTTTCCTTCAACGTTTTAAAGATCGTGAAATCTTTCAAGTTTTAAATTGTATTACATGTTTTACGTGAAATATATGTATGTAATCTATCATTCTCACTCTTAATCTTATCTATTCTTTATCTATTCAAAATTAGTATCATTCTTGAAAGATAAAAAGGGAAGTAGGGAATTCTCTGAGCCTAGAGAGATAAATCTTGAAATCCTGCGACATGATTTAATTCTTCACTAAAATGTTGTTGAAACAATTGAAAGAGATGTTCATCATGGAAATGATTTCTCCAATCTCCAACAATACCTTTACGCAAATGATCATCACCTCCTTTTGCTTCTGATTGTTTCTTCATTTCTCTAAATGACGAAAGTTCAGCAACACTTTGAATAAACTGATCATCATCAGCTTGAGGAATATTAAGAAATTTTGCAATTCTTTGAATCTCGGAGCAGGGATCGGCCTTTAAAGTCTCATACTGAACCCAACAAATTTGATCAGCATGACGTTGATATTGTTCATACCATCCTTTCAACCAGTCGCTGTAATTTCCAAAATGGCAATAACCGTTAAGGAAGAGCGTGGCCCAAGCATCAAATGGCCAACCTGACTTAAAAGGATTAAAGGCATGATAATAACTAGAAACGCATGCATCTAAAGGATTTCTTGTAACAACAAGAATTTTCATCCCTTTTGGAAGTGCTGAAACACCTTGATCTTTAGTCGCATATAGAAGAGGAACGGGCATATGACACTTCATCACTCGAGGTGCTGGTGCGTTATCAAACTCTTCCCATGGAAGATTGTAGAATTGGCCACCTTTAGGTTCAACATCATTCAAAATCATGGCTTCAGGCCAAAGCTTTCCTTGCTTTGTGGTCATATCATAAGCATTCTTCGTGACAGGGTTGAGAAGTTCTGGTCGCGCACCATTTAAAAGAAGCAAAACAAGATGTTCCGTCCATGTTGTACCACATTTTGGATAAGTAGAAATCATAATATCAGTATCACGATATCGAAGATTTGAATCAATTTTGTCAAATCTTGTTTGCGGTAAACATGTCATCATTGATATTCCATTATTCATCGCACAATGATACGTGAATTTCATTGATGGATCATCAGACTTTGTTACGATCACTTCATATTGCTCGGTCTCGTTATCTTTGAGCTTCCTTTCAATTCTCCAGCGGTCTGAATTGTATTGGTGCAACATCTTGGGCTTGCTTCACTAGAGAAAATATGTAGCGATGTAAATTATCGATGTAAATTATCGATGTAAATTATCGATGTAAATTATCGATGTAAATTATCGCACGGTTTTACCAGTGTAAATTCACGTTCTGGAATTTGATTAAAGCAATGTTGAAGCTTGTTTCTCGAATTGCGAACAGAAGAGGCGTTTCTCCCCTGCCACTATCTGTTCGAATTGGTTTTGGAGCCAGCTATAATGGAATCAGCTCGATCTATGGCAGATCTATGTCGAGAACTCGAGATGTAAAGCCCTATGGTGAGAGAAAGAAAGCGAACAATGATTCAAATTGGAAGAAGAAAGGCGGAGAGAAAGATCATGATTTTCACGAAAATAAAGTCAAACCAATTCCAAAAGAGAAGATGATGGAATTTGGTCCTGATAATCCATTTGGTGAAGAGATTGACTTCGATCAACTAGATCTCGACAACTTGAAAGAACACGAAGAACAAGAAGAATCAGAGCTATCAGCGAATAATAAGCAATTAATTCAAGAATTAACTACTATCCTTGACATCTACCGTTTTGCTGTGACAGAGTTTACGAAAGCAGGTCTAAGTTACGGTCATACAACCACCACTCCTTGGCAAGACGCTTCCTTCCTCATATTACATGAATTAGCTCTTCCATTTCAAGACCCAATTGTTAAATGGGGACCAGCAAAGCTTACCTATGAAGAAAGAAAGCATTTACTTCAATTAATTGAGAAAAGAATTAAAACCCGCAAACCAACACCCTACCTGATTAATGGTTGTTATCAACAAGGAGAATACTTTTATATCGATGAAAGAGCATTAATTCCTCGATCGTTTATTGGTGATATCATCTTAGAGCTTACAAAGGATAAAAAGAGTCCAAATAATAGTAGTCAGAGTAAAGGTAGTGTGATTGATGAGCAACATGTTGAGCTAGGATATGATGATTACTTTGGTGAAATCACAGATGAGACGAAGTTTCAACAGCAACACCAAAGTAAAGATCTTTTATTACCATCTTTCACAAATACTACATTAAATTGGAAAGATTTAATTGATGTTCAGAAGATTCGTCATGTTCTTGATCTTTGTACAGGATCAGGTTGTTTAGCAATACTTTCAGCAAAACATTTCCCGAATATCCAACAAGTTCATGCAATCGATTTATCAAATGAAGCATTAGAAGTTGCTGAAATTAATATCACAGAAAAGAATTTAGATCATATGATTCACTTATTTCAAGGTGATTTATTTCAAGCATTGAATAGAAAGAAGAAGAACAATACCAACAAAACTGGTAGTAGTAATAATAATAAATATGATTTAATTATTACGAATCCACCATATGTCAGGAAATCAAGTATGAAAGACTTACCAAAAGAATATTGTCATGAACCAATTATGGCATTAGAAGGTGGTCATGATGGATTAGATATTGTGAAAAAAATCTTTCAACAATCAAAAGATTATTTATTAACTGATAATAGTTGTTTAATCTGTGAGATTGGTGAAAATAAATCAGATTTTATGAAATATATTGATCAATTATCAGAGAATTATCCTCATCATTTAAAAGATCATATCTATTGGATTGAGACAGAAAATTCGAAAGATGAAGTATTCTTAATTCAAAAGAAATATTTACCTTAAAGAAACAACAACCCTACACTATTAGATTATCTCAATCATAGATCAATGAATACGAAGAAAAAACACTAATAGGGAGGAAGTAGTGCTTGTTGCGTTATGGTTTATAATATTTATTCAAATAGAATGAGAATATGAAAACAAATACTAATTAATAAAATAGATTGAATTCCTTTCTCTAATGTTAACCTTTCTTCCAGTAAGTATACAATCATTGTACGTATAAGACTTGTCAGACCAACGGAACGAATGATTTTAGGTAGAAGCAATGTAAACATCTCGGGCCACTGCCTGGGCTGGGTGTTAGAGAGCATTGATAAAGTTTCCTTCGTACAACTAATCAAAAGCGTGAAACAAAGGAAACAAATAGGACAAAGAGGTAAAACTACTTGAAACGCAGTTAAAGTATAAGCATCGGTACTTGCTAGTCTTTCATCACAATATAATCCAAGCAGAAGAAAGAAGAGTGGGAGTAAAAGAAGTAATATCCCACGAATAAAAAGTTTGAAAAAGAATTTCTCTTCGATTTTGTAAGACCAGGGATATTCGTAATAATAGATGGCAATGAATGATGTGCTGTAGAACAAGCACATAGGATAAGTGGCCGTTGTCCATGTCAATTGCGGTGATGTGAAGTTAGAGAATTTTATCTGAAATAACAGGATGGAAAGACCTGTCCCTAGATACAAACAAGCAGGAACAAAGTAAGGAGTGCCATAATACCAAGGAAAAGAAACATGTGATTTGAGTTCAAATTTGTCTTTATGTAGTATCCGCTTGTAAATTTCTAGCCATCCTAATAGTACAAAGATTGCAAATGCACACAACACATGTACATACCATACAAGGAAACTAATATTCTGTGCTGTAGACCATCCTGACTTTGGGTTGATCTCATCAGTCAAGGGGAAATAGGTTGAAACAAGTAGGAAGATCCCACATAATTTAATATATTGCGCACGTTCTGTAATTGGTGATATGATCTTTTTAATTCTATTCTCATGTTGGTAATAGTCGATATACTCTCCCCACATTTGATTAAACTTTCTCAAGTAAAAGAGAAAAGCTAGACGAGTTTTCTCTACTCTTTCTTTCTCTGTCCGACCAAGACGACTAAGATTATGAGACAAGGGAGAGATATTATCTGATGCTAATAGATCCTGAGAACTATTTGAAACAAAGCAATTCGAATAAGGAATAATTGTTATCTTTGGATATGATCCTTTAGAAACTAACTTCGAGAAACCATAATCCTCCTGAAAAGAAGAGGATGATTCTAGTTTAGCTGGATCGATTAACAAAATATGAAAATCTGAGAAATTCTTTTTTGAAACCTTTTCTGTCCTCAGATCGTAGCGATAGATCATGAAGTAATCAAGTGGGACATAAAAACTTAGTTCCTTACTTAACCATAACGAAGATCTATCACCAATCCTCTTACACTGTGAAGAGAAAGTTCGAAATAATATTAAATCATCAATCTTATGCACAAAGAATGCAAGAATAATATCAACAATTTCATCAGGAATCTTCTCAAGCAACATATCCAAAAGAAAGAAAATGAAAAAAAAAAGAACTATGGAACTTCGTTTTAATTTACGCGTCTATCTCTCAAAGATGACGTTCAAATATTTTCGTCTACAAGAGAATCGTTGGATAATGGAACTACAAATTAATGATTAATTCATTTCCTCGTCTGCTTAGGCAATGACTGAAGTTGGGGATGCTGCATTTTCACTTTCTTCGTTAATTTTCGTTAGAATAGATCCTTGCAACGGCAGATAGCATTTATTATATAAAGCTTCTTGGATCTTCTGCTCATCAGTAACTTGATTTATTTCAAAATATCGTTTAAGTAAATCCATTCCTTTCGCTACACAAAAATTATTGGCTAATTCAACTGATGCTTCTACCGGATCCATTCCAAGTAAATATTCAAATACATAATTGATACCATTTATTTCTAGAATAATCTGATGCTTTAGGTCATCAGTTATAATCGTACCCTCGTTTGATCGAGAATTAACCGCGTTTCCTGTATTTAAGCTTTCTTGACTTTGATCGTTTGTTTGAACACTTTCCACATTTGAAGTAGATTCTGCCTGGGAAGGAAGAGCATTGACAGGTGGAGCTATTACAAGCTCTTTGGGCGTTCGATCGGCGATGGTTGCCAGACTCTTTGTCTGTTTATTAGAAGCAACAAGCTCTTGGAATTCTTGATTAATAATATTTGATAAAGGATAAATACAAGTTTTAATACTTTCCACTGATAGACCAAGTTCCTTAGCTAGAGAAATTAAAGTGTAAGACTCCTACGTGAAAATCATTATGCAATGTCTCACTCACCATTGGCAGTGCAATAATCAATTGCTAGATCATAATGAGCAAAAGTCTGTGATGTATCTTTGACAAATTTATAAGATTTTCCATTAATTAATATATTCGCTGTTAGTAATGTCGATAATTCACGGCTTTCTTCGCTACTATTGTTTTTTGTTTGATGATTATTCCTTGGTTTTAATAGGTTGTGCTTTTCAAGATTATGATGAACAACTTTGACAACACCAGCAATTAAGCCTGCTGCAGCAATGGCTAGAAGTGGAACTGCTACCATCTCGTTGGATCACAATACAGATCGCGCAAGTAACTTGCAAGTTCAAAAATTTACCGAACGATCGTATCGGAGAAACCGAATTACCGTATTTCACACCTACTGTTACACTTCTGAGACCATATCATTGGGCATGCTATTTTCTACAGTTAATTCAGATACACCCGCGAGACCTTTTACAGCAAGTAATTCTCGATCTAATGAATGTAAAGGAAATGGAGGTTGTTTGATATTGGCAGAGAATACTTTAACAATCGCCTCTGAATATATTCAGAATCCTGATATTGTCTGTACCCATAATTGTCAACCCAAAGAGTGCCCAAATTATTTGTTTTGTAAAAGAAAGTGCCCTGAATGGGTTTTACAATGTAATTGTGGCTTATGTGATGATTGTTCGGCCACCTTTGGTATGAAATTACAGTTTATTGCGAACCCTCCTTCCAAGCAATTATGCCAAATTTGTCAAAATTACGACAGTCTTTATGTTCTGTATAAACATTGTAAACATTATGCTTGTAGGAATTGTTTCTCTTATTCATTTTATGGAAGTGTATATGAATATTATGATGTTGAGAATGAACCAAACTTCCCCTATCCAAAAGAGATTGAAGAAGAATATTATGATGATCAAGATGATCCAAAATGGAGAAAAGATATTTTAATACAAAAATATCTCCAAGATTGGAATAAATGGGATGAAAATAGAGAAAATTATCGAGAAACCTTTTTACAAACGAGGAGAAATCAAGCAGATAACAACATAAATAATACTGGGAAGAATCAAGAAAACAAAAAGAAAGTCATAGATATTGAAGAAAATGAAAATGCTTTGCTAACGGGACAATGTCCGCTTTGTCAGAAATAAATGAATAATTATAAACAATAGATTTATTTATCGACTATTGTAATTTATTTGAAACCATAAGCATCATAATTACCCACTGAAATATAGTGTTTCCAGATATTTACTTGTGAAGCTCTTTCCGTATGAAAGGGAATTAGAAAAACCGAAATTTAAAGTGTGTTTGCAGTCAATCTCTTGTATCGAAGGATCGCTCACTCACGCTATAAGAGAAGGATGGGGTTTGGGGATTTGAGGAATTAGGATCCACTCTCCCAACACAACTAACTGACAAAATTTCACAAAAAAGATCATAAACCACCGCCATTCACCCTCTGTTTGCTTGTGATTAGTGATTCAGGTTGAGGGAAATGCAGTTTTTTCAGAATCTGATTGGGGAGGTTCGACCGCAGCAACTCGAACTTGAAAAGTTGGAACTCCAAAAGAATCGTGACGGAAGAAAAACTGATTTAGATGGATTTAGGAACACCGCCAACTTAACTCGAGAAAATTCTTTGGAAATTAAAGAAGATCTTAGCTTATCCTTAGTAAATGTTCATATTCAATCAACGGATCTCGAAGAACCTAGAACTCCTCAAAGTGGAAGCCAAACACCAAAGGAAGGTTCCATCATAGAATCAAACATTGCACACAAGAGTGAAGATCAAGAAGAAGAAGAAGAAGATGGCAGCATTGCCGATAAAGATGAAGAAGAAGAAGAGGAAATTGATGCAGAAGCGACAGAACATGATGAAATAAAAGAGAAACCTTTACAACAGTCGGTTGTAAAAGAGACGATTGATCGTACTTCGACCATAAAAAAGACCTTTGAACGTCATCATAGTCTCGCTGAAGTAAAATTCTCAGTGGATGGTACAACAAAGCTCGCAAGTATGCCATCAACCGATGATACCGAGCTATTAGATGCATTCTTCCACTTACCGAAAGAACTAACCACCGAAGAACAATTAAAAGCTTTTTTCGAAAATTTGAAAATCATTAATGAAGAAGATGTCGAAGATCATATGGATCAACAGAATATGGATTTAAATAACTGTGATTTAGTAACAATATTATGTGATAATATTACTAACTGTATTAAAGATCAATCATCTCATCAAGCACGTATTATCATCTATTATTCGGTTGATCTATTAATGAATGCTTTAAAAATCCACCAGGAAAATGAGAAAATGATTAAGAAATTAATCACTGTTATACGTGATTTAACATCGATTAATTCTATTTTACAGATTAAATTTGGTTGTAAAGAAGGGTATGGGAAAATCTTTTCCTTCCTATTAGAATTATATTTAGGGAAATTTGATATTACCATATTAATCTGTGAAGTCATACGTAATATTGTTATAAAAGATCAAGGCAAAGTATTATTTGGTCAAGAAGGATGTTGTGAAGCATTAACACATGCATTATATGGTTATGTACATAACCCCGACGCAGCATTATTAATATGTGGTGCAATATTAAATATATCAGCGAATAGTCTCGAGAATAAACGTTTATTAGGTGAATATGGTTGTTGTGAACCATTAGTGGAAGTATTATTATTACATTTATCCAATCCACCGGTCATGAAGATAGTCTGTGGTACTATACAGAATATCTCCGTTTATGATACCAATAAATTAAAATTTGGTGAACATGGTTGTTGTGAAGCATTAATACATGTATTATTAATCTATATGGAAAATCCTGGTATAACTTGGGAGATCTTTGGTGCAATACGTAATGTTTCGTTACATGAAAAGAATATGATAATCTTTCAATCGATTGGTACTTTACAATTATTAACAAAGGCATTAATTATGCATATGGCAAATAGTGATGTTACTAGACAAGTGTGTGGTGCTTTAAGACGAATGATCTCTTTCCATCATAGTAACAGTAATAATGGTCAAGCACCGACACCAACGACTATAACAGCGCCACCAATATCACCGACTGTGATAGCACCTAATCTTGAATTAATCAAACAAGTATGGGGGAAGAAATTACCATTATATGAAAGATATTATCGTATTTATAATGAAGATATTATTTGCGAAACATTATTAGATGCATTGACTAAATATCAAACCAATGCTGATATAACACGAGAAATATGTGCGACCATTAAAACAATTCTATTAAACGAACAATATTACACCACGACACCTGTGATAGCAAATAGTACCTCTTCTGTACTCCAACAACCTTCTCCTTCTTCATCGTCTTTGTATAGGTTTGAATTAGATGTTGCCATCCCATTACTGTTACAAATCTTTTATTATCATACAAATATGAATAATATACAAACAATCTTTCCTGAATCAACAATGAATCATTTAAATGAAGTGATTAAAGAGATCTGTGCTGCAATTAATTCATTAGGAAAGAATAATGAAAGTAAAATGAAGTTTTATCGGGAGAATGCTTGTATAATCTTTGTTAATGCAATGCAACAACATGTCTATGCTCCTAGGCTCTCTTCCTCTCCTTCTCATGACGCTGTGGATGATCTACAACAGCAAGAAGGAGGTCAGAAGAAGATCACTTCCACTGCTGCTGTAGTTAGTCGGAGTGTTAGTATGGAGATAGTTCGTGAGATTGGTCGAATTATTAAGAATTTTGCTTTACACGAAGAAAGTAAACGAACTTTAGGAGAATTAGGTATCTCTGATCTATTAGTTCACGCCATTGATGAATTTATCGGTAATCCTGAAACCATTGCTATCCTATGTGGTGCAATATTAAATCTATCCGCCAATAATTTAGAAAATAAAATAAAATTTGGTCAATCAGGGATATGTGAGAAATTAATACAAATTATTATCATTTACCTCTCTAATGAGGAAGTATTAAAACAATCCTGTGGTGCAATAAAGAATATATCAGTATATGATTATAATAAACTATTATTCCATGATTGTGGTGGTTGTAATGCATTAATTGCTGCCATGACAACACATCTTTATAATAAAGAATTATTTCGTGATATATGTGAGGCGATCTGGAATATTAGTGTGATTAAAGAGAACCAAGTTGCGATTGGTGAGATTGGTGGTTGTGAGATTATATTAGAAGCTGTTTCAGTGTATTTTATTGCTTCTTCGAGTAAACAGAAGAATAAAGCGACTACTACCACTACTGCTACTCCAACTGCTGCTAGTGCTGCTATTGGCGATAGGAATGTGTCAGGAACGAATTTTAACCCACCCACACCTGCTCAAGCTCGAGGAATTGTCAAACTATTAATAGGAATACTGAAAACCCTTGCCATAACACCAACGAATCGTCAGAAGATTGGTAGTAAACGAGGTTGTGAAATCTTCTTAAAACTTCTTTCACGATATCATAATCAATTAGATTTAATGAAATCCATCTTACAACTTCTTTTCATTATCTCTGATGATGATGAAGTTCGTAAACAATATAATGACGTCACCGGAGGAGAGAAGTTATTATTATTCTTCTTAGCAAAGAATATTGATAGTGATATGATACTCTTACTATGTAAACTATTACAACAGTTAACCTGTGGTAATAGTCAAGGTAGTAGTTCTGGTGGTATTGCTTGTATTAATAATCGTCATCGATTTTATTCGTCGGGTTGTTGTGAGATGATTACAGAAATATTAAGACGATTACCTAAAATTATTATACAAGAGATTGAGACCAAATATAAGATACAATTAGATCATAACATTAATAGTACTGATGGGAAGGAGATCATTGGTAAGAGTATTAGTCGAACATTAACAGAGGAGACGAGATCAACGTCATTAGTCGAGGCTGGATATCTTGTGCCATTGACCACTGCATCCACCGACTCGCATAA
>VFQN01007365.1_pt1 | contig 11893 bp, 12 predicted proteins | sample 3512371 | NCBI WGS metagenome assembly VFQN01 (sample SAMN10412370, study PRJNA504923) | tailings metagenome | isolation source: Replicate 2 from Balatoc abandoned mine | place: Philippines: Itogon, Benguet | collected 2017-08-28
CGCGATAATCCGTTCGAGATAGATCACAAGGAACAGCACCATGATCAGCGTAAAGGCGAGGCTCTGAGTGAAGAGCGCGATCGCCACATAGGTAATCGCGTTGCCGAGATAGAGAGGATTGCGGGTGATCGAATACATGCCGGTGGTGTTCAGGGTCTCGGCGATCTGCTCCCTGGTGTTCCTGCCGGAAGTGCCACTCGGCGTGTGGCCGATGGTGAGGACCCGTATTGCCAACCCCAGGAAGGCAAGCGCGATGCAGGAAAGCTCCCACGCGCGATCCGCCATCTCGCCGTAGTTCGCTTCGATCGGCTCCTGCGTGCTGATGGCCCACGCCCCGAGCGGGATGAAGGCGAGGAGGATGTAGCTGCGCCAGCGGAACAGCCAATTGCCTTGCGTCGCAATGATATCCGGTATCATGCCTTCCCCGATCAGCTGTGTAGCGTGAAAATTTGCTAGGGATCGAATCGGGCGCGATTGTGACTGGCGATGGTGTCCCCCTGTGACACTTTGGGAGCAGAGAAATTTGACCGTCACGAAAGTACCGGCAGGGTTGCTGATCCGGGCGGCCGTTCGCGATGATGTGCCGGCGCTCGTCGCCCTTTTTGCAGATGACGTACTCGGCGGGCATGACGACACCGCCGACCCGTCGGCCCTGCCGGATTATCTTGCGGCCTTCGACTGGATCGCTGCGAACCCGACGAATGCGATCTTTGTGGCGGAGATGGACTGCGAAGTGGTCGGAACGTTCCAGACCATCCTCGGCCGCTCTCTGTCGGGCCGCGGCGCGACGCTCGTGACTGTCGCGGCGGTGCAGACGAGGGCGGATATGCGCGGGCGCGGCATCGGCGCCGCGATGCTGCGCTTCGCGATCGAGCGGGCAGGTGTGCTTGGCGCCTCGAAGGTGAAGCTCTCGTCCAACGCATCACGCACCGATGCCCATCGCTTCTACCGAAGGCTCGGCTTCACACAGAGCCATGCCGGCTTCACTCTTTCGCTCTTCTCCGACGGGTCGGACTAGCGACGCGGCAGTTTGCGCGTCGGCTGGCCCTTGCCTTGCACGCGCCGCAGGGCCATAAGCGGCAAAGCTTGAAGCGTTCGATATTCGCTCGATCCCGGGGCCGGCATGCTCAAATTCCTTACCCAGTTCTTCACCTGGTGGAACGGCCAGACACTTGGCACCCGCTTCCATACCTGGCGGCGGGGCACTGAGGTCGGCCGCGACGAGAACGGCAACATCTACTACACTGGCGGCGTCGATTCCGAAGGCCGCCAGCGCCGCTGGGTGATCTTCAGCGGTTATGCGGAGGCGACCGATATTCCGCCGGGCTGGCATGGCTGGATCCATCATCGCACCGACATCCTCCCGTCGAAGGAAGACTACAAGCCGCGCGAGTGGCAGAAGACGCATCAGCCCAACCTGACCGGCACGCCGGCCGCGTATCGCCCGAAGGGCTCGATCCTCGGCCATCAGGAGCGTCCGCGCGTGACGGGCGACTACGACGCCTGGACGCCGGGAAACTGAGCATCGCCTTTTGTCGCCATATTTCACGGCTACCGGAATGCGTCGCGCGGCCGTCGCTGGGATTCGGCCGACAGGGTGAGACATATATGCCTCCTTTCCTGAAAGCATCGATCCTCGCAGCCGCGTTTTCGATCCTCGCCTCGCTCGCCCATGCGCAGGAAGGCGAGGCGCCTGCCGAGGGCGCGCCCGAAGAGCAGACCGTCGAGACGCCGAAGGGTCCGACCCGCATCTCCAATCCGGTCGCCGAGTTCACCGGTGTCGACAAGATCACCGGCCGGATCATCACCTTCGATGTCTACATCAACGAGACGGTGCAGTTCGGGGCGCTGCAGGTGACGCCGCGGGTGTGCTATTCGCGGCCCGACACCGAAGAGCCGAAGACCGACAGTTTCGTCGAGGTCGACGAGATCACCTTGGACCGCAAGATCCGCCGCATCTTCACCGGCTACATGCTGGCCGAAAGCCCGGGCCTCAATGCCGTCGAGCATCCCGTCTATGACGTGTGGCTGAAATCCTGCAAGCAGAAGTCCGAAGTCCCCGCGCCGGAGGCGGCGAAGACGAACTGACCGGTTCGTTGGCCACGCTGGCTCCACGATCCGATCTGGTCTAAGTGTCGAGGCATCAAGGGCGGGAGCTTCAGATGCCGAGCTATGACGTTCTCGCCGCGTTCTGCGCCACGGCGGCGGTCTTCGCGTTCATACCTGGTCCGGCCATGCTGTATGCAACCGCGCAGACGCTTGCCGGCGGCCGTGTCGCGGGCCTGATGGCCAGCCTCGGCATCCATGTCGGCTGCTATGTACATGTCTTTGCGGCGGCAGCCGGCCTGTCGATGCTGTTTCACGCCGTGCCCGTGCTCTATCTCGCCGTGAAGCTCATCGGCGCCGCCTATCTCGTATGGCTCGGGATTTCCCTGTTCCGCTCGCGAGGCGTCGACGGGACCGGCTTGCCGCAGGTGCGACGCAAGTCCGGCCGGCGTGCCTTCGCCGAAAGCGTCACCGTGGAAGTGCTCAATCCGAAGACCGCGATCTTCTTCATGGCCTTCCTGCCGCAATTCATCGACGCGGGCGCGGGTTTCCCCGTCTGGCTGCAATTCCTGCTTCTGGGAACGGTCGTGAACCTGATGTTCTCGCTGGCCGACATCATCTGCGTGCTTCTCGCCGGGTCGCTGTTCGGCCGTCTGCAGCGGTCCACCCGCATGGTGAGACTGATGCAGCGCGCGGGCGGGGCAGTGCTGGTCGGACTGGGAATCCACGTCGCCTTCCAGCGCGCTTGACGCATGGAGAAGTCTTCAGAAGCGTGCTTCACCTGACAACGCATCTTCCAGCAGCCGCTCATATTTGCGGCGTGGCACGTCGATCGCGCCGAAGCGCTTCAGGTGGTCAGTCGTGAACTGCGTGTCGAGCAGAACGAAGCCGCGGGCGCGCAGGCGTTCGACCAGATGGACGAGGCAGACCTTGGACGCGTCGGTCTCGCGCGAGAACATGCTCTCGCCGAAAAAGGCGCGCCCCAGCGAGACACCGTAGAGCCCGCCGACGAGCCGGCCTTCGCGCCACGCCTCGACGGTGTGGCAATGGCCGATCTCGAACAGGCGGCCGTAGGCTTCGCGGATCGGGCCGTTGATCCAGGTCGAGCGGCGGACGTCGCGCTCCTCGGCGCAGCCCTGGATCACGGCTGCGAAGTCGCGGTCATAGGCGATCTCGAAGCGCGCCTGCCGGATGATCTTGGCAAGGCTCTTGGGGATGTGGAAGGCGTCGAGCGGGATGACGCCGCGCATCTCGGGCCGGACCCAGAAGACCTCCGGATCGTCGGCGCTGTCGGCCATCGGAAAGACGCCCGACGCGTAGGCCTTCAGGAGAAGGTCGGTCGGGATTCTCTCTCCGGGCGCATAGGGGCGCGACATGGCCTCGCCGCGTCAGCTTTCCTGGCTGGCGAGATGTTTTTCGAGCCAGTGGATGTCGTAGTCGCCATTGGCGATATCGGGATTGCCGACCAGGTCGCGGAAGAGCGGCAGGGTCGTCTTGATGCCGTCGACGACGAACTCATCCAAGGCCCGGCGCAGCCGCATCATGCATTCAACGCGGTTGCGGCCGTGCACGATCAGCTTGCCGATCAGGCTGTCGTAGTAGGGCGGGATCTTGTAGCCGGAATAGACGCCCGAATCGACACGGATGCCGAGGCCGCCCGGCGTGTGGAAATGCGTGATCGTGCCTGGCGACGGCGTGAAGGTGCGCGGATCCTCCGCATTGATGCGGCACTCGATCGCGTGACCCGAAAAGCGGACCTCGTCCTGCGTGACGGAGAGGCCAGCGCCGGAGGCGACGCGGATCTGCTCGTGCACCAGGTCGATGCCGGTGATGGCCTCGGTGACGGGATGCTCCACCTGGAGGCGGGTGTTCATTTCGATGAAGTAGAACTCGCCGTCCTCGTAGAGGAACTCGATCGTGCCGGCGCCGGAATAGCCGAGGTCGGCAATCGCGTTGGCGCAGACGGCGCCGATGCGAGCACGCTGGTCGGCGTTCAGGGCAGGGGAGTTCGCCTCCTCCCAGACCTTCTGGTGCCGGCGCTGCAGCGAGCAATCGCGCTCGCCGAGATGGATGCCCTTGCCCATGCCGTCGCCGAACACCTGAATCTCGATGTGGCGCGGTTTTTCCAGATATTTCTCGATGTAGACGGCGTCGTCGCCGAAAGCGGCGCCCGCCTCCGAGCGCGCGGTCTGGAGGGCGAGTTCGAGATCGGCCTCGGTGCGCGCGACCTTCATGCCGCGCCCGCCGCCGCCGGCCGACGCCTTGATGATCACCGGATAGCCGATCTCGGACGCGATGCGCTTGGCCTCGCGCTCGTCGGAAACGGCACCGTCGGAACCGGGAACAACCGGAATACCGAGCCGCTTGGCAGTCCGCTTGGCCTCGATCTTGTCGCCCATGATGCGGATGTGATCGCCCGAAGGGCCGATGAAGGTGATGCCGTGCGCCTTCAGGATGTCGGAAAAGCGCGCGTTCTCGGAGAGGAAGCCGTAGCCGGGATGGACCGCGTCGGCCCCGGTGATCTCGCAGGCGGCAACGATCTGGTGGATGTTGAGATAGCTGTCGCGCGACGGCGGCGGGCCGATGCAGACGCTCTCGTCTGCGAGCCTCACGTGCATGGCATCGGCGTCCGCGGTCGAATGCACGACCACCGTCTGGATGCCGAGCTCCTTGCAGGCGCGGAGAACCCTCAGCGCGATCTCGCCGCGATTGGCGATGAGTATCTTCTGGAACATGGGCGCTAGCCTTCCCCTCCCTACTCGATCACGACGAGGGGTTCACCGTATTCGACAGGCTGTGCGTCCTTGAACAGGATGGCCGTCACCGTGCCGGAGCGCGGCGAAGGGATCTGGTTCATCGTCTTCATCGCCTCGATGATCAGCAGGGTCTGGCCTTCGCGGACCTGCTGGCCCACCTCAATGAAAGGCTTGGAGTCAGGCGAGGGCGCCGCATAGGCGGTGCCCACCATCGGCGAGGGGACCGCGTTCTTCGACGTGTCGACGGAAGCGGCTGGAACGGAGGCCGCCGGCGCGGAGGCCGGCGCGGCTACGGGGGGCGCTGCGAACTGGGTCGCCGGGGCGTAGGCCTGTACGTTGATCTGACGCGACACGCGGATGCGCAGGTCGCCCTGCTCGACCTCGATCTCGGACAGGTTCGTATCGTCCAGTATGCTTGCCAGGTCGCGGATCAGTTGCTGGTCGATACCGGTCTTCTTGGTCGACATATGGCGTTTCCTTGTCGTTTGGTCAGATCCGCGCGGCAAGCGCCTGAAGCGCGAGAACGTAGCCGAGCGGGCCGAAGCCGCAGATCATTCCGGTCGCGACAGGCGCGATCATGGTCTTGTGACGGAATTCCTCGCGGGCGTGGATGTTGGAAAGATGGACCTCTGCGACAGGCAGAGGCTGGACGGCGCGGATCGCATCGTGGAGTGCGATGGAGGTGTGGCCGTAGGCGCCGGGATTGATGACCAATCCCTTCGCCTTGGCGCCGGCCTCCTGGATCCAATCGACCAGCGCGCCCTCGTGGTTCGACTGACGGAACTCGACACCGAGGCCGAGGCGGGCGGCCTCGGCCGCACAATCCTCGCCGATCTGCGCGAGGGTCTTGCCGCCGTAGATGCCAGGTTCGCGTACCCCCAGCATGTTCAGGTTCGGGCCGTTCAGCACGTAGACCAGTTTCGTCATTCAGCAACCCATCCAGGGACGGCGGCCGCGGGCGACCGCCGTCTATCGGTCCGGCTTAAAGTGTGCGCCGCCAAGCGCAAGTGTCTTGTCGGGATGTCCACAAACGCGGGCGCCGATAGTGGGGTTTTCAGCAGGTTTCCTCGCCGCAGCCGCGCGCGAGCGCCACCTTCTCCTCCAGCACGGCCTTGCCGAGCGCACCGAACACGACTTCCTTGCCGACGACATAGGAGGGAGTGCCGGTGATCGCCAGCTTGGTGGCGAGGTTGTATGTCTCCTCGAAGGCCGCGCCGATCTGCGGGTTCTCCATCTCCTTGCGCAGGGCTGCCTCATCTGCGCCGAGCGAGAGAGCGATGCGGAGCGCGCTTTCCTCTGTCGCACGCGACATGCCCATCAGCGAGTGGTGGAACTCCGTCCACTTCTGCGGCATCAGCGCGCGGAACGCCATCGATACCACGTGAGCCTTCTGAGAGTCCGGTCCGAGGATCGGGAACTCTTTGTAGACGACGCGGACCTGGGGGTCGTCTTTCACGAGGGCCAGCATGTCCGGAAAGGCGCGTTTGCAGAAGCCGCAATTGTAGTCGAAGAACTCGACCAGCGTGACGTCGCCCTGCGGATTGCCGCCCCAGCCGTCATACTTACCGTTGAAGATCTGGTCCTTGTCGGATGTGATCGTCGACTGCTGGGCGACGCGCTGCTTCTCCTCCTGTCTGGATTCGAGCGCGGCCTGCACCTCGACCATCAGTTCGGGATTGGCCAGCAGATAGTCGCGTACGACCTGCTCGATCTGCGCTCGTCCCTCGATGGGTGTTGCGACGGCGGGAGGTGTCGCCGCGGCGATCGCCGGCTGCTGCTTGCCTGCATAGAAGCCGAAACCGAGCATGGCTGCGGAGACCGCGACACCTGCGAGACCGAATGCGAGCGTCTTGCTCATTGTGCGAACCTGTCCTCTTTCCGACCCTGTCGGGTCATTTCCGCTTTTTTCCGGCTTCGCGGTAGTTGATGATGTCCTGCGCGCGCAGCCAGCCAGGGGAACCCTGTTTCAGCTTGGTCTGCGCCCGGGCCGCGAAGATCTTCGCGTCGAGATACTTGCCCGAATAATATTCGCCTTCGGCGCTCGCGAGCTCCGCCAGCCCGATGTCGCCCAGCTGGCCGTAGGCCTGGGCGAGCGGGCGATAGGCCGAAGGGTTCTCCCGATCGCGCTCTATGCCCTTGTTGATCTCCGTGACGGCCCGCTTCACGGCGTCCGGCGAGCCGACCGCGAGCAATGCCTGGCCGTAGCTGACATTGATCAGCCCGGAGCGCGACGGATCGAGCTTGACCGCTCTGGCATAGGCATCCGCCGCCTCCGAGGCGCGGTTCGCCTTCATCAGGATGTCGCCGCGCATCTCGTGGAAATAGGCGTTCTGCGGCTGCTGCTTGATCAGGGCGTCGATCTTGCTGAGCGCCGCGCGGGGATTGCCGTAGAGATAGGTGGTGATGGCGTCGCCGTAGAGGGCGGGGATGCCGCGTGCATCCTTGCGGAACATGCGCGACGTGGCACCCTGGCCACCGGTGAAGGCGGCGATCTTGGCGCGCATCATGTCGTGGCGCAATTGCAGGGCCGGGGGGTCCATCGCGCCGAAATACTGGCTCTTCTGCGCACGCTCGGTCAGGTTGGCAATGCGGTCGCGCGGCATCGGGTGGCTGACCTGATAGGGATCGATCCGCGCACCGCTCAGCGCCAACGCGCTCTGGAAGCGGCCGAACGTGGTCAGCATTCCCTTCGCGGACTGGCCGGTGGCGTCGAGATAGCGCAGTGCCGCGATGTCGGCCGCGGCCTCCTCGGTGCGCTGGTAGCCGAGCAGGGTGCGTCGCGCCACCTCGGCGCCGCCCATGGCGATGCCGGTGCCGGCACGCGCCATGTCGCCGGAATTGGCCGCAGCACCAGCCACCGTCGCACCGATGCCGAGCAGCGAGGCCACCACCGCCATCGTCTGGGCGCGCGCCAGCTGATCGCGTAGTCGCTCCTGGTGGCCGTCCGCAAGGTGTCCGGCTTCGTGCGCGATCACGCCAATGATCTCATTTGGCGTCTCCGCCGTCAGGAGCGCGCCCGTATTGATGAACATGCGCCGTCCGGCGACGAAGGCGTTGAAGCTATCGTCGTTGACCAGAACGATGTCGACCCCGGCCTTCGTAAGGCCCGCCACTTTGAGGATCGGGCGGACGTAGTCGCGCACGAGCGCCTCGATCTCCGCATCGCGCACGATCGGCACGCTGCGCTGCTGCGCTTTCGCGGGCGGGGTAAACCAGAAAGACTGGGCGGCGACTGCAACGGCGAGCGCGCCGTGCGCGAGGCGTCGCGTCAAGCTGCTGGTGTCTGTGAATGCGGTCATGTCGGGGGCTACACCTAGACGAGCAAGCAGACGATTAAAAGGCGAAACGCGGCATTCCTGAACTTGTGATCCCCACACCATTCCGGCAAATGTGCGGCGCGCCTCGCAGACCGGAGCATTCATGGTTATCAGCACCTCACGACGCAGCCGCATCGAGCCGTTCCACGCGATGGACGTTCTGGCCGAGGCGAACCGGCTCCGCCAGCAGGGCGTCGATGTCATCTCGATGGCGGTCGGCCAGCCGTCGGGACCCGCGCCGGTCGCCGTGCGCGAGGCCGCGAGCGCCGCACTCGTCCGGGGGCAGATCGGCTATACGGATGCGCTCGGCATTGCAGCACTTCGGCGTGCAATCGCCGCGCATTATGCTGAGCATTATGGGGTCGAGGTCTCGCCCGCGCGGGTCGTGGTGACGACGGGGTCTTCGGCGGCGTTCAATCTTGCCTTTCTCGCGATGTTCGACGTCGGCGACCGCGTCGCGATCACTTCGCCCGGTTATCCGGCCTACCGCAACATCCTTGCGGCTCTGGGGCTTGAGGCGGTCGAGATCGAGCTCGGCGAGGAGGGCTATCTGACCGCCGAGCTGCTGGAAGACGCGCACCGCGCCGCGCCGCTCGCCGGTGTGCTCTTCGCCAGTCCGGCGAATCCGACCGGAGCGGTGATTCCGAAGGCCGAGCTTGGCCGGATACTGGAAAGGACACGCGCGCTCGGCATCGCGGCGATCTCCGATGAGATCTACCACCGTCTGTCCTACGCGGCGCCCGACGTTACCGCGCTCGCTTTCGGCGACGATGCGGTCGTCATCAACTCCTTCTCCAAATACTATTGCATGACCGGCTGGCGCATCGGCTGGATGGTCGTGCCGGAGGAACTGGTCCGTCCCATCGAACGCCTGCAGCAGAGCCTCTACATATCGGCTCCGGAACTCTCCCAACTGGCCGCCTGCGAAGCGTTCGGGGCGACTGCAGAACTCGAGTCGATCAAGGACACGTATCGGCAGAGCCGTGCGATGCTGCTGCGGCGGCTGCCGGAGCTCGGCTTCCGCATAGCGGCTCCGATGGACGGGGCGTTCTATGCCTATTGCGACGTCTCCGCGCATACCAATGACAGCATGGAGTTTGCGCGCCGCATGATCGCGGAGGCGCATGTGGCCGCGACGCCTGGACACGATTTCGACGTGGCCAACGGCAACCGCTTCATGCGATTTTCCTATGCAGGCAGCGTAGGGGAGATTGAGACCGCCATGCAGCGTCTGGCCGACTGGCTGAGGTGAGAAGGATGGCCGCCGACATCGAAACCGTTCTGACCGAGATCGCCGCCGAAATGGCGGTGCGCCCGGACCGTGGCGAGGTCGCGACCTATATCCCGCAGCTGGCCAAGGTCGACGTGGGCCGGTTCGGCATCGCCGTCGCGATGAATGACGGCCGGCTGATCGCGCGTGGCGATGCCGAAATTCCATTCTCGATCCAGAGCGTGTCGAAGGTCTTTACCCTCACGCTCGCGCTCGGAAAGGTCGGCGACACGCTATGGAAGCGTGTCGGGCGGGAGCCGTCCGGCAATCCGTTCAACTCGATCATCCAGCTCGAACACGAGCGCGGGATTCCGCGCAATCCCTTCATCAATGCGGGGGCGATCGTCGTCACGGACGTGCTTTTGTCGGGCCATCAGCCCCGCGAGGCGATCGGCGAGATCCTGCGCTTCATCCAGTTCCTGGCCGACGACGATACGGTCTATATCGACCCGCAGGTAGCTGCGTCGGAGCAGGCGACCGGATTCCGCAACGTCGCGCTCGCCAACTACATGCGATCGTTCGCCAACATGACGCATGCGCCGGAAATGGCGCTGGGGGTCTACTACCATCATTGCGCGATCGCGATGTCTTGCCGCCAGCTCGCGCTTGCCGGCCGGTTCCTTGCGCATGACGGCCGACATGCCGAGACAGGCTACACCGTTGTGTCGTCGGAGCGGGCGCGCCGCATCAGCGCGCTGATGCTGACCTGCGGCCATTATGACGGCTCAGGCGATTTCGCCTTTCGCGTCGGCGTTCCCGGCAAGAGTGGCGTCGGCGGCGGAATCCTTTGCGTCGTGCCAGGCGTGGCCTCGATCGCCGTGTGGTCGCCGGGCCTCAACGAGAACGGCAATTCGAAACTCGGGTCGATAGCGCTCGAAAAGCTCGCCAAGGCGATGAACTGGTCGATCTTCGCGCCGAAGGTTCAACTGCCGGCATAAGTTTCTCGCTCGCGGTGCAGACGATCGATCGGAAGCAAACACGCAATGAAAAGCCCGCGCGGCCGACTGGCCGCGCGGGCTTTTCAAAGAAGATCTGCGATCAGAAGAAGCTCTTCCGCTGCCACCAGCCGGCGCGCTTGGGTTTTTCTTCGGTGGCGGCTTCCGTCACGTTCGAACTCACCTTCGGAACGACCGGCGCGTCGATGTCTGTTGCGCCTGCACGCCGCCGGGACGGACGGGTCGGCTGCTCTTCCGCCGCCGGAGCCGCTGTCGGCTCGGAGACGACGATTGCTTCCGGCTCGGTGACGGTCGGAGCGGCGGCCGCAACCTCGGCCTCCGCCGCCGCTGCGGCCTCCGCGGCCAGGGCAGCCTTCGTCTTGCGCGGCGCGCGGCGCGGCTTCTTCACTGGCGCCTCGACAGCCTCCAGCGCTTCCGGTTCGATCTCGGCCGCCGGAGCGGCCGCCTCGGGCTGCACCTCCTCCACAGGACGAGCTGCGACGAAGCCTTCTTCCTCGGCGAACTCGGTCGTGGTCTCGGTTGCAGCGTCCTCGCCCGCGGTGTCGGATTCGTCGCGGCGGTTGCGGCGTCCGCCGCGCTTGCCGCGCCGCCGCTTCCTTGCACTGTCGTCCGCGGCTACGGCCTCGCTCTCGGGAGCCTCGGTCTCCTCGCCGCCTTCGTCCTCGGCCTCGTCAACAGCAGCGTCGTCCGACCCTGCGTCCTCCGATGCCGACTGTTCGGCCGGATGCGAACCCTGCTCGGCGCCGTCACGATCGCGCCCGCCGCGGCGGCGGCGGCGGCGACGGCGCTTGCGGCGCCCGCCATCCTCTCCATCGCCGTCATGGCGTTCGCCATGCGCCTGCTGCGGACGGCGTTCCTCCGTTGCTTCGACGGCGACCTCCTCATCTTCGATCTCCTCGACGTCGACGTCTTCCTCTTCGACAGGACCGGTGAGCGGCTGTTCCGTAATGGTCGTGACGACGGGGCGCTCGACCGGCGCGCCGCGGGTGATCGCGTAGAGCTGATTGCCGAGCGTCTCGTCCGCCTCGATAGAGATCGTCAGGCCGAAACGCTCCTCGAGCTCAGTCAGGTTGCGGCGCTTGTGGTTGAGCACGTAGAGAGCGGTCGCTGCCGGAGTGCGCACAGTGATGTGGTTGCGCGCGTCCTTGATGAGGAATTCCTCGATTGCGCGTACCACATGCAGCGCGACCGACGAATCCGACCGGATGTGGCCGGTGCCGCCGCAATGCGGGCAGGGCTTCATGGTTGATTCGAGCACGCTGGCGCGGATGCGCTGGCGCGACATCTCCAGTAGGCCGAAATGCGATATCCGGCCGACCTGGATGCGCGCGCGGTCGTTCTTCAGATGGTCCTTGAGCCGCTTCTCGACCGCACGGTTGTTGCGGTTCTCCTCCATGTCGATGAAGTCGATGACGATCAGGCCCGCAAGGTCGCGAAGCCTGAGCTGGCGTGCCACTTCCTCGGCGGCTTCAAGATTGGTGTGGAGCGCAGTCTCCTCGATCGAATGCTCCTTGGTGGAGCGTCCGGAGTTGACGTCGATCGAGACCA
>VFQN01007367.1_pt1 | contig 11891 bp, 14 predicted proteins | sample 3512371 | NCBI WGS metagenome assembly VFQN01 (sample SAMN10412370, study PRJNA504923) | tailings metagenome | isolation source: Replicate 2 from Balatoc abandoned mine | place: Philippines: Itogon, Benguet | collected 2017-08-28
GGAGCCGCACAACCTGCAGGCAACCGAAGGAAGGTGGGCGCAGGCCAAGCGGTGCGAGCATAACAAGATGCACCATACAGCCCGCTTGCGTGTTTTGGGATGGGCAGGTGAGCACGCAGCGTTATTGCTGCAGCAGGTAGTGACGGAGCGCTCCCACTGGCTCCGGCTCATCTCAGGTCTCATGCCTGGGCCTCCTCTGCTGCTGGTGCTGCGCGCCACCTACCCACAAAGCCTTCTCCCGGGGGCTCAACAGCCGCCCCACGCCACCCCCACCACCGCCACCCGCCACTTCATGCCACCCACCAGCGGCTGCCAAAAGAAGGGCGTCGCGCCACTCCGCACCCGCGTCGCCTCGCCGGCTATCACCAGCAGCTGAAGCGGAGCCCGGGACAGTTGCACCGCAGCCACCGCACAGCTACCCGGCGCGGCCGCCGAGTGGCCTCCGCATGGCCGCGTGCACGCCCTGCTGCTGCACCCCCCGCCCTGCATGCGCCACATGGCTTTCGCGGATGGCAGCGGGATCATCGCTGCTGGTTCAGCCACTAGCACGGCCTGGGGTGGGGTGGGGGCCAGGGTGGAACCGGCCTGACTTGGCCCATAAGGTCCTTTGTAATGGCGGTGCGCGGGGCGGCGGAGATGTACAATGCTCCCCGGGCGAACAGGGGAGTATAAATCCCCGGTATGTTGCCTGGGAGAGGGGAGCGCCTGGCACGGCTGTGGAACCTGGCAGCACCGGCAAGAATTTCAGCAGGTGTTATGGCTGCACTGTTACCCAACCAGCCGAGGATGAGGTGGATATTGTTGACTGGTGTAAGGATACCGACAGGTAAATGGGGCGTTGTGGCAGTTCGAACATCAGCTTGCCCAGGCCCTCCTGTGTGAGGGAGAGTGCAAAGGGCGGCTGATTGCAGAGGATTCTGTGGGCGGATGGGCCTTGAATGCAGGGAGTGGGGAGTGAGCGTAGCACGTTGGGGTCACGCAGCACCTTGTACACACCGGGGCCAGGGGAGTAGTGCCTAAGGAGGGGTGAACCCGGAGACGCCAGCGGGGTTCCAGCAATTAGTGGCAGACGTGTCCAAGGACCCAGGTGGAAGAAATCACGTCAAGGCCAAGATCTGCAGCGGTGTGGTACACGGCGTGTGCGTACATGATGTGAAGGTTGCGCGTAGGGTAGATGGAAAGGGCATCGTGGGGCTAAGGGCGGGTTGTGTTGCAGCCGCACTTTCAGCATACCTAAACGGTGTGCGGTGTGCCAGTAGAGGTGGAGGCGACGGTAAGTGGTGGGCGCGACCATCTGTTGAATTTGGGTCAGGGGCTCCGGCAAACGTCACAGACAAAGCGTGGGTCCATTTGCGTGAAATCACCTTGCTACATGCTGTTGAGTGCCGGGCCGCAAGTGTGCGTAAGCGGGTTACGCGGACAACTTCTGAGCTTTACAATGCCGTATGTAAGGGTTGTTGGACATGCCTGGGGGGTGTGCAGGGAGGCGGAGGAGGGGGGCGGCGGGAGGCAACATGCAGACGGCAGGTGGTCAGCAGCGGCCACAGCTGCAAGCGGGGTGCGCCCCAGGTGGTACCCCCGCGCCCAGTGTTATTGTCCGAACCGCGTTACGCAGCGCGCAACCCCTGCTGCAGCCTCGCCCAACAAGCAACACAACAGTCCATGTCACCAGTCTTGCAAGTGTCTGCTTCAGCCCCATCCCTCCGGACCCCGCTGCCCAGCCCCCACCCACCCACCCACCCATCCACCCACCCTCCATTCCGTGGCTCCGCACCGCAAGGAGCCCCGGTTCTACAGCTTGGACGCGCAGTGGGGCCCACCTGCGGCACCACCGTGGCGAGAAAAGGAGGCGTCGAGAGCGGCCAGCTGCCGGGCCGGGACTCTGGCTGCCGCGGGTGAGCGTCAATTTGCCTGCGCCTGTGCCTGGTAGCTGGCGGCTGCTGCCGTACACCTCCGCACGGCTGCCTGCATGCTGCTGATGGTGCTGCTGCACAACCCCTGCCTGTCGCAGCTGCGCCACGGCGGAAAGGAGTTGCTGCCGCCGTCTCCAAAGCCGCGACACGGTCAGGGGCAGTGACTGAGCCAGGACGGGCATGGAGCACCAAGTATTGCAGTCCGGTGGTTTTGCCCTCCTGCTGCTGGCACCACCGCCCATGGCGCCCAACACCAGCGTCAGCGCCCTCGCCTGTCTAAGCTCGCGAAGCGGCAGGGCGAGGAGACTATAGGGGCTGCCCGCCCACAGGTGCACACTCTGGGTGGTGGTGGTGGGCTGCGGTGCCGTCGCGTGGCCGCAGGGCTGCAGCGGCTGCCGTTCAGGTGGGCGCGAGGGGGGCAGGGTGCTGAGGCTGGGTATCTGCATGCGCAGGGCGCGGCCACCTGCGCTGGCGTCCAGGACAGCACTGTAGGACCTGGGTTCATACAAGGGAAGAAGCGTTGCTGTGCTGGGACGCGAGGGCCACAGCTGAGCAACGGGGTGAGAGCCCTGTCCGTCCGGGGCACAGCACCTCCCCATTCGTTCAACCAGCCCCCGACCCACCCCGCCAGCACCACCAGAGAGAGGAGGCATACCACTTTACGTCGCAGCTGTACATCTGGCCCACTGTTTCCATGTAACCACATGCAGTGCACCAGCGCCGCGGTGTCCGCAGCCGCCTCGTGGCCACGGCAGGCTCCTGCTACCCTGATGGCCCCCTCCCCCCTTTTTGCTCTCACATCGCTACGTTGAAGGCAAGGGCCCACACACACCGTCACGTCATTAATGACCTTCGTGATGTCCTGCTATGCACTTTTGTCTGGTAGGTTGATTGATAAGAGAGGTCCATGACACGATGCCGACTGGACTCACGTTGTCTCTGAAGCCGCGTGGTGGCAAGCTATACTATGTTGAGAGCAGTTGCCAGGTGCTCGATGGGAATCGTCATGAGAGCAGGTCCGGCTTGGAATGGGAGCTGAATGGGAGTCTCGGAGGTCAATGCTCGTCCCACTCCTTGAAGCAGGCCTTGGAGTGAGCAAGGCTGTAAAGACTGCACGGAGCAACAAAAATCATGTATCAAATAACACGGAGCAACAAAAAGCTCGTGATGCGCTTTATATATTATAATAAATACTACTACTAGGACAACAGCTGTTGATCTTACCAGCCTCGTCACGGTGTGACGTCCAGAGAGGGGAGTAAGCAATAGGACTCCCCGTATGCGGCCGATCGGTAACTAAGTACAAGTGCGACTTTCGGCCTTCGCGGCTATAGTCCCAGCTGCACGCCCCAGCTGCAGGTGGGTAATAATTCCAGCGTATAGCAGGTGCTTATGTGGCATTGGCTTGCGCGTCTGGTAGGGGCATGCGTTGCGCTCATTGGCACGCCGAAACATGGTCGGGCTTCGGCTTGTCCCGCATCCCACTTCGGCATGTTCGCAAGGCAAGTCACTTACATAATGCCTGCCCACGTGATTAGCGCGGACGACCGGTCAGGTGCAGGGGCTGCTCTACGGCCAGGCCCTGCCTTTTGTCCTGCTCTGCATAGACTATATGCACCATGCACGTCTGGTATTCACATTTATACTTCTGGCTTTGTTCCCATGTTCCAAGCACAGCCCCAGGGGCACCACCGGCGGATACCGGCGAACAGCGCCCAAGCAAGCGCACCGAGTGCACGGGCCGTGAGGCCTGCACCTGCTGACTATGGATCAGAACGTCAGGTTTATGGCTGGCTTGGCACTGCAGGCTGGTGGCTGCGGGGCCGGAGCACAGCGGGATGGTGGGGGTGGCGGTGGTGAAGAGCAGGCTGCTGTGGGGGTTGGCACTGAACGTCAGCTTCAACAGCAGCGGCAGCAGCAGCAGCACCATCAGGAGGACGATGGTTCGGATGTGGTGATGTTCTCCAGGCTTCCCACCGGCCCCTTCCTGCGCGTGCTGGAGTTTCTTCCCGCCCAGGACCGGGCGTGCAGCGGCCGCCTGGCGTGCAGGGACGCGTGGTGGCACCTGTCGGGGGTGCACCACCGTACGGCGTACCTCAGCCAGCCACTGCCACCCCACGCCGTGCCATGGTTTGAGCGCTACGGCTCCGAGGCCCTGAAGCAGCTGCCTCATAGGGAGAAGCTCACCCAGCCCATGTCCGCAGCAGCCGCCAGCGGCAGTACCGCCAACCTGGCTGCGGTGTGGGGCCTGGTGCGGCAGGGGCTGCACCCAGAGCTGCTGCAGGCCGGGCACTACAGCTTTGCCTCTCGTTTTGGCAGCGTTGGGGCGGTGCTGGTGCGGGACGGCCATGCTCACCTGCTGCCGTGGCTCCTGGACAACGGCCACCCTGTCGACGCCCAGGCTGCCCTGCTGCGGGCAGCTCAGTACTGCAACCTGGCTGGGCTCCAGGCTGTGTGGCAGCTGCTGCGGCCGGACAGACAGTTGATCAACGACGCGCTGGCGTTTGCAGCGAGGTCGATCTCGACTGACGATGCAATCGCTAAGATGGAATGGCTACTGCAGCAGCATGGCGAGACCGGGGGCGCGAATCGGCTCCCCCCAAGGGCAGCTGCCGCAGCCGCAGGCACAGGCGACCTGTCCCGGCTACAGTGGATGCTGCAGCGCGGGTGCGACTTCTACTACTATGAAGGCATCGATAACGGGCTGGACACCAGCGGCCGGTTGCTGACCATCGCCCTAAGCCACGCAGGGCTGGAGGTGGTAGAGTGGCTGGTGAGGGAGGCGGGCTGCCGGCTGCCGGACCCTGCTCCTGGCCCTGCCGCTGCTGCCGCTGCTGCTGCTGCTGCTGGGGAAGGTAAGGACAGAAGCTACAGGCTAAAGCTAGTAGCTGCGGCGGCGGCCAGCGGCAGCGTAACGAAGCTGCAGTGGCTTCGAGACCGGGGATTGCTGTCGCTGCCGCCGGCAGACATGCAAGATGTGTTGTATGCGACTACAGAGGGCCAGCTAGAGACGTTGCGCTTCCTGCACCAGGATTTTGGGGTGCAGCTGTCGGAAGGGTTGGCGCGCGCAGCCGTACAGTCTGGCGAGGTGGCAAGTGCGTCATGGATGATGCAGCAGGGGGGAAGGGGGCTCTTTGCCGACCGTGGGTCGGTGTGGAGAGCAGCTGCGGCCAGCGGCAGTGTGGGCATGGTGCGGTGGCTGGTGGGGGAGGGCATGGGGGGCGCAGGACGTGTTGAGGTAACCTTGCTGGTCAAGGCTTGGCCCAGCGAGACCCAGCAAGATCGCGCCTCATTACTTCCTGCCGTGCAGCTGGCGGTGCAGAGCGTGGGGAACCAGAGCGGCAGCAGCGGCGGTAGCAACGGGGTTAGGGATGGCGGCGCTGATGGAGGCGGTGGTGGGTTGGCGCCAGAGCCCCCGCCCAGCGGTCAACAGCAGTGCCAGGAGCTGCTGGTAGCTGTGGCCAGGCGCGGCGATCTGCCCCTGCTGGCCTACCTGCACAGCCTGCTGCAGTGCCCCCTTGGGCCAGAAGTGTTGCTTGCAGCTGTTGGCTGTGGCTGCGAGGCGCTGGTGGAGTGGCTGCTGGGCCACGGGTGTGCCCTGCCCGAGGACACAGTGGCGCTCCTGATGGAACCCATGAAGGCTGGAGACCTCGCCATGGTTCGCTGCCTGCTCCGCATGGGCGTGCCGATTCCCCGGGGGATGCAGCCTGAGGCTGCCACCCGGCGCTGCCCCCTGCCCATGCTGCGGTGGCTGGTGGCGGAGGGGGCGCCGGCGGTTGGTGGGGAGGTGGCGCCCGCAATGGGTGGTTAAGCGTTAGGTGCAGCGGGGGGTAACCGCAGAGCGGCAAAGAAACTAAACCGGAAACGGTCAGCCTGCGGAGGTTAGCGGCGGGCACGACGCATGGCAAAAGGCTTGGAACTCACCGAGTAGTACTTACTGGCGGGAGGGACTGTGATGCAGCGGGTGGGGTGGGGGGCGGATGGAGGCAGCAGCAGGCGGGGCAACAAAGGCGTGGCTACGGGGTGTGGCGGCCCAGGTGTCGACGGGCGAGACAATGGCGGGGATGTGTAACTGCAGGAGAAGAGCAGTTGATAGGGATGTTCCCGAGGGTCATATTCATTGCGGCAGCAACGGTCAGGCCACCTGGACAAGGTGGTGGGTGAAGCTGTAGCAGATGCTATGATGCTGTTATGGCGTATGTTGTTCAGCTTCCGTACGTACAGGTCTGGACCTGTCAAGATAGTTGTTATTTCGATGCATTTTCTGCGTATGGATTGAGTGCAAGTCGTGGACTAGTGCTGAGCGACGCTAGCTGCGTGTCTGCCATACATGGGAAACATGGCCGTCTTTTAATAAGCTCACTGCACACGTGTAGACACGTGCCAATTGGTGCCTGGCTGTGGCCATTGGGATGTTAGGAAATTGACTTACTGATCATCTCCAGGCACGTTCATAGCTGCATGCCTAGCAGGCAGCGGCGACCTACCGCAACGTGCAATTTCATGGCCTGCCGCATTACCACTGGCTGATCGCATGCCGGCATGGCAGTGGCCACACGCAGATGTTGGTTAGGGCATACTGGACGCCAGCAACTAACTACCTCGTCTTGTCTTTTTTTGTGGTGGGGTTGTGTGGGCCCCTCCTTGGGTCGCGGAAGGTGTTGGGGTTGCGCCATGTGTGGGTTGCAAGACATCCGGCGGTAGGTGTGTAGTCGGTGTGGGCTTGAGGATTGGTCCAGCAGGACACAGCAACAACGTGTTTCGCTGCTTTCTGCCGTACAGCTCGTTAAGATGGCAGCAAGCGGCCCGAGCAGCAGCAGTGGCAGCGGCAGCAGCGGCGGCGGCGGCGGTGGTGGTAGTGATGCCGGTAGCTTCGGCGACGGTGTGTATTACCGGGAGCTGCTGCCAGCGGCGGCTGTCCGGGGCAGCCTGCCGCTGGTTGCCTACCTGCACAGCCAGCTGCAGTGCCCCCTGGAGCCAGCAGTACTGCAAGAAGAGGCGGGCAGCGGCTGCGAGGCGCTGGTGGAGTGGCTGCAACGCCACGGGTGCGCCCTGCCCGAGGACACCGTGGCGCTACTCCTGGAGCCCGCTAAGAGGGGAGACCTGGCCACTCTCCGCTGCCTGCGCCGCCTGGGCGTGCCGTGGCCCCGGGGGCTGCTGCCTGAGGCTGTGCGGCGGGACTGCCCCCTGCCCATGCTACGGTGGCTGGTGGCGGAGGGCGTGCCCGTGGATGCGGCACGTTCGCAGAGGGCACTCCGGGAGAGGCGTGGAGCCGTGGCTGAAACAACTAGTTCGTGAGGTTGACGACGTGTCTTAGTTGGGGGCGGAGCAGGGCAGATGGTAGGTAGGCGTCTGTTGGATTGCCCCTGGGCCCGGCGTTGCAGCTCCAAGGCTCCGAGGTGGGCTGCACTTGAGGGTGCTGTTAAGCCACGGCCCATGGGTATGCCGTGCCCCGCAGTAGGCGCTCTGAGCACCTTGACCAATATGATGCTAAGCCTGCGCTGCGTGAGGGTGTCCTGAGCCCTGGGGATGGCTGACCGCTGATGATGCCTACTGACTACTGACCCACTGCTGTTGCGGTCGTGCTGCCGTAGCATTGCTGCTGAGCTGACGTTGGTTGGTGGCGTTGGGTGCAAGAGCGGGTGCGCGCGTGGGTGCGCCGGCGGGTCAGGCGGTCGAAGATGTGGTGGATGGCTGGGGGCTATTGTGTCGCATTGTGTCGCGTTTAGTCCGTATGTGGCGCCAAGGGGGTTGGCGTGTGGCTGGGAGCAGCGCACACACATGTATGGACCCCTGATGAAGACGTGTGCTGCCGTTGGGAGTGCAGCATGATGGTGGAGCAGTGCTGGGGGACGCGAAGTGCGCTAGCTGCATGCCGGCCATGCATGGCGGCGTGTAGATGGATGTCTGTGAGGAGCACAACGCACACGTGCAGACACGTGCCACATGGGGCCTGGCGGTGGATACTGGGCTGCCAGGGGCCGTCAGCAGGTGCAGGCTAGGGTTCTCCGTGTTGCAATACGTTGGCAGGAGTGGAACATGGTTGAACTTTAGCAATCCGTACTGGAGGTCCTACGGCTCTGTCATGCCCGTGCAGTTATATAGTTGTCCGCACCCCAGTAGGCAGTAGCGGCATGCGGCGCCGTGCAACGTCAAGGACGAGCGGACTGCACAGGCCAGCCACAGCTTATCTAATGTTGGTATGGCAGGTGTCTGTGGCTACATCTCCATGTCAGTGGCTACGTCAGGCTACGTGCAGACGTTGGTTAGGGCATACTGAACACTAGCAACTGACTGCCTTGTTTCACGTCCCATCAGGGGACCTCCCCCGCGTCCCATGGGTCAGCACGCATGCGCCCCCATGCATGGGGAGCTCCAAGGAACCAATCAGCACATTTACGGCCTAGCTAAGAAGACCAAATGATACTTAGATTGGTTCAATCCTACCCCTAGCTTATGCCGTGTTTGCAGCTCGCCTGCGCCCCGGGCAACACTGCCACCTGCTCAACAGGAAGCCGGAGCGGAGCAGCGGAACCACCAGGTGCCAGCTGCCATTGCATAGCCATTTACATGTACGTTCTCTACCGGTTTAAGTCACTATGTACAGTAGAGGCTGGGAGGTGATGGTACACTAGTACAAGAGTTGACACTACCTTGAGTGCTGCAGTGCGCTCATACATGAACAGTGCTATTTACAATATACGACTCCGTTGATTTGCCTTTCCTGATAGGTGTGGTCGGGACCAGTAAGGATCGTGTGGCCACACCACCTGGATTGTAACATAAAATGCCAAATTAAGTTCTCATAGCTCTTGGCCATGCAACAAATCTATCAAATAAGGACGAATAATGCGAAGCAATCCGTACGAGCGATGCACTAACGGTCCAACATTTCTGTCATGCCTGTGCATTCAGGCAAGCTTGGACGATAGTTGGTGCATGCATGGATTGTGCTGGTGTACGGCAAGCCAGGGACGGATGGGTGGGCAGAAGCTGGGAGTTAGCATGCTGAAAACGGAGAGCGGAGTCGCTTGGCTATGCTGAAACAATTGGAGGGCAGCATTCATTGTCAGTTGGGGGACCTGATCGACAGGACCTGTCGGCGGCTGAGTGCGGTTGGTGGCGGGGAAGGGCGAAGGCGACGTGTAAACAAGCGGGCAGGGCCAGTGTACAGTGGCATTGCAAGGCATGGTCCCCGGGCGGATGGAGTTCACTGCAACAACGCTGCTGTAGGAACGTTTGGAGTCAACGTCATTTATCAGTAGTCATGTCCCGACCCCTGGTCAGCGCATAGCTTGCGGCGATTGATTGCAGACACGGGAATCTGTGTCGGATCAGCCGTGCCCACCGCTTTGGTATGCATGTGCAATGTGTACACCTTCAAGGATAATGTGAAGGCCATTGTCATCCGCTTTTGCTGTATCATAGCGGTGCAAGTCCCGTGTGTGAAGGGATGTACAGGGCAGGCATAACTTGAGCAGGTCTTCTGAACTGAAGCGCACCTGTTGCCCCTCAGTCCCTGCAACGCCCAATGCGGACCCGTGGGTCAAAAGCTACCTTGTGAGACTTGTGCAAGGTAGGCCCAAAAGTACGTATGTAGCCCTTCTGGTATTTAAACAATACTATGCTGTCAAGCGAGACCGGGATGGTACGGCCAACCCTTCGGCAGCCCGGTGATCCAGCCAAGGGGCCACGAAGAGGCTCGCGCGCTCCCATCTCCATGTGCGGCAGCGCGGCACTTGTTGTCCACGCAGTAAATAGATAGGAACGTTTTAACCGAATGAAACCTCAGCTCGTAGGCGCAACGTAACCGTAACATTCGCCCGAACCGTCTGCAGCCAACGCCTTTCTCTGCGATACAGCGCATTTCGCGGGCTGCGTTGGAGATATCGCTCCAGACGGCTCCAGTATACCGGTGGGTGCTTCGGGACTGTAAAGGCGGCATCCCAAAATACTGGAGCTGCTTCACCTATCGGGGCAAGGTCTGCGCAAACAGATGGCGTTTAACTCTATTTAGACCGAAGCAGCAGCTTGCGACAACAAATGGGGATGTGCTGTTTGGGCGTTGTTCACTGGTCTGGACCAAACGTCCCCCAGCAGGTACGGTCGGACACCCCGAGTTGGGATGCGCAGCGCTGGCCTGGCCCCAGCTTGCTTGCTGGACGCACAGAGCAGTGCTGCCGATGCGGTCGTCCCATGGAAGGGGTGTGCTGGCAGCGGTGGGCTTGGGGCAGCTGAGGGTGGTGATAAGGGCAAGGGCCTACAACAGCAACAGCAGCAGCAGCACCAGCAGCAGCAGCGCCCGGCGGGGGAGGAGGAGCACCTGCTGCACCCACAGCTGCCCACCGGCCCTTTCCTCCGCGTGCTGGAGCTCCTTCCACCCCAGGACCAGGCGTGCAGCGGCCGCCTGGCGTGCAGGGACGCGTGGCGGCACCTGTTGGGGGTGCACCACCGCACGGCGCACATCAGCCAGCCGCTGCCGCCCCACGCCGTGCACTGGTTCGAGCTCTATGGCCCGGCGGTCCTGAAAGAGCTGACCTTTCAAGAGAAGCTCACCCGGCCCATGTCCGCCGCAGCCGCCAGCGGCAGCACCGCCAACCTGGCAGCGGTGTGGGGCCTGGTGCGGCAGGGCCTGCACCCCGAGATGCTGCGGACCGAAGCTTACGCCTATGGCTGCCGCTTGGCCAGCATTGAGGCGGTGCTGGTGCGGGAGGGCCACGCCCAACTGCTGCCGTGGCTCGTGAACAGCGGATACCCCGTCAATGCACGGCATGCGTTCATGGCCGCAGCCCAGTTCTGCGACCTGGCTGGGCTCCAGTCTGTGTGGGAGCTGCTGCAGCCACAGCTTCAGCCTGTCTACGGCCTGTTTTACAACGCTCTGGACAGGGCAGCGTCGTGCTCAACGGGAGATGCGATTGCCAAGATGGAGTGGCTGCTGCAGCATTGCGCAGCAGCAGGGGCTCCAGCTGTCGCCAGCATTCCAACGATGGCGGCCGGTGTGGCCGCAGCCAGGGGAGACCTCGACCTGCTCCGCTGGATGCTGCAGCGTGGGTGCGACTTCAACGCCTTTTGGTGCGACCTGGATTACGGCGGCCGGCTGCTGCCCACACCCATGCGGCACGCCGACCTGGAGGTGGTGAGTGGCTGGTGCGGGAGGCGGGCTGCCCGCTGCCGACCCCTGCTCCTGCCGATGGAGAAGATGAAGATGCAGAGGAGGGCTACAGGTTGAACCTGTTAGAGGCGGCGGCGGCCAGCGGCAGTGTGGCAAAGCTGCAGTGGCTCCGGGACCGGGGCCTGCTGATGCAGAGTCCGGACGACATGCATGGGGCGCTGCGGGAGGCTGCAATACAGGGCAAGCCGGAGACTCGTCGCTACCTGCACGTCAATTGTGGTGCAACACTCCCTGAGTTTGTGGTGCATGCAGCGCTGGCCTCTGGCGACGTTGCAACGGCGGCGTTGGTGCTGCAGCTGGGGGGCAGGGAGCTGTTTCAGGGTCGCATGAAAATGTGGGGGGCTGCGGGGGGCAGCGGGAGCTTGGACATGGTGCGGTGGCTGGTGGGGGAGGGCATGGTGGACGTTGCGGATGCTGCGCATGCTGCATGCACGCTGGAAGAGGGGTGGCCTAACAGGACCCAGCAACAACGCGCCACGCTGCTTCCTGCCGTACGGCTCGTCCTAAAGGCGGGCGGCCCAAGCAGCAGCTACCGTGGCAACGGCAGAAGCAGCGACCGCGACGGCGGCGGTGGTGATAGTGATGGTGGCAGCAGTGTGTATTACCGGGAGCTGCTGCCGGCTGCGGCTAGGCGCGGCAGCCTGCCGCTGGTTACCTACCTGCACAGCCAGCTGCAGTGCCCCCTGGGGCCAGCAGTATTGCAAGAAGAGGCGGGCAGCGGCTGCGAGGCGCTGGTGGAGTGGCTGCTAGCCCACGGGTGCGCCCTGCCCGAGGACACCGTGGCGCTACTCCTGGAGCCCGCTAAG
>VFQN01007368.1_pt1 | contig 11887 bp, 5 predicted proteins | sample 3512371 | NCBI WGS metagenome assembly VFQN01 (sample SAMN10412370, study PRJNA504923) | tailings metagenome | isolation source: Replicate 2 from Balatoc abandoned mine | place: Philippines: Itogon, Benguet | collected 2017-08-28
CATATCTAATAGAGGAGCAACAGTAGAAATTACCAATCGATTACAATCCACAACATGTCATAACCTCGTTGATCGCGAAGGAAGATTTGATCTAAAACTACCAAACTTTGTCGTAGAATACTTGAAACTCAATGAGATACTGGAACCAATCACAACACGATTAAAGACTATTATGGGCACACCAACACCTCAGATTAGAACTCATAATGTTGTCTTTGTTCCAGTTGGTTCCAAGGCACAGCAATGGCATACAGATGATGAGATGAAGAAGAGGAAGATTCATCGTTACTTCACCATATTAATTCAATTGAACTCTATTGACAGTCATTGTGGAGGAACTGAGATATGGATGGATAAGCTTGATCGGGGTGATCTGGTAAGACAATATATATTCGATTGTTTTATATTATGTGTTGTGTTAGGTGAGATGTCGTCCGGGAGATGCATTGGTCTTCCCCGGTTCTTTGCTTCATCGTGGTCAGGCGAATCTAGGTTATACTCATCGTTTCTTTTATTATGCTAGCTTTTCGTGTGGTGTTGATATGAATGTAGGAGAAAAGTAATATAGCCAATGTGAGATAGTTAGATATCATTTCATATTAAGTAGTGAGGGAAAGAGGGAGATAGACAGTGGTGAAGGATTTATAATTAAATCTTTTACAAGGATAATAGGACAAAGAACAATTATATCTACATATCTATAAGACAATAAATAAATACAACACAACACTTTGTTAGTTCATGAATTCGAAAATATCATCATATCAAAGTTCTGATCTCTCTCAATCAATAACAATAGTGTATATGAATTAAGGAAGAAAGGAAGGAAGAATGAATAATGAAAACAAAGAAAATAAAACGAAGCCATCACCTGTGATGAGAAGGAGAATATTCAATCACAGGACTATCGAACAATATTGCTTATCTTTCGAAACTACTTTCAAGCTGTTTCGCAGGGGTAAAAACGAAGAAAAAAGATCGAACACGAAACTCAAGGCTCTCGTAACACATTGACTGAATACACTGAGGAAACCATAAATATTTATGTCGAAAAGGTGAGGTGTGAAGTATATTGAAAGAAAAGAAATAATAGTAAACACAATCCAAACAACAATCAACTCATAAACCATCAATACGACATAGAAATCGAATGATATACTACTACCTTGTTGATATTCGATTATATATACAATAGAGAATGAAGGAAATAGAATATCATATAATAGAATAGACAAAAGAAGAAGAAAGGAAAGAAGTGCTTCCATAGCAAAAAGCAATCTAAAGCCAAAAAGAATAAATAATATTAAGTAATAAGAATACTCTCATTCGTTGCCGTACTTATATGAAGAATAAAAGAGAATAATTGCAATATAATAATATAATAATCCATAATAATTGTTTTGTTATTTATACGAGGAAGACATTGCTTTGGAGGAATAAGAGAAAGCTTGAGGAATGATGTCACTAGGATCATTACTCGATAAACCTCGAACAACTCCCTTCCTTTCAGGCTCATTGATATTACTCTCATCTTCCTCTCCTTCCTCCTCATTCTTTGGAGTTTGATGAGCTATTTCATATTTTTCGGTCCCTTCATTACCTTCTAAATCAATCTCTTCTTCATCGGCCTTCGATGTCACGTAAACCTTATTGGACTTCATCATACTTCCTCGAAGCCCTAAAACCATCGTCCCTCGCATTCCAACAGCTGAAAGACGACGATAAACTCCAACCAATGACCTCCGATTAACCCTCACTTTCTCTGACTCAGTCACGAAGTTATATAAGTTAGTGTTCCAACATTTATGTAATTCAGTAATTGCAAAGAATCCAAAGATCGTTACTACAATCATAATACAAGCAATGATTAATCCATACTCCCAACCATCACTTGCTCCTAACGTATCAAAGATAATATAAGCATGGAATAAAGTAGCAAGTGGTGCAATCATTACAATCGCAGAGCGAAGAGAGGATGGGATCCCTTGTGTTTCGATGTCTAATACTTGTAAGAAATGTTGTAAGAAATCTGTATTCTGACGAATAATAGCAATCCGATCCTTATAACTCTCACCAGCTTTTATAGAAGTTGACGTAATACCTTCATTCATTGGTTTCTGACTCTTCTCAAGTTCATTTTCAGCGAACTGATTTTGCACATAGAGAAGAGCTTCCATAGCTTTAGCAGGCTGTTTATTCTGATCCTTATGACGGTACTGATAGTTATCCATCTTCAAAGCATTGTACAGTAATATACCCATCGAATATTCAGTGCTTGATAGCTTTTGATAGATAGTGTAGAAGATTAATAAAGCTAAAGGAGGGAAAGAAACACCAAATGTGACTAATACAACTGTAGCAGTCACTATCTCACTGCAGAAGGCAATCTTATCAAAGAATAATACTTGTTTCTCCTTTGAATCAGATTGTAAAGGTTTTAAGATGGATGGTGTCATCCGATTCAGTAAAGCTGTTACGAAGGTATTGGATTTTCCATGAAGTTTCTCTCTCTCATCAATATAATGAAGAATACTTGATAAGATGATATGGAGGTATGGTAACAGGAAACCCGACACTAAAAACATGTAAGAATAGACATAAGTGTAAGAAGAAACAAAGGAGAAAGAGCATTGATAGGTGTAAGAGAAAGGTGGATTATAGGTGGATTGTTCGATGACTTCAGAGTCTTGGAAGCATCGTGAAGCATCAATACTCCATTGTAAACACAATTCATAAGAATAAGAGACAGTAGAAGGCGAAGGAGTAGTAATTAAATATTCAAAACAAGTAGGATTAACAAAGAAATAGGAAATTAATGGAATAATCAGAATATTCATTGATTGTATAAAACTTTGATATAATATATCAGATTCTTCTAAATGATATTCAGAATCTTCATTAAATGTTATTACTTCTTTCATAATTGCTTTAATGGTACGGTAATAATTCATCATCGTTGGAGGTGATTGATTATTAGAATATTTTGGTATAACTTTTGATAATTTTTTAATAAATCGAACAGAGTAAAACAATACAAACTCCGACCAAATTAATTTAAAGAATGCGATCGAGATTTGTGCAACGTAGGTTAATTGATTTTCATAGAATACATATAAGATATTAGCAATTAATAATACAATAATATCAATGATCGCTAATATAGTTAATGCAATACGATGAATATATTGATATTGCAATACTTTCTTTGAACTATGACCACATTCAATCAGATAATTCCTGACTTGATGGTAACAAAAGTAGAAAGAGACATTTAAATAAAAGGTACATAATATGAATAATATAATGGATGCAGTAAAACCTTGTAGATAGAGTGATGATAATACCCATGTGCCCTTATCAATATATGTAGAATAATGATACGATAATACAATATATGTGGGTAAGAAAACAATCACTGCAATAATCGTTAACCATAGATATGCATTCTGTAAGAAGGAAGTAAAACGATAAAAACGATATAAATGACTAAATTCATCACGATAATCTATCACAACAGCATGATAATGATGAATATAATGATACAATTTTTTAATTAAATCTTTTAAATAATTATGATGAAATGTTTTTGATAATACTAATAATAGAAAAGAACATATTGCAATTAAGAATGGTAATGCCCATATATATGCTAATTGTATATAAGAATCCGAACATTGATAGGTTGAGTAATCCGGATCGTTTTTTGGGAGGGAGGAAGAACGATCGTTTTGTTGTTGTTTCTGTTGTCGTTCATTGCTACTTGTGGTAGAAGGAGTAGCACATGAGAATAAATTACCATTTAATACCTCTACATGAAATGAATTTAATAGAGCATTCGGAATATTCCCTGATAAATGATTATTGTTAAATCTTAATATTGTATTCATGGAGTTATTTTGAATTGTAAAATTTGATTGAAATATTCCATTAAAACGATTAAAAGAAAGATCTAATTCTTTCCAATTGGCATGATATTGGATTGTATTTGGTATATTACCAATTAAATGATTTTGTTGAATATGTAATATTTGTAAATTTTTATTAATTAATACATCATTTGGTAAAGTTGATGAAAATCCATTACCAGATAAATACAATGATGTTAACAATGGTAAATTAAAAATACAAGAGGGTATACTACCTTTCACATTTTGTTTTGTAATATAGGAAGGGAAAATTGCAAATGTTTTTACTTGACAATTTTTCGCTGAGGACATTCCTGATAATGCTAATACTTTCATACCTTTTGCATCACAGATGGTATCAGGTATTGTACCAGATAAACAGTTCTTCATTGTACCAAAAAATTCTAAATTAGGTATTTGAAAAATTTCTGTTGGCAAAGTACCAGTAAATAAATTATCAGAAACATCAAAGATTAATAATTTTGAATGATTTTTATTATTAAAAATATTAGGAAATAAACCAGAAAATTTATTTTTAGCAAAATAACCAACTAATAAATTATTCATACCTTGAAAAGTAATAGGGAAAGTACCAGTTAAATAGTTATTAGAAACGCTAATACAAACAACGGTATGGAAATTACCAAACGAAGATGGTAAAGAACCAATAAATTGATTATGATTGAATAAAATCGCAATCATATTCGTTGCATATCCTAATGTTGATGGGATTGTACCCGTTAATTGATTATAAGAAACTCCAAAGAAAATCATATTAGGATAACGTCCCCAGTTAAATGGTATAGAACCAGTAAAGGCATTGGAAATTAAATCTAATACCCATAGATTATGTAAATTACCATAACTTACGGGTAATGTGCCAGTTAATTGATTCCCAAAGACACTTAAATAAGTTAAATTAGACATATAGGAAATAGAGTCAGGTAAACTACCATTTAATTTATTTGCACTCACATCAAAATAAATAAGATCTATTAACTTGCTACCGATAGTCTGTGGGATGGTTCCAGTCAACTGATTCTTTGTCATTGAAATATAAGTTAATTTAGGAAGTGATGAAAGAACTGTTAAAGGGAATTTGCCATATAAATGATTGCCATCTAATGTAAATGATTGAAGCTTCTCGAAGGCTGTGAAGGACTGAGGGAATGTGCAGGACAGACCTTGATCAGGCAGACTAATATCAGTCACGTGACAATCAGAGTTCGCACAAGTACACGTAATTCCTTGCCAGCGCTCTCTACATGGATCAGAGGTATTATCTGTGATCTTCCACGAGACGCCAGCTGCTGGATGGGACCATGTCCAACTACTTCCCTCACACGAATCATAAATGTCGAGTAAGGCCGCTCGTTCACTCGGATACAAGGTAGTGATGGATAAGAGTCCATTGGATTGCAATATTTCACGATTGCGAAGTTTCAGTACATGATCTTTCACAAACGAGAGTGCCAAACTTCTTGGCGCTTCAGCATTAACTGAAGTCAAGAAAAGACAAGCGATCACAGTAAACACCACACCCAGCATAATACAACCTACTTAGGAGTTTCTTTAATTCAATGATTATTCAGTGTGCGGGGGAGAGGAAGTCAAATTTACTGGCATTCTAATAACGGTCATTGAGATGAAAGAATTCAGAACATTCGATTCGACCGAACGATCGAACTTTGAACCGTTTCAATTTTAAAAACAAAAAACAAATAGACCTTTTCATAGCCCCAAGATGCCAGAAGAACCATTCGTTCCTGGAGTAGATCCAGGTCTGAAGGCATGGTTAAAGATGCGTCAAGATGTTCGTGATGCTCGATCAAAGGGAACGAACACTTATACAATAACAAGTGAAATTCCATATAAATATCATTATCATTGGATAGATTTACTCTTCTCTTTTGAAGAAGAAGAATTTAGAAGACTTTTAATCAGTAATTCTGTCTCAGAACACAGCTGGAATAAAGTAAACACTCATAATATATGCACAAATGACGAATTTGAAAAAATGTTACTGATGTCACCTCGGGACAAGGAAAAGCTCTATTATTCTGCAATATATCATAGAAGCTTAGTTTTACTCACCAATCTAATAGAACGTGAAGGAATGAATATTAATTATCGTTTTACTAATATGAAGAGAACATTACTTCAACTTGCAGTGCAGCACGGAGACCTCCTCAAAGTTACCTACCTCCTTCGACATCATGCTAAGGTTACTTTGAAAGATATCCATCAACGAACAGCTTTGCATCTTGCAATGCAAAGTGAGCTCACCTTTCACCCTGTAGATATCCCTCGCATGTTGATTGAAGCAGGAGCTACTGTCAACGGTCGGGATGTGCATGGAAGAACTCCTTTACACTATGCATGTCTTGTAGGAAGTTCTCGGTTAGTGCGAATTTTATTAGATAATGGGGCTGATATGACAATAGAAGATGAGAAAAAGAAAACACCTTTGAATTACTCTTCTAATGTAAGATGAGATTATCTTTCGTCTATTAACAGAAAAGATTTACAATATACTTTGTTTGTGTAGCACGCTGTCCAAGAAGTATTTGCTGAATTTTCCATGTTTCATGGAAGAAAGCAACAATATCTCAAAGTTCAAGCTAGGACTGTTGCGACGCGCTTCATCTCTGATATCTTCCAGTAAGTGAACAACAACTCTTGAAAACGCTTTGCCAATTTGACAGTAAATTAGGGTTGTTCAACCTAAATGTTCAGTATGCAAGCGTACGTTATCTAACTGTAAGTCCTTGAAATTTTCCAACTATCGATATTGGATGCATGCTCATGGGAGATTTAAGAAAGAAATGTATAAACGTAAGTCTATACTAATATTTATTCCATATCACTTTATAAATTTCTTGTAGCGAAAGTTAAAAGTATTTAAGTTGATATTTAAGTGAGATATAATGTATTTTTGTATGATGTTTTATGACTTGTTATTTCTCAAGTGAAGCTTCACTCTGGAAATCTTTTTGTTTTTTCAAGCCGCCAGAAATGGACTGTAGAAAAACCAAAATTAAGTTATACTCTTTGATTAGTCTCGACTTTACAACCAAAAACGATTTAGATTTGATTGGAATGAGTTGCCTGCTTTTGAGAATTTTTTCGTTCACATTCCTCCTTTTTTGGGGAAAACACAGTTGCCCCATTTTCCTTGAATTTTTGGAAGTGCAATTCGGAAGAACATCGTCATTATGGGGAATGGAAGTAGCGCCAAAGTCTATCAGGAATCCTCGATCATGAATGTAGAAGCTTTACCAGATGCTTTGCTTCACGAGATTTTGTTTCATCTCCCTCTGATCGACAGAACAGAGTTTGCACGCGGAAATCGTGGGCTTGCAGGTCGACTCATGAAAGATGTGAGAGAAGTTTTCTTTTGGAATCCTAAGAAAAGGTTGATGGACCCTTCTCTTCTCTTTTCCTTTGCTTTAACTCTCATTAACAACCCGTTACTTCAATTGAATATCGATCTTTGCAGTTTCGAGCAGGGCAATGGCCCAATATTTACGCTTCCCTTTTCAAGAATAAAGGTCTTTCGGTGTTCAATGAAACATCTTTCTCTTCTTCCGCAAGATAAGGTCAAGCATATTCGTGAATTGCGCGTCAATCTTGAACTAAAGGAGCGTGAACAATTAACAGATTTCGCTGAGTCTCTTCAAAGACGCGATATGACTGTTGATCAGTTAACCATCTACTGTCTTAGATCCAACATTGATCAATTGCCTATGTTTTACGGAATTAATTCGCTTTTTATCAATTCCTCGACGTCTTTGACCTGCAGCGCATTAAACCTTCACCGATACTCCAATCTTAGGAGTTTGAAGCTGATTTCCTGCGTTTTGGTCGATGATGTGAGCTTATTTTGTGACATCTATGATCTTCATCTCGAAAATTGTTCAGGAGTTACTGACATTGCTTGTTTAAATCAAAATCATGTCATTTCTATTATTAAATGCAATAACATCAATGATTACTCAAATTCGTTCAAATTCTCCACCAAGATTCGCATTCAATGCGATTCATCTACAAGAATAACTGGTTCTATGCAGATATATAATCTGCAGAAGGTAAAGAAGCTTGACTTAAATGGGCATCCATTCATCGTCGACGATAGACAATTACCTGCTACACTGGCCGAGCTGATCTTGCGTCGCATTCCTTCAGCCTTTTGTTTGCCTGCAAACAACCTGCGAGAAATCTTGCTTTCGTGTTGTGACAAAGTATTAAGTTTATGCAATATGGAGAAAATTAAGAATGTGACATTAGAAGGATTAGATATCACGACACTTCGTGGATTGGGCTATGGGAACAAACTTGTCTTCATATCACAGTGTCCATTTATTCAAGACTTTCATGTATTGAAGGAGATTGAATGTTTGGCAGTTCGAGATTATCCACTGGTTACTACTGCCAGATTGCCATTAATCAATATACAAGAAGTTACTCATTTTTATACAACCTTCCCAAACCTCTCAATATTTAAAACTGCACAAAGTTTGACAGTTGTTACTGTTGATTTAACTCAATTCTTTCATGATAACAAAAATCATGATAAGATTCTTTCTTGTTTAGAGCTATTAAATGTTGTTCTTCCTTTACCTGCTTTAGAGAAAGTGAAGATTAAACCATTTAACTTTCAAAGCTATATTCGATTCGATGGACGATTTCAAGCACTTTTATCTCAATATGATTTTATATGTGACTTTTGTGGTGATGAATTGGTTTTATTAAAAGGTAATCACACACGGGAAATTAAGAAAAGAAGAATTTCTCAACGATTCTTCGATCTCCTTATGAAAATTTATCCATAATGACATGCAACCTTCCTTTCTCAAATATTTGTAAAATTTTCCCTTCTCTTTTAGAGATCCCTGTTTTTAAGATTTTTCTGATGTGCTAATAATGTGATTGTTCTATTTATGTTTTTCTTTTCTTGGTTTTAGTGATGCGATTGTTTTCTCGCCAATGTGTTTAAGAGTAATTCTATTTTATCGCAAGTGCCTCCTTAACGAGAGTGCGTCGAATAAATCGATTTGAGTAGTTATTTTGGGTCTAACTCCACGAACGAAAGACTTTGCCACAGCAAGGAGATAGCTTCAAAGATGTTATTGAAAAGGTTTGATGTTCATAGTAAGGCTATTGATGGTGTTCATCAACAAACGTTACTTGGTGCAGTACTTACTTTAGTAACAACAATTTTAGTATTTGTTTTATTATTTGTTGAAATATCTGTTTTCTTTAAAATTGAAGTTGTCAGCCGCATGGTTATTGATAAATCATATGGTGTGGAAGCTGTTGAAGTAGAATTTGATCTTGGCTTCCCGAAGATTTCTTGTGATGGAATTTCATTCACACAAGAAGTCACAAGAGGAAATATTCATTTCTTAGAAACTGCTACAGAATTAAAGAAAATTGATATAGAAGTAGATCCAACTTCTTGGACAGGATGTCGTGTGACAGGTAAATTTTTAACTGATAAAGTTGCAGGAAACTTTCGCTTTGCTATTGCACCACAACGTGTGGCATTGAATATAACACATACTTTAGCGAGAGTTGGATTTTATCCTACTTCTAATATTATAAAGAAGGGTAAAGTTCCCATTATCTCTCAAGGAACTGTTGTTGTGCCTGAAGATACTTCAATTTATCAATATTCAATTACTGTTGTTCCAACACAATATAAGACCTTGTATGGTGAATTATCTTTTGGAAGTGAATATTCAATTATTGAAAAACCTGTACCAAAGGATTTTGCGCCGACTTTTTTGGCTCAGAATAGTTTATTTATTAAAGATTTCCAAGGATTAATCTTCTCTTATGACTTCCATCCTGTAAGCCTTTTTTTATCCGGTCTATGGCAATTTTTTAATCTTTTCTATCGTAGGTAATGTTGTACCAAGAGGAAAGAAGGGAAAGAATTGTTGATTTTATTGCAAATCTCTTTGGTATTATTGGTGGTGTAATCACTGTTTTAAGGTAAAAATTTTGATCTTCCTCTCTTTTCGTGTTTTATAACATTTCTCACTTTTCTTCTGATATTTTAGTCTAATTGAAAGTTTCTTACATCAATCCACAAAAGTTTTAATTGGTAAAAATGATTAAGAAAAGGGATGTGTGAAGAAAATTAAGAAAGATATAAGAACTCTCGTAGTTAGAAAAGATTTTTGTAATCAACACTGAATAAAGTTTATTGTGAAGAGCAATTAAGCAATCTAATAATTTGATAACCTTTGTTGGTTCTATCATTTAGTTTTATAAATTCTTTCGTAATCATAGTTTGACCTCTCACAAGTGAAACGAAAAGTTGACAGGTTTCAGGGTTTTCGTAATTTCGCGGCGGTGTCTTCCCTCTTCCATCCAATTATCTTCTCTGCATTGAAATTACTCTGAAGTCTTAAGAGCTACAAGCTACAAGGAGATTCTTCCAGAAGCAAAGTCAACTATCCATTCAACTGTGATTGCACTTCACTATTCTTATTAGGAATATTTAGAACTCAACACCTTTCTTTAGATTTAAACACCTTGTTAGTCAGATATCAAACATGTTGAACTGGGGATTTGGAGGTAGCAAGAAACCAGAAGACTCAAGCTTAGGAGAGCTTGCAATGAAGAGTGCAACTCCTGATGATGCAGGGAAGAAAGCACCTGCCACCCAACAAGCTCAATCCATTCATGGATTCGATCCCACTGCATTAGAGAGAGCTGCAAAGGCTGCGAAGGAGCTTGATCGCTCCACCAACTCCAAGCAAGCCTTACAAGTGATCCTTGCACAAGAGTCTACAAAACAAAAGGAACAAGAAGCGGAACGTGCAAGGTATCTTGCAGCACAGGAAGAATTACGAATTCGTCGTATTCAAGAAGAAGAACAATCGGCACAAAGAACATTACAAATGAGAACACAAGAAGATAGAAAACGTGCAGATTATCAAGATCAATTAGAAAGAAAGCGTTTAGTTGATCAAATCAATGCACAACGTAAATTACAAGAAGAAGAAAGAGCAAAAGCTGAAGAATCCCTCCAAAGACAAGAGAATATTCGTCGTAAAACCATTGAACATGAAGCAGAATTACGTAGACAAACTGAAATGGCCAAAATTAAAGCAGAAACTGAAGGGAAAATCTTACAAGAACGTTCTAATCATGATTTAAATCTTGAGAAAAAACGTCTTGAAGCAAAAGAATATCGTGAAACTGTGTTAGAAGGTATCAAATTAGCTGGTGCAACTATTGGTGCAGGTTTACAAGAATTTGTCACTGATCGTAATAAATTAGTTAATGTTGCAGGTACTTTAACTGCATTAGCATTTGGTGTGTATACAGCACGTACCTCCACTACAGTGATTGGTAGATTTATTGAATCAAGATTAGGTAAACCATCATTAGTACGTGAAACAACACGAACAAGTTTCTTACAATTATTAAAATCACCCATTCAAACAGGGAAACATTATTTAATTAATAATAAAGATGCTGATAAAGCATTAAAGAATATTGTATTAGAATTTAATTTAGAAGAACGTTTACGTCGTATTGCCATGTCAACCATTAACACAAAGAAGAATCGTGCACCATATCGTCATTTATTATTACATGGTCCACCTGGTACAGGTAAAACCATGTTTGCAAAAGGTTTAGCACGTGAATCAGGTATGCATTATGCAATTATGACAGGTGGTGATGTAGCACCATTAGGTAAAGATGCTGTCACAGAGATTCATAAATTATTTGATTGGGCAAATTCAACGAATAAAGGTGTTGTCATCTTTGTTGATGAAGCTGATGCTTTCTTACGTAAAAGATCAACAGAACGAATCAGTGAAGATATGAGAAATGCATTAAATGCATTTTTATATCGTACAGGTGAAGCATCACATAAATTTATGGTCGTTTATGCATCTAATCAACCAGAACAATTTGATTGGGCGATTAATGATCGTATTGATGAAATGATTGAATTTGCA
>VFQN01007369.1_pt1 | contig 11885 bp, 21 predicted proteins | sample 3512371 | NCBI WGS metagenome assembly VFQN01 (sample SAMN10412370, study PRJNA504923) | tailings metagenome | isolation source: Replicate 2 from Balatoc abandoned mine | place: Philippines: Itogon, Benguet | collected 2017-08-28
GTATGAGGAGGCATCCCCATCCCGTTCCTGTGCCCCGCCCCCCCCCCCCCATGGCTGCGGACTTTCCCGACTCCACCTCCCGTACCAGAGCTTTGTCCTTCCCCACTTATCAGCTGAACCTGAGTGCCTTGCACCTTGGCTGGTTCTGCCGTCTGCATTGGGTACGTGTCGTGCTCGTGCTCGTGCCCATCCCGCCCCTGCCCCGCCGCAACTTAACCCCACCGGAACTCTCCCCGCGGTGGCCCCCTTCCCCGTACCCCCCCCCACCCCATACCCCTACCTCACCGCTACCCCTTCTGCTACCTTTACCCTGTCCCTACCCGTACTCAAGCCCCTATCCCTACCTTACGCCTACCCCACCCTTACCCCGACCGCCCCTCCGTACCCTACCCCACCGATCGACCCGCAGTGCGCCTGCGCCCCGCACGTGACCCCGACTCCTTCCTGCCGTACGACAACGTGCTGGGCACCATGCTGCACGAGCTGGTGCACAACGTGCGGGGGCCGCACGACGGGTGGGTGGTGGGCCTGTTATGTCACGGCACAGCGCCTGAAAGAATTTGGTCTATCACACATGAGTTTGTAGGTTTTTTGTGTGATAAAGTGATAAGTGATACCAGCTCGGCTGCACAGCCGTGCCTGCATCTACACAGCTGCACCTGCACACCAGCGCAGGCCGCACCGCGCCGGGCTGGCGCGTGTGCAGAGCTGCGCATGGCAACCCAGCACACGTGCCCACCTACCGCTACGCAGCTGCGTCTACGGCTGCGCCTGCACCTGCAACGCTCATGACTGCTCCCCCTAGCACCCCCGCACACGTGCCCACCTGCGCGTGGCATCTGATGCTTACATTGTACCGTACATCCGCACCGATAGCAGTGCACACTCCGTCTGCACTTTAACACAGGAGGGACAGCCCTCCGGGGCACTAAACGTTATTGCACGCAGATGCGGCCACACACGCCAACCGTACAGCCATCCCACGCTCGCAGCCGGCACAGCCCTCTCACATCTCCCAGCGGGCACCTCATTTCACCATTTGCAGTCTGCACTTTCGCGCCACGTGACCGCCCTCCCCTCCCCTCCCCTTGCCGTACAACCGCTGCCGTACAGCGCGTTCTACAAGCTGCTGGACGAGATCACTGCCGAGTGCGAGGAGCTGATGGCGGCTGGCGTGGGCGGCACGGGCGTGGGCTTCGACGGGCCCAGCTGCGGGCGGCTGGGCTCGCACGGCTGGATCGCCACACACAACCCCGAGCCGCACCGCCTGCGGGACGTAGCGCTTCAGGTGGGCTGCGGGCAGTTGGTGCTACACGCGCATGAAGGAAAGCATGGGCAGGCCTGTTGGCTTGGTCTTGGGCTGAGGCACCTAGAGCCACAGCTACACAACCTTGTGTGCAGCTTGGGCTCGGCAGACTGACTATGTGACTGACGTCGTCCACGGTTGACTTTCCTTTAAACCATCAAACATTGCAGGCTGCTGAGGAACGGGCAAAGCGGCAGCGTATCATGGGTCCGCCCGGCGGCCGCAAGCTGGGCGGCGGGGGCGGCGGCGACGGACCCGGCGGCGGCGGTACTGCAGGCTACGCGACGCCAGCCGCTGCGGCGGCGGCGGCGGCGGAGCGGCGGTGCAGGGACAACGTGTGGTGCCCCTGCGAGCGGCTGCGGGGCGCGGTGGAGCGGGCCATGGCGGGTGAGGGGCTCGCCTCGGGGTGCGGGTGTGCGCAGGAGTTGGTTCATCAGTAAAATGAAACATATCTCCATGGTGCCAAGGGAGCTGGGTACTGTGGTGGCGGTGGTTAGAAAGCAGTGCAGGGGTTGCAGCTGGGTTGCAGCAAGGGAGCGAGCTGTGGGAAGTAGGGAGCGAGGGCGATACACAACACGACCCGCTGGCACCTATCGCACATGCCGCGTAACTGCGATCTTTGCGGTGACACGGTCCGCCTTAACCCACACCACACATCCTCCACTCCACTTCAACCCCAGGAAGCCCACGCCCCGGTGCGCCTGGGCCCAACGCAAGCCAGCGCCCCTCCAGGGGCAATGGAAGCACCAACGAGCCAGGGGCGTCGGCAGCCGCGGGGGCAGCGGCGGGCGGCTCTGGTCCCCGGGATGCACTTGCAGGCCGTGGGGAGGGCCGGGATGGGCCTGAGGCAGGCGGGGGGCGGCCTCCCTTGAGCCAGGTGGAGGTGGAGCAGAGGCTGGTGGACCAGGTGGAGAGGGGCGTGATAGACCTCACGTTGGACTCTGACGATGATGAGGATGACAGCAGGGAGGGAGCAGGTGTGGGTGTGGGGGTGGCGGCGGTGGGGGCCCATGGGCAAGGGCAAGGGGAGGGGAGGATGGGTGGTGAGGAGGCGGAGGAGGTGGCCGGGAGGGTCAAGGTGGAGGACGGCGTGGAGCGCACGGGGGTGATGGGTGGCGGTTGGGGTGGGACCCCAGCGGGGAGCGGGGCGGGCGGTGGGGGAGGGGCAGGAGGCGCCCTGGTGGGGTCGGGGGTGGCGCGGGCAGTGGACACAGGGGGCCTGGGCAGGGGTGCCGTAACAGCATGGGAGCCAGGGGGGCAGGAGCGGCGAGGGAGGGGCGCCAGGGACGCAGGGCGGCCCTTGCAGGAGGAGCAGCAGCAGCGGCAGCACAACCTGGGACAACAGCAGCAGCAGCTTGCAGTGGGTTTCCAAGCGCCGCCGGCGGCTGTGCTGCAGCCGCGCAACGCGGTGACGGCGGCTGCGGCAGCCGCTGCGCTGGCGCGCTTGCAGCGGCAGCAGGTGGTGGCGAAGCCCCAGCCAGGGTCACGGCCCATGGGCAAAGGCCCCGTGCAGCAGCGGCCATCGCAGGTTAAACATGGACACTCGATGGACGAAGGTACCGGGCGGCCGCGAGGCCCAAGCAAGGCCCCGCCACTTCCACCGCCGCCGCAGCCGCAGCAGCACGTGCACGAGGCGGCTGCGGGTCCGCAGGGTGGTGGGCGGGGAGCGGCGGTCGCTGCGGTGCAGAGGGGGCGCACGGCTTCGGCACCACCCACGGAGGCGCCGCCCAGGGCAGGAGGGCCAGCACGGCCTGTGCAGCGTGAGGCTGGGCCGCCTACTGGAACGGGGGCTGGGGCCATTCCGTTGCCGGGAGCCCCGGGGTCCGGACCTGAAAGGGTGCGAAGGGCAGTGGGTGACGCCGCGCTGCCACACGCTGGGGCTGGGGTTGGGGCTGCCCCAGGGCCCGTGGCTGGGGCTGCCGGGGCTGGGGCTGGGGCTGTCCTAGGGCGGGACCAGGGCGTTGGCGGTGGCGGTGCCCCTCGCGTGGGCGGCGCGGCTGGGGTACTAGATGTTGATGAGGATGGCGTGATTGACCTCACGGACGACTGAGCATATGCACCGTACGTGTTGGGTGCAGGGAGGGGCCTGCCGCGGGCGGCATTGTGCAACCATGAGCGACGTGCAAAGTGAACGTTCAGTCCGATGAGTGCGCGTCTGTTAATGTTTGGCCTGTGTGGCATGTCAGCGCTGTGCACGTAAGCTTTGCCGGGTCGACCCAGGGTGCGTTACTGCGCCTCGCGAAAGCGAGATGAGAGCTTGCTGCCGCATGTTGTGTACAAATGTGGCTGGCTGATGGCTGCACACTCAATTGCAGCAAGGCCGGCGCCGTGCAAGCGCCAGGCGGTAGCTACCATGATACCGGTGTACGGCAATTTCCCCTTGTCACAACAGGGTAGTGGGCAATTGATCACTGACAACGTCAGCAGGCGTCCATGACTCCAGGACCACGCTTTGGTTTGGATTGGTTGAATCAGGTTGTCTACAGGGGACCCCTTCTGGTCGGGGTGTCGTACCACATCCATCTGCACCCACCACCCCGAGAGGGCAGCTAGACCGCCCTTCCAAAGCAGAAGGAGCTGCTACTGTCAATACGTAATCACGGCCGTGGTATCACACCAAGTAGCCCCGAGCACAAGCAGTCAAGTAGCACAACAGGATACAGGGCAGAGCAACTCCGTGGCATTCTGGCAGCAATAGGTGCCAACAAGGGCATTGAGACATTAACTGCGGCCCTAACACACGTGGCACCTGCTAACACCCCGGGCGCCACCACTGTGCCACACACACAGACTTGTTGGTTACGGCAGGCGCGCATGGCAGGCATGGTAAGTACTGGTAAGTAGCATCAATGTTGCGTGCCGTACGCATCAGTCGAAGGCTTAAGCATGCTGCTCAAGCAGAGGGCCGTTGTATCGGACTATGTCATTTTGTATACCAAGGACCAAGGAACAGATGGTCTGCAGGCGCGCTTCTCCATCCCTTGGGCATGCCCAGTGCAGCGAAGTTTCGCAGCTGTGAACAATGGTCCACCACGGCCAGGGTACATGCCGCAGCTACATGCCTTCCATTCGATGCTATTGAGCATGCAAATACCGCCGCCCATGCTCCATGGTTGATACCGCAGTAAGCACACTACACAGTGCCCTCGCCATTGTCCTGTTGCTTGCACGCGTACTAATGCATTGACCATACGGTAAGGCGCATGCATGCGCCATCAGACCGTGCTGTAAATGACACGTGCTAGCTACCCCAGCACAGCACATCAACGGTTTCGCATCTCCGCCACCACCGCCGGCACTAGGGGTATGTCCGCGGGGGTGAGCGGGTACGGCACCGCCTCTGCCCCCGATCCAGCCGCCGCCCCTCCCGCTGCCGCTGCTCCTGCTGCTGCTGCAGTTGCTGCCGCAGCAGCCGCCCCAGCTGCCAGCAGCTCCGCCTCTCCCGCCCACGCCACCGCCTGGCCCTCGGCGCCGTGCGGCTCGTCCTCCCACCGCCGGCACGCTGCGAGCAGCACACATTGAGTAAGATGTTTAGCTTAGATGTGCATGCCAGCAGTGGCGTACACTTGCATGGAGTGGCGGCAGGAGGTTGCGCGCATTCGACGCAGGATGGGTAAAGCGGCTCGTTTAACCGCGTGCGAGCAGGAAGGGCACAGAGGAGCACTCAACGGGCCATCTACTTCCTGGAAAAAAAATGAGTTCTACGTCCACACACGGAGCCCCACAGCGCTGCTGCACTCACCGTACAGCGGCATAAGCAGGTGGAAGGTGGGGTAGGTGTATGACACGAAGCTGAGGGGCTGCAGGTCGTGCGCCGACACGCGGATACCCAGCTCCTCGCGCAGCTCGCGCACCAGTGCGGCCTGCGCAGTGCGTGGACACAAGCGCCATACCTAATCATGTACACATGTCATCCCCAGTGCAGCCTGCGCAGCAGCACATGCAGGGAGTATCATTCCCTCATGTGATTCATGCAGATTCGCGTGTTCCGTGTTGTAAAGCTTTGTTTTGCATGGATGCGGTATGCAGCTGACGGCCTCCCGACAGCCTGGGGCCTCTCACCTCTGGGGTCTCCCCTGCGTCCACCTGCAAGCACGCAGGCAAACGGGAGGAAACACATGCACAAGGAGTTTTCATTCTTTGTGTTTTAGCATTGAAGAAATGATGTGCCAGGTCAGCCCACGGAAACGTTGATATCATCTTCCGGGGCCACCTAACACACAGCTAGTTGCCCCTGCCCAAACTCCTCGGCCGGCTGGATTACAACGGTACAACGGTAACGGGTCACTGTAACAAGCATCGCTCCCGTGTCCAACAACCTAAGTGCGCTTGAGCTGCGCCACTTGGTTTGCAATCCACGCCCCACCCCAGCAATCCTACTATCCTAGCAAGCTAACCCACCTTGCCGCCGGGGAACTCCCACAGGCCAGCGTTCGCCTTCCCAGGTGGCCGCTGGGCCAGCAGCACTCGAGCCGCTGCCCCTGCCCCTGCCCCCCGTTCCGCACCAACCGCACCATTCCCATCATGGCCCCCGCTCCTCCCCTCTCCGTCGTCAATCAGCGCCACGCCCACCACAAGGACCAGTTTGATCCCCGCAGGCGCAGGCGCCGTCGCTGCTGCTGCTGCTGCTGCCGGTGCTCCAACGCTGCTGCTGACTGCTGCTGCGCCATCCATGGTGTCCGTGGCTGCGGTACCGGTGGTGCCGCTCCCTGGAAGCGCGAGCCGTGTTTGACCTCTGATGACAGGCTGCCGCTGACACACGAGCTGGGCGGTTTTCTGTGAAGCTAGCGGTACTGCTGCAGGAAAGTGCCGTGCAGCAACCGCAGATTGGGCTGATGCAAGGTGCGTAAGTCGCAGCGGGGCGCAAGAGCCCAAGCCTGTGGTGTGTGTGGCTGCAGTGGAGGTGATCCCAGGCCTCCGCCTCAGCGCCTCCTGTGGTGGGGCGGATGGCGATATGGTGGCTGTCGTATTGGGGTGGTTGAAGGGCTGCCAGGCGGAGGACATGTGGGGCCTAAACAAACGCATGGCCACTTGTATATCCCGCCCTAGCGCTGTGCATCGGTTGCCTGGGACAGGAGCGTGAGCGGGGTGCCACGTGCCGTGGGCAGACTCACAGCGCGGGACGTGCACGCTCCGTTTCCCGGCGCTGCGCCCAGCTCCAAAGTCCTTTGGGCAATAATGTTGAACCGAAAGCCCTCGCGAAGCGATCCCTTGGTTCTAGCGGTCCTGCTGATTGTAGTCAAACGCGACAGCTTTAGCGGCAAAGCGCAAGGTCGAACGTTTTCACGTAACGTCAGTGCAATAGTTGCAGCATAATTGACGCCTGGCTACGCACCGGTCACAAACTCGGAGCCCTAACGGCTGCATCGGGCGCCGGCGCGGCGTCCAGTGCAATGCCTAGCTGGTTCTGAAGGCTAGTATAGAGGTTTCTCAGTGTATAACCGTCAAGCGGGGAAAAGCCTGTCTGGGAATGTTGACAGCGTGCACCCGGTTGGGCGCCTGTTGCTTGTCTGCGTTGGGTGGTTGCAACGGAGCCCTCTGAGCTGCGGTGGGGGAGGCAACCTTTCAGGCCGTCTCTTGTCTCTGGCTGCACCCAAGGGACTGCACCGCATATTTGCTTGCGTTGGAGGCGAGGGATCTTAGCCTTGCGAGCTTACAGGGTGTTTACAAGCAAGCAAGCGGCCCTCGTGTCGCCAGAAGAGTGCAAGGAAACCCACGGCGGTGCAAAGCTCACCAAGGAGGAAGATACGTGCATGTGGATGGTGGTCTCGGTATCCATGGTGGTCTCGGTATCCAGACGACTTGCCCCAGCCGTACACAGGGCTGTTATGAATTACGCTTAGCTGCTAGAGGAACAGCGACAACGAAAAAAATACCCGTGCAGCGAACACCGGCTCAGGGCCTTCTGGCGCCACCGCAGCACCCAAAAAAATTCTCCATGTATGCCTCATATGGCCCAAACGACAGCACTACGGTACTTAAAATTGTTTCAATCAGTACCATGCATCAGCTGCGCAACAAGGAGGAGGAAAGATCACGACGTCCCGCCGGATGGCAGGCACAGGTGCACAAACATATCCCACAGACAGAGGACCACGGCAAGTAGCGGCACCTGCTTTCACGCACTGCAGTGCGCTGGTTGGACACTAAATTACGGAAGCATATCCCGGGTAATAGCTCTAATGTGTGGTGCTCCATGTAGTAGCTGCTACGCGCAGGCGCACGCAGCCGTAACGCGTCAGGCGGTTACGGCTCGGGGCAGGGGCCGGACGCGTCGGCCACAGCCACGTGGCTGCAGGCAGCCAGGCACGCGCTGCCGTACGTGATGCCATCAGCACCTGCGGCGGTACGCACGGGGAGGTGAGGGCATCAGGATAGATCTGAGCAGCACCGGGGGAACGATGTTGCACTCAGGTACACTGCATGGTGCTTGGAGGCGATGGCCGCCTGGTCGCAGGGGCACCGTGCACAAGTACGGTACGATGAGGCAATGCCAGGAGAAATGCCACAGCCTCCCGCAGTCCGCACCGCTACTCACCGCACACGGGGTCGCCTCCCTCCCCGCAGTGCGCGCAGGCGTCGCCGCCGACCTTGGAGGACTTCGCAGGCGATGGGCTGCGCAGGCGGCGGGGCAGGGAGTCCTTTCCACCCTTGCCGCCCTTGCCGCCCCTGCCGCCCTCAACCCGAACCACTGTCACACCACCCTTGCCGCCCTTGCTGTTTCCACCCTTGTTTCCACCCTTCTTGTCATCGCCACCCTTGTCGTCGGTCTTGCAGGGGCCAGGGCTGTAGGTGACGCCGGTGCAGGCGGCGAAGCACTCGTTCTGCGGAGGCATGCGCCAGGGGCCCAGGGCCGGTGCGGGATACTGGTATTGCATATACAGGAGTGTCACCGAAGACTCATGCAATTAGAGGTAAGCAATTCTTTAATTGCGGCTGGCGTAGGGTGGTACCGTACAGACAGTGTCAGGCCACGTGCCGTGCCCAGCCGCTTGCACCCTCCATGCTCGTTTGCTGCCGCCCGCCCATCACTTGTGACACGGTGTGCACAACACACCTAACACACGACTTGCAAACCCAGCTACACGGGCCGCACACGCGCTGATGCAGCTAGGCCTCCCACCCACCTGGTACTCCACACCGTCGTTGCCGCACACGGGGTCGTGGGTGGTGACGCATCGCACGGTGTCGCAGCCGGCTGCGTGTGCGTTAAGGAACCGGGCAGGAAAGTCCGGTCATGTTGCGTACTACACCGGATCCGAAGAAGCAAAGGTATGGACAAAACAAGTATTTGGAAAAGCGCTGCTGCACAAGCCCTTCAAGAAGCAGGCACTCACATGGGTCGGCGCAGCGGCCCTCATAGGCGACCGTCGTCCCATTGCAGGTGGCCAGGCAGGGGTTGGCATAGCTGCCACCGTCGGCACCGCACACCCAGCGCAGCTCCTTGGTGCAGCCGCACACCAAGCCGCCATTGCCGTTGCCACCGTTGCCACCGTCACTGCTGCCCTTGGGCTTGTCACCGTCATCATCGTCATCGGCGCCCTTACACGGCCCGGGGGAGTAGTTGACGCCCGTGCAGTCGGCGAAGCATGGGTTCTGTGCAATGGGGTTATTTTACGGCAGGGCGGGGGGCATGAATGGAGGAGAGTGTCTTAGCGCCTGGCTTGGGGTATTATGGATGTGGTGGTGCATGAGGGAAGCGCGGGGGTCGAGTGAGTGGGGCTGTGAAGGCACAAGCTGGCAGAAGCAGCAAAGGTGGCACCCTGCAACTGGAGGCGGGAGGAGCAGCAGCAGGAGGCACGATGCGTTGGAGGTATTGTGTAGCTCGAGGTGCTTCCTCACCAGGGTCCGCCTTGCAGGTGTGTGTTACTGTGCAGCAGCAGCACAAGATGAGCTGCCCGGCGCACCTGACACAACACTGTGCGGCCTGTACCGGACACCGCTGCGCGAGAGCAGGCAGCCCTCCCTCCCACCTGGTACTCCACACCGTCGTTGCCGCACACGGGGTCATGGGTGGTGACGCAGCGCACGTTGTCGCAGCCGGCTGTGTGTTAGCACAAGGCAGGAACAAGGCCAAGAATCGTTTAAATGGATGTTGCCCATTCTGCAGGGACGTCGCTACTCAACGAGGACAGTGCGAGTGGCAGGCCAGCCCCGGCCACGTCCCACGTGTCAGCTGCACACACTGCTATTCAGTACCCTACTACGGTATACCCCTCCCCCTCTCCCGAACTCACATGGGTCGGCGCAGTGGCCCTCGTAGGCGACGGTTGTGCCATTACAGATGGCCATGCAGGGGTTGGTGTAGGTCACACCGTCGGCGCCGCACACCCAGCGCAGCTCCCTGGTGCAGCGGCACACGAAGCCGCCTTCGCCATCGCCGCCGCCCTGCTCCTGCACCTCGGGCGCCTCCTTGCCGCACTCGCCCGTGTATGCCACGGTGGCGCCAGAGCACGATGCTGTGCAGTTGTTGGAGTAGGTCACCTGCAGGTGTCGGTTAGGTCAACTGAACGAGTGCGTATGCAGCGACACAGACTCAATCCGCACGGGCGGGACTGGCAGTCGCTTGACCCTGTGCGTGCGCACACCCACTCAGCACAGGCTTGGGGCGCGCAGCCGCACAACGTACACCGTTGGTGAGCGTAGGCGTACAGTCTACTGGCTCGACTGTCGATGCTACTGTAACAGCTGTCCAACCCTGATCCCACGCACCCCGTCAGTGCCGCACACGGGCTGGTAGATCTCGGCGCAGGCGACGCCGGCGCACCCGTCTGCAGTGGGTGTTCACCGACAGCAGCAATGGGATCGTGTTGAGAGGCGATGGGAGGGAAAAAAGCACAAGACGGGAGCACCCGGCGCCGACGCCGGCGCACCTGTCTGCACACTGCGTGAGGAGCAGGGAAGCACGCTGAGCAGTGGGGAGGCCGTTGCAGCTTGTGTGGGTGCACTGCTTTACCTCTAGTACACCGCTTGCTTGCTCTGTGGGCGCTGGTACTCAACAGTCAACACCCTGTCGCTCCCTCCATGCCAACCGGCGCACCTGGCTTGGTGGTGTTGCACTCGCCGGGGTAGTCAAGCTCCACCTTGGCGCACTCCAGGTAGCAGGGGCTCACGTAGGTAACGCCTGCAGGGGCACAACGACATGCATCTAACACTTGAACCATCCAGTCATGTCAGGCTCCAAAAGCGCTGTCGGCCCCTCGCACGCCGCAAGTGGCCCTTAACCGGCACGCTAGCCGTCCGCTTCTAAGCCACCGTGCACCGCCGCAGCACCCATGGACACCACCAGCAGTACTGCCGTACATCGAGCTGCTCACCGTCCTTGCCGCACACTGGGTCGTACTCGTCAGTGTAGCACAGGCAGTACTCCCCCACTTCGCCCTCGTCGCCGTCCGGGAACACGCGCGAGCCGCACTCGCCCTTGTGCACAATGGTAACGCCCGTGCCTACATGCATGCAGAGTCCACGTTCCGTCCAAGAACGTTGCCGCATTTGCCAGTAGCTTGGCAAAATACATACAGGTACATGCGCACCGGCACGCAAAGCCGTGTCATGGGGGCCAGGTGTTTTTGGCTGTTATGATATGGACGGCATTGGGAGTGCGGAGCAATAGTGGGCAGCGTGAGCCAGGGGCAGCCCACGCAGCCTCACCCTGGACAGTACAAGCAGCCTTTGCCGTACTTGGTCATGAAGGGAGAAGGCAGGTATGCTAGCGGCCGCAGCGTAGACACTCACACTGTGCGTTGCACTCGTTGGAGTAGGTGACGTTGTTGGCTCCGCACACGGGGTCCACATCCGCGGGGCAGCTCACGGCGGCACAGCCGGCTGCGCGGTGCGTGGGGAACACGTGGCATGTCACACGTCACGCATGGCACGTGGCTTGTGACATGCATATCGAGTACTGCATGTCAACACGTGGAGAGCAAGGCCGGGGCAGCACCCCAGCCCATGGACTACTGGATCACCGGTGCGTGCACTTAGCGGCAGCCTGGCACTTCGCGGGCGCACCTGCTTAACCCACCACTCAGCACTCACCCTCGTCCGCGCACTGGCCGACGTACTGGATGATCCTGCCCGCGCACGCCGCCTCGCACGCGTTGCCGTACGTGACGTTGTCCTCGCCGCACATGGGCTCGTGGTACAGCGGGCAGGCGCAGCCGGACTCTTCGTCCATCTCCTCCTCCACCTCTCCGTCGCTGCTGGTGGTGGAGCTCGTGGTGGTGGTGCCGCACTCGCCCTCGGACACGATGGTCACACCAGTGCCTGCGGTGCAGTAGAGTGTAGTAATGAAGACATGGCGTCCATTGAGCTTGACAAGCATGTACCGCTGTGACTCTGCCTAGGGCGCAGAGCATGGGCACACCGCCCCAGGCTGGCTCATTTCCTCTTGACAATGGTGCCAGCCTGACCCACGCACTGGCAAAGCTTCAGCCCTACCCGCAAAGCGCAAACAAGAGCTTGCAACGCGGTCGGTATGCGCTGTTGTACTCAACCCCCTTGGACAGTCACTGTGCACGCCGACTCACACTGTGCGTTGCACTCGTTGGAGTAGGTGACGTTGTTGGCTCCGCACACGGGG
>VFQN01007370.1_pt1 | contig 11885 bp, 9 predicted proteins | sample 3512371 | NCBI WGS metagenome assembly VFQN01 (sample SAMN10412370, study PRJNA504923) | tailings metagenome | isolation source: Replicate 2 from Balatoc abandoned mine | place: Philippines: Itogon, Benguet | collected 2017-08-28
TCCGCCCACACCCTCCTCCCAGCCTCCCAACCTGCCCGTGCCTCCTCCTCCTCCACCTCATCGACCTCCTCCGCTCCTCTCCCACCTCCCGCCCTGCCCGCCCGCCCCCACCAGCCCCACCACCACTTCTCCTCCTCCTCCTCCTCCTTCCCCACCAGCACCATGCAGTTCACCCTAGCCATCAAGGCCGTGACCGACTGGCGGCAGCTGCCCGGCCTGCTGGCCCGCCTGGGGTCGGACCCCCGCGGCCCCTCCCTGGAGCCATTCAACGCGGTGGCGCTCATAACGCACATGGCGCAGCTGCACGGCAGCGAGGGAGCGGGCAGCGGGGCGGGCTGGGGATCGGCGGCAGGGGCAGCGACAGGGCCGGCGGTGCGGCCGGAGGATGCGGCGCTGATCGAGCAGCTGCAGGTGAGGGGCAGTGCTGGCCAAGCTCCCTGCTGTGCGACTGCTCATCACAATGCACTGGGTAGTAAGTGTATGGGACCTCAGGCACGCCTAGGCGCGGGACTGTTGGAGTACACACAGCGTCGCAGGGTGGGTCCTAGGCGTCGTGCTACCCACTGCACGGGGGGTGCTGCATGCTGTAGCACGTATACCTATCTCGCTTCCTCCCTCCTGCCTCCTCTTATTCGCGCCGCCAGGACGCCGTGCTGGACGTGCTGGAGGCGGACCCCGGTCTGGCCTCCCTGCGCGCGCGGCAGCTGTCTAACGCCGCCTGGGCGCTGGCGCGGCTGGGCCCCTCGCACCGCGCCCGGGCCTTCCTGCGGGACCGCTTGCTGCCGGCCTCGTACAGCCTGCTGCCATGGTGCGTGTGTGCGTGTGGGTGGGTGGGTGGGTGGGTGGGTGGGTGGGGGGGGAGGGGGCGGAGGGCGGGCGGGGAGGCGGCGTGGGAGGGGGTGTGCAGAGGACCGCCTGCTGCCGGCCTCGTACAGCCTGCTGCCACGGTGGATAAGGGGAGGGGCGGGGGAGCTAAGGGCTGTGCATATGGCTTACAGTGGTCTCCGGGGCGGGGCCCAGGGGAAGTACGGGACCAAAATGTCGCAAAGACGTGCGAAACCGTACCGTGTCCTCCCCAGCCGCCACGAGGGCGTGTGTACCGCCGCCTTGGCTTCTCCTTAAAGCAGCAACACACCGCCTCTGCTCCATGCGTCCCTGTCCGTCTCGGCCGCTGCAGGTACGAGCCGCAGCACCTGTCCAACACGCTGTGGGCGCTGGCGGCCGCCGGCGTGTCCCCCGACGACACGTGGCTGGAGGAGTACCTCACCGTGGCCTACACGGCGCTGGGGGGAGGCGCGGTCGGCGCCAGGGCGTACGGCAGCGGCAGCGGCCGCCTGCAGCCGCAGCACCTGGCCAACGTGCTGTGGGGGCTGGAGCGGCTGGGGGTGCGGCCGGACGAGGTGGGCAGGCGGGGTGGGGACGAGGCTCCTGGTGTACACCGTCCACTGATGTTCCCAAAGCGGCCATGGATGGGGGGGGGGATGGGGGTGCGGCCGGACGAGGTGCGGGCCGGGGGCTAGGGGCAGGGAGTGGGTCGTGGTTGAGGGGACGCTGGGTTGGGCTTGGGGAAGGGCGCGAAAAAACAAGTGTGGGCATCTGAGGGCACGCTATGAGGCATAGCAGCGGTTTGAGCAGCGGTAGCAGCGGTTTGAGCAGCGGTTTGAGGACCTGGGATTTGGCCTGGGCTTGCAGTCGGCGCGTTGGGCGGTAAAGAGAAACACTCCCGTTTCGGTGGCGCATGTCCTCCCTGGGTTCCCCGCTGTCCAGCTCCTTTATCCTTCCCGCCTCGCCTTTCTCCAGGAGTGGATGGCTGCCATGTACGACAACCTGTACGGCGCTCTGCCGTACGCCAACGCCATCGACCTGTCCAGCGCCATGAGCTCTCTGGCGGCCATGGGCATGGCGGGGCACATGGTGAGGGGCGGGCGGGGGAAAGGAAGTCATGGGTCGAATGGCGTTTTTCGTTTAGGGCAGCTCCATACGTTACCTTGTTTCTTGCAGGCTTGTGATGACGCGGTGCCTCCGCCTGCGCTCCTCCCTATCCCGCAGCCTGCTGCCACTGCTGGCCTGGTGGACGCCATGGCGGGCCGCCTGGCGCAGCTGCTGGCCCCGCCCACAGCTCCCGGCCAGGGCCCGGCGGCCCCCGCCTCACCCTCCTCCTCACCTCCCCGGCACCAACCCCAACAGCCGGCCCCCGCCCCCGTCTCCGAAGCCTCCGACCAGTCTCTGTCCACCAGCCTGTGGGCCGTGGCGGTCATGGGCTACCTAACGCCACAGCAACCCCAACCACCAACACAGCAGCGCGCCAGGGGCCTCCACAGCAGCGGCGCTGCGGCCCCTGGCCCCGCCTCCGCGGCGGCCCCGGCCCCCGGCGGCGTTGAAGCGCTATGGGAGGCGGCGGTGGGCCAGCTGCGCAGCCGCCTGGCGGACCCGCAGCGGCCGGCGCCGGGCCTGGCGCCCGCGGCGCTGGCGGTGACGCTGTGGGCCGCGGCGGCGGGCGGCAGGGCGCTGCCGGCGGCGATCACGGGGCTGCTGTGGGGGCGCGCGGGAGGGGCGGCGCTACACGCTTTCGACCCGAACAACCTGGCCACACTGGTAGGGTGTGTTGCGAGGGGCGCGAGATGGGCAGGGGGCCGTACGAGACATTTAGGACACAAAAGAAGCGAAGCGGCGGCAGGAGGGCAGGGCGAGGCGATGGAACGGCAGGTTGGCGCCTGGTGATGATAATTAGTCATCCCGGAGGTGGTGGGCTGAAAGCAGGCTCCGTGCCCTTGCGCTCTGCCCCTGCAGGTGTGGGCTGTGGCCAAGGCCCCTGCCCAGCAGGCCCGCCCCCCGCCCGAGTGGGTGGCGGACGTGGTGGCGGCGGCGGGGCGGCAGCTGCCCGCCATGGGGCCGCAGGTGCGCGGGGGTCGCAGGGCGGCAGGCCGTGGGCACGGGGGCATGCGCGTCGACACTTAGCCTTGAGCAGGGGGCACGAGACGGCATGGCCCCGAGGCAGGCCTGCGGGTCAACCACCTGGCCTGGCGACCTGTCGGTTCACCCGTTTACGAATACATCAATCCTGACCCTGCAAGCATGTCCCTCAGCCTGCGCCCCTGCGTCTCCTTCTTTCCGCCCCCCAGGCCGCCTCCACGCTGCTGTACGCGCTGTGCCTGCTGGGCGCCCGCCCGCCCGCGCCCTGGATGAGCGGCCTGGTCAACCACTTCCACCGCTCCGCCGCCGCCGCCGGGGGAGCCCCCGGCGCCCCCCGCGCCTCGCCGCAGTCGCTGTCCAACGTGCTGTACTCGCTGGCGCGCATGGGCTACCGCCTGAACGAGCAGGGCATGGCCATCCTGGCGGGCCTGGTCACGCAGCGCCTGGAGGAGTGGGACGCGGAGGGGGCGGCGGCGCGGGAGGGGCCGGGGGCGGGGGGCGGGCGGCATGCTGTGCGTAGCCCTGCCCCTCCGCCGTTTAGCGCGCAGGAGCTGTCCAACGTGCTGTGGGCGCTGGCCACGCTGGGCCACGCGCCGGAGCCGCGGCTGGGGGAGCTGCTGCTGGCGGCCACGCAGGCGACCGTGCGGGTGGGTGTGGATGGGCGGGTGCGGTGGGGCACGTTGACCGCTTTCTGTGAAGCGAGGCGTGCACCTGGCTGGCGCGGGGCAGCCACGCAGGCCGTCGTGCGGGTGGGTGCGGGGCGCATGGGCTGGGGCCGGTGGTGGAGTCAGGGGTAGCGCCGGTTGGTGCCCCTGCGGCAGGTCGGTACCCCTAGTGGCACATCTATGGTTAAAACGCACGGAAAAGGTGCGGGGCTGCCACGCAGGCAACCGTGCGGGTGGGTGCGGGCCGGGCGCAATGCGGGTGGGACATGGGTGCGCAGTGGCCAAGGCTGTCTTGCGGTGGGTCAGTCAACGGCAGACCGCGTACATGCCTATACAACCTGCCCTGACGCACAACAACCTTCCACGCCCCTTGCCTTAACCCCTGCCCCGCCCCGCTCCCTTTTCTTCCTACACCCCAGTCCGCCAGCCCGCAGGACCTGTCCACCACGCTGTGGGCGCTGGCCGCCCTGCGCCTGCGGCCCCCGCCCTCATGGCTGGCCGACTACTGGGAGGCAACCACAGCGGCGCTGCAGCAGCACCAGCAGCAGCTCTCCACGCCCTCCCACCTGTCCGCCTACGACCTGTCCCAGGCGCTGTACGCAGCCGGCAAGCTGCGGCTGATCACGTACCGCGAGGGAGGGCCCGAGGGAGGGGCCGCGGGCGAGCAGCAGCAGACGGCAGACGTAATACACAGGGCAGGTGGTAGCGGCAGGAAGGGCGCAGCGGCGCGGCAGCAGCGGGACGACGCGGAGGCGCGGGCGGAGGCTGCGGGCCAGGCGTGGCTGGCGGCGTGCCTGGCGGCCGCGCCGCGGCTGCTGGGCGGGTCGGGGTGCGGCGGTCAGGACCTGTGCAACGCGGGCTGGGGGCTGCTGCAGCTGGGTGTCGTGGAGCCGCCCGCGGAGCTGCTGCGGGCCTTCGCGGGGAGGCTGGTGGCGCTGGCGCCCGCGGCGCAGCCGGCACAGGTGTGTGTGGGTGGGGCGGGGGGGCGGGGGGGGAGGGGGGGAAGGGGCCCACGGTTCGAGAGGCTGGTGGCGCTGGCGCCGGGGGCGCAGCCGGCACAGGTGGGTCTGAGAATGTGGGGAGTAGGGGAGGAGGAGCCGGGGGCTGTGTGGCGATTGGGGTTACGATGGCGTTACCAGCACATGCGTAGTGCTACCAGATGGCGTCGTGGTTATGGATGCTCGGAGGGGCTTGGTGGGCGGGCGCAAGGGTCTAGTGGCTGCGAGGGACCAGGGACAGCCTGAGCACCTGCATAAGGCACAGCAGCGACCCCTGGCTGGCGGTGGAATGCCCACCTAAGCGATGGCGTCCGTCGTGTGGTTCTTATGCAGGTGCATGGGTGGCTCTAGGTCTCTTGCAGCCACGAGAACCGTGCGCCCGCCTGCCGAACTCCGTGGCCTGATGTTGTGCTGACTCAGGCCAGAGCCTCAGGCTTTCACCGCTTACACCCGTCGCCTTGGTCTCGGTCTCGCTTCAGTTGACGTGAATGTCGGGGGGGCTTACCAAATACCCGGTGTCGCTGCACACACCAACATTCCGGTGTCGCCACCGTCCACCGGTGTCGCTGCACACAACAACATTCCGGTGTCGCCACCGTCCACCGGTGTCGCTGCACATAACAACAAACCTCCTGTGCTCCCCTTGCCGCAGCTGGCCCTGGGCGTGTGGGCGCTGGGCAAGTGGCGCGGCGCGGCGGCGGCGATGGGCCCGCAGCAGCTGAGGGCGCTGGAGGTGGCCACATTCAGGTGGGGCTGGGCGGGAGCCGAGGACAGCGGGGGCACGGAGTGGGATGGATTTGAGGACAGGGTTGAAGGCAACACGCGGAAAGGACGTTGCTTGATTGTGGCAGAAGCTTTGCATTGCAACCCCTGGTATTACAGGGACGAGTCCCTGACTCCTTCCACGATCTTTGCCCACCCCGTCCTGTCCCTTGCCCCCGCTCCCCCAGGGCCGTCCCCTCGCTGCGCCCCCCCGAGCTGGCGGCGCTGCTGAGCGGCTTCGCGGGCCTGCGCCACGCGCCGCCCGCCGAGTGGCTGGAGGACGCGGCGGGGCAGGTGGCGGCGCGCAGCAGGGAGTTCGGGCCGCAGGTGCGTGTGGGTACGGGTTAGCGGTGGAAAGAGGGGTACCACACAGGGCGACGTGACGGCGCGAGTTTGGGAGGCGGCAAGATGGGGCCCGTGGGCGGCATAAGGCGTGGGATAGCACGGCCTGCGTTCGCCATGTAGCAAAGGGATGGCTTCTTCTCCTGGCACCGGGTCTCAGAAGCAGCGGCCCCTCACTACTATCCTCTCCTCCTTCACCTCCCAAACCCCACCCGCACACCCCTCCAACCCCACCCCAGGAGTGGACCATGGTGCTGTCCTCGCTGTCCCGCCTGAGCGCCGCCACGGGCGGCTCCCTGGCCCCCCACGCGGAGGAGCTGCTGGGCGGCCGCCTGCTGCCGCGCCTGGGCCGCCTGCCGCTGCCCGCGCTGGTGCTGCTGGCGTACGCCGCGGGCTGCCTGGGGCCCAGCGCCGTGGGCAGGGCCACGGTGGGCCGGGCCATGGCGCTGCTGGCGGCGGGGCAGGGAGGACCAGAGGCCGCCGTGGAGGGCGGGAAAGGGCAGGAGCACCCGGGGCCGGCGGACCGGCCGGTGTGCGTGGGGGCACTGAGTGCGGCGGAGCTGAGTGCGCTCATGTGGGCGGCGGTGCGGGTGCGGCTGGGGCGCGGCGGCGTGCCGGCGGCGTTCCGGGAGCAGTTCTGGGCGTCCACGGGTCCGATGGTGCCCTCGCTGTCCGCCGTGCACGTGGCGTCCTTCCTGTGGGCGTGGGGGCGGCTGGGCGGGTGGCCGCCGGCGGGCTGGCGTGCGGCACTGGTGCGGCGCTGCGGCGAGGTGGCGGGCGACATGGGGCACAGGGAGCTGACCATGGCCATCAAGGGCATGGAGTGGCTAAGGTGGGCAGGTGTGGGGGTTGTTGGAGGGGCAGGATGTGCGGTTTGAGCATGCGGTCGGTGCAGCGGAGAGCGTTAAGGGCTGAAAGGCCGGGCAGTGGCGTTGCGGTCCTGAGGGCAGGGCGTCGTACCTTACCTGTTACCTGTCGTACCGCAGGGTCCACAGGCAAAGCAGGCCGCCTCACCGGTACATCTTGTCTTTCCTTATTAGCGTCACCGACAATACACCCCGTGTCCCTGCCACCTGCTCACCCCGATCACCCTGTTGTTTCCCCCAACCCAACGCAGGGTGATCCCCTCCCAATCGCTGCTGTCCCGGCTCTCCGACCGCCTGGACGCCCTGGGCCCCTCCCTGGAGCCCTCCATGCGGGCGGACGCAGGGGAGTCCCTCGACGTGCTGGCGCGGCGCGCGGAGGCCAGCGCCCGCCTGCACCGCGCGCTGCGGGGCGCGGCGGGCGCCAGGGGGTGCGGCCCATGGGTCGCGAGGCAGCGGTGGGTGGCGTGGGCGCGGGCCGGCACGCCGGAGGGGCCGGCGGGCCGGGGGGCGCGGCTGAGCAAGCGGGGGGCGCTGAGGCTGGGGGTGGTGCGCAGGCGGCCGGCCAGGGCGGGGGCCAAGGCGGGGGAGAAGGCGGGAGCGGAGGAGGCAGAGGGGCGGTGAAAGGGGCCTCGGCTATTTTTGCGGGCAGAGGTTGGAGTAGGGCGGTTGCGCCGTGGGGTATTGGCCGTGGGGCTGCAGTTGGCAGCGTTTAAGCGCTGGGGGTCTTCACAGTTTTGACGGGTCGAGTTGAGGTGTTTGCTGGGGTCAGGGGCAAAGGGCCACAGAGCTGTGTTAGGCTTTAGGCACGGCGGCAGGCTCCTTCCAGCCAGCGAGTAGGTGGGGGCAGGACCGAGGGCCAGGGGCCGTGTGGCCCGGCCATTGCGCTGATGGAGGGGGAATGCTCATGGAGGACCAAGTCGGACAGCGAACTGTTTTGTTGATTGTCATGGACTGGGCACATTGGGTATTGAGCTGGGTTCTGCCCCCATCCTCGAGGTACTGCACCCGGCCGACCCTGTATGGCCGGTCTGGGTGATCTCAGCAGCGGCATTGCGCCCCTTTTTGAGGTTGTTTAATATTGTTCCTTTTGAGCCTGTCGATTTAATGCTGCTGGTGCCTGATTGCTCGAGGCACACAAGCGGCCAACGCGCCCAAGGGACCGTTGGCGGGGATGGGCGCCCGGGAGGTCGTGTGGTGCGCATGGCCTAGGGTGATGTGCCACATGCCATCGGCACGCGTGTAGGCACGACTTTGGGGTCCTCCGTTGATGGCGTTAGGACCGTCCTGAACAGGTTTGGGACCAAGGGACCTGTTCGGGACATAGATGCGCTGTACTGAGGCGATTGTTGTCTCCTAAGGCCCGCGCGAACAATGGCGCGATGGCTTCCAACCATGTACATTAGCCCTGCTGTAATTCTGTCGTTTGCAGGCAGCCGTTTCGGACTACCGGTATGTGCACGTACGGTGCTGCGGCAGCCTGCAGGGGAGTCCCCTGGCGCCTGGGCAGCGAGGGAGACCCCAGAGCAGCTCTTTGCCGCACCTCTGCAATACGCCACTCAGGGTCCAGGGTGTAATTGGTGAAGCGTGCGATGTAGGGGCAAAGTGGCGACGGGGCCTGAGGGCCCCAAGTTGACTGACAGCTCCAGAAGGCGCTAGAACCAGCGAGGGGCTCCCCTGGCTAGAACGGAGGGGCTGCGTTGTGCATTAGCACTCACATCACGCCAGACGGATGTCAGTAAGTCAAAGTACACATTCCTCATACAACAACAGCAGCAACACAGCTACCTGGCGTCAACAGTAGGGTATATTTTGTAGGGGTCGACGTTGCGGCTGGCACCTAATTCACAAGCACGGCCTGTGCACGCAACGCAAGCCACTATCTTGTGACTTCATTTTATTCCTTCCATCGCAAGCGCCCAGTTGCAAAAATGGGGCAGCCAATTAATACGCTCGAGCAGACAAAGATAGACCTCTCGCACCAGGAGATGGACCGCCTTGTATCTGAGCTCGAAAACATCTGGTATGCCTTTACACAAAACGACGAGGGGCCGTCGGGGATCGAGTGGCTTCCTGTAAACGGCATTGCCGAGGCGCTCAGAGAGGACCTGGGCTATGAAGACATGCCAGAGTAAGTGCCATTGTAGCTTCATAACAGAATAAGCATTTGGGCTGCTGCAAGATACCTGCGGTAGGCTCTCCCGCGCGGCCTGTGCGCGCGCGATTCCCTGGCGTGCCGGTCGGTTTGTGACAGCCGCACGCGCTGCTGCGGCGTTGTCCCCCTCTTGCAGGTTTGAGGAGGCTCTCGGAGGGACATTCAACGACTTCCTCGACAAGCTGCCGCGCATAGTGAAGAAGGAGCAGAACGGGAAGTTCTACTTCCAGGTGGGCTGGCGGGGGTGGTCACCTGGTGCAGGGGCTTAGGCCCGAGGGCGGGACAACTAGCCCCCAGGGCACGGTGCAGATTGCTGGCCAGGGTTGGTCTGCGTTTCGGGGCCCCGCTGTTGGGTAGGAACGTGGCGGGCCCCGTACGGTAAAGTAGCACAACTTGGTACGTGACATGGTACGTGACATGGTACGTGACACAACTTGGTACGTGACATGGTCAAGGTGCATCCGATTACTGGTTTGCGACAGGGGCAAGTGGGCTGGTGTAGGTGTTTAAATTGGATCGGGGAAGACACTGACCAGCTTCCCGGTAGCATACGGCACGAGCCCTCCTGCATTCCGTAGTTGTGCCCCCACTTCACCTCTGCCTGTCAGTAGGTGTTTACCCACGACTTCTCCCGCCTGCAACACCGCCTGTACGCCCTTCCCCCACCCCAAGCAGCCGCACATCTCGGTACTCACAGTGTATGAAAAGCGCATTACGGAAGTGCAACTGCCTTTACCTGTGGCAGATTCCTTGCATGACCTCCACAACGTGTTTGCCCGTACCAACGCCAACCGCCAACCCTTTCCTTCCCAACTCTCCGTCACGCTTACTAGTAAGCAACATTACTGTTGCCATGCACCCACCCCAACATCTTGCACACTCCCTTATGCGACCAGCTCCCGGACTCCCTGCCGTCCATATTGCCCTTGCCCCTTTCCGTTACCCAGGTTCTGCGCTGCACCCTCCCTTGCAAGACCTCCTCCCTAATTCCCGCCCCGCTCCCCATTGCCTTACCCTTTCCCTTCCCCCAGATCCTGCCCGACCCCCCGCGGGACCAGTGGAAGCCTGTGCGCATGACCCTTACCATCCAGTCACGACAGGTGGGCAGATTGGGACGTGGCTGAGATTGAGATGGCAAAAGGGTCGGGCAGTCATAAAGGGGAGCGGAGGGCGGGCATCGGGCGGCGTGGGGGACGGCGGTCTCGTGCAGCAGCAGGTGGGGCATGGCCCTCACCATCCAGTCACGACAGGTGGGCAGCAGGCGGCGGGTTTGGCGGGGGGAAGGTGGTGGGGGTGTGGCTAGGACAGACATGGTCTCGTGCAGCAGCAGGTGGGGCATGACGCTCACCGTCCAGTCACAGCAGGTGGGCAGGTGAGGACGCGATTAACAGCGTTCATTCCCTTGGGAATTGCAGAAGGGCAGGGCAGTTAGCAACCGAGGGCGAGCGGTGGACAGCAGGCGGCGTGGAGGATGGGGAAGGGGCTGGGGGTTTGGCTAGGACAGGCGCGGTCTCGTGCAGCAGCGGGTGGCACATATATAGCGCCATCCAGTCATAGTGGGTGGACACAAAGGCGAGGGGGTGGAGCCGCAAAGCGGCATAATGCTGGAACGGAAAGGGGTCGGTGGCAACGAAAAGGCATGAGGTGGTTCTGCAGCAGGTGGGGTTGGGCCCTCAATCCGTTCCAGTCGCGGCACGCGGGCAGGTAGGCGGATGGGAGGGTGAGAGCACCGAAAGAGGGGGAAAGGCTCCGGGGACGCGGCCAAGCAGGGTGCCGAAGCTGTACGGCAACCATGGATTGGAGTGGGACGGGCAAGGAGACGGGCGGAAACGGATAGTGCTAATATGTCCCACGGGGACGGCCTTTGGACACGGGGATGAGGGTTCGGGGTTTAGAGGGGGATAATGGGGTACCGTACTTGATGGCGGTAGGGGAGGGTGAGCCAGGCGGCCCCTTGTGTTGGGTGGCGTGGTAGGGGGCTAGGGGGGTAGGGGGCTAGGGGGGTAGGGGGCTAGGGGCTCCACCTGAGGTGCGGGGTGGGTGGAGGGGGGAGCACTGGGCAGATGACTGAAGGGCGGGAGGAGCCAGGCAACGGGGGATCGATGGAGGGAGAGGGCGTGTAGTTACGCCAGAGTGGGGGCCAGGGCGGTTGTGGGATGCCCAAAGACGTGGGGCTGCGTGAGGGGCAGTAACCGAGGGAGGTGACGGCAAAGGGACGGTGGGTCAGGGAGGCGCTATCAGGGGTGCAGGTCGGGTAGCAAGGTAGGGCGCGGGGGAAAGCGGAAAAGCAGCCGGGGCCTGCTTGGGGTGCAGGCAAGGGGGAAGGGCGGGTAGCAACAGGAAGGATGCGGAGGAAGGTGACACGTGGGGCACGTACGTGCTGTGCTGTGCTTAGTGCTGTGCCAACGGCGCCTTTGGTATGTGTGGAAGGGGATCCAACGGTGTGTGTGGGGGGGGGGGGGGGGGGGCGGGGGGGGGGGGGGGGAGGGGGGGGGCGGGGGGGGGGGGAAGGGGGGGGGGGCGGCGGGGGGGGGGGGGGGCGGGGGGCCAGAACTCCAGGGAGGTGCCGGGAAGGGGAGGAGGGGTGAAGGCATGCGCTATGGGAGGTGCATGCCGGGTAGCAGGGTGAGTGCGGCGGAAAGGATATGACATGGGCGCAATGCGGAAACATAGTTGAAGCCTGTTTGAGAGGAAGGCAAGGGAGGAAGGGGATACGTAGGGCCAATCCGCGCCCAGGTTCTAAGTTGCAATTACGATTGAGGCCCAGTTGGGTGTGTCCGGAGAGCCAAGGGGGCCACAAGGACGAGGTATGTGCCCTGAAGTTCCGCGTGCTGTGCTCAAGATACGCGGAGGGACACATCCCCGAGACTGCTTCCAACGTCACAATGTGTATCGGCGTACGCCTACTATACCCATGCGCCACTCCGCAATCACCCCCTGTCGCAGGATCCGTGGTACGTATCTTTTGTAGCGCACACGCTGTGCATTTGGCACATTGGGTCACATCAAGCCAAGCCACCCTGCCGACATTAGCGCACTTGCTGTGTGCTGCTTTTTGCGCAGGACCTGTGGCGCGTGTGCCTCAAGAGCGCTCACGCGCGCATCGAGATCCCCGAGCTTGAGTTTGAGTTCAACGCCGACGGCAAGAAGCACATCGACAGCATATACAACCACATCGCGCAGGTGG
>VFQN01007371.1_pt1 | contig 11884 bp, 10 predicted proteins | sample 3512371 | NCBI WGS metagenome assembly VFQN01 (sample SAMN10412370, study PRJNA504923) | tailings metagenome | isolation source: Replicate 2 from Balatoc abandoned mine | place: Philippines: Itogon, Benguet | collected 2017-08-28
TCGATCACATAGCCCATGAACACGAAGAGCGGGATCGAGATCAGGACGTCGTTCGTCATCACCGAATAGGTGCGCTGAACGAGCAGCGAGAAGACGAGATCGCCCATGGCGAAATAGCCGAAGAACACACCGAGCGCCATCAACGTGAAGGCGATCGGAAAACCGAGCATGATGAAGACGACGAACAGAAACAGCATCAGCACGCCGAGTTCGGGATTTCCCATGCCGAACATCAGATCGCACCCTTGCGCTGACCGATCTCTTCAAGCTCTTTGACCACGGCGTAGTCGCCGTGTTCGGCCTTCTCCAGCATCACCTTGTCGAGCTCCTCGACGTCATGCAGGCGTCTGGGCCATTCACCGGTGCGGATACAGATGACGCAGCGCGCGACCTCGACAAGGCCCTGAAGCACCATCAGCACGCCCGTGATTGGGATCAGCCATTTGAATGGCCAGATGATCGGCCCGTTCGGACTCGCAGCGGAGCGTTCGTTCATCAGCCACGCCATCTTTGCGAAGCCGTAGCCGGAATAGACGAAGGCGATCATCCCCGGAAAGAAGAACAGGATGAAGAGCAGCAGATCCCATTTCGCCTGCGTGGTCGGGCTCCAGGCGCGATAGAGGAAATCACCGCGAACGTGGCCGTTGCGCGCCAGCGTGTAAGCGCCGGCCATCATGAACAGCGTGCCGTACAGAATATAGGAAGCGTCGAAAGCCCATTCGGTCGGCGCGTTGAAGAAATAGCGCGCGAACACTTCGTAACTTGTCGTGAATGTGAGAACGAGAATGCACCAGGCGAAGGTCTTGCCGACCCAGGTGCTGAGTTGGTCGATTGAATAGAGTACCCGATCCACGAACTCCCCCCGCCAGACGGCGTGTTTTCTCCACCGTATTTCTTCTTGTTCTAGCGAATTTGATTAGTCTTTCTCCCGGCAGTTGAGAAGAGAAAAAGACACGGCCCGCCCGGGTTTCACCGGGCGGGCCTTTCGCTTGTCGTTATCCGTGGAAGTGCTTGTAGGCTTTCTCGAGCGCGGCGGAGTCGAGATTATTCGACAACGTGTAGGCGCCGGTGCGCTTGACCCAATCCTTCTGCGACGCCACCACCTTGGCGAAGAACGGTTCCTTCGACTGCTCGGCAAGCACCTTGTTCCAGGCATTGAGCTGGTCAGTGAGGAGCTTGTCGGGCGACTTGATCACGTTAACGCCCCGCTTCTTGATCGCGTCGAGATCCTTCGAGTAGCGGTCGTGCGCCATCGCGTAGCTGTCCGCGGACGCTGCGAAGGCGGCGTTGCGCAGGATCGCACGAAGCTCCGGCGGAAGCGCGTCGTGTTTCTGCTTGTTGAAGATGATCTCGAACGATTCAGCCTGCTGGTGATGGCTGCCGACCATGTAGAATTTGGACACGTCGGGGAATCCGAGCAGGATGTCGGACGACGGATTGTTGAATTCCGCCGAGTCGAGCAGGCCGCGGTCCATCGCCGGAACGATTTCGCCGCCTGGGAGAATAGTGACCGACGCGCCCATCTCCTTGAACAGATCGGCCGACAGACCGACGGTGCGATACTTCATACCCTTGAAGTCGTCGCCCGCTTTCATCTCCTTCTTGAACCAGCCGAGCGGCTGGGTCGGCATCGGATAATACAGAACGCCCGTCAGATTGAGCTTCAGGATGTCGTTGACAAGTTCCTTGTAGAGCGCTTCACCGCCGCCGTAATAGAACCAGCCGAGGAAGCCATGTGCATCCCAGCCCCATGAGGGCGGCGTGCCGAACAGCGAATAGGCCTTGTGCTTGCCGTACCAGTAAGCGCACACACCGTGGCCGCAATCGAGCACGCCCGAATGCACAGCGTCGGCCATCTGGAAGGCCGGAACGACGGCGCCGGCGGCCAGAACGTCGAGCTTCAGGCGGCCACCCGACATGTCGTTGACCTTCTTGGCATAGTCGGCGGCCATCTCGTGGAAGATGTCCTTGGTCGGCCAAGTCGACTGATATTTCCAGGTTACCGTTTGAGCGCGCGAAACCTGCGGCATTGCAAGGGTTGCAGCGCCTGCGCCGCCCGCCGCGAGCAAAAATTTGCGACGCGACGTCTTCTCCAACTTCTTGGTCATGAGGTCCTCCCTAGCGACCGATTTTTGTAACGGCTTGAGTGCCGTTTTCGTGATTAACCGCCGGGTCTTATGAGTTATTCCAGGCAGTCTTCATGATAGTTTGGCCGGGTTGTTTCTTTTGCACAAGCCTGACTAAGGTCGCGTTCGAGATTTGTCCCACATGCCCGTGAACTGTCCAACCCGGCCCCGAGCTTTCGGCCGGGTCACGATTTCGCCCCCGCCCCGCGCTGACAGATCGGTCTACGAGGTGCGGGCGTGAAGGATCTGGCCCGGATTTTCGCTGCGGTTTTCCGGCTGTCGTTGCCTTACTTCCGGTCCGAGGACCGGCGTGCCGGGCTGACCCTGCTGGCCGCCGTGGTCGGCATCGAGTTGTCGATCGTGGCGGTCAACGTTCTCATCAATCAATGGAACGCTCGATTTTTCAATGCCTTGCAGGAACGCAACTGGGATCAGTTCGTCCGGGAACTGAGTATTTTCTGCGTGCTAGCTGCGATCTTCATCGTGCTCGCCGTTTACCAGCTCTATCTGAACCAATGGCTCCAGATCCGCTGGCGTACGTGGATGACCCGCGTCTATGTCGAGCGCTGGCTCGCCAGTTCGACCCATTACCGGATGCAGCTTTTCGGTGATGCAGCAGACAATCCGGACCAGCGGATTGCAGAAGACATCAATCAGTTCATCGATCGATCGCTCACGATCGTCGTACGTCTGCTTGGGGCAATCGTTACGCTTTTGTCATTCTTCGCGATCCTTTGGGGCTTGTCCGAATCTGCGCCCCTCACCTTGTTCGGTTCACAGATCAATATTCCCGGCTATCTGGTCTGGGTGGCGCTGATCTATTCGATCATCGGAACGATCATCGCACACTGGATCGGCTGGCCGCTCGCCGCACTCACCTTCCGCCAGCAGCGATTTGAAGCGGACTTCCGGTTCAGCTTGATTCGCGTGCGCGAGAATGCGGAACAGATCGCGCTACTTCGGGGGGAACATGCGGAGAAGGCAAGGCTCGGCGAACGCTTTGCCAAGGTCGCTGAGAACTTCATGCAATTGATGTCGCGGCAGAAGAAGGTGATCTTCGTCCAGCAGGGACACGCGCAGATCGCGATCATTTTGCCTTATATCGTCGTCAGCCCGGCCTATTTCTCCGGCGCAGTACCACTCGGCACGCTGACGCAGACAGCAAGCGCGTTCAGCAGCGTGCAGGAATCGCTGTCGTTCTTTGTCAGCTTCTATCGCAGCATTGCCGAATGGGCTGCAGTGGTCGACCGCCTGACTGGGTTCAATCGCGCGCTTGACGATGTGCACGCAATGACCGAGGCGTCGAACATCTCGGTCGCCTCGGAAGCGGGCGCGCGCTCGATTCGTATCGAAGACCTTTCGGTCCACCGGCCGGACAGTACGCCGCTGCTCGCGAATGCGGCAACGGAGTTTCATCCGCGCGAGCATGTCCTCGTCAGCGGCCCATCGGGAGCCGGGAAATCCACCCTGTTCCGCGCGCTTGCGGGGCTTTGGCCGTTCGGAAAGGGACGCGTGGTGATACCCGAGGGTGCGCGCATCATGGTGCTGCCGCAACGGCCCTATTTTCCAGAGACCACGCTGGCCAATGCGCTGTCCTACCCGGCGTCGGGCGCGTTCCAGGACACGACGCTCATCGAGGTATTGCAAGCGGTGGGCCTGTCCGGTCTCACAGGCAGGCTGCACGAAGAAGCGCACTGGAACCGCACTCTGTCACTCGGTGAGCAGCAAAGGCTTGGGGTCGCTCGCGCTCTCTTGCAGGCGCCGGACTACCTGTTCCTCGATGAGGCGACAGCCTCCCTGGACGAGCCGTCCGAAGCCAGGCTTTACGCGCTGCTTCACGAACGTCTCAAACAGACCACGATCGTCTCGATCGGACATCCCTCGACCTTGATCGGCTTGCACGGACGTCATGTCGCCTTCGAGCCCGAGGAAGGCGGCACCCATAAACTTGCGGCGGCCAAACCCGCAGCGGCAAAGCCTTGATAAGGCCAGTAGCGCCCGCGGGCGCCTCGCCTACCACCAGCGTTCCGGCCAGGGATTGCGGTGAACCGCGTTGGTCCAGACGAAAGTATAGGCAAGCAGAAGCAATGCGCCGGCCGTGACCGGCACCAGCACGAAGCCCCAGGACATACTGTTCATCACGATGATGAGCGGATTGATGCCGGCCGGAGGATGAAAGCTGTCGGTCGCGAGCATCGCCAGCATGGCCATTCCGACCGCAATCGCCGCGACCCAAGGCTGCGGACCGGCGATCTTGACCGCGAGCACACCGACGATTGCCGAAAGGACATGGCCTCCAACCAGCGCACGTGGCCGCGCCGGTTGCGCCTCGGGGGAGCCTGTCACCAGCACAATCGACGTCGCGAACGGAATTGCCGCCAGCGGAAACTCCGTTTGCAGCGACAGCACATACATGAGGCCGATGGCCAAGCTGCCGCCTGTGGCACCCGCCACCATAAATCCCAGTCGCCGATCCATCCGCATGGGGTCGAAGCTGCAACGAAAATGCCAATTGCAGAGGTCTTGCCCGGCCGGCCTTGCGAAAACAAGAGCGGCGGCCTTTCGACCGCCGCCCCTGCAGCAACTTGGAGGAGATTAACCGCTTATTTGAGAGCGCTGAGCGTCGTGTCGAACGTCAGCTTTCCAACAAACGCAGAGCTGCACCAGTTCGTACCAAGGCCGCCCGGGTTGATGGAGGAGATGTTGCTCGTGGAGAAGGTAGCCGTCTGAGCGCCCGTCAGGACGTTACATTCACCCTTCGAGAGGTCGGTGTCGTAGTAACGCAGGTCGATCGCGATCGCCTTGTAGGTGAAGCCGATACCCACGTTCCAGGTCGAATAATCCGGCAGAGGCGTTCCGTTCGGGAACGCTGGCACTGCGTAGAAGGTGTCGGTCGTGCCAAGCCAGTAGTGACCGAACTCGCCGGAGATATACCAGTTCCAGCCATTCGGAAGCGCGGTGCCGGTGAACTTCGCCGTGACGTTGCCGTACGTGCCGTCTGCGCCGGTAGCCAGCCAGTCCGCCGTGTAGAACGCGCCGACACCCATGTTGAAGTTATCGGTGAAGTTGTACGTGGCTTTGCCGTACCACTCGAGGAAGCTCACGTTCTTCTTGATGATATTGCCGTTCGGAAGGTTGCCGTTGACGACGCAGTCCCCGGACCAGGCCGCGTTAAAGCACTGACCGCCCGGGTAGTAGTAATACCAAACACCGAAATCGAGACCGAGCTTTCCGAAGGTCGGACGGAAACCGCCGTAGAAATCGATTTCGGCGGACGGACGGTTCGGGAAGTCGATGCTGTATCCGCCTACGCCCGCGTAGAGCTGGAAGTCTTTCGTGAGGTTGTAGCGCGGCTCGAAATAAGCATTCACGGAAGCCTTGCGGTCCGATTGAGAGATGCCGCGGAAGTTGTAATCGCTGGCGACGCCGGCTCCGATGGCCACATCCCAAGGATCGAATGCGACCGGCGGCGGCGGCGCCTTGTAGACCGGCTTGAGGTCCGCGGCGAGTGCCGGCAGAGCCGTCACGACGGCAGCGGCCACGATCGCCGGCATTACGTATTTCTTCATTTCGAGCCCCTTCGAATTTGACGCTTTCCGGTGTTTGAAGAGCGGCGGTTCGCGACCAGAACGCCATCCCTTTGAACACCCACCCCCTGCGCTTGCACCTGCAGTTGCGGCAATTCGGCACGGAAGCAGGGTTAACGCCAATGTGATCTTTTGCGCATCTGCTGCCTTTTTGGGCGTTTACGCTCCAAATCGGCCCGTAAACACATTTTTCTAACTCAATTCATTAACCTGTTGCATAGAAGTCACGAAAAAACGCCGGGCAACCTGAGGTTACCCGGCGTTTCGAGGAGGTTTTCAACAAATCCGACAGCGACTCAGGTGGTCTTTTTGCGATTCGCTTCAAGCCGCTGATCGACCAGCGCGACTTGCGCATCGATCGCGGGCAAGCTGAGCCCCTTCTGCCTGGCGATGAGCTGCACCAGTTTGTCCGCGCGCTCGATATTCGGAGCGCCGTTATTGAGCGCCCGCGCGGCAGAGGCCGGGCGCGACAGACTTTGCGCTGCAGCGGCGTATTTCTCGAACGGCACAAGGTCGTTGGGATTGGCGCCAAGCTTGACCACGAGATCGTTCACGAAATTGTAGACCGCGCGTGACGTCTCGATGTCGGTATGCACCGCTTCCTGGGCCGTGCGCATGCCGTCTGGTGTGATGCAGCGATAATTGCCCGCGAGCAGCATCGCCCATTTGGCAAGCGGCACGAACAGCGAGTCGTGGACGCGCAGCTTGACCGGCAGTTCGATCCTGGCGCCGTCACCCGGATCGAAGCGGATCGCGTCAATCTCGCTTTCCAGCTGGCGAAGAATGGCCGTGTCCTTGTCATCGCCGAATCGCGCAACCTTGAAATTGGTCGGCAAGGTCACTTGCAGCACATTGGCCTTCTCGTCCGGCGGGCGGATCGCCTGGGGATCCGGGCTGCATAAGGTGAGCTTTGCGGGATCAAAATTGTCCCACACGCTGGCATCGGTGTAGGCCGGCTTCAGTGAGTCTGCATTCAAGTCCGGAATGCGCCGCATGTAGGGAAGCGGCGGCATGTTCATGATCGACATGCACGGCACCCCCGACCTGGCCACTGCGTCGAGCAACTCGCGGACGCCTGGCGAACGATATTGCGGTTCTTGCATCGCGAGTCCGACGAGATCGTATTTCGCGGGGTCGACGCCGGCGGCTCCGCTGGCGGTCACCTGCCCCGGCAGCTTTCGTGAATCCAGCACGACAGGGTCCTTCCGGCCCTTCACGGGCAGACGGATGATGAAGCCTTCAGAATTGATCAGATCTGCTTCCGCCGGCAGGCAGACGTGATGAATCTTGTGGCCGCCAAACAGCATCTTGGAGGCGAGCAGCGAGCCATAGGCCGCACCCAGAATGAGAATATTATAAGCCATAGAACTACCTCCCGTTATCGTGTCGCCGACGGCGCTGCCGACGCATTGCGGCGCGATGCTATTGAGGCAGGCAGCGCAACGCAATGTGGCGCACCGAACCGCCGAAGGCGTCATATCGCGGAACCGACCCGCGTTCGGCAAGCCTGTGAGCGATCGCCTGATGCGGCGATGCCATCGCGGCAATTGAACCGCCTTGGATCACGCCAGCCTTGGGTCCTGAAATCGCATTAGGGGTGCTAAAATCACGTCTGTGAAGTGGCGGCCAATGTTCGCTCAGGAAAGGGAACGGCCCGGGTGCAACGCACACCGGGCCGCTCCGATACGGGACGTGCCGCAGGCTCAGTTACCGTTGGTGTCGCTGAATGGACGATAGCCACCCATGTCGGCTTCAGGAGCAGCCTCGGGCTCCGGTGCCGGCGAAGGGGTCATTGCCTTTGGCGCCGCGGCTCGCTTGGCCCGCGACTTCTTGGCCTTGGTCTTCTTGGCTTGCTTGGTCTTCTTCGTCGCTACTGTTTTTTTGGCCTTTTTGGCCGTCTTTGTTTTCTTGGCTTTCTTTGTTTTCTTGGCTTTCTTCGGAGCGCTTTTCTTCGCGCCCTTTTTCTTCTTGGGCATGCTCATCTTCTTGGCTTTTTTGCCCTTTTTAGCCTTTTTCGCCTTCTTCGCCATGACTTGTCTCCGGATAGGTTGCGCTAGGATGCGGCTAGACCGGTGCGGACGTTTGGTGTGCCGCCAACCGGTCCCCCTTGACCGGCACCGCTTGCGCGCCGCCGGACAATTCCGGCGGCTTCGGGCCTCCCGTGGCCCAATCGATCAACTCGACCGGGTGAACCACCGGTATCGCCGTGCCCGATGCGATCTGAGTGATGCATCCGATATTGCCTGCCGCGATCACGTCGGGACTCAGTTGAGCGATGTTTGCAATCTTACGATCCCTCAGCGTCTGCGCAATCTCGCTTTGCAAGATATTGTACGTTCCTGCCGACCCGCAGCAGAGATGACCCTCGGGTATGTCCTTCACGATGAAGCCGTGACGGGTCAGCAGCTCCTTCGGCTGACGCACGATGCGCTGGCCATGCTGGAGCGAGCAGGCCGCGTGGTAGGCGACCGTCAGGCCGGTCGGCCGGACCGATGCGGCGGCTGGCAGGGCGGCGAGATATTCGCTGATGTCCCTGGCGAGAGATGACACCCGGGCCGCGCGGCCGGCATAGGCCGGATCGGTCCGCAGCATGAAGCCATAGTCCTTCACCGTCGTCCCGCAGCCCGACACGTTGATCACGATGGCATCGAGCCCGTCGCCCTCGATCTCCTGCGTCCAGAGGTCGATATTGGCCTTGGCCTGGCTGTGCGCCTGGTGCTCGCGGCCCATGTGATGAACCAGCGCACCGCAGCATCCTTCGCCGTCGGGCGTCACCACCTCGATGCCGAGGCGGTTCAGAAGGCGGATGGTGGCTGCGTTGACACTGGCGCCAAGCACCCGGTTGGCACAGCCCTGCAGCAGCGCCACCCGGCCCTTGCGCTGGCCTTCGGCCGGGTGGATGCGGCGCTGCGAGAGCTGCGGCGGCAGCGATCCAGCTGCGGGCGCGAGTCGCAGCATCGCCGCAAGCGGCTTCAGCCCGATCGCCGACATGAGGCCGGCAAAGGGTCGCGCCAGCGGCGCAAATGTCAGGGCGGCGCGCAGCCTCGCCGGATAGGGCAGCACGGCCGCGAGCAACGAACGCACCATCCGGTCGCGCCATGGCCGCCGGTAGGTGGTCTCGATATGGGCGCGCGCATGATCGACGAGATGCATGTAATGCACGCCCGACGGACAGGTGGTCATGCAGGACAGGCAGGACAGGCAGCGGTCGACATGCTTGACCACGTCGGCGGTGGCGGGCCGGCCCCGCTCCAGCATGTCCTTGATCAGATAGATCCGCCCGCGCGGGGAATCGAGCTCGTCGCCCAGCAGCACATAGGTCGGACAGGTTGCGGTACAGAAGCCGCAATGCACGCACGCCCGCAGAATTTTGTTGGATTCGGCGGTGGCGGGATCGGCGAGTTGCGCCAGCGAGAAGTGCGTCTGCATAGGGTTACACGCCCGCCCACATCCGGCCGGGATTGAGGATGCCTTTGGGATCGAAGCTGTCCTTCACCCGGCGCGTCAAGGCGGCAACGCCCTCGTCCTGTGGTTCGAACACCGCGACCGCGGCGCGAATCGCCGCAGGCGCCCTGATCAGGGTGGCGTGGCCGCCGCTGCGGGCGACCGCCGCCCGGATCGCGCCACTTCCCGCATCGTCCGAATGCGGCAGCGCAATCCAGACCAGCCCGCCCGCCCAGTCAAAGTAATACGCGCCGTCAGCCCGCGCGGCTTCGGCCGCGATGTCCGCGCCTTGCATCGGCGGAACGGATACCCGCCACACCGGACGGTCATCGCCGCCGAAGGGCAGCACATCGCGAATCGCACGCCACGCCATCCGCGAACGCTCCTCCGGCAGGGTTTCCACGATCCCTACTGGCTTGAGCAGCGCAGCCAGTACGGCGACGCGGTGCGACACCGAAGGCGCCACCCCCTCGAGACGCAGCAGGGTTGCGGACCGGCCGCTGAACAATCCTTGCAGCTCACCCAGCGCCTCGACCGGCAAATGCGCCGCACCCGACACCTCGCACGACGATCCCATCGCGTCAGCCATTGCCTGCACGGCGCGCCGGTCATCGAGGCCGGTCAGAAACACGGTGGTTTCGGTCTCGGCACGGGGCAGCGTCTTGATGGTGACATCGGTCATCGCCCCGAGCGTGCCCCACGAGCCCGCCATCAGCTTGCAAAGATCGTAGCCGGTGACGTTCTTCACCACCCGGCCGCCCGACTTGAAGCTCTCGCCGCGGCCGGACACCGCGCTCACCCCCAGGAAATGATCGCGTGCGGCGCCCGCCTTGATGCGGCGCGGGCCTGACAGATTGGCGGCAAGCACGCCGCCGATGGTCCCGGCACCCGGTGCGCCGCCGAGCAGCGGCCCATAATCCATCGGCTCGAACGCGAGTTCCTGGTTTCTGTCTGCGACCAGCCGCTCGATCTCCACGATCGGCGTCCCGGCGCGCGCCGACAGCACCAGTTCCTCAGGCTCATAGAGCGTGACACCGGTCAGACCGGACAGGTCGAGCGTGATATCCGACTGGCTTGGACGGCCGATGCCCCGCTTCGAGCCGTGCCCTGCAATCTCGAGCGTCTTGCTTTCGGCAAGCGTCCAGACGACGGCGTCCTCGACGTCCTTTGCATCTCGCGGTTTCAGTGTGTCCGACACAACATCTCACCCGGCTCGCAGCTTTCGCCACTCGCCCTTGTCCGCGTCAATTTGGAAAGGGTCAAGAGACCGGGCGGTCGTCCGCAATGACCTTGCCGTCGTTGGGTAGATCACCTGGCGCGACCAGTTCCACCGCCCCCTTCAGCTTGGTGACGGCCTGCAGCGTCGCCGCGACCGCCTCCGCGAGTCCCTCCCCGCCCGCGCTCTCGGCGTGCAGCGTCATCGCATCCTGCTCGGCCTCGCGCGTGACCACGAGCCGCAGGCGGCCAAGTTCCGGATGGCGCCGCGCGATCTCGGCGATCTGCTCCGGCCGCACGAACATGCCCTTGACCTTGGTGGTCTGGTCGGCGCGCCCCATCCAGCCCTTGATCCGCATATTGGTGCGCCCGCACGGCGAGCGACCCGGCAGCACGGCCGAGAGATCGCCGGTGGCGAGCCGGATCATCGGGTAAGCCGGATTGAACGAGGTCACGACCACTTCGCCGACGTCGCCCTCTGGGACGGGATCGCCGGTGCCCGGCCGCACGATCTCGACGATGATATTCTCGTTCACCACGAGCCCCTCGCGGGCTTCCGTCTCGTAAGCGATCACGCCTGTTTCGGCGATGGCATAGCATTGCAGCACCTCGACCCCGCGCGAAGACAGCTCCTGCCGCAGCGAAGCGGGAAGCGCGGCGCCCGACACGAGCCCGCGCTTGATCGATGAGGCATCCTTGCCGGAGGCCTGCGCGGTATCGAGCAGGATTTTCAGGAAGTCCGGCGTGCCGGTGTAGCCATCGGGCTTGAGCCGCGCGATGGCCTCGACCTGCTGCTCGGTATTGCCGACGCCCCCCGGGATGACGGGACAACTGAGCGCCTCGGCCGCAGATTCGAACATCCAGGCGCCGGGCGTGAGGTGATACGAGAAGCAGTTGAGAACGATCTGGCCCTCGCGGAAGCCGGCGGCGAACATCGCGCGCGCGACGCCGGCGAAATCGCTCTCGTGTCCTTCCGGCTCGAAGATGGGGCCGGGCGACATCAGCAGACGCTTGGCCTTGCCGGGCGGCGTGACGTTAAAGCCGCCGAACGGCGGCGTCTCGGCCTGCAGGCGCGGCAGATCGGATTTGCGGAGCAGCGGCAATGCGGCGAGCGCCGCGCGTGAGGTGATGGCTTTCGGGTCGATGCCGTCAAGGTGCTTCGCCCAGCCGGGGGCGGTCATCGCTCGCGCGATCTGTTCGGGAAGCCTCGCGAATGTCTCGCGTTCGCGCGCGGCGGGATCGCGAGTTTCGAGGGAGTCGTAGTGGTCAGTATGCATCCTCATACTCCGTTCGCCTCCCCCCTTGCGGGGGAGGCCGGCGAACGAAGTGAGCCGGGAGGGGGGTGAGCCCGACGAACCACTCCTGAAATTGAAGTTACCCCCCTCCCCGATCCTCCCCCGCAAGGGGGGAGGGAGAAGAAAGTCCGCCAGCCATCAATTCACGCCAACCACCGTTTCCGCCGCTTGTAATGCTTGCCCTCACGGAACGACTTGCGCTTGCCCTCGGCGATAC